>Ga0207652_10000409_pt1 | contig 44486 bp, 41 predicted proteins | sample KBSC63BmetaG_FD_184334 | JGI IMG/M metagenome (GOLD analysis project Ga0207652, IMG submission 184334) | Corn rhizosphere microbial communities from Kellogg Biological Station, Michigan, USA - KBS C6-3B metaG (SPAdes) (version 2) | ecosystem: Host-associated > Plants > Roots > Rhizosphere ...
GCGAATCGGGCAAGCTCGAAAATCACGGGTTGCGCGCGGTCGATAATCGTGCCGATAATCCGTCAACGCCGGGGTCAAGATAATGGACGGCTCACTCGCTTCCGAAGTAGGCATTTGCATCAATCAAGGATCGGCCAAGGGCAAGTCCCAAGCCGTTTCCTTGGGCCGCGGGTGTCACAGAATGCCCCGCCGCCGCATCTGGCATCTGCCATCCGAAGCCAACGCGGCGGACGTCGAGCAACCGGTCGGCCAGTCTTCATCGTGCTTGGTGAGCGTCTTGTGCTGGATTCCTTGCGATCTTGCTTGCCTGGCGATCTTGCATGTCAACTACAGGTGCTGAGGCAACGGAATGAACTCGTGGTCGTCGCCCGGTACCTTGGGAAAGCGGCCCTCGGCCCAGTCGCGCTTCGTGGCTTCGATGCGCGCCTTGGAACTCGACACCAGGTTCCACCAGATGAAGCGCTCGCCGTCCAGCGGCTGGCCGCCGAGCAGGATCAGGCGGGTGGCGTCGTGCGCCGCGATTCCGACTTCAATGCCGCTTGCGAGCACCGCGAGCGATTGTGGCGGGCAGACCACGCCGTTGACGGACACTGCTGCGTCGAGCGGATACAGGGCCCGGTCCTGATATTCCGCCGGCAGCGTAAACCGGCTGCCGGCCGGCATCGTCGCGTCGAGGTAAAACATCGGTGACAGCGTCTTCACCGGCGACGTCTCGCCGTACGCGGAGCCGGCGATCAGCCGCATCCTGACGCTGCCCTGCCCGATCTCGGGCAGCTCGTTGCGCGCGCGATGCTGGAAGCTCGGCTCGACTTCTTCGCTGTCTTTCGGCAGCGCCACCCACGATTGAATCCCGTTCAGGCGGCTTCCGCTTTTGCGGAAGGATGGCGGCGTACGTTCCGAATGGACGATGCCGCGGCCGGCGGTCATCCAGTTGACGGCGCCAGGCTCGATCAGTTGCTCGCTGCCGAGGCTGTCCCGGTGCAGGAAAGCGCCCTCGAAAAGATAGGTGACCGTCGCAAGTCCGATGTGCGGGTGCGGCCGCACGTCCGCGCCGTGCCCGGGATCGAAGGTCGCCGGCCCCGCGTGGTCGAGGAAAATGAACGGCCCGACCATGCGGCGTTCGCGTGCGGGCAGCACCCGCGCGACTTCGAACCCGCCCAAGTCCCGCGGCCGCGGCTTGATCTCCAGCGCGACCGGTCCCGCTTCGTCCACGCATTCGGGTTCGTTGTAGTTGCGCCAGCTCAAGCATCACGCTCCGTGCTTGTCGTGCACGCTGTAGTGGATCGTCATCGCGCGAATGCGACCGTCCCTGATCCAGTAGGAATCCGCGCCATCGGGAATCGACACGCGGTCATTGTCGACAGTCCATTCGAGGAACGCCAGTTCTTCGTGCCACTCCTGCTTCAGGTACCGGTAGCCACCGGCACCCATCTGGCGCGCCAGCAATGCTGCCGCCTCGCGTACGCCTTCATGGCCACGGAAGGTGCCGTAGGTCGTCATCAGCACGCAGTCCGGATCGAAATTGCGTTCAATATCGGCATCGAGGTCGCCCCGCTGGGCGAGCTCCAGATGATCCTGCAATACCTGCTGTGTCGTGCGTCCCTGCATGGTCAAGTGACGCCGACTCGAGGAATCCATGCATCACGAGTGTCCGGGATCACGGTTTTGGTCCGCTCCGCTGCCGCGCGTTCCACGGGGATCATTCCGGATGGATGATTTCGCGTTCGTGCGTCGGATTTCTTCCGTAGTGTCTGCCGATCTGGTCGGCGTACCCGGGGTCGGCAAAGTTCGGCCAGTGGTTCGAATCGAAACCCGGTGCGTCCTTGAGGCGATCCTTGGGGACATCGAGAACCAGGCGTTCCTTTTCCGAATCGACACGGAATGCATCCCACGGGATCGCGAACAATTTGTTGCCGACGCCGAGGACGCCACCGAAGCTCAATACGCCATAGGCGATCTTGCCACTGTCGGCATCGATCATGATGTCCTTGAGGTCCCCAAGGGATTCGTCCTGCGGATTTCTGACCCCGGCGCCGACCAGCGTGGATGCGGAAAGAAAACGGGAAGAGAGGAATTTGACGGGCTCGGCCATGTGCTTGTGCTCCTTGCAGATTGCGGATTGCGGATTGCCTCATGCAATCCACCCGTCAGGCTATCGCCGGCGCACTGAACGCGACCGGTATCCATCCTTCGGGTAAACACCGCACCGGACCTGGATTCATCCGCATGGACGGATGCCCGCAAACTCACTTGGGAAGTTTCGTCAGCACCTTGCCGCGGTGTGCGGCCACGTGATCGGTCTTGTCGCTCTTGATCTCGTATTGCGGATCCTCGGCGCTGGCGCGATGGGTGTGGCCCTTGTAGTCGAAGTCGCGAACATGGACCTTGGTGATCACGCCGCTGACGTGGCCCGCTTCCGAGTTCCAGCGGACATGGTCGCCCACCTTGAACCGGGCGGGCGCGGATGGCTTGGTTTTCCTTGTCGGCATGCGAAAAATACCTCAGGCGATCGCCTTGTCGACAACTTGCTGCGCCTCGTCAAGAATGGACTGCAAGTGTCTGGCATCCCTGAAGCTTTCACCATAAATCTTGTAGATCGCTTCGGTACCGGACGGCCGCGCGGCAAACCAGCCATGCTCGGTCACCACCTTGACGCCGCCGATGGGGGCGCCGTTTCCGGGCGCCTTGTCGAGCTTGCGGACCACCGGGCTACCGGCGAGGCTCTCGAGCTGGAGCTCGTCGACGGTCAATTTCGCCAACTTCCGCTTCTGCGGATCGGTGGCTGCGGCTTCGACGCGGTCGGTGAAAGGGCGCCCGAGTTCGTCCGCCAGCGCTTCGTAGCACTCGCCGGGGTCGCGCCCTGCCCGCGCTGCGATCTCTGCCGAAAGCAGTGCCGGCACGATGCCGTCCTTGTCGGTGGTCCACACCGAGCCGTCCATCCGCAGGAACGATGCGCCGGCGCTTTCCTCGCCACCGAAGCCGAGCGAGCCGTCGACCAGTCCCGGTGCGAACCACTTGAACCCGACTGGCACCTCGTAGATTTTTCGTTTGACCTTGTCGGCCACGCGATCGATCAGCGCGGTGCTGACCACCGTCTTGCCGATCGCGACCGTTTGCGGCCAGCGCTTCCGCTCGCGAAACAGGAAATCGATCATCACCGCGAGATAGTGATTGGACGGCAGCAGACCCGATGAACGGGTCACCACGCCATGGCGATCGTGGTCGGTGTCGCAGGCGAATGCGACGTCGAACTTGTCCTTCAACGCGAGCAACCGTTGCATCGCGTATTCGGACGACGGATCCATCCTGATCTTGCCGTCCCAATCCACGGTCATGAAGGCGAAGCGCGGATCGACTTCCTCGCTGACGACCGTCAGGTCGAGCCTGTAGCGCTCGGCAATCGGCGCCCAGTAGTGCACCCCTGCCCCGCCCAGCGGATCGACCGCCAGCTTCAGGCCGGCGCCGCGGATGGTGTCGAAATCGATGACATGGGCGAGATCGGAAACGTACGTGTCGAGGTAGTCGTGCGTGCGGGTGCCCGCCGCCGCGCAGGCCTGCGCGAATGGCACGCGCTTGACGCCCGCGAGCTTGCGTTCGAGATAATGATTGGCCTGGTTCTGCACCCACGCCGTGATGTCGGTACCGGCGGGTCCGCCGTTGACCGGGTTGTATTTGAAGCCCCCGTTGTCGGGCGGGTTGTGCGACGGCGTGATCACGATGCCGTCTGCGAGCGCACTAGCGCGCCCACGGTTGTACACCAGGATTGCGTGCGAAATCGCCGGGGTCGGCGTGAATTCGCCGCCTTTCGATGTCATCACCTCGACCCCGTTGGCCGCCAGCACTTCCAGCGCATTGCGAAACGCCGGCTGCGACAGCGCGTGGGTGTCGAATCCGATGAACAGGGGGCCCGTGACCGATTCCTTCGCGCGGTAGTCGCAGATTGCCTGCGTGATCGCGAGGATGTGCCATTCGTTGAAGCTGCCCGCCAGCGAGGAACCGCGGTGGCCGGAAGTACCGAACGACACGCGCTGCGACAGGTTTTCCGGATCCGGACGGATATCCGCATAAGCGGCCAGGAGGTTCCCGACATCGACAAGGATGTCCTTCGGCGCGGGCTTGCCGGCGAGCGGACTGATCTGCTCCGCGCTCATCGGATGGCCGCGCGCGCGGCGCGATAGCGGCGGATCAGCGCGTTGGTGGAGCTGTCGTGTTCGAGCTTCGGCTCGGCCGAATCCTGCAGTTGCGGGATCAGCTTGTTCGCGAGTTGCTTGCCGAGTTCCACGCCCCATTGGTCGAATGAATCGATGTGCCAGATCGCGCCCTGCACGAACACGCTGTGCTCGTACAACGCGATCAACGCGCCCAGCGTGTGCGGCGTGAGGTCGTCGGCAAGGATGGTGTTGGTGGGCCGGTTGCCTTCGCAGACGCGATGCGGCACCAGCCATTCCGGCGTGCCCTCCGCGCGCACCTGCTCTGGCGTCTTGCCGAAAGCCAATGCTTCGGTTTGCGCGAACAGGTTGGCCATCAACAGATCGTGCTGGCCGCCAAGCGGATTGAGCGAATGCATGAAGCCGATGAAATCGCACGGAATCAGGCGCGTGCCCTGGTGGATCAGCTGGTAGAACGAATGCTGGCCGTTGGTGCCGGGCTCGCCCCAGTAGATCGATCCGGTGGCGTAGTCGACGTGCTCGCCCGACAGCGTGACGTGCTTGCCGTTCGATTCCATCGTCAACTGTTGCAGGTACGCCGGGAAGCGCTTCAGGTATTGCGCGTACGGCAGCACCGCCACCGTCTGCGCGCCGAAGAAATCGTTGTACCAGATCGAGACGAGCCCCATCAGCAAGGGCAGATTCCGCTCCGGCGGCGCGCTTTTGAAATGTTCGTCCATCGCGTGGAAGCCGGCCAGCATGTCGCGGAAACCGTCCGGCCCGATCGCGAGCATGGTCGAAAGCCCGATCGCCGAATCCATCGAGTAGCGGCCGCCGACCCAGTCCCAGAACCCGAACATGTTGGCCGTGTCGATGCCGAACTTTTCGACTTCCTCCGCATTGGTCGAAACGGCAACGAAGTGTTTCGCCACGGCCGCCGTGTTGCCACCGAGCTTTTGCAGGCACCAGTCGCGCGCCGCGTGCGCATTGGTCAGCGTTTCCAGCGTGGTGAAGGTTTTCGAGCAGACGATGAAAAGCGTTTCTTCGGCATCGAGGTCGTGCGTGGCTTCCACGAAATCGGCGGGATCGACGTTCGACACGAAACGGAACGTCATGTCGCGGCGGCTGTAGTGCTTCAGCGCTTCGTAGGCCATCACCGGCCCGAGGTCGGAACCGCCGATGCCGATGCTGATCACGTTCCGGATGCGTTTCCCGGAATGCCCGCGCCATTCGCCCGCGCGCACCTTGTCGCTGAACGCGGCCATGCGGTCCAGCACGTCGTGCACTTCGGGGACGACGTTGACACCATCCACCAGGATGCGTTCGTCCCGCGGTGCGCGCAGTGCGACGTGCAGCACCGCACGCTTTTCGGTTTCGTTGATCTTGTCGCCGCGAAACATGGCATCGCGGCGCTCGAGCACGCCGCAGGCCTGCGCGAGCTGCTGCAACAGACGCAAGGTTTCGCCGGTGACGATGTTCTTCGAATAATCGAGGTACAACCCCGCGCCTTCGGCGACGAGGCGCGTGCCGCGCCTGGCGTCGGCATCGAACAACTGCTTCAACGTCGTGCCGCGCAACGACTGCCAGTGACGTGCAAGCGCGCGCCATTCCGGCGTCGAACGCAACGACGGCGCGCTCATGCGCGCGCTCCCTTCCCCGCCGCCTCGGCGACGCTGGAACGCTTTTGCGCGATCCGCTTCAGCAGGTCGTTCCACGACTTCACGAATGCCGCAGCCCCATCCCGTTGCAGCTTGCCGGCCAGCTCGGCATCGTCGATGCCTGCCGCCTTGAACTGCGCGATCACCTTTTCGCAATCACCGCCGTCCTTCGCCATCGGCGCGCCCAGCTTTCCGTGATCTGCGAACGCCAGCAGCGTCTTGTCGGGCATGGTATTGATGGTGTCGGGCGCAGCCAGCGCCGCGATGTACAAGGTGTCGGAAGCCTTCGGATCCTTGGTGCCAGTGCTGGCCCACAGCAGGCGCTGCGGGTGCGCGCCGGCCGCGATGAGCTTCTTCCAGCGTTCGCTTTCGCGCAGCTCGACGTAGGCCTTGTAGCTGCGCTGGCCGATCGCGATGCCGAGCCGGTCCTTGAGTTCCACGGGAACCTTGTCGGCGACGGCCACGTCCCAGCGGCTGACGAAGATCGAGGCCACCGATTCCACGTTGGGCGACTTGCCTTCGGCGATGCGGCGTTCGATGCCGCGCATCCAGGCTTCGGCCGCGGCAAGATACTGCTCGCGCGAGAACAGCAGGGTGACGTTGATCGGCACGCCCCGGTAGACCGACTCCTCGATGGCCGGGATGCCGGCGGGCGTGCCCGGAATCTTGATGAAGAGATTGTCGCGACGGCCCTTGGCATGCAGCGCGACGGCGGAATCGATCGTGGCGTGGGTCTCGTCGGCCAGCAATGGCGAGACTTCGAGCGAGACGAAGCCATCGACGCCGCGGCTCGCCTCGTGCGCCGGCTTGAACAGGTCGGCCGCGCGGGTCAGGTCCTGCAAGGCGAGTTCGAAGAAGAGTTCCTCGCCTTCGCTGCCGTCGGCGATCAGCTTCGCGATCGCCTCGTCGTAGTCGGTGCCGCCGGAAATCGCCTTGTCGAAAATCGACGGGTTGGACGTCAATCCGGTGACGTTGTAGTCGGCGATGTATTTCGCGAGCGTGCCGTCGTTGAGCATGCCGCGCGTGATGTTGTCCAGCCAGATGCTCTGGCCGAGGTCGTGCAGTTTCCGGGTAGGGTTCATCGATTCACTCCGCGGCGGTTGCCGGTTGCAAGGGGAAAAGGAAGGCGTGGGGCTGCATGGCCGCGAGGTCGCTGACGTGATCCAGCGCGATCTGCGCGGCCGGGTATTCCTTCAGCGCGGCCGGATCGTTGGCGTAATGGCCCTGGCGCACGAACACGGTGGTCAGGCGGTCGCGCCACTGCCGTTTCATGCTGTCCAGCACGCGCAGCTTGTCTTCGATCATCACGTAATGTCCGGCGGAAACCCGCTTCGCCACATCGTCCAACATGCGCTCCTTGTGCACGTAGATCAAGACCCGGCCTTGCACCGCGTCGGCGATGCCCGAGACGTTGATCTTGCGCGGCTGCAATACCACGTCGCCATCGGACAGCACCACGCAGGGGCCGAACTGCGCGAGGTGCGCAATCGCGTCCAGGGCGCCGGGGTAAAGGCGCGCGGCGAAGTCGTATTCCAGCAGGTACGCCGCCAGATCCTGCGCGCGCAATTCATCGTCGCATTCCAGCCGGAAGCGCTGGATCGCGCCGAGGTAGTCGGCATAGCCGAGTTTCTCGCGAAGATCTTCGTAGATCTCCCAGTACTTCTTCGCGGCGTCCGCGCCGAACACGTTCGCGATGTGCTTGTCGAGATCATCCTGCACGCCATCGTTGTCGAGCAGGGTGTTGTCGACGTCGAACAGGAAAACGAGGGGCGCGGTCTCGCTCATTGGCCCACCTTGACCGGCGGCTCGAGTTGCGGGTCGTTCCAGCCACCGGCACGGGCGATCAGCGCATCGGCTTCCTTCGGTCCCCATGTGCCGGGTTTGTATTTGTGCACCGGCACCTTGTCGCCGATGATCGGGTCGAGCACGCGCCAGGCCTCTTCCACACAGTCGTCGCGGGTGAACAGCGCGGAGTCGCCGTCGATCGCATCGCCCAGCAGGCGCTCGTACGGCGCCATCGCGGTACGGACGTGGCGATGCGCGATCAGTTCCACCGGCAGCCCCCGCATGGCCTCGCCAGGCTCCTTCACCAGCGCGCCGAGCGAAATGATCACGTCGGGACTCAAGCGAAAGCGGAAATGATTCACCGCGCCATCCGCCGGGCAATCGAAAACCTGCTGCGGCGGATTCTTCAGGCGCACCAGCACCTCGGTGCACTTCACCGGCAACTGCTTGCCCGCGCGGATGAAGAACGGCACGCCGGACCAGCGCCAGGTATCCATGTGGATGCGCAGCGCAGCGAACGTTTCGACGGTGGATTGCTTCGCGACGCCCGGTTCCTTCAGGTAGCCGTCGAACTGGCCTCGCACGATGTCTTCGGGCTTCAGCGGGCGCATCGAGCGGAACAGCCGCAGCTTTTCGTCGCGCATCGTGTCGGCGCTGCGGTTGGCGGGCGGGCCCATCGCCAGCAACGCCAGCACCTGGAACATGTGGTTCTGCACCACGTCGCGGATCGCGCCGACCTCGTCGTAGAACTTGCCGCGGCCCTGCACGCCGAAATCCTCGGCCATGGTGATCTGCATGCTGGCGACGTGGTCGCGGTTCCAGATCGGTTCCAGCAGCGAGTTCGCGAAGCGGAAATACAGCAGGTTCTGCACCGGCTCCTTGCCGAGGTAGTGGTCGATGCGGAAGATGTCGTGCTCGCGGAAGAAGCGATGCAGCGTGCGGTTGAGCGCGCGCGCGGATTGCAGATCGCGCCCGAACGGTTTTTCCACGATCACCCGAGCGCCCTGCGAGCAACCGGATGCGGCGAGGCCCTTCACCACCGGCACGAACATGCTGGGCGGGATCGCGAGGTAATGCAGCGGATGCTGCGCATCGCCCAGCGCCACGCGGAGCTTGTCGTAGGTTTGCGCGTCGCCGTAGTCGCCGTCGAGGTACTGCATCTGCTTCGACAATTTCGCGAAAGCCGCCTTGTCGATGCCGCCGTGTTCCTTCAGGCTGTCTTCGGCACGCTTGCGCAACTGGTCGACGTCCCAGCCCGAGCGCGCGATGCCGATCACCGGCATGTCCAGTTTGCCGTCCTTGACCAGCGCCTGCAGGGCCGGAAAGATCTGCTTGTAGGCGAGATCGCCGGTGGCGCCGAAGAACACGAAGGCATCGGACTTCGATGTAGGCATCAACTCGGTTCCTTCTGCAGGATCACGCGGGCGTGGTGCGACGCGCCGTCATCGAGCAGCGCGATGCCGGCGCCTGAATCCTCTAACGTTACACCATCCACTTCGATCGCGGCGACGCCGCGGCAGATGTGTTGCGGATTTTCGACTTCGATCCGCCAGCTCGTGTCGCCGCGGCGGTACGTCAGCGCAAAACCCTTCCACGCGCGCGGGATGCACGGTTCGATGCGCAGCCGGCCGCCGTGCAGGCGAAAACCCAGCACCCATTCCACGATCGCGCGATACAGCCAACCCGCCGATCCGGTGTACCACGTCCAGCCGCCGCGGCCGGTGTGCGGCGCGACCGCGTAGACGTCGGCGCATTCGACATACGGTTCGACCTTGTAGCGCGCGCACTTTTCCGGCGTATCGGATTTCCGGATCGGATCGAAGATCTCCAGCAATTCGCCAGCCTTGTCGCCATCGCCCAGCATCGCGAATGCGATCAGCGACCAGATCGAACCGTGCGTGTACTGACCGCCGTTTTCGCGCAGGCCGGGCGGGTAGCCCTTGATGTAACCCGGATCGTGCGCGGTCTTGTCGAAAGGCTCGGCGAACAACGGCACCACGCCGTCGCTGGGCCGTACCAAGTGTTCGTTCACCGCGCGCATCGCGCGTTCGCAGCGCTCTGGATCGCCGCGGCCGCTGATCACGGCCCACGATTGCGCCATCGAATCGATCCGGCATTCGGTGTCGACCGAACTGCCGAGCGGCGTGCCGTCGTCGTAGAACGCGCGGCGATACCACGCACCGTCCCAGGCCTTGGTTTCCAGCGCCAATTCCAAGGCGCGCGCGAAATCGCGCCAGCGGGCGACACGCGAATCGCGACGATCTTCCGCGAACGGCGCGAAGTCGCCGATCACCTTGATCAGGAACCAGCCCATCCACACGCTTTCGCCCTTCCCGCCCGCGCCAACGCGGTTGAGGCCATCGTTCCAGTCGCCCGTGCCGATCAGCGGCAGGCCGTGCACACCGGTGGCGAGGCTCGCCTCGATCGCGCGCGCGCAATGTTCGAACAGCGTGCCGCGATCCGGCGAAGGTTCGGGTTTGGAGAACGCGTCGGTCTGTTCGGGCTTCAGCGCATCGGCGCGCAGGAACGGCACGCGCGTTTCGAGAATCCCCGCGTCGCCCGTGGTTTCGATGTAATGCGCGGTCACGAACGGCAGCCACAAACGATCATCCACCATCCGCGTGCGCAGGCCGCGGCCCGACGGCGGCAGCCACCAGTGCTGCACGTCGCCTTCCTCGAACTGGCGCGAGGCCGACAACAGGATGTGTTCGCGTGCAAGGTCGGGACGCGCGATGCACAGCGCCGCGACGTCCTGCAACTGGTCGCGATAACCGTACGCGCCGCTGGCCTGATAAAACGCGGTGCGCGCCCACACCCGGCAGGCCAGCACCTGATACGGCAGGCAGCGGTTGACCAGCAGATCGACCGAACGCTGCGGCGTTTCGATTTGCAGCGGCCCGAGCACGCTTCCCCATGTCTGCCGCGAATCGGCAAGCGACGTCTCGACATCGGCGCGCCGATAGCGATCGATCAATCGTGTCGCGGCCGCGCGATCGGCGCCTTCGCCCAGCAGGAACACCAGGTCGGCGGTTTCATCCGGCGCGAGTTCCAGGTTCGCGACGACGGCACTGCGCGCGTTGTCGTCGCTGCCGGGCGAAGCACCTTCGGCATTGCACGCGATGAATGCCACCGCGTCCGCGAATTCCTCGCGCCACGCGTTGCGGGCCAGCACCGCGCCGCGTGCAGGATCGGATTCGACCTGCGTGGTCGGACGCGCGTCCGTTCCGATCGGTCCGAGCATCCACGCCACCATTTGCGCCACCGCAATGCGGCGCGTGCGGCCACTGTGGTTGTGCAGGCGCAGGCGCGAAATCTTGACCGGATCGGACGCCGCCACGCATTGCGTCAGTGCCGATTCGATGCCGTGGACGTTCGCATCGAAGCGTGCGTAGCCGGGGCCGAAGCGCGCGACATAAGTCGCGCCGCCGGCGCGAACCGGCGATGCGGTAGCGCTCCACTCGGTGCCGTCATCGACATCGCGCAGCAGGAAGGCTTCGCCAACCGGATCGCGCGCGGCGTCGTTCGACCATGCGGTGACCTGGTTCTGCTGGCTGTTGACGGCCCAGCAATAGCCGCCGCCGGTGGCGGTGACGAGAAAGCCGAAATCCGGATTGGCGACCACATGCGCCCACGGCGCGGGCGTGTGCGCGCCGTCGCCCAGCAGCGTGACGTACTCGCGACCGTCGGGCGTGAAGCCGCCGCATCCATTCCAGTATTGCAATGTCTTGGGCGCCGGCATCGAAGCGGGTTTGCCGCCGCGTGCGCGGGTCAATGGCACGCGCGGTACTTCGGCCACCTCGGTGTCCGCACGCCCTGCCAGTTGCGCTTCGAGCGATCCGTCACGCCCGTCCAGCACGATGCAGGCCGCCGCTTTCAAACCGGCGAGTAACCGCTCGTCGAGATCGCGCTTGCGCAGCACGAACACCGAACCCTGCGCCTTGTCGTGTTGGCCCGTTTCGCCGATCGCATGTTGCAGCGAAACACCGAGCGCGTCAGCGTCATCGCCTGCGGCGGCGTGGAGCACCACCAGGTCGACGGGAAACTGGCGTGCGCGCCACCAGCGCTGCGCACGCAGCAGCTCTTCGAGCAAGCCGATTTGCGCCGCATCGTCGAGCTGCAGCAACACGATCGGCAAGTCGCCTGAAATGCCCTTGGTCCACAACACCGGTGCGCCGCCCTCACCTTCCGCGATCTCTGCCGGATCTGCGCGCCACGAAGCATCGACGCCGGCCAGTGCTCCCGTGAGGCACCGGAATCGCTGCGCCGCAGACTCGTCGATGCCAAGGTCGTCCCGCGAACGCCGCGCTGCCGCACGCACGCGCGCAAAGACCTCTGTGCAGGCCTCGGCCATCTGGTAACGCCGGATCAACCCGAGCACTTCGTCCCGCGAGGCACCGACCGCAGTCACGAATGCCGCAGGGCGTGTCTCGCCGGCACCGACCGCCACGCGCGTGCGCAGACTGAAGATCGGATCCAGCACCGTGCCGACGCTGCCGGACAAGGATCGGCCGTCATGCAATGCCGCCGGGGCCGCCAGTGAACCGTCGCGACCGATGAAGCGAGCGCGATCGGTTTCGCATTCGCGCGCACCGCGTTCGTCGCCGTCCACGATCAGCGCGTGCGCTGCCCACACATCCGGCTCGGATGGATCCTTCTTGCGCCGCCACGCCACCAGCACGCCGTCCTCGAGTGCGGTCTGCACGAACATCTTCGAATAGGCGGGATGCGCAAGGTCGCCCGGGTCGGAGCCGAGGATCAGTTCCAGGTACGAGGTCAGTTCGATTTCCCGCTCGATCGGCCCGTCGTTCCGGATGCCGACACCGCGCACTTCGACCGCATGGCCGGGATCGACCGCGACTTCGAGCGTTGTGGTGAATATGCCGTCGCGCCGCGCGAACCGCGCCAGCGCGTCGTCGAACCAGCACCGCGCCACACCGCCGCACGGAAGCGCCGTCGCCGACCACGTCGTTCCATCCGCGGTGTCGCGAACGAAGACGTAGCCGCCCTGTTCACCGCCGCGATCGCCCGCACGCCAGCGGCTGACCGTCAGCCCGTTCCAGCGGCTGCATCCCGCGCCCGCGGCAGTCAGCAGCACCGTGTAGCCGGCACCGCCCAGCAGGCAGGCCCCCAAATCGGATCGTGCATCGGCAGGCATGGTCGGGCATCCTTCAACCGTGCGTGAATCGCACAACAGCGGAAGTATGCGCGGCATCGCCTCAATCGTTCGTGAAAGCCGGCCGGCAGCGCGCGGTCCATTGCGGCAGCGCAGCTTGACGCGGGCATCGATGCGGCCAAGGATGCCATGTGGGGCGGCGCCGCGTCCGCCCGTCCATGGTTGGAGAAACGACTATGTCCGAAATCGCGACCGAGTCGGGGACGTGTCCCGTGCACGCGCTGGACGTGCCGACGTTGGAGGCATTGCCGGCCGGCGCCGCGCCGCAACTCACCTGCTACCAGCTCGGTCCGCACGCGTCGCCGATCATTCCCGGAAGACGCGATCGTGCGTGGATGGATGCCACCAACGAACATTACGCCTATCGCTGCCTGCCGCTTTCGATGGCCAATACCAGCGGCTGGGAGATCACGTCCCCGCTGGATTTCGAGGTGACCTGGAACGGCAACCAGGACGTCAACGCGATCACCGCGCGCGCACCCGGCGTCGATCCGAATGCGCTGCGCGCGCTGATCACCTCGCACTTCGCGCACGGCATCCTCACCTTCCACACCGGCTGGCTGTTCCGCACCTCGCCCGGTTGGGGCCTGTGGGTGCGTGGCGCGCCGAACGACGCGAAGGACGGCATCCATGCCCTTGATGGCATGGTGGAAACCGACTGGCTGCCGTTCCCGTTCACGATGAACTGGCGGTTCATCCGGCCGTGCACGGTGCGCTTCCGGAAAGGCGATCCGTTCTGCTTCATCACGCTGTGTCCGCACGCCCTGCTGGACGCGGTTGCGCCGAAGCGCGCCAGCATCGAGGACGATCCGAAACTGAAAGCCGATTACGTCGAGTGGGGCAAGTCGCGCGCCGAATTCAACAAGCTGCTGCATGATGGCGACCCGGCGACGGTTGCGAAGAAGTGGCAACGCCACTATTTCCAGGGCAAGGCTGCCGACGATGACGCGCCGTTCCACGTCAGCAAGCGGCGATTGAAACCCGTCGAATAGCCGCGCAGTTCGCGACACTTTGCAGTGCGCGTTACCATCGCGGTTTCGCGACGCAACGCGTGTCGCGCCAATATTCCCCATGGAGAACGCCATGCAACTCGGAATGATCGGCCTCGGCAAGATGGGCAATTTCATGGCCCAGCGGCTGATGAAAGGCGGTCACGACGTGATCGGGTTCGATCCGAACGAGAAGGCGCGCGAGGCGCTCGCCGATGCAGGCGGCAAGGCCGTCGATTCGCTCGACAAGTTGGTCGAGGCGCTGCAGCCGCCGCGCGCGGTATGGATGATGGTGCCGGCCGGCAGGATCGTGGACGAGACCGTCGACGCGCTGAACGACAGGCTCGGCAAGGGCGACGTCGTGATCGACGGCGGCAATTCCAATTACAAGGACGATCAGCGCCACGCCGGGCTGCTGTCCGCCAAGGGCATCGACTACGTCGATTGCGGCACCAGCGGTGGCGTGTGGGGCTTGAAGGAAGGCTACAGCATGATGGTCGGCGGCGATCAGAAGGTCGTCGAGCGGTTGAAGACCATCTTCGAAGTGTTGGCGCCCGGCAAGAACAGGGGCTGGGGACGCGTCGGTCCCGTCGGTGCGGGCCACTTCGTCAAGATGGTCCATAACGGCATCGAGTACGGCATGATGCAGGCCTACGCCGAAGGCTTCTCGATTTTCAAGCACAAGGACGAGTTCAAGCTCGACCTGGGACAGATCGCCGAAATCTGGCGTTACGGTTCGGTGGTGCGCTCGTGGCTGCTCGACCTCACTGCCAACGCGCTGCAGCGCGATCCCGACATGAAGGATCTCGCGCCGTACGTGGTCGACTCCGGCGAAGGTCGCTGGACGGTGGCCGAAGCCATCGACCTCGACGTGCCGGCGCCCATCATCACCGCTTCGCTGATCGAACGGTTGCGCTCGCGCGACACCGATTCGTTCTCCGACAAGCTGCTGTCGGCGATGCGCAACGAATTCGGTGGCCACGCGATGAAGAAGGAATGACCCGCGTTCCGGCTGCCCTGCCCGCGCAGACCGTGCGCTGGCATGTATTTCCCGATGACGGCGCGTTGCTGGCCGAGGCGCTCGCCCGCGTGCTGGCTGCAGCGCAGGCGGCGATTGCGCAACACGGCGCGTTCGACATCGTGCTGGCAGGCGGCAACACGCCACGCAAGTTGTATCGCGCGCTGCGCAAGGCCGACGCCGACTGGTCGCGCTGGCACGTCTGGTTCGGCGACGAGCGCTGCGAGCCGCCCGACGATCCGGAACGCAACAGCAAGATGGTGCGCGACGAATGGCTGGACCACGTCGCGATTCCGGTCAACAACATGCACGCGATGCCTGCCGAATCCGGCGCGCGCGAGGCTGCCGCGCTATACGCGCGCGAACTGCGCGGCGTGGATACGTTCGATCTCGTGCTGCTGGGCCTCGGCGAAGACGGCCACACCGCCAGCCTGTTTCCCGGCCACGACTGGGGCGTGCACGCCGACTCGCCCGCTGCGATCGCGGTGTTCAACGCGCCCAAGCCGCCGCCCGAGCGCGTTTCCCTGAGCGCGCAGCGGCTGTCCAATGCTCACCAGGTTATGTACCTGGTCGAAGGCGCCGGCAAACGCGATGCGGTCGCGGCCTGGCAACGTGGCGATGCGATTCCCGCGGCATCCGTCACGCCCGAAGCCGGCGTCGACGTGCTGCTGGATGCCGCGGCGGCGGAAACACCAACAACACCGGCAGCATCGTAGAGCGGCCCATGGCCGCGACCGTGCAACCATCAAGCCCAAACCGCGTTCCAAAATAGGTAATCGCCGACCCGCTGCACCAATCCAGCTCGCACAGGGTTGGCAATCACATAACGCGCGCTGCGCAGCAAATCTTCTTCGGCACGCAAAGCGTGATCATGAAACGCTCCCGCCCACGGTGCCCCGTTTCGATGCGACATCCGGTTGGCAGCGCGCGCACTCGCCGATTTCAGGCGATTGACCAAAGCATCGAGGCCGCGACAGGGACAAGGCGCCCCCCTTCGCCGTAAGCGCATGTCCCGCTCGATTGACAGAGCGCGCCATGCGCCCGGCCGAGGGCGACCCAAACTTGGCATCACACAACGAGGGCAAAAGAAGGATCAAACGCTGCGCTGGGCCCTATCTACAAGGCGCCCAGCGCCCCCATGTGCGCGCGGTAATAGCGCAACTCGTCGATCGAATCGCGGATGTCCGACAGCGCGGTGTGCGCGGAATCCTTGCTGAAACCCTTCGCCACCGCGGGCGCCCAGCGCCGCGCAAGCTCCTTCAGGGTGGACACATCGAGATTGCGATAGTGGAAGAAGCGTTCCAGTGCCGGCATCTGCCGGTACAGGAAACGCCGGTCCTGGCAAATCGAATTGCCGCACATCGGCGATTTCCCGGCCGGCACCCAGCGTTCGAGGAACGCGATGGTCTCGGCCTCGGCGTGCGCGTGGTCGGTGCCGGATTCGAGCACGCGCTCCCACAAGCCCGACTTGGCGTGCTGGTGCCGATTCCAGTCGTCCATCGCCAGCAGCCGCGCTTCTTCGTGATGGATCGCGAACTGCGGCCCTTCGGCGAGAATCTGGAGATTGCGGTCGGTGACCACGGTGGCGATTTCAATGATCGAATCGGTGTCGGGGTTGAGGCCCGTCATTTCGAGATCGATCCAGATCAGGTTGTCATCGACGCAATCGGTCATTGAATTCTCCTTCCCGCCAGTCTAGCAACATCCCGCGCACCGGGACCGATTGCCTGCCGCGCGTGCGTGCCGTAGGCTCGCCCGATGCCCACGCCGACGATGCTGTGGTACGACTACGAAACCACCGGCACCGACGCCGCGCGCGATCGCCCGGCGCAGTTCGCCGCGCTGCGCACCGACATGGACCTGCGCCCGATCGGCGATCCCGCCACACTGTATTGCGCACCGGCGCCGGATGTGCTGCCGCATCCGGAGGCTTGCCTGATCACCGGCATCACGCCACAGGATGCCCTGCGCGACGGGATGATCGAGGCCGAGTTCGCGGGCGCGGTGCACGAATTGCTGGCCGAGCCTGGCACCTGCTCGAGCGGCTACAACAGCATCCGCTTCGACGACGAGGTCAATCGCAACCTGTTCTACCGCAATTTTTTCGATCCCTACGAGCATTGCTGGAAGAACGGCAATTCACGCTGGGACATCATGGATCTCGCACGCGCCTGCCATGCGTTGCGGCCGGATGGCTTCGAGTGGCCGCTTCGCGACGACGGCTCGCCCTCGTTCAAGCTGGAGCACCTGGCCCAGGCGAACAGGCTGGAGCAGGCGCGCGCGCACGACGCCACGTCCGACGTCATTGCGACCGTCGGCCTTGCTCGGCTGCTGCGCGAACGCCAGCCACGGCTGTACGAATGGTGCTTCGCGTTGCGCCACAAGCGCGCCGTGATCGCGAAGCTGGCCGGTGCGCTGGCGGCGCGGCAGCCGCTGCTGCACGTCTCCCACAAATACGCCGCACAGCGCGGCTGCCTCGCGATGATCGTGCCGCTTGCAGAGCATCCGGTTCGCGAAGGCAGCTTCATCGTCGCCGACCTGGACGTCGATCCCGACACATGGACCGACCTCGATCCCGATGACTTGATGGAGCGGATGTTCACGCCGCGCGCCGACCTCCCGGAAGACATGCAGCGCCCGCCGATCAAGGAAGTGCATGTCAATCGATCGCCGTTCGTTGCGCCCATCGAGACGTTGCACGGAGTGGACACGCGACGCATCGCGCTCGACCCCGATCGCTGTCTCGCGAACCTGAAAAAAATCCGTGCCGTCGACGGCTTGGCCGAGCGCATCCGCCACGCCTTTGCTTCCCGCGCGCCGCGTCACAGCGGTGGCCAAGATCCGGAGCTAATGCTGTATTCGGGCTTCGCCTCGGACGCCGACCGCAAACGCTTCAACGAGGTGCGCGCCACGCCCCCCGAACGTCTGGGTATCACCGAATTCTCGTTCGGCGATCCTCGTTACGACGAATTGTTGTTCCGCTACCGCGCCCGCAACTGGCCGGATTCGCTGGATGCGGACGAAGGGAAGCGCTGGCGCGCGTTCGTACGCCACAAGCTGGCCCGCGAATCGGATCCGCGCACGTTGACGCTGGCGCAATACTTCGCGACCATCGCGCGTTTGCGCACCGAGATACCGCCCGGTCCCCAACAGGCGCTGCTGGATCGCCTGCAGGCGTGGGGCGAAGCGGTTCGCGCCGATTATGGAACCTGACGTGCCGCACGCCTATTTCTCCCCCGCGACTTTCAAATTCCTGCGCGCGCTGCAGCGCCACAACAACCGCACCTGGTTCAAGGCGCATCAGGGCGACTACGAAGCCCACGTGCGCGGACCGTACCTGCAATTGATCGCGGATCTGCAGGCGCCGGTCGCGAAACTGAGCCGCCATTACCGCGCCGATCCGCGCAAGGTCGGCGGCTCACTGTTCCGCATCCAGCGCGACACACGGTTTTCCGGCGACAAGGCGCCTTACAAGGCGTGGGCCGGCGCGCGGATCTTCCACGAACGTCGGCGCGAGATTGCTGCGCCCTCGTTCTACCTGCACATTGCACCCGGCGATTGTTTCGTGGGCGCCGGACTGTGGCACCCGGAAAACCACACGCTGCGCAATATCCGCAGCTTCATCGTCGACAATCCTGCATCGTGGAAACGCGCAGTGCACGGCCGCGCGTTCCGCGAGCACTACGAATTCTGGGGCGAATCCCTGAGCCGCGCGCCGCAAGGTTTCCCGGCCGACCATCCCCTGCTCGAAGACCTGAAGCGCAAAAGCTACGCCGCAGGCGTCGGTTTCGATGACGCGCTGGCCTGTTCGCCGAAACTGTTTCCCTTCGTGGTGGATCACTTCAAACGCCTCGCGCCGCTGGTTGATTACCTGTGCGCGGCGCAGAACCTGGAGTTCTAGCGCTTCGGCGCCATCACGCCTCCGCGAACGGAAACGCCAGCACGTCGCGGATGTCATCCGTGCCGAGCATGTGCATCAACAGCCTGTCGACGCCCAGCGCGACGCCGGCGCAATCGGGCAATCGATCCAGCACCGCCAGCAGGTATTCGTCGATCGGCAATTCGCGCTGGCCGCGCGCGCGGCGCCGCGCGTTGTCGTGTTCAAAGCGCGCGCGCTGCTCGGCCGCGTCGTTCAATTCATGGTAACCGTTGGCGAGTTCGTGCTGCCCGAGATACAACTCGAAACGTTCGGCAACCGGCGGGTGGCCATGCCGGATGCGCGCCAGCGAGCACTGCGAGGCGGGAAAGTCGTACACGACCGTGATGCCGTCCTGGGATAATGCGGGTTGCAGGCGGTGCGTAATCAAAAGATCCAGCCAGTCGTCGCGCGTCAGGCCTTCGGGGTCGATGCGAAATTCCGACAGCCGCGCACGCAATGCGGCTTCATCCGCAGCGAAGGGATCCATGCCCAACCCGTGGCGAAACCATTCGCGATAGCTGGTAGTCGTCACGTCGGCATCGCGCTCGACAAGCGTCAACGCGGCACGCACGAACTGCGCGCATTCCAGCATCAGCCGACGATGATCGAAGCCGGCGCGATACCACTCCAGCATCGTGAATTCCGGGTTGTGCGAAGAACCCGCTTCGCCGTTGCGGAACACGCGACCGAGTTCGTAGCAATCACCGAATCCGCTCGCCAGCAATCGCTTCAACGGATATTCCGGGGATGTGCGGAGAAAGCGCTCGCGCGCACCGGCACCAATCGGACCATTGAACGTGGTCGAGAATCCCTCGATGTTGGGTTCGGTGTTCCCCGCGGACGAAAGGATCGGCGTCTCGACTTCGGTGACGTGGCGCTCCGCAAAAAAAGCGCGGATCAGCGCGTTGAGGCGCGCGCGCAGCCGCAATGCCGCATGCCGTCGTTCCGCGGCGCCGCCAGTTCGGGGATGCGACGCCTGCCCCCTCACCCTGCCCTCTCCCCCAAGCGATGGAGCCACTTGGGGGAGAGGGTTTTGTGCTGCGGCACGTTCGCTGGCGTCACTTCGCCACGGAACCCCGCGTTCGCCGCTTCTGCTCCCTCTCCCCCGACGTTGTCGGGGGAGAGGGCTGGGGTGAGGGGGCGAAGGTTCGGCCAACGCGGCAGCTATGCGTGCGAGTACATCGTTGGTGCGTAGCAGGACGTCGTTGTTCCAGAATCTGAGCACCCTCAACCCGAGTCGCTCGATCGCGGCGGTCCGCCGGTCATCGTAGGCAGCCTGGCCGAAATGCTGGCTGCCATCGAGCTCGATCGCGAGTCCGCGTTCGAGGCAGGCGAAGTCGAGGATGTAGCCGGCCACCCGATGCTGGCGGCGGAATTTCACTCCGAGTTGCGCGTTGCGCAGGCGTTGCCAAAGCAACGCCTCTGCATCGGTGCTTGATTGGCGCAAATGCTTCGCGTGATCCATGCTCGCCCCCTCACCCTGCCCTTTCCCCCAAGCGATGAAGCCACTTGGGGGAGAGGGTTATCCCGCGCCGCGTGCAAATGGATCGCCAAGAGGATCGCATCGCTCAAAGGCCATGCGATTTCAGGAAATCCAGCAGCTTCGCTTCACCCCACACCTCGACGCCAAGCGCTTCGGCCTTGTCGAGCTTGGAGCCTGCAGCTTCGCCCGCGACCACGAACGAGGTTTTCTTCGATACCGAGCCCGCGACCTTGGCACCCAGCGCTTCCAGCCTGTCCTTCGCCTCGTCGCGGGTCAGCGACGAAAGGCTGCCGGTGAGCACCACAGTTTGCCCGGCGAGCGGCCCTTCGACTCGCCGTTGCGGCGCGGATTCCTTCCAGTGCACGCCGGCTTTTTTCAGAGCCGCAATGGCATCGCGGTTGCGCGGCTCCGCGAAGAACGCGGCAATGTGCGCGGCCATGATCGGGCCGACGTCGCTCACCTCGGTGAGTTCCGCTTCGCTCGCATGCATCAACCCGTCCAGCATGCCGAAGTGTCGCGCCAGCGTCTTGGCCGTCGCTTCACCGACATCCGGAATCCCGAGTGCGTAGAGAAAACGTTCGAGCGTGGTGGCCTTGCTGGTTTCGATCGCGTCCACCAGATTCTCGGCCCAGCGCGTCGCGATCTTGCCGGCCCTGACGGCCTCCGGAACCACGCCATCGCGCGCTTCTCCACGGCGCTTCATCGCCACGAAATCATCCACCGTCAGCTTGTAGAGGTCGGCAATGGAGTGCAGATAATCGAACGCGATCAGGTCTTCGATGTAGCGCTCGCCCAAGCCGTCGATGTCCATCGCGCGACGCGAAGCGAAGTGCACGATGGCTGACCGGCGTTGCGCGGCGCACACCAGTCCGCCGGTGCAGCGCGCGACCACCTCGCCCTCTTCCCGCACGATCGCCGATTCGCACACCGGGCAATGCGCCGGCATGCGCCATGCCTTGGTGCCCGGCGGGCGAAGTTCCAGGTTCACCCGCACCACTTCCGGAATTACGTCGCCGGCGCGACGCACGATCACGGTGTCGCCGGCACGCACATCCAGTCGCGCCACCTGGTCCATGTTGTGCAGCGTGGCCCTGGTGACGGTGACGCCCCCCACCTGCACCGGCTGCATTACGGCGAACGGCGTGGCCGCGCCGGTCCGCCCGATGTTGATTTCGATGGCGTCGATGATCGTGCTTTTTTCCTGCGCCGGATACTTGTGCGCCAGGGCCCAGCGCGGCGCGCGCGAAACGAAGCCCATTTCGTTCTGCTGGTCGTAGCGGTCCAGCTTGTAGACGACGCCGTCGATGTCGTAGGGCAAGGCATCGCGCTGCCGTCCCATCAGGTGGTAGTAATCGAGCAAGCCTTCCAGACCTTTGGCCTGCTCCACTTGCGGACTCACCGGCAACCCCCATTCGCGCAAGCTGTCCAGCGTCGCCGAATGACTGGCGGGCAATTTGCCGTCCCGTACCTCCCCTATCGCGTAGGCATAGAACGCCAGCGGACGCGAAGCCGTCACGGCGGGATCGAGCTGACGCAGCGATCCGGCCGCACCATTGCGTGGATTGGCCAACGTACGCTCGCCGCGCTTGCGCGCGCGCTCGTTGAACGCTTCGAACGCGGCCTTGGGCATGTACACCTCGCCGCGCACTTCCAGCACGCCGGGCCAGCCCTTGCCGCGCAGCTTCAATGGAATCGCCTTGACGGTGCGAAGGTTTGCGGTGACATCTTCGCCCACCGCCCCGTCGCCGCGCGTGGCACCCTGCACGAAGGCACCAGCCTCGTAGCGCAGGCTGATCGCCAGACCATCGAGCTTGGGTTCGGCGGAAAACGACAGTTCGTCGTCCGCGCGTCCCAATGTCTGCGCGATCCGCCGCACGAACGCCGCCACTTCGTCGTCGCTGAAGGCGTTGGACAACGAAAGCATGGGAAGCGCGTGCCGCACCTGCGCAAAACCGCCGCTGGCCCGCGCACCGACGTGGCGCGTGGGCGAATCGGGTGCGGCAAGTTCCGGGTGCGCGGCTTCCAGTTCCTCCAGCTCGCGCATCAGCCGGTCGTATTCCGCGTCCGGAATCGAAGGGTCATCCAGCACGTAATAGCGATGGTTGGCGTCGTCGATCTGGCGGCGAAGCGCCGCTGCGCGTTCGCCTGCGTTGTGGCGGGGATGGCTGTCGGATGTCCGGGGCATGTTGGCTGGATCGTTTCGATGCATCATGCAAAGTGTAACCACGGTGACACGGCCGCTCGATCGGACCGAGCCATCGCGCAACCGATTTCCGTGGCGAAAGGTACATGAAAGGTTGTCGTAGCACTATTTTCGCTGGGTGAGGTGCGGTCCCTCTTTGTCTTGGGCAGTTTCGTGGCAACCCTCGTGCTACCGGCTGTTCATGTTCTCACCCCCGTGTCCGGCCTGCGTCGAACCCCTCCCCGGTGACGCAGGCCGGACATGATTTGATTGTGCGATCGTCCGTGATCGCTGCACCCCATATTCCTTCGGTTGCCGAGCCATGCGTGCTTCGTGGCAGGCCAGAACGGCCATCCCTGCTTGACTTTCACCAACAGCCGCTTCGAACGCCGGCAACCGATTTCCTGGTGAAGCTAAACTAGACGATTCTTTTTGACGCGCCGGGTCGCTCAAATCCCACGATGTCCGAAGCGAGTTCCTCCGCCGGCATCGCGCAGATGCGCGGCCTGATCTGGCTGGTCGCGGCTGCGTTCTTCATGCAGACGCTGGACTCGACCATCGTCAACACGGCGGTGCCGAGCATCGCGCATGCGTTGGCGGTGCCGCCGATCGCGCTGAAGACCGCGCTGACCAGTTACGTGCTGACGCTGGCGATCTGCATCCCGGCCAGCGCGTGGCTGTCGGACCGCTTCGGCACACGCCGCGTGTTTGCAGCATCGATCCTGATCTTCACGGTAGGCTCGCTCGCCTGCGGCGTGTCGCAAACATTGCCGCAACTGGTCGCGGCGCGCGTATTGCAGGGCATCGGCGGCGCGCTGCTGATGCCGATCGGGCGCTATGTGCTGGTGCGCGCGTTCGGCCCGAAGGATTTCGTCGCCGCCATGAGCACCGCCGGCATTCCTGGGCTGCTCGGCCCGGTGCTCGGCCCGCTGCTGGGCGGCGTGCTGTCGCAATATGCGTCGTGGCGATTGATCTTTCTGGTCAACGTGCCGGTCGGTCTGATCGGACTGTGGCTCAACCGCACGCAGATGCCCGATTTCCGCGGCGAGCGCCGGCCGTTCGACTGGTTCGGCTTCGCGCTGTTCGCATTCGCCTCCGGCATGCTGCTGACCGCCGCGGAAACCGCAGGCGACGGCGATTACCGCAAGGCCGGCATCGCGGCGCTGGTCGGCCTGGCATGCGCGTTCGCCTACTGGCACTACGGCCGCCGTGCGCGACATCCGGTCGCGGACCTGTCGCTGTTCAAGGTGCGCAGTTTCACCATCGCGGTGGGCGGCGGCATGTGCATGCGGTTCGGCACGGCGGGATTGTCGTTCGTGCTGATGCTGTTCCTGCAGGTCGGTTGCGGCTGGAGTCCCACCGCCGCGGGGCTGATGATCGTGCCGCAGGCGATCGCGATGGTGCTGATGAAGTTCCTGATCGATCGCATCCTCAAGCGCCACGGCTACCGTCGCGCGCTGTTCGTGAACACCACGCTCGCGACGATCCTGCTGGCCTGCTTTGCGTTGTTCGACGCCACCACGCCGTGGTGGGCGGTCGCATCGCTGATGTTCGCGTATGGCTTCGTGATGAGCCTGCAATACACCGCGATGAACACGCTGGCCTTCGTGGACCTTGCCCCGGAACGCGCGGCGCAGGCGTCGTCGTTGACCTCCGCCACGCAGTACCTCGTGATCAGCTTCGGCATCGCGTTCTCGTCCTGGCTGCTCGCGCTGTTCCTTGGCCCGCAGCATCGCGATCCGGCCGCGTACGTGCACGGGTTCCGGATCGCGGTGCTGGTGATGGCAGTGCTGCCGCTGATCGCGGTGTACGTGTTCACCCGGCTGCGCCACGACCGACCATTGCGGCGGCCCATCGCCACGCCGGAGACAGCAGCATAGTTTTTGCGATCGTCCCTGATCGCTGCTTCTCTGGATGCCTCGCAAGACTTCATCTCACCGGGCCTGCAAGTCCAGAACGGCCATCCTTGGCCTGACTTTCCACGACAGCAGCTTCGACTGAAACCCAGTGCCATTTGCACTTCGTGTAGCATCGCGCGATGGCCGACACCACCGCGATCCTGCTGGAAGTCTTCATCATCTTCGCCGCGGCGCAGGTCGGCGGCGCGGTCGCGCGCTGGATCCGCCTGCCCGACGTGGTGGGCCAGATCGTGGTCGGCTGCATCGTGGGACCATCGGTACTCGGCTGGATCACCCCGTCACAACCGCTGGAAGTGCTGTCGGAAATCGGTGTGGTGTTGCTGCTGTTCGCGGTGGGGCTGGAAACCCGGCTCGACGACGTGAAGCGCGTGGGCGGCAGCGCCTTCGCGGTGGGCGTGATCGGCGTGATCGTGCCGTTCGTCGTGGGCATGTTCTGGGCGCATGCGATGGAACCGGATTGGCCGCACTCGCTGTTCGTCGCGGCAGCGTTCGTGGCGACCTCGGCCGGCATCACCGCCGCAGTGCTGAAGCAAATGGGTGCTCTGCGGCGAACCGAAAGCCGCGTGATCCTCGGCGCGGCGGTGATCGACGACATCCTCGCGATGCTGCTGCTGGGCATCGTGGTCGCGATCCAGGCCGGTGGTTCACTGCGCGTGAGTCAGTTGCTGGTGGTCGCGGGCGAGGCGATCGCGTTCGTGCTGGTGGTCGGCTGGCTGGGCACGCTGATGATGCGGCGCGGTTCCCGATGGCTGGAGCGCACGCGCGATCCGATGTCGCCGCTGCTGATCGTGCTGATCCTGTGCCTCGGACTCGCTTCGGTCGCGACGCGTTTCGGACTGGCCGCGATCATCGGGGCGTTCCTCGCCGGCATGATCGCCTCCGAAACGCGCCAACGCGCGCAACTGGAAGAGCAGATGCAGCCGCTGCTCGCGCTGCTGACGCCGTTCTTCTTCGTGCTGACCGGCGCCAAAGTCGAGCTGGCGCAGTTTGCGACAGGCCATGCGCTGTGGCTGTTGCTGATCGCGACCTTGCTGGCGCTCGTCACCAAGCTTGTCGGGGGGTGGCTTGGCGCGCTGCGGCTGGGGCCGCGCAGCGCGCTGATCGTGGGCGTCGGCATGATGCCGCGCGGCGAAGTCGGCATCGTGGTCGCCGCGCTCGGGCTTTCGGCAGGCGTGTTCGGCGAACTGATGTACGCGGTGATCATCGCGATGTCGCTGCTGACCTCGGTGATCGCGCCGCCCTTCCTTGCGATGCTGCTGAAGGAACGGGAGACCAATCAGGAAACGCGCGATACCGGGGATTCCGCTGCCTGACGAGCCGCAGGCGCCGGTCAGCCGCGATTCGCGATCCTCGCAGCGATGGCATCGAAGAACGCGTCCGGCAATTCGCCCGCCACCGGCACGCTCCACCAGCCCGGCTGCACGAGCGTGCGGCATTTCACGGCGTCCTTTTCGGTCATCAGCACCGGCAGGCCGTCACCGAAATCGAGATCGCCAGCCGCGTACCGGTGGTGATCGGAAAACGCATGTTCCACCACCTCGATGCCGAACGCCCGCAATGCATCGAAGAACCGCGGCGGATGGCCGATGCCGGCCACGGCGTGGACGCGCGAACCCGAAAAATCCGTCAGGAAGCGAAGCGAGCCGTCACGCAGATTGTACGCGGCGTCGCCATGCAGGCGCATCGGAATCGCGGACGCCATGCGCTGGCGACCCGATGCGTCGCCGGCCAACCGGGTACCCGTTGCACTGCCGGCATTCACGACCACGAAGTCCACTTCATCCAATCGCCGGGGTGGTTCGCGCAGCGGTCCCGCGGGCAGCAGACGCCCGTTACCCAAACCACGCGCACCATCCACCACGCACACTTCGATATCGCGCGCCAACCCGTAATGCTGCAGGCCATCATCGGCGATGACCACGTCGACGCCTTCGCCCGTCAGGAGCGCTGCCGCCGCCGGGCGGTCGGCGCCGATCGCCACCGGCGCGCCGGTGCGCATGCGGATCAACGCGGGCTCGTCGCCGACCACCGCGGGATCGGGTTGCGCATCCAGCAGCATCGGGTGTTGCGCCGTGCCGCCGTAGCCGCGGCTGACCACGCCGGGCTTGAATCCCCGCATGCGCAGGGCCTCCACCAGCGCGATCGTCACCGGCGTCTTGCCGGCGCCGCCGGCCACGATGTTGCCGACCACGACCACGGGTACCGGAAGCCGTTGCGCGCGCAACCAGCCGCGCCGGTACAGCGCGCGCCGCAAACGCACCACGCCGCCGTACAACGCCGCCAGCGGCAGCGTCCACCAGGGCGGCGGTCGATCTTCGTACCAGCGTCGTTGCAGGGATTCGCCCGGCACCATCCATCTCCGTCATTCCCGCCCGTGCGGGAACGGACAAGTCATTGGGCAAGCGCCGCCGATTCGCGGAATTGCAGATGATGCAACGCCGCGTACTTGCCGTTGCGCGCCAGCAATTCGGCATGGGTGCCGCGCTCGGCCACCTGGCCCTGGTCGAGCACGACGATCTGGTCGGCGTGTTCGACCGTGGACAGGCGATGCGCGATCACGATCGTGGTGCGATTCTTCATCAGGCGCGACAATGCATCCTGGATCAGGCGTTCGGATTCGGTATCCAGCGCACTGGTAGCTTCATCCAGCACCAGGATTGGCGCATCCTTCAACAGCGCGCGGGCGACCGCGATGCGCTGGCGCTGACCGCCCGAAAGCAGCGAACCGCCCTCGCCCACCCGGCTGTGGACGCCATCGGGCAACGCGCGGATGAATTCCATCGCGTTGGCGGCTTCGGCGGCGGCGACGATGTCGGTTTCGCCGACGTTCGCCAGTGCGCCGTAGGCGATGTTCTTCGCGATGGTGTCGTCGAACAGCACCACATCCTGACCGACCCACGCGATTTGCGCGCGCAGGCTGCGCAGCGTGTAGTCGCCGAGTGGATGGCCGTCCAGCAGGACCTCGCCCGATGTCGGTTCGTAGAAACGCGGAATCAGGCTGGCGAGGCTCGACTTGCCGCTGCCCGATCGTCCCACCAGCGCAGTGATCGAGCCGCGCGGACACGCCAGCGAAATGCCCCGCAACGCGGCCACGCTTGCGCCCGTGTAGGTCAGGTGCACGGCCCGGAATTCGATGTCGCCGCGACAGCGTTCCAGAACTCTCGTGCCGTCGTCGCGTTCCATTGGTGCGTCGAGCACGCCGAACAATTCCTGCGCGGCAGCAAGCCCGCGCTGGATGCTCGACTGCACGGTCGTCAGCCGCTTCAACGACGGCAGGATGCCGCCCATGCACAGGAACAGCGTGGCGAACGATCCCGCGGTGAACTGGTTGTCGAGCATGAACGGGCGCGTCGCGAAAAACACGATCAGCGCCAGCGCGATCGCCGCGACCAGTTGCACGAACGCGGTGGAAAGGCCATTGGTCGCAGCCACCTTGACGTTCAACTTGCGCGTGCGATCGGTGACTTCGTCGAAGCGCTTCGCTTCGTAGTCCTGCCCGCCGAACACCTTGACCTCGCGGTGTGCGCCGACCACTTCCTCGACCACCCCGGTGACGCGCCCGACCACGTCCTGGATCGTCACGTTGATGCGGCGATAGCGGCGGCTGACGTAGGTGACCAGCAGCCCGATCATCGGCACCATCACCAGCAGCGCCAGTGAAAGCTCCCAGCTCGTCCACAGCATCACCCCGACCAGACCGATCACCGTCAGCCCGTCCACGATCGCCGTCTTGGCCGAATCGGTGGTGGCTTGCGCGACCTGCTCGCTGGTGTAAGTGATGCGCGATATCTGCTGGCCGGACGATTCATGGTCGAAAAACGCCGTGGGCATCCGCAGGTACTTGTCGAAAATGCGCCGGCGCATGTCCTGCACCACACCGCGGCCAACGTACGCCGAGCCGTAGGTTTCCACATAGACCGCGATGCTTCGCACCAGAAAAATGCCGACGATGATCAGCGGCATCCAGAAGATCACCTGCGGATCGCGGACCACGAACAGTTTGTCGATCAGCGGCTTGATGACCCGTGCGAACAGCGTCATGCAGGCAGCGTCGGCCACCATCGCCAGCACGGTGGCCGCCACCGCGGTGCGGAAGGGATGCAGCAGGCCCAGCAGCCGCCGGTAGGTCGTCGCGTCGGAAGCGGCCGTCATGACGCGGGCGCGCCCGACGGCGGCGCGGTCGCGATCGACAGATGCGTGAAGCCGAGCTGGCCCAGCGCGTCCATCGCGGTCACCACGGCCTGGTGCGGGGTCATGCCGTCGGCGCGCAGCAACACGGGACGTTCGCGGTCATCCCCTGCCACGGCCTGGATGGCGCGTTTCAAGGTGGACTCGTCGTCGCCCAGCACGCGGTTGTTGGCGACGAAGAAATGGCCTTCGCGATCGATCACGACCACCAGCGTATCGCGCACCGGTGTACTGGCGGCATCGCTAGCCTGCGGCAGCGACACTTTCATGTGGCCCTGCTGCACGAAAGTCGTGGTCAGCACGAAAAACATCAGCAGGGTCAGCAGCACGTCGATCAGGCTGACCACGTTGATTTCGAATTCGTCGGCGTTGTCGTTGCCGATGCGCATCGATGCGTTCCCTAGCCTGCGATGCGTGCGGGGCGCTGAACGCTTGCCCCCGCGGGCGTGCGCGTCTCGACCGGGGCTGGTCGCGCAACCGAAAGCTCGTCCAGCAGCGCGGTCGCCTGCTTTTCCATCTGCACGACGTAGCCGCGCACGCGCGAGCGGAAAAGGCGGTGCAACACGTAAGCGGGAATCGCCACCACCAACCCGGACGCCGTGCACACCAGCGCTTCGCCGATGCCGCCCGCCATCTTCATCGGGTCGCCGACGCCCGACACCATCACTGCGAGAAACATGCGGATCAATCCGAACACGGTGCCGAGCAGACCCAGCAGCGGCCCGATCAACGCGATCGTGCCCAGCGTATTGAGGTAACGCTCGAGACCGTGCACCACGTGTCGGCCGGTGTCCTCGATGCGCTCCTTGATCTCGACGCGCGTGCGATGGCGCACGTCCAGCGCCGCGGCCAGCAGTTCGCCCAGCGGCGAGTTCTCGCGCAGCGCCTGGATGTGTGCGGGATTCAATTGCTGCGAGTGCGCCCAACTGCGCACCTGTTCGCCGAGCCCTGGCGGCAGCACCGCGTTGCGGCGCAGCGTCCAGAAGCGTTCCAGCACGATCGCGAGGCCGATCGCCGAGCACGCCAGAATGGGCAGCATGCCCCAGCCGCCGGCCTTGAGGATTTCGAACACGTGAAGCTCCGCCGCAAGGTGGTTTTGCGCCGCATGATAACAGCGTGTCCGCGGGCATCAGCGTGACGCAGTCGACTCGTTCGACCCGGTTTTGCTGGGCTGATCCCGGACCTGCTCCGGGATCAGCCCAACGGAAGATGCCGCGTCGCGCCGGAACGACATCAAGGCTCACGCCAGTAGTGCGCCCGGCGCCGGCGTCCTTCCGCCACGATCCGCGGCGCAGCCGAAACGGGAAACCCGATCCTCACGGCCCCGGTGGACGGCGTATTCAGCAGCGGGATGCCGAGCGCGTCGTAGCGCGCCACGACCTCCGCGGCCGGATGATGGTAAGCGTTCAAATAGCCGGTGGAGACAATGGCGAGCACCGGACGCAGCGCCCGCAGGTAATCGATGCCGGATGAAGTCTTGCTGCCATGATGCGGCACGACCAGCACCAGCGGCGGACCGGCAGGCACCGCACGCGCGATGTCGGGCTCGACGTTGGACGAGGTGTCCGCCGGCAGCAGCAATCTTCCATCCGTGCCGGTTACCAGCAGCACGCATCCCGCGTCATTGCCTTTCACCGTCACCGGTGCCGGTGGGCGCAGCATCCGGAACGCGACGCCATCCCATTGCCATGCCTGGCCGGCGTGGCATTGCCGCATCGGCACCGGCCCGCGTGCGGGCTCGCCGCCCCAGACCGGCGTGTGTGGGTAGGCCAGCAGCACCGCCGTCGCGCCGCCGGCGTGATCGTTGTCGCCGTGACTGATGATCATGCGATCGAGATACGTGATGCCGAGTGCGTGCAGCGTCGGCACTACCGCGGCCTCGCCCAGGTCGAAGCCCGACGGATAGCGCGCACCCGCATCGACCAGCAATGCGTGCGAGCGTGTGCGCACCAGCACCGAGAGGCCCTGCCCCACGTCGATCACGGTCGCGCGGAATGCGCCTTCGCCCGGCACGACGGTACGCGGAAAACACAACGGCAGCAGCAGCAACGCGCCCAGCGCACGCGCCGGGACCCCGCGCGGCGCCAGCAGCCAGACCGATCCAAGGCAGGCCAGCGCGAACGCGAGTAACGAGCTTTCCGGCAGGTACTGCATGGCCGCGGGCCACGCCGCGAGATGCGCCAGCAGCCACCACAATGCGTCGACGAGCTGGGCGCTTGCGTGCAGCAGGACCTGCCCTGCCCACGGCCACGCGAACAGCAGCGCGCAGGCGGCGAGATCGATCGGCACGATCACGAAGCTGACGAACGGCACCGCCACCAGGTTCGCGAGCGGCGCGACCAGCGAGGCCTGCCCGAAGAACCACACCGTCAACGGCAGCAATGCCAGCGTCATCAGCAACGGCGCGAATCCGAGCTCCTTGAGATGTCCGCGCCAGCCGGCGTCGCGCGCCAGCGTCCATGCCAGCAACGCCACGCCCGCGAACGACAACCAGAAACCTGCCGACAGCACCGAGAGCGGATCGACGACAAGGATCGCCGCCAGCGCCAATCCGAAGCCCTCGCCGAATCCGCCGCCGCGCCGCAGCAGCCGCCACCCCGCGACGACCGCGATCATCAGCAGCGTGCGCGTGGTCGGCAGCCCGAAACCGGCCAACGCACCGTACGCAAGCGCAGCCGGAAACGCGACTGCGGCTTCGGCCAAAGGTCTGGCCAGCCGCAATCCGAGCGTCGGAACGAGCCACCAGACGAGCCTGACCAGCAAGGCGCCGAACACCGCCGCCAGGCCCACGTGGAATCCCGAAATCGCGATCAGGTGCGCGATGCCGGTTGCACGCACGACCTGCCAATCGTGCTCGTCCAGCGCGCGTTCGTCGCCGACGGACAGCGCGCGCAGCAAGCGCGCGGCATGCGGATCGTTCGGCAGCGCCGCCCCGATCGCATCGGAGATGCGCGCCCGCACACCATCGACGCAAGCGCCCGCCGTGAGCAACGCATTGGCCGGATCTTCGCGCACGTAGCCGGTGGCGATGATGCCCTTCTGCAAGGCCGAACGTTCGAAGTCCATCCCGCCGGGATTGACCAGCCCGTGCGGCCGCTTCATCCGTACCCGCAGCCGCCATGTCGTGCAGGGCGCGATCGCCGGCGGCGCATGCTGGCGCGAGGCGTACCACGACAGGCGCACATGCCCGCGTACCGGAACGGGGTTACCGGCGAAGCGCGCCGTCGCAATCGTGAAATCGAACCGCGTCGCGCCTTCCTGCGCGTGCGGCAGATCCGTCACCGTACCGGTGACCAGGATGTCCTGCTTTTCCAGCGCGTGTGGCAGGCGCGCGCTCATCGCGAGATCCGCACGCCATGCGGTCCACGCGAACGCCGCCACGGCGATCGCGATGCACCACGCGATGGACGACAGGCTCCAGCGCAGGCACATCCCGAAGCCGATCAGCGCGATGCATCCAAGCAGCGCATCGAGCCAGCGTGGTGGCAATATCGGCAACACCTGCACCACGACGGCGCCGCACAGGACCGCGACCGCGATGGCCAGCACCCCCGGCCGGGTTCGGACAGCGCGGCTTCCCCTGCGCGCGTCCACGTCGGCTTCAGCCGGGTTGTTGCATCGGGTGCAGCGCCCCGCCGGTCAATTCCAGCACGCGATCCATTTGCCGCGCGAGACCCTTGTCATGCGTGACCAGCACGATGCTGGTGCCGATTTCGCGGTTCAACTCCAGCATCAGTTCGTACAACGCAGCGGCGTTCTGCTCGTCGAGATTGCCGGTCGGTTCGTCGGCCAGCACGCACGCGGGTCGCGTCACCAGCGCGCGTGCCATCGCGCAGCGCTGGCGTTCGCCGCCCGACAGCTCGCCAGGCTTGTGCTCAAGGCGATGGCCGAGGCCAACGCGGTCCAGCAATGTTTTCGATTGCTCGCGCGCTTCGGGAATCGCGGCGCCGCGGATCAGCAGTGGCATCGCGACGTTTTCCAGCGCGGTGAACTCCGGCAGGAGATGATGGAACTGGTACACGAACCCCAGCGAACGGTTGCGCACCCGACCGCGTTCGGCATCGGGCAATTTCGACAACTCGCGCCCTTCCAGTTCCACCGAGCCCTTGGTCGGCGTATCGAGTCCGCCCACGATGTGCAGCAGCGTGCTTTTGCCGGACCCCGACGCGCCCACGATTGCCAGCGTTTCGCCACGCGCCAGTTCGAAACTGACGTCGTGCAACACCGGCGTGCGCAGGCTGCCTTCCTTGTAGGTCTTGGCGATGTGGCTGACCCGCAACACCGCAGTCGCGTTCCCCGATTCCCGATTCTCCATTGCCGAGCCCCGGCTACTCATAACGCAGCGCCTCCGCCGGCTGCGTGCGCGACGCGCGCCACGCCGGATAGATCGTCGCCAGCAGCGAGAACACGAATGCCATGCCGGTGATCCAGCCGACCGACGGCCAGCTCAGTTCGCTGGGCACGTTGTTGATGTAGTAGACCGACTCGGGCAGGAACTGATAGCCCGTGAGGTTCTGGATGCCATCGACGATGTTGGGCACGTTGACCGCCAGCGCCACACCGCAGACCACGCCGATCACGATGCCCATCATTCCGATCAACAGACCCTGGATCATGAACACGCCCATGATCGAACGCGGCGTCGCGCCCAGCGTGCGCAGGATCGCGATGTCCGATTGCTTGTCGGTGACCAGCATCACGAGCGACGACACCAGGTTGAACGCCGCCACCGCCACGATCAGCGACAGGATGATGAACATCACGATCTTTTCCATCGCGATGGCCTTGAAGAAGTTGGCGTGCTGCTGCATCCAGCCACGCACCAGATAGGCATCGCCAAGCCGCTGGGAGAGCGTCGCCGACACCTTGTTGGCGACGAACAGATCATCCAGTTTCAAGCGTATTCCGCTGGGGCCGCTCATCTGGTAGAGCTTCTCGGCGTCGTGCATGTTCATGATGGCAAGGCCGGAGTCGTATTCCTGCATGCCGATTTCGAAGATGCCCGTCACCGTGAACCTGCGCAAGCGCGGGACCGCCCCGATCGGCGTGGCACTAATGACAGGTGCATACACGATGATCTTGTCGCCCACGTTCACGCCAAGTTGCAGCGCAAGGTCACGCCCCAGCACGATTCCCCAGGCACCGGGTGTCAGGCTCGAAAGTTGGCCGGCGATCATCTTGGAACCGAAATCGGCGACCTTCGGTTCCTGGTCAGGCAAGATGCCGCGCACGATGACGCCTTGGCTCGCCGCATTGCCGCGCAAGAAAGCTTCACGTTCGACATAGGGCGCGGCGCCCTTCACGTGCGGATCCTGCTCGGCGATCGCGAGCGCCTTTTGCCAGTTCGGCATGCTCTCTGCCACGCCGGTGATCGTGGCCTGCGACACCGCGCCAAGGATGCGGGACTGCAGTTCCGCGGCGAACCCGTTCATCACCGAAATGACCGTGATCAACGCGGTGATGCCGACGATGAGCCCAAGCATCGACACCACGCTGATGAAGGAAATGAAATGGTTGCGCCGCTTGGCGCGGATGTAGCGGGTGCCGATGAAGAGTTCGAGAGGACGAAACATTCGAAAGCGCCGGGTTGGGGATGGGCGAACTGATATCCAAGCCGTTCGCGCTGGGCGGAGCGGCATCACGAACGGGTACTGCGCGACGTGCAAGCGTGATGGAACCACGCTGCACGGGCAAGCGGTTCAGACCGTCAGGTGCTGTCGGTGTTCCCTGACGCTGGACTTCCGCCGGCTGCGGCGCCGACGCGCATGCGCAGCCGGCGGCGAGTCTCGGCATCGAGATTGTCCGGCAGCAGCCACAGGTGCGCACGCTCGCGCGGCGGCCAGCGCAATGTCAACGCGATCAGCGGACCCATCACGCGCATCGCCTGGATGGCGCCCTGGGCTTCGCGCCGGTTGTCGCCGGGACGATCATTGAGTACGAGGTCGGCGCCGCCATCGGCGCGCCAAAGTATCGATCGAACGCGCGGGCGCAGCAGGTTTCCGAACGCGGCACCTGCAATACCGGCAATGCCGAGCGTCAATGCGAGATGCGCCCAATGCGGCAGGCCACTTAGCCAGACCGCAATCATCGCCAGCATCGCGGTCGCGAGTGTCGCGAGGATCAGCCCACGCGATGCCCGATAGCCAAACCCGATCGCTGGCACCGCCTTCACCGCGTCAGTCCCGCGCGCGTGCGAATGTCGGTCACGATGATTTGCCAATCCGCGCGCGGCGGTTCGGCATGGCCCATCAGCCAGTCCCACAACACGGGATCCTGCTGATCCAGCAGCGCGTCGAACGCATGGAGCCCGGACGCGTCCAGCGAAGCGCAATGCACCTCCAGCCAGCCGCCAAGCAGTGCATCGAGTTCGCGCGTCCCTCGCCGGCAGCGCCATTGCAAGCGCTTCAGTTGCTCATCGGTCGCCACGGACAGACCTTGGCCGGCCAGCGCGAGGATCGTTGTTTCGATTCCCCACTCCCGATTCCCGGCCTCTCACACCGTGCGGTTGACCAGCAACTGCTTGATCCCGGCAATAGCCTTCGCCGGATTCAATCCCTTCGGGCAGGTGTTGGTGCAATTCATGATGGTGTGGCAGCGATACAGCTTGAACGGGTCGTCCAGGTTGTCGAGGCGGTCGCCGGTGGCTTCGTCGCGCGAATCGACGATCCAGCGGTACGCCTGCAGCAGGATCGCGGGACCAAGGAAGCGGTCGGGGTTCCACCAGTAGCTGGGGCACGCCGTCGAACAGCAGGCGCACAGGATGCATTCGTACAGGCCGTCGAGCTCCTTGCGGTCCTCGGGCGACTGCAGGCGCTCGCGTGCGCCCGGCGCACTCTGCGTTTGCAGCCACGGCTTGATCGACGCGTATTGCGCGTAGAAGTGCGTCAGGTCCGGCACCAGATCCTTCACCACCGGCATGTGCGGCAGCGGATAGATGCTGACGTCGCCTGGCGGCAGTTCATCGAGCCCCTTGGTGCAGGCCAGCGTGTTCTCGCCGTCGATGTTCATCGCGCAGGAACCGCACACGCCTTCGCGGCAGGACCGGCGCAGCGTCAGCGTCGGATCGATCTCGTTCTTGATCTTCAGCAGGACGTCCAGAACCATTGCCGAACCGGTGATGTCGACCTCGTACGTATCCACGCGCGGATTGCCGCCAACGTCGGGATCCCAGCGGTACACCTTGAAATTGCGCACCTTCTTGGCACCGGGCTTCGCGGGGAAGCGCTTGCCCTTTTGCACCTTCGACATCTGCGGCAATGTGAATTCAGCCATTTCGGGATTCCGTATTCGTTGAAGCTTTTTGAACGAGGAAAGTCGCTCGTTGCTCTCGCTGTAAAGGGAAAAGTCGCTCGCGTTGCTCGCTGCGAAACATGAGGAGGAAAACGCGGGGTCTGATTCTTTGCTTCTACCCTTTACTCTTTACAAGGCGCGCAGCGCCCGACTTCACCCTTTACCGCTCTCAATACACCCGCTTCTTCGGCGGCACGGTCTTGACGTCATCGGTCATGGTGTTGGCATGCACGGGCCGGTAATCGAAGCCGCAGCGGCCGTTGTCGTCGACCCTCACCAGCGTGTGCTTCATCCACTCGGCGTCGTTGCGCTCGGGGAAATCCTCGCGCGCGTGCGCGCCACGGCTTTCCGGACGCTGCTCGGCCGAGTGCATCGTGGCCACGGCCTGTCCGAGCAGGTTGGACAACTCGAAGGTTTCCACCAGGTCGGAGTTCCAGATCAATGAACGATCCGTCACCTTGATGTCCGCAAATCCCGCGTAGACCTCGTCGATTCTGGCGCAGCCTTCCTTCAGCGTCCCCGCCGTGCGGAACACGGCCGCATCGGCCTGCATGGTTTTCTGCATCTTGAGACGCAGCTCGGCCGTCGGCGTGTCGCCATCGGCGTGACGCAGCTTGTCGAGACGTGTCAGCGCCGGCTCCAGCGCATCGCCCGTCAATTCGCGATGCAGCGTGTCCGGCTTGATGACCTCGGCGCAACGATTGGCGACCGCGCGACCGAACACCACGAGGTCCAGCAACGAATTGGAACCCAGGCGATTGGCGCCGTGCACCGACACGCACGCGGCTTCGCCGATCGCGAACAGCCCCGGCACCACCACGTCGGGATCGTCGCCGACCTTCTGCACCACTTCGCCGTGGTAGTTGGTCGGAATGCCGCCCATGTTGTAGTGCACGGTCGGCAGTACCGGGATCGGTTCCTTCGTCACGTCCACGCCCGCGAAGATGCGCGCGGTTTCGGAAATACCGGGCAGGCGTTCGTGCAACACATCCGCGCCCAGGTGCGCGAGATTGAGGTGCACATGGTCGGCGTGATCGCCCACGCCGCGGCCTTCACGGATTTCCATGGTGATCGCGCGGCTGACCACGTCGCGCGAGGCCAGGTCTTTCGCATTCGGCGCGTAACGTTCCATGAAACGCTCGCCCTTGGAGTTGGTGAGGTAACCGCCCTCGCCGCGCGAACCTTCGGTGATCAGGCAGCCCGAGCCGTAGATGCCGGTCGGGTGGAATTGCACGAATTCCATGTCCTGCAGCGCAAGGCCGGCGCGCAGCGCCATGCCGCCGCCATCGCCGGTGCAGGTGTGCGCCGAGGTGCATGAGAAGTACGCACGCCCGTAACCGCCGGTGGCCAGCACGATCGCGTGGCCCTGGAACAGGTGCAGCGTGCCTTCGTTCAAGTCGATCGCGAGCACGCCGGTGATGCGGCCGTCGCGCGGATCCTTGACGAGATCGGTCGCGAAGTATTCGATGAAGAACTTGGCGTCATGCTTCAACGCCTGCGTGTAAAGCGTATGCAGGATCGCGTGCCCGGTGCGGTCGGCCGCGGCGCAGGTGCGCTGCGCGACGCCTTCGCCGTAACGCGTGGTCATGCCGCCGAACGGGCGCTGGTAGATCTTGCCTTCCTTGGTGCGCGAGAACGGGACGCCGTAGTGTTCCAGCTCGATGATGGCCGGGATTGCTTCGCGGCACATGTACTCGATCGCGTCCTGATCGCCCAGCCAGTCGCCGCCCTTCACGGTGTCGTAGAAGTGGTAGCGCCAGTCGTCCTCGCCCATGTTGCCGAGCGCGGCGGCGACGCCGCCTTGCGCCGCAACGGTATGCGAACGCGTGGGGAAGACCTTGGTGATGCACGCCGCGGACAAACCCTTCGCCGCCAGCCCCATGGTGGCGCGCAATCCGGCGCCACCGGCGCCCACCACCACCACATCGTATTGATGCGTTTCGACCTTATAACTTTCAGCAGGCATCGGTGGCCCTTTCCCAGAATGAAGTCATCACTTCGATCAGTAGTAACTGGCGCCGGTCAGCCACACCGCGAGTATGGCCATCACGCCCGCCAACGCGCCCAGCAGCGCGCCGAAACGAAGCGCGATCTGCAGCGTCGTCTCCAGCCAGCGGGTGTGCACGTAGTCCTCGATGATCACCTGCAAACCGAGCGCGCCGTGCCAGAACAGGCACACCACGAACACGATCAGGAAAACCGCGTGCACCGGCTGTGCGATGACGCCCAGCACCGTCGGATAATCGGCGTGCAACACGCCGCCCATCAGGAACAGGAACCAGATCGACAGCGGCACCAGCGCAACCGCGGTCACCCGCTGCAACCACCACGGACGCACACCGGATCGCGATGCGCCCAACCCGCGCGCCACCTTCAGTGGATCGCGCAACCCTTCCTGTCCCGGATACGCGCTCATGCGGCACCTCCGCCCACGTGCACCAGCAGCAACACCCAGACCAGCACCGTCAGCACCACGCTGATCGCGGTGATCGCCCATCCGGCCGACCAGTAAACAGGATCGTGCGTGCGATCGCGGTTGGCCGGTCCGTAGTTCATGCCGGCATCGCGCATCAGGTGCTGGACGCCGTTGCAAAGATGGAACAGCAACGACCATGTCCACAGGAACAGCAGGACCAGGCCGATCCAGCTTCCGCAAAATCCCGCGAAGACACTCCAGGCTGCGTCGCTGGTTGCCGCCGCGATCAGGCCCCAGACCACCAGCAGCGCGCCGAGGCACAGGAACAAACCCGTGAGCCTGTGCAGCGTCGATTGCAGCATGTTGACGCGCCAGCGATAAATGCCCAGGTGCGGCGACGTTGGTCGGGAATTCGGCATGTCCTTCGGTTCCTGATGACGACTGGCGCTGTGTCCCCACGTCGGCGTGTGCGCCGATGATCCTTTCTATTGTTGCACGAACGCGTTGGCGTCGCGAATGACGGCCTTCGATTGCTGCCGCTGCGAAGAGGGGCCGTCATGGAAAGCCGGCGCATGGAAGCGCGTTCCGCCGCCACCGGGAATGCCTGCACTCGCGGGATCCCCCGGCGCAGCGATCAGCGAAGATCGCGTTCGCACTGGAAATCTAGAAATCGATGCAGCGCCCGTTCTTTTCCCAATCGCCGTAGCGCGTGGGATCCAATCCATCGCCCTCCGGCGTCGCCCGCTCGCGCGGCGCTGGTGGCGGTGTCGGTGCGGGCGATTTCCCGGGTGCAGGTGCTTGCGAGGCGTCCTGCTCGTGTTGGTCGTCGGTCATGCGGGTCAATCGAAAAAGAAACGCGAATTGTCGCACCGAATGCATGCGTGCGCAGCCGGACTGCTGCTAACGTAACCGTGATCCATGATTCGATTTGTTTGAACCGCCACGATGACTTCCGACTTTCCTGCCATCGATACCGTGCATTGCATCGCGCTGGAAGGCGCCGATGCACGACGGTTCGCGCAGGCGCAGTTTTCGGGCGACGTCGACGCACTGCGACCGGGATACTGGCAATGGAGCGCGTGGCTCGACGCAGAGGGGCGGGTTCAGGCACTGATGCACCTCGCCGATCTCGGCGACGGCCGCCTGCTGACCGTGTTGCGCGGTGGCGACGCGGAAGCCATTCGCGCGGCGCTGGCGCGATACCTGTTCCGGCTGCGCGTCAGCCTCGCGATCGAGTCCTTCACTGCGCAAGGCAGGGATCCACTGCCGGAGGGCGTGGCAAGGCGAGAAGAAGGTGCCATCGTTCTCGGCCAGGGAACCCGCAGCCTCCGGCTCGCAGCGCTGTCGGCATCCGCGTCACCCGACCCCGACGCCCAACGCCGCTGGCATCTCGAGGACATCCGCCGCGGCTGGCCCACCCTGCCGGACGGCGAGCCGGAATTCCTGCCGCCGGCGCTGGGGCTCGAACGGCTGGGCGCTGTGGCGTTCGACAAGGGCTGCTACCCAGGGCAGGAAATCGCCGCCCGCCTCCACTACCGCGGCGGACACAAATGGCGGCTTTGCCGATTGCGCGGGCCCGTGCTGCTACCCGTGGGCGAACTTCGCGATAGTGCCGGCTCCACAGTCGCGCGGGTGCTCGACATCGCCAGCGCAGGAGACGGTTTCGAAGCCTTGGCCGTGCTTCGGGTTGGGACGCCAAGTGAAATCAGCCTGTTGGGGAGTATTTACGCAGTCGAATCTACGTTCGATCCCTAACCCGGTCTAAACCGCTGTGGCCGCCCAACGATTTCTTAACGCTTCGGCACTTGCGCCACCGCAGAACCGCCCTTACCTTTCGCGCAGCTTCGCAAGCCGGGTGTGACGTATTACCCGGTTTGCGCGCGGTCCGGAAGTCCGCACCGCGCGCAAAGACGGCGACGAACGCCGATTGCCACGACATGTTGGCGCAGTGCGGAACCTGCCAGCCCCGGCCCTTTGCCGGAGATCGCTTCCAGGTACCGGGCCAACATCCATCCAGATTGCGGCGCAGGTCTCGGCCCGCCGTGTTCCAAGCCAGGTGCCGGCCTGATCCGGCATGTGGTGCCTTGCATAGGAGAACGACCCGATGACCTTGGGCCTGTTGCTCGGCATGGTCGCACTACTTCCGCGTCCGGTCGCCGATCAAACGTGTCTGGCTGCCACCGTGTACCTGGAGGCGCGCAGCCAACCCACCCGCGGCCAACTGGCGGTCGCCGAGGTGGCGCTTGATCGCCTCGACATGGGCCGGTACGGCAACACCATCTGCGACGTGGTCACTTCGCCATACCAGTTCGCACTGACGACCACCTCCAAAAACTTCAGGATCGACAATCCCGTGGCTTGGAACAAGGCGTGGAAGGTCGCCGGGCAGGCCATGGCGATCTGGAACCAGCCCGTCGCGGACCGCAAGCTGGTCGTGCCCCACGCCAATCACTTCATTCGGCTCGGCTCGACCGCGACCTGGGCCAAGAACCCGGTCGCGACGATCGGCGACCACGAGTTCTACGTAGTCGATTGATTGTCACCTCGGAAAAAAAGAGCCCTCCGTCCGGAGGGCTCTTTTCGATGCAGGGACCGGGGTCGGTCAGTAGCGATAGACCGCATTGTTGCGGATCATCACGTAGTCGCCGACCTGCACCTGCGGCGGATCACGTTGCGTGACCGTGGCGTACTGGCCATCCTGAAGCTGCACGACCACCTGCCAGCCGTAATCGGCGTTGCCGGTGCGCTCACCGATCGCATGACCGGCAAAACCGCCACCTACCGCGCCCGCGACGGTGGCCGCGGTCTTGCCCTTGCCGCCACCGACCTGATGACCCAGCAAACCGCCGACCACCGCACCAATCACGGTACCGACGGCCGCGCCGTTGCTGTTGCCGCTGCGGAGCTGGACTTGCTGGATGTCGCGCACATAACCGCAGCCCTGGTAGCACTGCCGTCCGCCGCCGCTGTAGCCGACCGGTTGGCCGCCGTAACCCGGGCGCGTGTTGTACGCAGGCGCACACGCTGCAAGCAGCAACGCGACAGCAACGATGCCGACCAGACTGGCCACGGATCGCATGGCTTTCCGGCGCTCAAGAATCATTCGTTTCCACATGGCTCTACTCCTCTTCCGTGCGTGGGTAGATCAAATTCACTGGTAATAGCTGCCTGATGTCTTGCCGTTGGCAACCACCGCCCCGTCGCGAACCGGCAGGCCGGTGCCGACACCCGGGTTGTGATCCATGCGGATGTGGCCTGCCTGCCCGTTCAAGGTGTAGGTCACGTCGTAGCCGACCGTCTTGGTGGAGGTGGTCTTGTCGGTGACCGTATGGCACACGTTGCGGACTTCCGTGCGCGTTTGATTGTTTTCCTGATGGCGCTTCTGGATTTCATGTCCCGCGAACGCACCTGCCGCCGCGCCGCCGACGGTTGCGAGTGTCTTGCCCTTGCCGCCACCGACCTGATGGCCCGCGAGCGCCCCCACCAGGCCACCCACGACGGCGCCGCCGACCTGGTGCTTGTCCTTGTAGGTTTCAGGAACCGCGACCTGCTCGTCCTGGCACACTTGTCGCGGTTTGCTGCTGGTCACCGATTGGGTGATCGGCTGCACCGCGACCACCTGCGCGAACCGCGGCTGGGCCGTGGCGGCAGGCGCATTCGGTGCCTGCGCATTGCCGTCGTTGGCCGTCGGCTCCTCGCCCGGCGGTAATTGCGCCGTCGCCGCCGAGGTCGCCATCGCCATGTTGGCGGGCGTCGCCTGGGCTTGCGGATTGTTCCCGTGCCCACATCCGGCCAATACGGCAACCGCAACCATGCCGAGCGATGCAAGAACTGCGCGAGTCAGGATCGTTTTGTGTTTCATCGTGCTCTCCTGGCCGAATGGCCCCTGATGACAACGTGATTCAAACAACTCCACAATGAACCATTCATCAACATGTCTGAATCGGTTCATGTTTCATTCCAGCGTACTCCGATGAGCGTGAATCCGCCCTTGTCGTTGTTCGACAGCCATGCCCACCTGGACGCGCCGGAATTCGACGCGGATCGCACGCAGGTGCTTCGAAACGCGCGCGCAACGGGGGTCGAACAGATGCTGGTCCCGGCGGTGGCCGCTGCCGGTTGGCGGGCATTGCACGCGCTTTGCGCGTCAGAACCGGGCCTGCACCCCGCGTACGGATTGCACCCGTGCTACCTCGACCGGCATGCCGATGATCAGGATCTCGCCGCACTGGCAACGTGGCTCGAGACGCACCCGGCCGTTGCGGTCGGCGAATGCGGGCTGGACGGGATCGCGCCCGACCATGACCGGCAGGTGCGCGTGCTGCGCGGGCATTTTGAAATCGCGCAACGCTTCGATTTGCCGCTGGTCCTGCACGCGCGCCGGGCTTTCGAGGCGATCATTCTGGAATTGCGACGCTTCGGCAAGCCATTGCGCGGCGTGGTGCACAGTTTCTCGGGCAGCGCCGAACAGGCGCAGCAACTCTGGAAACTCGGTTTCTTCGTCGGAATCGGCGGCCCGGTCACCCATGGGCGTGCGCATCGCCTGCGCAAGGTGGTCGCGTCATTGCCCGGCGAAAGTCTCCTGCTCGAGACCGATGCGCCCGATCAACCGGGCGCCCGCCACAAGGGCCGGCGCAACGAGCCCGCGTTCCTCGTCGAGGTCCTGCAGTGCGTGGCGGAACTGCGCGGCGACGATCCGGAAGAACTTGCACGATCCACCACTGCGAACGCGCGGCGTCTGTTCCGATTGGACTGAATCTTCAGGGTCTGGGTTTCAGCAGCATTTCGATCGCACGCCCCACGGCGGCAAAACCGAATGCCGCGGTCACGTGGGTCGCGGCGCCAAGGCCGCCGCCGCAATCCAGCTTCAGCGAATCCGAACCTTCCGGGCGCGTGCCGCAGACGCTGCCATCGGCCTGCGGATAACGCACGTTTTCCAGCGAGTACACCGCCGGCACGCCGAAATAGCGGTCGCGGTTCGACGGGAAATGAAATTCCTGCCGCAGCTTGCGGCGCATCAGGCTGAGCAGCGCGTCGTGCTCCGTGCGCGAAAGATCGCGCACCCGGATCATGGTGGGATCGGTTCGCCCGCCCGCCGACCCGCACACGATCAGCGGCAACTTGCGGCGCCGGCACCACGCCGTCATTTCCACCTTGACGCGAAACGCATCGCAAGCGTCCAGCACCAGGTCGAAGCCGCGATCCAGCAACTCCGGCAGGGTCGCCGGTGTCACGAACCGTTCGATCGGATCGACGATGAGCGCGGGGTTGATGCCGCGCAGGCGCTCGGCCATGACCGCGACCTTGGCCTTGCCGAACGTACTCGCCAGCGTGTGCAGTTGCCGATTGCTGTTGGAGACGCACACCTCGTCGGCATCGATCAACGTGATGGCGCCGACACCGCTGCGCGCCAGCGCCTCAGCGGCCCACGAGCCGACGCCGCCCACGCCCACGACCGCCACGCGCACACCGGCCAGCCGCACCACGCTGCCGGCGCCGTACAACCGCTCGATGCCGGCAAAACGGGGATCGATCATCCGATCATGATAACGACGATCCCATTCCCGCAATGAGAGCCGGGCGTCAAATCCGCACGCGGCGGCGGAGAATATCCACGAACATCACCCAGTCGCCCATCAGGCTGTAAACCGGGTGGCGGAATGTCGCCGGCTTGTTCTTCTCGAACGCGAAATGCCCGATCCATGCGCATCCATAACCGCATACCGGCGCGCCGATCAGCCACCACGGATTGCGGGTCATGATGGCGATGATTATCGAGGCGATCACCAACCACGAGCCGAGAAAATGCAGCCGCCGGCAACGGCGGTCACCGTGCTCGCCCAGATAGAACGGATAGAACTCGCGAAAGTTCCGGTACACGGCGTGCATCATCCCACCAAACAAAAAACCCCGCATTTCTGCGGGGTTTTTCGTGTTGCATCGCAACGATGGATCAGGCGGGCTGCACCTGGTCGGCCTGCAGACCCTTCGGGCCCTGGACGACATTGAAGGTGACCTTCTGGCCTTCCTGCAGGGACTTGAAGCCGGTGCCGACGATCGCGCGGAAATGCACGAACACGTCTTCACCGTTCTCGCGGCTGATGAAACCGAAGCCCTTGGCATCGTTGAACCATTTCACGGTGCCGGTCTGACGCTCCGACATAACTGACTCCTTACTACTCGATTGGTTGAAAAACAGTGCACTTGCGTGCACAACTTGAAGCACTGACTAGCGAGAGTGAAGACAGCGATGCGATCGTCGAACGGTCAGCAACCGGCCCCAACAAACCGCCCCCCGCGGTTTGGCTAACTCAGCGG
>Ga0207652_10000412_pt1 | contig 44366 bp, 51 predicted proteins | sample KBSC63BmetaG_FD_184334 | JGI IMG/M metagenome (GOLD analysis project Ga0207652, IMG submission 184334) | Corn rhizosphere microbial communities from Kellogg Biological Station, Michigan, USA - KBS C6-3B metaG (SPAdes) (version 2) | ecosystem: Host-associated > Plants > Roots > Rhizosphere ...
AGGCAGTGCCGGCCGGGCGTGCCGGATTCAGCCTTCGACCACTTCGACGGTGGCATGCATTTCCGGATGGATCGAGCAGATGTAGTGAAAGATGCCGGGTTCCTTGAAGGACTCTGACTTGAGCTTGCCTTCCTCGAGCGCGCCCGTGTCGAAACTCCCGTCTCCCGCGGTGGCGGTGTGCGGGGCGGAGTCGCGGTTGATCCAGGTCACCTTGCCGCCCACCGCGATCGTCACCGGGTCAGGGTTGTAGGCGAAGTCCTCGATCTCGACTTTCGCTGAGCGCACCGCCTCGCCGCTCGGGGCGGTGGTGTCTTCGTCGTTGGATTCAGACGTCGACTCGGGCGCGGTCACCGTCGTCTTATCGTCGCCGCCGCAGCCGGCGAGCCCAAGGACGAGGGCGACGAGGAATCCAGACAGCAGCGCCTTCGACTTCATCATCGATAACGGCTACCCACAAAGCGCATCCTCACTCGGACGCAATGGCGGGTATGGAGCAGGAGTTGCGCGGGCGAACATTCATCCGCGCCCCACAATTGCGGGACCAAGTCATGAACTCGTTGCCGCTGGCGCCAGTCAATTTGGCTTGATCAAGCGGATTCGAGCGCCCCCGGCAGGATTCGAACCTGCGACCGTCGGATTAGAAGTCCGATGCTCTATCCAGCTGAGCTACGGGGGCCCGGCGCATTGTCGCTCCCCCGGCGGCGCGGTGCGCGGCGGGCGCCCCGGCACCACGCGGGTGCCGGGGGCTCGTGTCAGTTGCGCGTCAGCGGCAGTCCCAGTTGGAGGTGCCGGTGACGAGGATCTTGTAGGTGATCGGGTCGAGGACCACGCGCACGTATTTGCGGCACGAGTAGTGGCCCTGGGCCGGCGTGGAGCGTTCCACGTACATGCGGCAGAACACCACGTGCAGGCTGATGCGACGGCAGTTGGTGGTGCCGTATTTGATGCAGTGGACGTCATGGGAGCAGGTGTGCTTGGCGTAGACGAACGCCTTGCTCGCGGCGACACTGACCGGCAGCTTGACCGCGGCGGCGACCGGCATCGCCACGGTGGCGAGCAGGACGAACGAGGCGAGGAGAGCGCAGAACAGGCGTTTCACTCTCACGTAGGACTCCTTTTCTGGACTGGACCGCCGGATGGCAAGCTCCGGCGCGGATTCGGACACTTGCGGGTGACCCTATCGCCGGGAACTGCCGAAATTTCGCCGATGGGTCGAAGATCAAACTCCCGGTCGCGTCCGCTCCACCCCGGCCCAGAGCGAGGCGCCGCAACCCGCCGCGCGTCCGGCCGGCCAGGCAGCCGGCGATGGCATACGATGCCGCGGTGCCGACGGCAGGGGACGCAGGGAAGGAGCTTTACTGGGAGCGCTCGGGCGCGGGCGAGCCGCTGCTCCTGATCCAGGGCATGAGCGGCACCCACCTCACCTGGGGCGAGCCCTTCCTCTCCCGCCTGCGGCCTGACTTCGACTGCGTCGTCTTCGACAACCGCGGGATCGGCAACTCAGACGAGGTCGAGGCGCCGTTCACGATCGCCGAACTGGCTACCGACGCCCTGGCAGTGATGGACGCTGCGGGTTTCGAGACCGCCCACGTCCTCGGCATCTCGATGGGCGGGATGACCGCGCAGGAGCTCGCCCTCGCCCACCCCGACCGCCTCCGCAGCCTCACCCTCGGCTGCACCTACCCCGGCGGGCCGGGCTCCTCGCTGATCGCGCCGGAGGACGCGGGACCGCTGCTCGAGGCGATGGGGTCGGCCAACCTCGACCTGATGCTCAAGGCGATGTACGCGGTCAACCTCTCCCCCACCTTCCGCGCCGAGGAGTCACACTTCGCCGACTTCACCGCGATGGCGAAGGCGCTGCCCGCCCGCCAGCAGACCGTCCAACTGCAGGTCGGCGCGATCGGTGGCCACGACACCCAGGCCCGCCTCGCCGACATCGCCGCCCCCACCATCGTCGTCCACGGCACCGCGGACAAGATGATCCCGGTCGCCAACGGCGAGCTGATCGCCTCCCTGATCCCCGACGCCCACCTCGAGATCCTCGACGGCGTCGGCCACATGTTCTGGTGGGAGCAGCCCGACCGCTCCGCCGAACTGCTCCGCGCCCACGCCCTCGGCGCGTAGATTCGATTCCACGATCCCTGCGCCCCGGGGAGGGAGGAAGGGACGGAAGGGATGCGGGTTTTTGAAGCTGTCGCCGGGAAGGGATGAGGCCTCCTGAGGCTGGCGCCCGGGGAAGGGACGGGGACTTCTCAGGCTGGCGCCCGGGGAAGGGACGGGGCCCCTTGAAGCTGGCACCCCGGAAGGGGGCGGGGACTCTCTGGCAGGAGCCCGATTAAAGGACGGGCCGTCTCGTCCACGGCCCTGGCAGGCTGTGGCCGTGGCCGAGACGGCCGGGGGTGCGGGGAGCGGGGGGACCCGTGGACCATCTGTCACGAGGGAGCCACGGATCCCTCGCCGCAGGGACACGGATCCGTGACGGGAGTCAGACCCCGTCACGGAGACGTCGGGAACTCCACGCTTCCTCCCGTGTTGTCCAACACCGACCTACGCGCTGCGTGTATCGAGGCCCCTATAGGGGCCCAAAGACACGCAGCGCGTTCCCGGCCCCTCCGAAAAGGGCCTTCCGGGGCCGGAAAGTGTGACGTTCCCGGCATCTCTGTGAACGATCCGGCCGAGGTGTGGAATCACTCCAAAGGGATCGTCACGGAAGTCCGACCTCCTCCCGTCCCTGTGACGCCTCCGTCACGGAAGTCCGACCTCCTCCGTCCCTGTGACGCCTTCGCAACGGAAGCCTCACGTCCCGGGCGCCTCATGGGGGTCACAGCCTGCCAGGACCCCCATGAGGCGCCCGGGACACCCGCCACCCCATCTCGGACGGCCGCCCGGCCCCCGGACAACGCTCGGACGGCCGCGCGGGCCACGCACCCCCGCCCGTCCCTGCCCCGCCCCCCGTCGAAGGATCAACCAGCACCACCCCCCACGCGGATCCTTGGCGCCCCCCGGGCAGCGCCCGCTATTCGACGCCTTCGGCTTCGGTCCCTTCCGATTCCACTTCGGCTTCGCCTTCTTCGGCTTCGGCCTTTTCTTCGGCGGCCCTGGCTTCTTCTTCTTCGGTTTCGACTTCTTCTTCGAACTTTTCTTCCTGCTGGGGCGTCGGGCAGTACTCGGGAGAGACCTTGCCGTTCACCTTGAAGACATAATCGGGCTGGGGCACGATGTCGGGCTCTTCGATCACCTTCTGCAGCGCCGGGTCGTCCTTCACCCACTCGTAGATCGGGTACCAGTACGCGCCGTATTCCTCGCTCTCCTTCGAGTCCTCGGTTTCACGCGACATGATCAGGTAGTCGTAGTTGCCCGCGTTGATCCGTTCCATGAACTGCTCACACGAGGTCGGCAGGCGGTAAGCCCCATGGGGGCCGGGCACGCCGATGAACTGGACTTCGTTGGTCGGCGGATTGCCGAAGAAGCCGTACTGGCCGAAGATGATCTCGCTCTCGCCGATGATCCCGATCCGCTGGTGCTGCAGTTTCTGGGCGTAGGCGTACGCCTCCCGCGGGCCGCCTTCCTGGAGGAAGAGCGTCGTCTTCGTGTAGTGCTGGTGCGCGAACTGGGTCTCCTGGGCGCGTCCCAGGACCACCGCGGCAAGCACGGTCAGCACGCCCGCCACGGTCACAATGCGTCGCGACAGCACCCCGCGGGAGCGCCCCACCCCGAGCGCGGCCGGCACCCAGACCAGCGCCAGGGTGACGAAGATCGTCCCCAAGATGTAGGTCGGGTACCACCTCGGCGTCGTCAGGACGGTGATCCAGTAGACGGCGGCGAGGAACAACATCGTGATCTGGGCACGGCGGTCCGGCGCCCGCAGCGGCCGCGCGAGAGGCAGCATCACCATCGCCAGAATCAGGCCCGGGATCAGGTACCGCGTGTTGGTGAAGAAGCCGGTCGGCGAGTTTTCCTGGCCCGCCGCGGTCAGCGGCGTGAAGACGTAGACGACCGCGGTGAGGAGCGCCGCGGCGGCGAGCACCCGTAGGATCTTGTTGCCGGAGCGCCAGATGATGAAGCCCGCGGCGGCCACGGCCATGATCAGGATCAGCGGCCAGAGCGGGCCAAGCGCGTTCTCCAGCTGCGGAAAGAACCAGTGCCGGTAGATCGTCGGATCGCCGATGTAGTGCGCCACCGCGAAGCGCGGCCGCGGGTCGAGCGGCATCTGGTCGGGCACCGGCAGGTGGAGCGGCCCGAACTTGGTGATCGGGATCGGGTTGCCGCCGGTCTTGATCGCCGCCCGCACGTACCAGTAGCCGCCGGTGACGAAGATCGACAACCCGAGGATCCAGGCCGTCGTCCAGCGCCGCCCCTTGCCGCTGAAGAGGAAGACGCCGATCGCGATCGCCGCGACCGGCACGAGGAAGGTCGTCTTCACCGAGGCGGCGAGCCCGGCGGCGATCCCGGCCATCACCAGCGGCCCCTTGTCGAGCAGCGGCGCGCCGCGCTCCGGCGTGTCCTGTACCGCGGTCCCCTCGCGCGGCGCCCGGCGCTGGTGCGCGTTGATCAGGAAGGCGGCGAAGGCGACCAGGAAGGCCAGCCCCATGATGTCGTTGCGCGCCTCGCCGGGCTGGGTTTCGATCATCACCCCCGAGTCGAGGATGATCGCCCCCGCGATCAGGGTCGCCGGGCCGACCTTGTAGGGGCGGCCGACGCACCAGCAGGCGAGCAGGGCGATCGCCAGCCAGAAGAGGTTGATCAGCGGCGAGAGCCAGTCGGTCTTGAAGAGGACGATCGCCGCGCCGTTCAGCAGTTCGGAGCTCTGCGGGTAGAACCAGGCGGCGAGGCGCAGCGGGTCGGTGAAGTGCAGGTGGACCGTCGAGTGCTGCTGGGCCATCGTCGCCGCGAAGGGCATGTGGTACCAGGTGGTGTCGCCGCCGAACATCCCCTGATCGAGCGCCAGCTGGGACGGGAACGTCCACTCGGCCATCGTGAAGGAGGCGACCGCGACGGCCAGCAGGAGCGCCCATTTGGTCACCGCGGGGGCCTTGACTTCCTCGCCCCGGTCGGGCGCTCTCCAGTAGCCGAGCCCCGCCGCGCCGAGGCCGACCGCGATCGTGAAGACGATGATCCAGCCGAATTCGAGGATGCTCAGCGTGCCGAGGATCTCCAGCGAGATCACCAGGAGCGCGACCGCGAGGGTCGCGTCGGCGAGCCGCGCCAGCGCCCCCGAGAATTCAGGGACGATCCAGCGCCGCAACCAGTAGCCGCCGAGCCCGAGCGCGGCGACGATCCCGATCACGGCGAGGCAGCCGGCTATGTAGGAGCCGAAGGAGGGTGCCACGGGCGCGTGATGCTATTCACCGCGCCCGTCGCCGGCACTGCGGGCGCCTACGCGGCGGCCGGGATGGTGCAGGCGACGCCGGTTCCTTTGAGCCCGCAATAGCCGTCCGGGACCTTGTGCAGGTACTGCTGGTGGTACTCCTCGGCGTAATAGAAGGGGCCCGCCGGGGCGATCTCGGTCGTCACCGGCTCCTGGCCGGCGGCGCGCAGATCGGCGTCGTAGGCGTCACGGACCCGTTCCGCCGTCGCCACCTGCGCGTCACTGGTGTAGAAGATGCCGGACCGATACTGCGTCCCGAAGTCGTTGCCCTGGCGCATGCCCTGGGTCGGGTCGTGCTCCTCGAAGAACTTCTTCAGCAGGTCCTCGTAGCTGATCTTGTTCGGGTCGAAGGCGACCATCACCGCCTCGGCGTGCCCGGTCCGACCGGTGCAGACCTCTTCGTAGGTGGGGTTCGGCGTCGTCCCCTCCTGGTATCCGGCCGCGGTCGAGTAGACGCCGTCCATTTCCCAGAAGAGTCGCTCGGCGCCCCAGAAGCAGCCCAGCGCGAAGTACGCCACCTCGATCCCCTCCGGGAACGGCGGCTTCAGCGGCGTCCCCAGGACCGCGTGCGCCTCCGGCACCTCGAACCCCGGCTCACTCCGGCCCGGCAGCGCGTCCTCGGCGCTCACCATCTGGGTCTTGTCGGCGTTCAACATCATCATCAGCTTCCCGATCGAGCTCATCCGTCTTCCTCTCTTTCGCTGAGGGAAACGTTACGCCCCAGGTCTAACAAAACTGTGAACTCCCAGCCCTACATCGGGCAGCCGATCGACGAGCCTGAAGCGGTAGGCTCCCGACGCAGGCCTAGGGAGGTCCGGATCGGAGAGAGCGATTTACGTTTGCGAACGTTGTGGAAGCCGGTTCAACTCCGCCCGCTTCGCACATATCGAGCTATGTCCGCGGTGCCTGCTCCGCGACGATGTCGCCTCCCATCTGATCTCCGTGCCGGACGACAGACGCCGGCCCGACCCCCCCAAAGACGCCCCACCCGAGCCCGACGCGGCGAGCGCCGAGCTGGGCTGAGCCCGAATCGCTCTGACGATTGAAGGTCGGGGCGCCCGGATTCGAACCGGGGACCTCCGCCACCCAAAGGCGGCGCGCTACCAGGCTGCGCCACGCCCCGACCGCGCCAGTGTAAGGCGATCATCTAGCTTCTTGGGGCGATGGCAGACGTCCAGCCGCTGAAGGCGCTTCATTACGACCTCGCCGAGGTGGGTGGGCTGGGGGCGGTCGCGTCGCCTCCTTACGACGTGATCGACGCCGCCGAGCGGGCGCGGCTGCTCGACCGCTCGCCCTACAACGCGGTGGCGATCGACCTGCCGGTGCCGTTCGATCCGGCCGATCCCGCGAGCCGGCCGGTCGGCGATCCCTACGAGGACGCGGCGCGGCGGATCGACGCGTGGCGCGCCGAGGGCGTGCTCGCGGCCGACGCCGAGGACGCGGTCTGGGCGCTGTCCCAGGACTACACCGCGCCCGACGGCGCCGAGCACACCCGCCACGGGGTGCTGGTCCGGGTGCGGGTCGAGGACTACGACACCGGCACCGTCCGCCCTCATGAGCGCACCCACCCCGGCCCGCTCCAGGACCGCCTCGAACTGACGCGGGCGACGCACCTGAACCTCTCGCCGATCTTCTCGCTGTCGACCGCGGACCCCTGGCCGCTCGTGGAGCCCGCCCTCTCCGCCGAGCCCTGGGGCGAGGTGACGGACGAGGACGGCACCGTCAACCGGGTCTGGCGGGTCGCCGATCGCGCCATCGTCGCCGCCGTGGTCGAGCGCCTCGCCGGGGCCCAGCTGCTGATCGCCGACGGCCACCACCGCTATGAGACCGCCCGGGCCTACCGCGACGAGGTCGGCGGCGAGGGGCCGCAGAACTACACGCTGATGGCGCTCACCGGGCTCGACGACCCCGGCCTCACCGTCTTCCCCACCCACCGTCTGCTGAGCGGCTTCGCCAACGACCCGGCGCGCCGCGAGCGCCTGCTCGCCGGGCTCGAGGAGCTCTTCGAGGTCACCGAGGTCGGGCGCGACGCCCTCGACCCGGCGGGGGCCGAGGGCGTCGGCGTCTTCGGCCTCTTCGACGCCGCCGACGGCACCGCGCGGCGCCTGCGCCTGCGCGACACGGAGGAGCTCGACCGCCGCCTCGCCGGCAAGCCCGAGGCCTACCGCCGGCTCGACTCGGCGATCCTCGAGACGCTGGTGCTCATGGGACTTGCCGGGATGAGCGAGGAGGACATCACCGAGCGCCGCGGCCTCGAGTACGCGAAGAGCGTCCCGGCGGCGGTCGACATGGTCGAGAACGGCATCTACGACCTCGCCTTCATCCAGCGCCCGGTGCCGATCGAGCAGGTCCGCGCGGTCGCCGCCACCGACGAGAACATGCCGCCGAAGTCGACCTACTTCTTCCCCAAGGTGATGACCGGGTTCGTCTTCAGCCCGGTCGGCTGAGGCTAGGATCGTCGAATGGTCAAGATCTACACCAAGAAGGGCGACGACGGCACCACCTCACTCTGGTACGGCGGTCGCGTCCCCAAGGACAGCACCCGCACCGAGGCCTACGGGTCACTTGACGAGGCCTGCTCGGCGCTCGGCGTGGCGCGGGCGCTCTGCGCGGGCGGCGACGGATCCGAGGAGCTCGCCGCCGACATCCTGCGCCTCCAGGACGACCTCTTCGTCGCCGGGGCCGAGCTGGCGACCGCGCCGGAGGCGGCGCAGCGGCTCGAAGACGGGATCAGCCGCGTCACGCCGGCGATGGTCGAGGAGGCCGAGCGGCTGATCGACCGCTATATGGCCGAGGTCGAGCTGCCGCCGAAGTTCGTCATCCCCGGCGGCAACCTGCTCTCCGCCCACCTTGACGTCGCCCGCACCGCGATCCGTCGTGCCGAGCGCCGCATCTCCACCCTCGCCGAGGCGGGCGAGCTGGCGAGCGACACCGTGATCCACTTCGTCAACCGCGCATCCGACCTCGCCTACGCGATGGCCCGCTGGGCCGACGTCGACGACCCCGCCCTCTTCGAGGGACGCGGCCGCTGATGCACGCCCACGTGGTCGCCCGCCGGATCGCGGGCTACTCGCACGAAGTCGAACTCGGCGACGGCCGTGAGCTCGTCGTCGACGAGCCCGCCTCCGACGGGGGCACCGACACCGGGCCGCGCCCGACCCAGCTCCTGGCCTCGAGCCTCGCGGGCTGCACCGCGATCACGATCGAGGTCTACGCGAACCGCAAGGGCTGGGACCTGCCGTCGCTGGAGGTCGCCGTCGACATGAAATCCGACCCGGACCGCAGGCCGACCCACTTCGCGGTCGAGGTCGCCCTCCCCGAGGGGCTGGACGACGACCAGCGGCGGAGGCTGATGGTGATCGCCGGGAAATGCCCGGTGCACAAGCTGCTTGTGCGGGGCGCCGAGATCACGGTCGCCGAACGCGCCCACGCGGTCTGATGGACCTCGGGCTCGCCGGGCGCGTCGGGGTGGTCACCGGCGCCGACGGCGAGGTCGGGGCGGCGACGGCGCGACTGCTGCGCGCCGAGGGCGCGGAGGTGCTCGAGCTGCCCGCGGGGCCGGGAGACGCGGAGCGGATCCTCGGCACGCCGGCGGAGCCTGACGCCGTCGACTTCCTCGTCACCGTGGCGGGCGCCGTGCCCGACGACGACCTGCGGGCCGCGCACGAGCTCGGCGTGATGGCGCCGCTGCGGGCGATGAAAGCGGTCGCGCCGGTGCTTGCCGCGCGCGGCTCGGGGCGGATCGTGAACGTCTGCCCGCCGGCGCGCTCGGTCGCCGGCGCGGCGGCCCGCTCGCTCTCCCGCCTCTTCGCCGACCGTTATGCCAAGCAGGGCGTCCTCGTCAACGCGCTCTGCGTCGAGCCGGCGGACGATCCCGAGGCAAGCGCCCGCGAGATCGCCTTCCTCTGCTCCGCGCGCGCCTCGCACGTCGCGGGCGCGACCTGGACCATCGGCACCGCCGCGGGGGCGATCGATTGAGCGGCGCGCTCGCGCTGCTCCGTCGCCGACCCGAGTTCCGCGCCCTCTGGGCGGCCATCGGCCTCTCCTACGCGGGCTCCGGGGCGGCGACCACGGCGCTCACCCTCTACGTCCAGCAGACGCGCGGCACCGGCACCGCGGTCGCCGCCTTCCTGATCGCCTCCCAGGTGCCGCGCCTGCTCGGCCCGCTCGCGGGCGGGATCGCCGACCGCACCGACCTGCGGACAGTGCTGGTGGGCTGCGACATCGGCCAGGCCGCGGTCTTCGTCGCGATCGCGACGCTGCCGCCCTTCGGCCTCCTGATCGCGCTCACCGCCCTCACCACGGTGCTGCAGACCTCCTACGGCCCGGCCCGCTCGGCGATGGTCCCGAACCTGGTCGAGCCCGACGAGCTGATCCAGGCCAACGCCCTGCTCGGCACCGCGACCAACCTCTACGTCGCGGTCGGGCCGCTGGTCGGCGGCCTCCTCTTCGCCGCGATCGGCCCGAGCGCGGCGCTACTCGTCAACGCCGCCACCTTCCTCGGCTCGGCGGGGCTCACGACCAGGGTCCCCGCGACCCCGCCGCCCGCGGACGCCGAGCACGAGCCGCTCCTCGCCGCCGCCGGCACCGCCGCCCGCTTCGTCTGGCGCGACCCGCTCCTGCGCACGGTCACGATCTCGCTCTGCCTGCTGGTCGCCTTCCTCGCGGTCGACAACGTCGCGCTCGTCTTCCTCGTCCGCGACACGCTCGGCGGCTCGGCCTTTGCCTACGGGCTGATCGAGGCGGTCTTCGGCGTCGGCATGCTGGCCGGCTCCTTCTGGATCCTGCGCGGCGCCGGCGGCGGCTGGGCTCCGCAGCGCCTCTACCTGCTCAGCTGCTCCCTCAGCTCGGCGGCCTCGGCGGGCAGCGGCGTGGCTCCGAGCCTCGGCGTCCTCGCCCCGGTCCAGGCGATCGCCGGCTCCGGCAACGGCATCGAGATCGTCGCCGGCGAAACGATCATCCAGCAGCGGGTCCCCCGCGGCCTGATCGGCCGCGTCTACGGCTTCACCTCCTCGGCCACCTCGCTCGGGCTCGGCGTCGCGATGGCGGGCGGCGGCCTCCTCGTCGACGCCACCTCCCCCCGCGCCACCTTCCTGATCGCCGCCGCCGGCGCCCTCCTCGTCACCCTCGCCATCGCCCCCACCATGCTCCGCGCCCCGGCTGCGGCGCCCGCCGGGCCGCGGGCGACCTGAGCGCCCCCACCGCGGCGCGGTCGACCTTTGGTCCGCCCCCCTCTCCGCGGTCGTCCCCTCGTCCGGCTACCGGACCTTAGATCGACCGCGCTCGTGGGGGCGGACGGAAGGACGACCGCGAAGCTCAGGGATGATGGGGGCTTGGACCGGAACGGGGACATCGGCGGGCTGCTGCTGAGCGCGGATGAGGCGCTGGAGATGGAGGCCCACGGCGGGACCGAGTCGGCGGTGCTGCTGCCGCTCTACGGCTGGCCGGACGAACCGGGCCTGATCTTCACCGAGCGGCGCGCCGACCTTCGCCGCCACGCCGGCGAGGTCTCCTTTCCGGGCGGCCGTCAGGACCCGGGCGACGCCGACCTCGAGGCGACCGCCCTGCGCGAGGCGCGCGAGGAGATCGCCCTCGACCCGAGCGGGGTCGAGGTGGTCGGCGCCCTGCACCCGGTCTCCACCTTCGTCACCGGCTACCGGATCCAGCCCTTCGTCGGCCTGGTCGACGAACCGGGCGCGCTCGGACTGGACCCCAATCCGACCGAGGTCGAGACCGTCCTCACCCTCTCCCTCGACCGACTCCGCGCGGGATACGAGATGCGGCGGCTGATCCGCCACGGGGTCGCGATACACACCCCGACCTACGAGGTCGAGGGCCAGCTGATCTGGGGGGCGACGGCGAGGATCCTGGGGGACTTTTTGAAGCGGGTCGATTCGGGGGGCTAGCGAGGGGCGGGCGAGGCGGCCCCTTCCCTCACGAACTGCGGGAGGTTCGTCCAGGGGCCGCCTCGCCCGCCACGCAAGCGCTCGCGGTCGTTCAGCGGCGGGCCAGGATCTCAATGGCGCTGGTCTCTAGCTCCTCCACCCATGCCGGGCCGTCGCTGCGGGAGGTTTGCGTCACCATCACCGGGATGCGCCAGGTGCATTCGGCGTTCCTCGCCAGCTCCGCGCCTCCCGCAAGCAGCTTGACATCGACGGTCCCCGCCCCCTCGTAGACGAAGCCGCGCACGGGGGTTTCGACCAGGCGTTCCAGCAGGGATTCGAGCCGGGGGCCGTGGATCGCGGAGACCTTCTCGGCGTCGCCGGTTGCGGAGCCGAGCAGCCAGATCAAGACCGCCACGTCGTCGACCAGCTCGAGGACCGTGCCCGGCTGCTCGGGGTCGGCACGGGCGGGCTCGATGCCGGCAGCTTCGATCGCCGCCAGGCCCTCGCCGTCGCGGCTCGTGCCGCGCACGGCCCAGCCCTCCTCGAGCAGCTCGGAGCCGAGGGCGCGGCCGGAGCAGCCGCAGCCGACGATCAGCGCGCGCGCCACGCGGGGGCGCGCCGGCCGTTGGGGCGGCGCTGCTCGGAGTTCGCGCCCGGGCCCGGACGGCTGTGGACGTTGTGGGTGTCGACCGGCTCGCCGCACACCGAGCAGGTCTGCACCGCGTGGAAGGCGTGATCGCCGTGGACGACCTCGAGCGGCGGCCCGTTCTCGGCCGTGTACTTGTCGCCCCAGGCGAGCAGGGCCAGCAGCACCGGCTGCAGCTCGCGCCCCTTCTCGGTGAGGAGGTACTCGAAGCGCTCCGGGTGCTCGTTGTAGCGGCGGCGCTCGACGACCCCCTCCTCGGCCAGCGTCGCCAACCGTTGGCTCAAGACGTTCGTGGCCACGCCGAGCGAAGCCTGGAACTCGTCGAAGCGGCGGCGCCCGAGGAAGAGGTCGCGCAGGATCAGCACCGTCCAGCGCTCGCCCAGGAAGGAGAGCGGCTTCGCGATCGAGCAGTTCTTCTCGGCATACGCCCCGATGGCCATACCACGATTCTAGCAGTCACTTTTGTTTCGCAAGTCGCTTCTGCTACCGTGGCTTGCGAAATGCAAGCGACACTGCCGCGGCCCGGACGCGCGGCGGACCGGAGCGACGACATGGCACAACGCTGGAAGGTGCTCGCAGTCACCTCGATCGGCCTCTTCATGGCCAGCCTCGACCTCTTCATCGTCAACATCGCCTTTTCCGACCTCTCGCGCTCCTTCGACGACGCGTCGCTGTCGAGCCTCTCCTGGGTCCTGAACGGCTATGCGATCGTGTTCGCCGCGCTCCTGGTCCCGGCGGGCCGGATCGCCGACCGGGTCGGCCGCAAGCGCGTCTTCATCGGCGGCCTCCTGCTCTTCTCCGCCGCCTCGGCCCTCTGCGCGGTCGCACCGTCGATCCCCTTCCTGGTCGGCGCCCGCGTCCTCCAGGCGACCGGCGCGGCGATGATGATCCCGACCACCCTCGGCCTGCTCCTCCCCGCCTTCCCCGCCGAGCAGCGCCCGGTCGCGATCGGCATCTGGTCCGCCGTCTCCGGCATCGCCGCCGCCCTCGGCCCGCCGATCGGCGGCCTCCTCGTCCAGCTCAGCTGGCACTGGATCTTCCTCGTCAACGTGCCGATCGGCCTCGCCACCGCGTTCGCCGCGGTCCGCATCCTCGACGAGTCGCGCGAACCCGAGGACGGCCGCCCCGACCTGCTCGGCGCCCTGATGCTGGCGCTCGGCATCGGCCTGCTCACGCTCGGCATCGTCCAGGGCCCGGAATGGGGCTGGACCGACGGCCGCGTGCTCGGCTCCTTCCTCGCCGCGGCCCTGCTCGTCGTCGCCTTCCTCGTCCGCTCCGCCAACCACCGCGCGCCGGTGATCGAGCTGCCGCTGCTCCGCGTCCGCTCCTTCGCCCTCGCCAACCTGGCGACGCTGGTCTTCTTCATGGGCTTCGGCGCGATGCTCCTCTCCGGCGTCCTCCTGCTGACCGAAGTCTGGGGCTGGTCGGAGCTGCGCGCGGGCTTCGCCCTCTCCCCCGGACCGCTTATGGCGGCGCTGTTCGCGGCGCCCTCGGGACGGCTCGGGGCGCGCATCGGCCAGCGACCGGTGGCGACGCTCGGCTCCCTGATCTTCGCCGGCAGCTTCGCCTTCATGCTCGCCGCGATCGGCCCGCACCCCGAATACTCGACCACCTTCCTGCCCGCCTTCATGCTCTGCGGCATCGGGGTGGGACTGACCCTGGGGACGCTCCCCGCCGCCGCGACCGCCTCCCTGCCTCCAGGCCGCTTCGCCACCGGCAGCGCCGTCTTCGGCATGGCACGGCAGCTCGGCTCGGCAATCGGCGTCGCGGTCCTCGTCGCCTTGGTCGACTCGGCGGGCGGCGACCTCCTCCACGGCCTGCGCAGCGGTTGGTGGTTCGCCCTTGGCTCCGGCCTCGGCGCGGCCGCCCTGGCCTTCTCCCTCCCCGCCCGGGAGAAGTCGACGGCAAGCGAGCCCGCCCCCGCCGCGGCCTGACCCCCGCCCAGCTGTTCCTTATGCCCAGCATTCCGGCATAAGGAACAGCCACCCGTGCTCCGCTGCTCCTTTTGGCGCGCCCACAACGCCATAAGGAACAGCGGAACGGGCCCCGTCAGCCGCTGCGGCGCATGCGGGACTTCCAGCGCTCGTCCTCGATCACGCGGGCCTCGATGTCGGCCTCGGTCAGCTCCTTCGCCCCGCGGCGGCGGCGCATCTCGTTCTGCGCCTCGAGCATCTGGCGCACGTCGTCGAGCTCGTTCTGGACCTCGACCGAAGGCGAGCGGGTCGGGAACCAGTCGACGAGGTCGGCATCGTCACCGGGGTACAGGTGACCGACGACGACGACCACGCCGACGATGAAGACCAGAACCGCGACCGTCCCCAGCAGAAGCAGCACCATCCCAGCATACGCCCGCCCCGCCGCCCGTCAGGTAGCCTCGCCGCCATGACGACGGGCTTCACCGAGTTGGCCAGCGTCGACGGGAGGATCGGACCGACCGCCGAGGCGACGATCGGGCTGAGGGACGACGGCCTCTACCGCGGCGACGGCGCCTTCGAGGTCATCCGCCTCTACAGCGGCCGCCCCTTCGCGCTCGACGATCACATCGCCCGCCTCGAACGATCCGCGGCGGCGCTCCGGCTCGAGTTCGACCGCATGGCGCTGCGCGCCGAGATCGACGCGCTGCTCACCGAGGCGGGCCCGGTCGAAGGCCAGTTGCGCCTGATCGTCACCCGCGGCGACCGCCGCATCGCCGCCACCGAGTCGGTTCCGGTCCACGCCGAGACGATCACGGTCGCCGCGGTCACCTACCAGCCGACGATCGTCCTCAACGGCGTCAAGTCGCTCTCCTACGGGGCGAACATGCTGGCGACGCGGCTGGCCAAGGAAGCGGGCGCCGACGAGGCCCTCCTGGTCCGCCCCGACGGGGTCGTGCTGGAGCCGCCGACCTCCTCGATCTTCTGGGTCGCCGAAGGTGCCCTGCGCACCACCGCGCTCGCCGAGGGCGTGCTCGCCTCGATCACCCGCGACCGCATCCTGAAGGCCGTCCCCGGCGTCGAGGAGGGCGCCTGGACGCTCGACGAGCTGAAGGGGGCATCGGAGGCCTTCCTCGCCTCGACCACGCGGGAGCTGCAGGCGGTCGCGCAGATCGACGGGGTCGCGCTCCCCGACGCCCTCGGCCCGCGCACCCGCGAGGCGCAAGAGGCCTTCGCCGCGGCCCGCGACGCGGAGCTGGAAGCGACCGTCAACTAACCAGTCACCGGCACACGAGCAGGAGGGCAGGGAATGGACTTCAACCTCACAGGCGAGCAGAAGCTGATCGCCGAAACCGCGCGCGAGTTCGCCGATCGCGAGATCCTGCCCGGGGTGCGCGAGAACGACCGCGCCGAACGCTTCGACCGCGAGCTGGCGCGCAAGCTCGGCCAGGTCGGCTTCCTCGGCCCGATCCTCGACGAAAAATACGGCGGCCGGAACCTCGACTACATCGGTTACGGGCTGATCGTCGGGGAGATCGGGCGCGCCGACTCATCCGCCCGCACCGTCGTCTCGGTGCAGACCTCGCTGGTCGGCAGCGCGATCGAAAAGTGGGCCACCGAGGAGCAGAAGCAGCGCTGGCTGCCCGGCCTCTGCAGCGGCGAGGCCCTCGGCTGCTTCGGCCTGACCGAGCCCGACACCGGCTCCGACGCCGCCAACCTCCGGACCCGCGCGACGAAGACCGACTCCGGCTGGTCGATCAGCGGCCAGAAGATGTGGATCAGCCTCGGCAACGTCGCCGAGTTCGCCCTGATCTTCGCCCAGACCGACCCCGAGAAGAAGCACAAGGGCCTCGCCTGCTTCATCGTCCCGACCGCCTCGGAGGGCTTCACCAGCCAGGAGATCCACGGCAAGCTCGGCCTGCGCTCCTCCGACACCGCGGAGCTCTCGCTCGACTCGGTCGAGGTCGGCGACGACGCCCTGCTCGGCGCGGTCGGCGACGGCTTCAAGGTCGCGATGAGCGCGCTCGAATCGGGCCGCTACAGCGTCGCCGCGGGCTGCGTCGGGATCATGGACGGCTGCGTCGAGGCCAGCATCACCTACGCGAAGGAGCGCCAGCAGTTCGGCGTCCCGCTGGCCCGCTTCCAGCTGGTCCAGGAGATGATCGCCGACATGATCCTGAAGCGCGACGCGAGCCGGATGCTGGTCTACCGCGCCGGGATGCTGAAGGACGAAGGCAAGCCGAACGCGACCGAGACCTCGGTCGCCAAGGTCTACGCGACCGAGTCGGCGGTCGAGTGCGCCAACCTCGCGATCCAGGTCCACGGCGGCTCCGGCTACGTCGACGACTACCCGGTCGAGCGCTACCTGCGCGACGCCCGCGTGACGACGCTCTACGAGGGCACCTCGCAGATCCAGAAGCTGATCATCGGCCGCGCCGCGACCGGGATCAACGCGATGACGCCGATGGTCGAAGCCTGAGCCGACGCTTGTCCTCAATACGCGGACAAGCGTCGGGGAGGTCGATCGCCGATCAGCTGCGCGGCAAGCGCCGTGATGCCGCCGACGTCCTCGCCCACATCAAGGTCGGCGGCGACGTGATCGTCGGCGCGGCCAACGGCGAACCGAAGACCGTCGTCGACGCGATCGAGGCGGGCGCCGACCGGCTCAAGGAGGTGCGCCTGAACCAGATGCTGCCGATCCGCGATCGGGCCCACTTCGAAGGCAAGGTCAAGGGCATCCGCCACGTCTCCTGGTTCCTCTCCCCGCACGACAAAGACGCCTTCCACCGCGGCCAGTGCGACCTGGTGCCGAACAACTTCTCCGAGGTGCCGGCGCTGATGCGACGCACCGCGGTCGACCCGCTGGTGATCGTCGCCGTCTCGCCGCCCGACGCGCACGGCTGGTTCAGCCTCGGCGTCGACTCCGAGTACTCGGCGGCGATGATCGGCGAGATGCCGTTCTTCGTCGAGGTGAACGCGCGGATGCCGCGCACCTACGGCGAGAACCAGATCCACGTCAGCCAGATCCTCGGCTGGTGCGAGGCCGACTACCCGCTGGTCGAGATGCCGCCGCGCGAGGGCCGCGAGGAGGACCGCAAGATCGCCGAGCTGGTCGCCGAGCGGATCCCCGACGGGTCGACGATCCAGGCCGGGATCGGCGCGATCCCGGACCTCGTGCTCGGCCTGCTCGGGGACCACCGCGAGCTCGGCATCCACACCGAGCTCTTCGGCCCCGGCTTCGTCGACCTGATCGAAGCGGGCGTGGCGACCGGCTCGCGCAAGCACACCCACCGCAACAAGGCGATCACGACGACGGCCGGCGGCACGGCCCGCCTTTACGAGTTCGTCGCCGAGAACCCGGGGGTCGAGTTCTGGCCGGTCGACCAGACCAACGACCCGAAGCTGGTCGCCCGAGAGCCGCACTTCAACGCGATCAACGCCACGATCGAGGTCGACTTCCTCGGCCAGTGCGCGTCGGAGAGCCTCGGCTCCGACTACTGGTCATCCTCCGGCGGCCAGCCCGACTTCGCCCGCGGCGCCGTCCTCTCGGAGGGCGGCCAGGCGTTCATCGTCCTCCACTCGACCACCGGCGACGGCGCCTCCTCGCGGATCGTCCCGCGCCTCCACCCTGGCGCCGCCGTCACCACCTTCAAGAACATCGTCGACCACGTCGTCACCGAGTACGGCGTCGCCGAGCTCCGCGGCTCCTCGATCGCCGAGCGCACCCGCCGGCTGATCGACGTCGCCAATCCGAAGTTCCGCGATGACCTCCACCGCGAAGCCCGCGAGTGCGGCTACCTCACCTGAGCCTGAGCGGCCGACGCTTGGACGCATATGGCGGCAAAGCGTGGGGCCGGATACAGGGAAAGCTGTCGCCTCGGGCGGCTGGTCTCCGGGTGCGTTCGCACTTCCCCGTACATAGGACGGCAAAGTGCGAACGCGTGGTCACGGGATCGTCGCTTCGGGGACGAAGGCGCGCGGGAGCGTCACGACTTGCGGCTTCCGTGCGCCTTCCGTGACACCTGGCGGGCCCCGCCGCGGGAGGCGTGTCGTCCCTCCCCGCAGGCACCCCGTGGTGCCGCGGATGCCGTACCGACCACAGCCTGCCCCGGATGGGGACGGCATCCGCGGCACTCGCAGCGGCCCCATCCCGTTCATTCGAGGCCCAGCGCCCTCGAATCAATCCCTAGTCGCCGACCAGGCGCAGCATCAGCTCGTCGACGTAGCACCAGCTCCAGTCCTCGCCCGGCTGGGCGGAGCGGATGATCGGGTGGCCGGTCGACTTGAAATGGGCGGTGGCGTGCTTGCCCTCGGAGTTGTCACAGCAGCCGACGTGGCCGCAGGTCTGGCACATCCGCAGGTGGACCCACCGCATCCCGAGCGCCAGGCACTCGTCGCATCCCTCGACGTCCTCGGGGACATCCAGGAACTGGACGGAGTCGAGATGGGAACACTCGGCGGGCACCGCCGTTCAACATAGCGATCCCGCCCGACTGGACGAATGTATGAGGCCCCCGGCCCCAGGGGCCTGGCCTATGCGGTGGGGGCGATCTCGGCGGGCTCGCCGCCGGGGAACCAGTGGGCCTCGACCGGCGGCGCCGAGTCGCGTAGATAACGCTCGGCGTCGAGCGCGCCCATGCAGCCGGTGCCCGCCGCGGTGACCGCCTGGCGGTAGGTGTGGTCGACGACGTCGCCGACCGCGAAGACGCCCGCGAGGTCGGTCCGGGTCGAGCCCGGCTCGACCTTGATGTAGCCGTCCTCGTCGGTCGCCACCTGGCCCTTGACGACCTCGCTCCGCGGCACGTGGCCGATCGCGACGAAGGCGCCGGTCGCCTCGACGGCGGTCTCCTCGCCGGTCTCGGCGTGGCGCAGGCGGACCTTCTCCAGCTTGCCGTCCTCGCCGGCGACGAACTCGAGCGGCACGTACGGGGTCAGGGTGTCGATGTTGTCAACCTCGAGCGCCCGGTCGCGCATGATCTTCGAGGCGCGGAACTCGTCGCGCCGGTTCACGATCGTCAGCTCGTCGGCGAACTTGGAGATGAAGATCGAGTCCTCCATCGCCGAGTCGCCGCCGCCGATCACCAGCACCCGGTGGCCCTTGAAGAAGGCACCGTCGCAGACGCCGCAGGTGGAGACGCCGCGGCCGCCGAGCTCCATCTCGCCGGGGATGCCGAGCCGTTTCGGCTCCGCCCCCATCGCCAGGATCACGGTCTTGGCGCGGTGCTCCTCGTCGCCGAGGAAGACCTTCTGGACGCCGCCGTCGGAGAGCTCCACGCGGTCGACGTCGTCGGTGACGAAGCGGGTCCCGAAGCGCTCTGCCTGGGCGCGGAACTGGCTCATCATCTCCGGCCCCATGATCCCCTCGGGGTAGCCGGGGTAGTTCTCGACGTCGGTCGTGTTCTGCAGCTGGCCGCCCCACTGGAAGCCCTCGAAGACGAGCGGCTCGAGGTTGGCGCGGGCGGTGTAGAGCGCCGCGGTGTAGCCGGCCGGGCCGCCGCCGACGATGATCACGTTCTCGACTTTCTTCTGGCTCTCGCTGCTGTCGCTCATCTATCGCACCCGATCTCGATCGCTCTACGGTCCATTACTTTACTTTCTGAAGTGTACTCTCGGCGGGGGCCTGGCGCAATCCACCGCCCCGGTCGGCCGGCAGCCCCTCGTCTTCCCAGCGACGGACAGTGTTGCGCAGTTGGAAGAAGGCGACGACGCCGGGTGGGATCGGCATCCAGAAGGACACCAGGCGGAAGATCAGGATCGCCGGGAAGACCGTCTCCTCGGGCAGGCCGAAGAGGACGAAGGCGCCGATCATCCCGGCGTCGACCGCCCCCACCCCGGCGGGCGCCAGCGGGAAGAGGTTGGCGACCATGCCGAGGAAGAAGCCCTGGACGACGACGGCGAGCGGCACGTGGATGCCGAGCGCGTGGAAGGAGGCCCAGAGGACGCCGATGCTGGCCGCCCAGAAGCCCGCCGCGCCAAGGACCGCGAGGCCGCCCCTGCGCGGGTGGGTGAAGAGCCTCAGGGCGAAGCGGAACCCCTCCCCGAGCGTCTCCGGCACCCCCGAGGCCCACTCGACGAAGCTGCGCATGTGCTCGCCGCGGACGTGCGGCATCAGCCTGCCTTCGACATCGCCGGGGATCAGCGTGACCAGCACCCCGAGCACCAGCATCACGCCCGCGACGGCGGCCGGGATGATCGTCAGCTCGACCGAGTTCTCGCCGTTCACGACGCCGGTCCGCAGCAAGAGGCCGAAGACGATCAGCGCCAGCGGATAGAAGGCGTAGTGGAGGCTGACGAAGGCGACCATGCGCCGGGCGACCTCGCGGCGCCGCATCCCCGCTTTGCGCAGCGCCCAGTAGGTCAGCGCCACCCCGCCCGCGCCGCCCGCCGAGAAGAGCAGCGTCGCCGCCACCCCGGCCATGTTGATCTGGTAGGTCTCACCCCACGTCAGCCGCAGGTCCTCGCCCCCGACCACCGCTTTGAACAGCGCGATGTAGGTCGCGTAGGAGACGATCGAGAAGACGATCGCGACGGCGATCCAGATCGGGTCGGCTTCGCCGAGCTTGCCGACCGCGTCCCCCAGCCCGACCAGCTTCGGGAAGAGGAAGTAGATCCCGACCAGCAGGATCAGCACCACCGCGCCGGTCTGCAGCATGCGCTTGGTGGTGAAGATCGGCAGCTCGGTCAGCCCACCGCCGCCGTTCTCTTCTTCTCGCCGCTCTTCGTCGGGCACTTCCCCGGACGCTACCGGGGCGCGCCGCCGCTGATCCGCTCGAGCCGCTGGATCACGGCGCTGATCCGCCCGACCGTGGGGGCGAAGACCGGGTCGGCGCGGCGCACGGCGCCGACCAGCCCGGCGCCGGCGAGGAGGTCGGTGACGTAGTGCTCGCCGAGGTAGACGAGCCCGAAGCCGAGCGTCAGCGCGTAGGCCCAGGCGATCGCGCCCTCCTCGCGGCTCGATTCGGTGAGCGAGACGGCGCCCTGCACCGAGGTGGCGAAGTGGAGCGAGGGCATCGCCGCCCACGGGTTGCCGCCGAGCGCCTTGTAGAGCGACCCCCAGTAGCGGCCCCAGAGCGGTTCGCCGACCTCGAACATGATCCGCCGCAGCGGCTCCTTGGTGTAGCCCTGCTCCGAGGACCACCAGGGCGGCGCGGTCGGCAGCGCCCAGTAGCCGAGGGCGCCGGCGTCAAAGACGGCGGCCATCTGGCGGGCGGCGCGGGGGAAGTTCTCCGGGTGGCGGACGAGGATCCAGGACAGCACCACGTAGGGCTCGAAGAACCAGAGCCAGTGGGTGACGGTGAGGAAGTGGTCGAGCGCCGCCACGCCGCGGCGGCCGGCGAGGAAGCCCTGCAGGCGCGCCCCGGGGAGGCGACCGCCGCCGACCAGCGAGTCGACCTTGATCGGATAACGGGTGTAGAGCCGGCGGCGGAGGGCCTCCGGATCGTCGTAGGGCATCTCGTGGACGACCGTGAACGCCCACATCTGCATCGCGAAGAGGGCGACGTCGCGGCGGCGCGTACGGGGGGAGAGGACGGCGACCGCGAGCGGTCCCGAGGCGGCCACGGCGAGGGTCACCGGACCGGGGACGCGGAGGCGCCTGCGCACCAGTGGGAGCGCGATCGCCGAGCCGACGATGGCAGCCGCGCCCGCCCTGACGGCCAGCCGTACCGCTTTGGGTGGCCGTGAGCGCCTCCTCATAGCGTCGGCGAGTATAGGTCGAGCCCACGCGTCACCCGCCGACCGCACCGCATCCACGCCGCTCGCCGTGATTAGAATGGCCCCGCCTTGACCCCGCACTCGCCTGGCACCGGCCAGATAAACACTCTGATTTGGATCGGCTTCTTCGCCGCCCTGATCGTCGTCCTCGCGATCAACCTCGGCCTGTTCGGGGCGATCCGCCGCAACCGCGGCGAGCGGGGGCGCGTCGCGACCCAGCCGCGCGGCGCCGTCGGCCTGCAGTGGCGCGTCGCCGGGGTGCTCTCAGGGTTCGCCGTCCTTCTCTTCGTGCTGGGGATCATCTTCACCTCCAACGCGACCTCGACGCCGCAGACCACTTCCGCCGGGCTGACCTCCTACCACGGGGAAAAGCTGGACGGTCCGCTGGTGATCAAGGCGACCGGGCAGCAGTGGATCTGGCGCTATAACTACCCGAACGGCTCCTTCAGCTACTACAAGATGGTGATCCCGGCCCACACCGAGATCGAGCTCAAACTCGCCTCCACCGACGTGATCCACACCTGGAGCGTCCCCGACCTGGCGCCGAAGGTCGACGCGGTCCCCGGCAAGAACACCAAGATCTTCTTCCGCGCCGACGCCGAAGGCGAATTCTGGGGCCAGTCGGCCACCCTCTCGGGCCAGGCCTACGCGCCGATGCGCACCGCGGTGGAAGTCGTGTCGCCGGCGCGCTTCGAAGAATTCATCGCCGAACAGCAGAAGGACATCCGCAAGGGCAACGAAGGCGCCGAGGAAATCGAGGCCGAAAAAGCCGGCGAAGAGGAAGAAGGCGAAGCCGGCGAAGCCGCGGAAGAAGGGCCCGCGGAAGAAAGCGAAGAATCGATCGGCGAAGGGGAAGGAGAAAGCAATGAATGAGGCCCCCCGCCCCGAGATCGCCATCGACGGCTTCCCGCGCCGTCGTCGCTGGGCCTGGATGGACTTCGTCACCAGCGCCGACCACAAGGACGTCGCCAAGATCCTGATGGTCGGCTCCGGCGGCTTCCTTTTCCTCGCCGCGCTCGAGCTCTTCCTGATGCGCCTGCAGCTGGCGATCCCGGAGAACACCTTCATGGAGCCGTACACCTTCAACCGGGTGCTCTCGCTCTACGGCGCCACCTCGATCTTCTTCTTCGTCCTGCCGCTGATCATGGGGATCTTCCTCTACGTCGCGCCGCTCCAGGTGGGCGCGCGGGGCACGGCGCTGCCGCGCCTGAGCCAGATCGGCGGGCTGCTCTGGGCCGCCGGCGCGGTCGTCCTCTACTCGGGCTTCCTCTGGACCCCGTCCGAGGCCGGCGTCAACCCGCTGCCGCCCCTCTCCGAGCTCGCCTTCCTCAGCAACAACGGGGTCGACGCCTGGCTCACCGCCTGCGGTTTCGCCACCTTCGGCTTCGTCCTCATCTCCATCGACCTCGCCACCACGCTGCAGGTCGATCGGGCGCCGGGGATGGCCTGGCGCCGGGCCCCGATCTTCGCCTGGGCGGCCAACGTCGGCTCCTGGCTGATGCTCTTCATCGGCCCCGTCCTCCTCGCCGCCTTCACGATGCTGATGATCGACCGCAATTACGGCGGCACCTTCTTCGCCGACGGTGGCGGCGGCGCGCCGCTCCTCTGGCAGCACCTCACCTGGATCTTCTACTCGGGCGCCTACATGCTGGTGCTGATCTTCGCCTTCGCCGCGATCGCCGAGATCTTCGCGGTCTTCTCCGGCAACGAGCTCTTCAACCGCAACGCGGTGATGATCTCGCTCGCCGCGATCGCGGTGATCGGCACGCTCGCCTACATGCAGAACATGTACACCGCCCCGATCGGGATCGGCTGGAAGTACTTCGGCATGCTGCTGTCGCTGGCCCTGATCGTCCCGGTCGGCCTCGTCTTCTACAACCTGATCGCGACCCTGAACGGCGGTGTGCTGCGGATGCGCGCGCCGATGCTGTTCTCGATCGGCGCGCTGGTGATGACCTCGCTGGGCCTCGCGGCGGAGATGCAGCAGTCGCTGGTCGGTGCCGCCTTCTACCTCAAAGGCACCACCGCCTCGACCGCGGCGACCAGCTTCGCCCTCATCGGCGGCAGCATCTTCGGCGGCTTCGCGGCCCTCCACTACTGGTTCCCGAAGATCACCGGCCGCGCGATGGGCGAGCAGCTCGGACGGATCTCCTTCTGGACGACCGCGCTCGGCACCCTGCTGGCCTTCGTGCCGCTGGCGCTGGCGGGCTGGGAACAGGACCAGGTCGTCGATGCCTACAAGTTCTTCAACCACACCGGCGTCAACTTCTACAACCTGCTCTCCTCGATCGGGGTGCTGATCCTCTTGATCGGCGTAATCCTGATCCTGATCAACGCCGTGGCGAGCGTCAAAGGCGGCGCCCGCGCCGGCCACGACCCCTGGGGCGGCGACACGCTCGAGTGGTTCACCGTCTCGCCGCCCCCGGTCCACAACTTCGACGTCCAGCCGGACGTCCGCAGTGCCCTGCCGCTTCGCGACATCCGCGCCGCGATCGCTTCTCGCGCCCGCACGGCCGAGGAGCGCGCGGCCCGTGAGTCGCAGCCGGTAGCCTGACGGGCGCTATGCAATCCGGTGCCACGACGGTCGGGGAAGCGCCCCGCTCGGCCGCGCTTCAGCTCGTCCGCGACTACGTCACGCTGACGAAGCCGAAGGTCCAGTCGCTGCTGCTGCTGACCACGGTGACGACGATGTACGTGGCGGGCAACCCGTCACTGCGCCTGATCCTGCTGACCCTGCTCGGCGGCAGCCTCTCCACCGGCGGCGCGGGCGCGATCAACCACGCCGTCGACCGCGACATCGACGTCACGATGAAGCGCACCGCCGACCGCCCGGTCGCCTCCGGCCGCGTCTCCCCCGCCGCCGCGATCCTCTTCGGTTGCACTCTCAGCGCCCTCTCCTTCCTCTTGCTGGCAACCCAGGTCAACGTCCTCGCCGCGGCCCTCTGCCTCTCCGGCTTCTTCGGCTACGTCTTCGTCTACACGCTCTGGCTGAAGCGGACGACGCCGCAGAACATCGTCATCGGCGGCGCCTCGGGCGCGGTTCCGCCGCTGGTCGCCTGGGCGGCCACCACGGGCAGCCTCAGCGGCATGGCCTTCTACCTCTTCGCGATCGTCTTCTTCTGGACCCCGCCCCACTTCTGGGCCCTCTCGATCCTGATGAAGGACGAGTACGCGGCAGCCCGCGTCCCGATGCTGCCGGTGGTCGCCGGCGAGGACGAGACCCGCCGCCAGATCATGCTCTACACCGTCCTCCTCTACGCGGTCACCCAGCTGCCCTTCTGCGCAGGCGGCCTCGGCGTCGCCTACCTCATCCCCTCGATGCTCCTCGGCGCCGTCTTCATCGGCTTCTCCTACATGCTCCTGCGCACCAAAGAGCGCCGCTGGGCCCTCCGCACCTACCTCTTCTCCCTGCTCTACCTGGCGCTGCTGTTCGTCTCGATGGCAATCGCCGCCCACGCGTAAGCGTTTCGGTCGACGCCAGATCAGCCTTTCGGTTGACGCCAAAGGCTCGGGCCGCGGCGGCGGCGGGCAGGGGTTCCGCTTAACCCCTTCGCGCGGATCGTCCGCAAGCTGACGCCTCATTTCCCGCAAGCTCCGGGGTACAAGACGCTCCACCCCTGCCCGCCGCCGCCTCCGTGGAGGTTCGGGACCGCTCCCGGGCTTGAAAACCGGTGGGGAGCTTCCGCACCCCTCCGTCCCTTGCAGCTTTTTAGCCCCGCAGCTCCGGGCGACCCACACCGGGACTGGTGAGGAGGGGATCCCGACAGGGGTCGAGCGGCTTGTGACGCGGGAGCTTGCGAGCTGCGGGCGCCAGCTCGAAAGGGATCCGCGCGGAGCGTTTGAGCGAGACCCCTGTCGGGATCCCCTCCCGGCCACCCACCCGCCCTTGAAGCCGCCCGGACTGATAGAAATCCGGCTGTGGATCGCGAGACCGCACGCAGGAGCATGACCGCCGGCATGGTCGCCGGGGGCTTTGCGGCGGTCGTCTTCGCGCTCTGCTTCATCGTCGCCCTCCTCTACATCGCGCACGGATGAGCGAGAACCGCCAGATTCCGGCGTCGAGCGAGACGATCCAGACGCCGCGCTCCTCCTGGGGCCCGGCCTTCTTCGCGCTCGGCGCGACCGCCGCCGTGGCGGGCATCTACGCCAACGGCTTCGTCTTCTCGGCTTTCATCTGGTCCTACATCGGGATCATCGTGCTGCTCTTCGCCTTCCGGGCGATCGTGCGGACCTCGGTGCGCAGCTACTTCAGCCTGCCGCGCCGCCAGGAAGCCCGTCCGGCCACGCTGCCGGTCGAGCAGGTCTACCTGGACTCTCGGTCCACCTCCGGCCGCCCCCAGGGCTGAGGATCACTCTCAGCGCCTTTTGCGGGCGCTGCTAACCGCCTCCCGCACTACTGGGCAGCGGCATCTCCGACGTCGCACCGTCCGACGTCCACACGCGGACGATGTCGCGCATCGAGAGGATGCCGATCACCTCGCCCTCCTCGAAGACGACCAGGTGGCGGACGCCGCGGCGCGACATCTCGGCGGCCGCGTGCTCGAGGCTCCAGTCGGGGGCGGCGGCAAGCACCGACTCGGTCATGTGGGCGCCGACCGTCTCGACGTCCGGATCCTCCCCGGCCCCCACCGAGAGCAGCAGGTCACGCTCGGTGACTATGCCCGGCGACGGCGCCTCGTCGTCGATCACCAGGGCAGCGCCGACATTGCGATCGACCATCGCCCTGGCCGCCTGCCGCAACGTGTGCGACGGGCCCACCGTCACCGATACATCCGACATGCCAACCCTCACCTGCATCGCTACCTCCTTCGCCGACGACACCCATCTTAGTGCGAATCGACGCAAATGTACCCCGCCTTCGCCGGCCGGCAAACGTCATCCCGGGTGCTCCGACATATAGACTCCGCGGCGCCTCAGCAGTATGCAGAACCTTCCTAAGCCCATTCGCCTGCTTGCCCCGCTCGCCGCCCTGCTCGCGGCCGTCGTCGTGATCTCCGGCTGCGGCACCTCCAACGGCGACATCGCGCGCGGCCGCGTCCTCTTCACCAAGAACTGCGGCACCTGCCACGTGATGGCGCAGGCGGGCACCTCGGGCACCATCGGGCCGAACCTCGACGACGCGTTCTCCGCCGCCCGCGAATCCGGCGGCTTCGATGCGTCGACGGTCGAAGGAATCGTCGAGGCACAGGTCGAGAGCCCGCGCCCCGGCAACGGCAACCCGATGACCACGATGCCGCCCCACATCGTCGAGGGCACCGACCTCGACGACGTGGCCGCCTACGTCGGCAAGTACGCCGGCGTGCCCGGCGCGGCGCCGCCGGAAGTCGAAGGCGGCGCGGGCGCGCAGGTCTTCGCCAACAACGGCTGCGGTGGCTGCCACACGCTGGCCGCCGCCAACTCGGGCGGCACCACCGGCCCCGACCTGGACGAAGTCCTGCCCGGCCAGAGCGAAGCGGAGATCGATGAATCGATCGTCGATCCCAACGCGAAAATCGCGCAAGGCTACCCGCCCAACGTGATGCCGGAGAACTTCAAAGAATCCATTGCGCCGGAAGAACTCAAAGAACTCGTCAAATACTTGAGTGAATCCGCCGGCAAAAAATCCGGCGGCGAATAGCCAGGGCGGCCGAAGGGCCGCGCCGGTGATCATCTGAATATGTTCGCGAGCCTTCGAAACCGCTTCGAGATCTCCCCGCACCGTTACGCGCAGGTCACGACGGTGGCGCTGTTCGGCCTGGCGCTGATCGTGCTGACCGGGGCGGCGGTGCGACTGACCGAGTCGGGGCTGGGCTGTCCGAACTGGCCCAAGTGCTACGGCGGGCCGGTGCCACCGCTGGAAACGCACGCGGTGATCGAGATGGGCAACCGGATCGTCACCGCGCTGCTCGGCATCGCCGTGATCGCCGCCTGCGCCCTCGCCTTCTTCCGTCGCCCCTACCGCCGCCACCTCGCGTGGATCGGCGGCCTCCTCCCCATCGGCGTCATCGCCCAGGCGCTCCTTGGCGCCCTCGTCGTCAAGTACGACCTGCGGCCGGAACTCGTGATGCTGCACTTCATCCTCTCGATGATGCTGCTCGACGCCGGGTTCGCGCTGTTCTGGTGCTCGCGCTACGAGCCCTGGGAGCGGCGGCGCTCCTGGGACCGCAAGGGCGTCTGGGCGGTGCGCGCCCTGGTGCCGCTGGGGCAGCTGACGATCCTCGCCGGGACGATCGCCACCGGCTCCGGCCCGCACGCGGGCGAGTTCGAAGGGCAGCTGGTGCAGCGCTTCACCTTCATGGGCTCCGACACGCTCGAATGGGTCGTGCAGCGCCACGCCGTGCTCGCGACGATCTACGGCGTCGCGGCGATCGGCGTCTGGCTCTACCTGCGGCGGCCCGGTGGCGACCGGCGGGCGCTGAAGCCGCTCACCGTGGTGCTGGCCCTGCTGGCGATCCAGGGGGTCGTCGGCTACGTCCAGTGGGAGCTCGAACTGCCGAGCGAGATCGTCTGGGTCCACGTCGCCCTCGCGACCTGCAACTGGCTGGCGATGTTGTGGACGATCGCCGCGGCCGGGCGGCTCGAGCCGCGCTCGGGCGTGCCGGCCGCGGTCGAGCGGGGCGACACGCCGTCCGGTGAGTCGGCCTCGGCGCCGGCCGGCGCGGGCGCCGGCACCACCTGAGGGCACGGGGAGCCCCGGATGCTCCCCTTCTGGCTCTCGATCGGCCTCCTCAGCGTCGTCCAGGGCGCCTTGGTGGGCCTTCCCCGACCGCCGGTGTCGATTCCCCTGCTGAGCCGCCTACAGGGGCGCTGGTGGGCGCTGGCGCTGCCCCTCTCGATCGTCGTCGTCATCGCCGGCGTCGCCCTCGACTCGGCCTCGGCCGACTTCCTCACCTGGCTGGCGCTGATCGCGGTCCCACCTCTGGCGGCGATCGCGCTCGGCCGGCTCGTCCGCGGGGCGCGGCCGTGGCTCGCCCTCGCCACGATCCCCCTCTTCGCGATCGCCTGGGCGGCGAAGGGCGAACTGGGCGGCCAGAGCTGTGCCCTCGCCCTCTCGGCGCTTGCCTGCGTGACGCTGGGCTGGCTCCTCGTCTGCGTGGTGCCGGCGCGCTGGGTGAAGCTCGGCATCTACGCGATGGCGGCGGTCGATGCCTACCTGGTCTTCACCGAACTCCTCCAGGAACCGAACGCGGTCCTGAACGCCGCCCACCCCGCCGCCGACCTGCCGAAGCTGCAGCTGGTCAGCTGGGGCTCGGCGCTGATGGGCTTCGGCGACCTCTTCATCGCCGCCGTCCTCGGTGCCTTGCTCGCCCGCGATTCCCGCCTCCAGGCACGTGGAGCCCTCCTCGCCGCCGTCCTCTGCTGCTCCTGGGACCTTCTCTTCTTCGCGATCGACACGACCCCCGCCACCGTCCCCCTCGCGCTCACGCTGCTGACGCTGGAGCTGTGGGCCCGGTGGCGCCCGGCGCTCAGAAGTGAGTCGCGAACAGCGTGATCAGCGCCCCGAACCCGGCGAACATCATCGTGCAGATCGCGACTACGGAGATGATCATCGCGTGCTGGAAACGGTCGATCCGTCCGTCGAGCCGCACGATGCTTCCTTTGACCTCGGCGAAGCCATCGTCGACGCTCTGCTTGAGGTCGTCGAGTCGCTCGTCACTCCACCGGGTTCTCATCGCCTCCATGGGATGAGAGGCTAGCCGGGAAAGACGCGCTTGTGGCGCGCAGAATGTGCCAATTGTGTGTCAATTGGTGCGCGGGGGCGGCTACGGCTTGTAGTCCGGACCGCCGGGACGGCTGCGGGAGCTGCGCCACCATTCGCGCGTCCAGCGGATCCCGTAGGCGCACCCGGCGATCACGAGGACCAAGCCCCAGAGGGAGCCGAGGAGGGGGCGGGTCAGCAGGGCCAGCCCGATCACGCTGGCGCCGGCGACGCCGACGATCAGCACCCATTTGAAGACCGCACGCTCGTTGATTCTCATCGCCCCGCTCCCTTCGCGGCGCGCACCGCCTGGTAGGGCGTCAGAGGATGTAGACCGTCGCGAAGACGATGATCCACATGATGTCGACGAAGTGCCAGTAGATCCCTGGCACCTCGACCCCGAGGTGCTTCTCCGGCGCTTTGTCGAAGTGGCCGCGGAAGGCGCGGATCGTCGCCGCGGTGAGCAGGGTCAGGCCGATGAAGACGTGGGCGCCGTGCAGTCCGGTCAGCGAGTAGAAGATCGTGCCGAAGGACTCGGTCCGTACGCTGAAGCCGAGGTGCACGTACTCGTTTATCTGGACGAAGAGGAAGGTCAGGCCGAGCAGCCAGGTCAGCGCCAGGCCGAGTTTCATCGCCTGTTTGTTGCCTTTGCGGATGCCCTCCAAGGCATAGTGGATCGTGAAGCTCGAGGAGACCAGGATCGCCGTGTTCATGCCCGCGATGCCGACCGGCAGCTCGAACGGCTGCGGCGGCCAGGACGCCGGGTTGACGACGACGCGGAGGAAGAAGTAGGAGGCGAAGAACGACCCGAACAACATGACCTCGGAGATGATGAAAAGCAGGATCCCGAGGGTCTGACGATCGATCCGCGAGCTCTGGTTCGCCTCCGGCGGACCATGGTGCTCGTGCTCGGCGGCATGGCCGCCGGCGCCGTGCGGAAGCGGTACGGACGCGCTCTCCATCACTGCTCACCCCCCTCTGCCACGACCGAGGCGAAGGCCGCCGGAGCGCGACCGGACTCGACGTGGCTGACCGGCTTGTCGGTGATCTCGCGGACCCGGCCGATCAGGTCGCTCTGCAGCCAGCGCGACTCCTCGCCGGCGAAGGTGGAGATCAAGATCTCGTCGATGCGGTAATGCTCGATCGCGTTGCGGACCGCCTCGAACGGGTCGTCGCTGGAGATCGGCAGGCCGGTCGCGTCGACGTCGGCACGGTACAGATCGGCGATCGTCGCGGCGAGATCACGGACGACCTGCTCCTCCGACACGTCCTCGCTGCGTGGGCAGATGATCGTGTAGCGGTGCGGCCGCCGCGCGGCGAGCTCCTTGAGCCTGGTGACCAGGTCCGGCGCGTTCACGGTCTTCGTCGCCACCACCAGCACGTGGCTGAGGTCGAGCCGGATCGCGTCCTCTTCGACGCGCACCGGGATGTGGGTGAACTTGACCTCCGGCTCGGCGATCTCGCGACACACCTCGGCCAGATCCTTGCGGGCGATCCCGAAGCGGGTGTCGTAGAGCGCCGAGAACAGCACCTCGGCAGGACGGTTGGCACGGATCGCGTCGCCGAGCGCAAGCTGCGGCGCCGGATCGAGAACCACGCCGACCGAGTCGATCCCGAAAGCGGCGAACACCGACATCGTCACCTCGACCCGGGCACGAGCCGAGGCATAAAGGTCGTCGCGGTCGATCCGCGTGCCGATCGTCGGCTGGTTCTGCGGCGCGGCGACGATGACCCGGGACACGGTCCCGGCCTCTGTACGCTCGCGCACCGCCTCCAGCAGCATGCGGCCGCCCGCCACCTCGTTCACGAAGACGAGCAGCGGGCGCTTCTGGGTGCCCTCGGCGACGATGTCGCTCACGAGCCCACCACGGTCTGTCGGGTCACCGGGATCTCGGCGCCTTCACCAGGCATGATCGCGTGCCGGGCGCCGGGGATGCCGTACTCGTACGGGCCGCCGACGACCCGCGGGATCTCGTCGAAGTTGAAGACCGGCGGCGGCGAGGAGACCAGCCACTCGATCGACTTGCCCGCCCAGGGATTGTCGGGCGCCTTCGGGCCGAATCGCCAGGAGACGATCACGTTGTAGACGAAGATGATCTGGACGGCGCCGAGCAGGAAGGCGAAGCAGCTGATCATCAGGTTCCAGTTGCCGAACTGGGCCGCGTAGTCGGCGACGCGCCGCGGCATCCCGTCCATCCCCACCCAGTGCATCGGGATGAAGGTGCCCCAGGTGCCGAGCAGGGTGCCCCAGAAGTGGATGCGCCCGAGCCGCTCGTCGTACATCCGCCCGGTCATCTTCGGGAACCAGTGGTAGAGGCCGGCGAAGATCGTGAAGACCGAGCCGCCGAAGAGCACGAAGTGGATGTGGGCGACGATGAAGTAGGTGTCGGAGACGTGGATGTCGAACGGCACCATGCCCAGCATGACGCCGGAGATCCCGCCGATCGTGAAGGTGACGATCATCGCCAGCGCGAACAGCATCGCCGTCGATTTCGTGTGGATCTTGCCGAAATAGAGCGTGCCGAGCCAGGAGAAGATCTTGATCCCCGTCGGCACCGCGATCAGCAGCGTGGTCAGCATCATCGGCACGCGGAGCCACGAGAACATGCCGGCGACGAACATGTGGTGCGCCCAGACCGAGTAGCTGAGGACGACGATCCCGATCAGCGCCAGCGCCATCAGGCGGTAGCCGAAGATCGGTTTGCGGGCGTGCACCGAGATGACCTCGGAGATGATCCCGAAGCCCGGCAGGATCATGATGTAGACCGCCGGGTGCGAGTAGAACCAGAAGATGTGCTGGTAGCTGATCACGTCGCCGCCCGCGCCGAACTGGAAGAAGTTCGTGTGCAGGACCCGGTCGAGGAGAACCATGAACTGGGCGCCGGAGATGAACGGCGTCGCGGCGACGACCAGCAGCGAGGTCGAGAGGTTTGCCCAGACCAGCAGCGGCATGCGCCAGAAGGTCATCCCCGGCGCACGCATGGTGATGATCGTGACCAGGAAGTTCAGCGCCGTGAAGATCGACGAGAACCCGGCGAACTGCACGCCGATGTTGAAGAAGGACTGGCCCAGCGGGGCGCCGGTCGAGAGCGGCGCGTAGCCCGTCCAGCCGGCGTCGAAGGCACCGCCCGGGGCGAGGAAGGAGGCGAGGAACATGATCCCGGCCAGCGGCAGCATCCAATAGCTGAGCGCGTTCAGGCGCGGGAACGCCATGTCCGGGGCACCGATCATCAGCGGCAGGACGTAGTTCGCCATGCCGGCGAACATCGGGATGATGAAGACGAAGATCATCAGCACCGCATGCGTCGAGAAGAGGCCGTTGAAGGTGCCGGCGCCGACGATCTGGGTGCCCGGCTGGGCGAGCTCGGCCCGGATCAGCATCGCAAGCATGCCGCCGATGAGGAAGAAGACGAACGAGGTGACGACGTACTGGACGCCGATCACCTTGTGGTCGGTGTTGACCTTGAAGTAGTCCTTCCAGCTATAGGCGCCGTGGGACGAGTGGTCCTCGGGGATCGTCGGCGCGCCGACGCCCCAGCGCAGCCAGTAGTCGAAGCAGCCGATGCCGAGCAGGAAGCCCAGCGGGGCGGTGATCAACGGCACGACGACCTGCGGGTAGCCGGTCTGTTCGCTCTGGAACGCGGGCAGGCCGGAGATGGAGCGCAGAAGGACCACGAGGCCGACGCCGAACGCGGCCGCGAGCACCGTGCACAGTGCCGCCCGATACCAGCCAGGTCGAGTAAACGTCGCAACCATCTACTTCGCCTCCATTATTCCGCCACCGCCCTTTCGAGCGGTTCCGGATTGGTCTCCGTGTCCTGTTTCACCGACACCATCAGATCGGGGGGGACTTTTTCTTTCAGGCCTTCGACCCATTTGTCGAAGGCCGACTGCGACTGGACGATGACTTTGGCCCGCATCGAGGCGTGGCCGAAGCCGCAGAGCTCGGTGCAGATCAGCTGATAGGTCCCGGTCTTGGTCGGGGTGACGACCGCGGTCGTCGTGATCCCGGGGACGTTGTCTTTCTTGATCCGCCACTCGGGCACCCAGAACGAGTGGATTACGTCCTGAGAGTGCATTTTGAAGACGACCTGCCGGTTCACGGGGACGTGAAGAACGCCCTGCGAGTAGGCATATTCTTTGCCGGGATAGCCGAAGGACCAGGCGTACTGCTGGGAGAAGACGGCGACGGTCAGGTGGTTCGCGTCGGTTTCTTCGATTTCGTTCAGCACCTTCCAGCTCCAGCCGCCGGCGGCGAGGACGACGATCGTCGGGATCAGGGTCCAGGCGATCTCCAGGCGGGTGTTGCCGTGGATCGGCTCGCCGTCCGACTCGTCGCCCGGTTTCGCCCGAAAGGCGATCAACGCGTAGGCCAGCGCGACCACGACGATCGCGAAGACGATCGACGACACCACGATCATGATGTTCAGCAGGTTGTCGATTTTCGGGGCGGCCGTGGAGTCCTCGGCGCCGTTCCAGTTGATCGACAACATCACCGCCGCGATGACCGCCGCGAGCGCGACGACGGCACCGGCCAATTTGGCTATCGGGAGGCGGTTCGTGAACACCGCGCGGCATTCTATTGACGCGCGGCGGCGGTGCGCGTTGCCACCCAAATGACGCTCGACACTAGGCGGCGGGGACCGGCAATCCACCTAGGTTTCCGGCGGCGGCGTCGAGCACGCCGCGGGCGACACCCTCCCAGCTCCAGAGGCGCGCGACGGTCTCGACCAGGGTCGCGCGGGCCTCCGCCCTGGTCCACTCGGGGAGGTCGAACCAGCGGTCGAGGCGGTCGGCGATCGCCTCCACTGCGCCGGGCTCGACCGGGAAGCTGGTGAGCGGGGCGACGGCGTCGGGGAGGTCCGCCGACAGGCGGCGGGAGACCTCGCGCATCCCGGAGTGGCCGGCCGAGACCGGCAGGGCGCCGCAGGCGGCGGCCTCGACGGCGACCATCCCGAAGGCCTCGGGGAAGGTGCTCGGCATCACCAGGGACTCGGCGCCAGGGAGGAGCCGCGCCACCTCGTCGTGCTCGAGGCGGCCGAGCCACTCGACCGAGCCGGCGCCGGCGCGGGCGGCCTCGGCGTAGCCTGGGGGCGGGTCGGCGAGGAAGGCGGAGAGGATCGGCAGCGGCTTGCGCTCTCCCCCCTCCAGGCCCCATCCCGCCGCGGCGACGGCGCGCGCGTCCCCGAGATCGCCGCGGTCGAGCGCGCCCTGGAGGCGCCGCAGGCCGTCCTCATAGGCGCCGAAGCCGGCGACCCGGAGGCGCGCCTCCGGGTGCTTCGCGTGGACCAGCGGCCAGGCGGCAAGCAGCAGGTCGACCCCCTTGGAGACGATCAGCTTGCCGACGAAGACGACCTGCGGGTCGCGCCCCGCCTCGCCGGGGGCGAACTCCTCGACGTCGACGCCCGGCGGGCCGAGCCGCGTCTTGGCCTTCAGGCCGGGGAGGTCGGGCAGCGCCGCCCAGAGCGATTCGCCGGTATGGGCGGAGCCGACCAGCACGCCCCGCGCCGCCTCCATCCCCTCATAGGCATAGGGCAGGAAGCGGGGGTGCGGTTTGACCGTGTACTCGAGCGCCGAGCCGTGGACCTTCGCGGCGAAGGGGGCGACGTCGGCGCGGGCGAGGATCGCCGGGCCCATCACCAGGTGGTTGGCGAGGGCGGCCTCGAAACCTCCTACCCGGGCGGCCAGCTCCCGCACCGCGGCGACGTTGGCGTCGATGTAGCGGTCGAGCTCGGCCTCGGTCAGCTCGTCGAAGGCCTTGACCTCGAAGCCCGGATAGGGGTCCTTGACGTAGACCGGCAGGAGGCCGCCGATGTCCGGGGTGTGGACCTGGACGCCGGGGATGGTGACCTCGCGGTCCTGGCAGAGCAGATGGACCTCGTGGCCGAGGCGCGCCAGGGCCGGCGCCAGGTTGACGTTGTAGATGTTGCTGCCGGTGCCGCGCAGCATGTAGCCGTGGAAGATGAGGACGCGCATGTCGTTCCGCGCAAGCTATTAGTCTGTGCGGCGATGAACCTCCAGCAGCTCTACCGCATGCGCGCCCCCGCCTCCGGCCGCGAGGCGATCGCCCCCGCCGAACCCGGCCAGATCTACCGCGACCGCGAGACCGGCGAGGAGATGCTCCCCGTCGCGATGGTCCTCCCCCTGGCCCCCTCCGCGTCGTCCCTGCCGCGCAGCCCCGAGAACCTGCGCGCCTGCCACCGCTGCGATCAGCTGATCGGCATCGACGTCTCGGACTGCCCGTACTGCGGGCTCCGCCAGGGCGCGCTCTAAGGCGTCCTGACCGGCGCATTTCTGCGTCCTCGGTCGCTCGCCTGCAGGTCACGCACTGGTGTGCGCTCCCCTTGGCTCGCTCCCTGCGTCCTTGAACTGCTTGGTCAGGACGCCTTAGAGCGGCGGCGCGGCTATTCCGTCGCTTCGGCCTTCGGGTTTTTGACCAGCGTCGCGGTGTAGAGCAGGCGCGCGTTCGAGTAGTAGCAGCCGTAGGTCTTGGTTTTTTCGACGCCCTGCTGCGGGTGGCCGCCCTGGATGTCTTCTTTGGACGAGCAGTGTTCCGGGAGGCGGCTGCCGCGCCAGGTGTTTTCGCTGGAGACGTTGAAGGCGAACATCGGCGCCCAGGTCGGGATGGTGAGGGCGACGACCTGGCCCTGCAGGATCGACAGCGGGTGCTTGAGCGCGAAGATCGGCGCCGTGCCGAAGTATGCGTTCAGCACCTCGAGCGGGCTCTGCCGGACAAGCGTGTACTTGGGCGGGTTGGTGCCTTCGATCGGTTTGAGGATCCCGATCCGCGCCTCCGACGGTTCGCCGAGGAATTCGTCGAAGAAGCTCACCTCGTCGGTGGTCGTTTCGGTTTCCGTGGTCGAGGGCTTCGCGAGGGTGATCGACCAGGCGACGATCTTGCCGTCATAGGGCGCCTCGTAGGGGCGCGCGATGCCGTCGGCGATCGACTGGAAGCCGGTGACGTGGCCCTCCACCCGGCAGGGTTTGACCTCGACGTTGTTGACGATCTTGCCCGGGCAGGAGGCGGGCGGCGTTTCCGCCGTCTGGCCGAGGACGGTGACGGTGAGCGGCGCCGAAGCGGCGGAGCCGGGGTCGACCACGGCGACAAGGAAAGCGAGGCAGGCGGCGACCGCGAGGGCGACGGCGGCGCGGCGACGGCTGGGAAGGGACGATTCGTGCATGAGTAATCGCTAACACGACCTGATTGGGCCAGTTGCGGCGCCTCATCTTTACGAGCCGGGCGAGGAGATGTCCGCTCGCGGCGCCTCTTGCATGATCTGGGCCGGCGAGATGCCGATCCGACACGGGGGACGGAAGGGTGCGGGCGGCGGACGGTGGGTTTGGGAGGGACGGGCAAGGGCTCGTGGTCCTTGCTGCCGTCCGAGGTACGTCCCGGGTGTCCCGGGCGCCTCATGGGGGTCCTGGCAGGCTGTGACCCCCATGAGGCGCCCGGGACGTGAGGCTTCCGTGGGAGAGGCGTCACAGGGACGGGGGAAGGTCGGACTTCCGTGACGGAGGCGGCACAGGGACGGGAGGAGGTCGGACTTCCGTGACGACTGAGTCCGAGTTATTCCACACCTCGGCCCGATCGGCGACGAAGATGCCGGGAACGTCACGCGCTCTCCCGCCTTGTGTCGCTCTCGGGGCCGGCGACGAGGCCCGGAGAGCATGCGGTCGACCTTTCGTCCGGTGGACGGACCCAAGGACGACCGCGCCTGCGCCCGGGGGTCCGCGGTCGACCTTTCGTCCGGATTCCGGACCTCAGGTCGACCGCGCCTGCGTGCGTGGCGGACGACACGGGAGGAAGCGTGGAGTTCCCGACGTCTCCGTGACGGGGTCTGACTCCCGTCACGGATCCGTGTCCCTCCGGTGACGGGTCCGTGGCTCCCTCGTGACGGACGCTCCACGGGTCCCCCCGCTCCCCGCGACCCGGCCGTCTCGGCCACGGCCACGGCCTGCCAGGGCCGTGGACGAGACGGCCCGTCCCTTATCCGGGCGCCAGCTTGCGGGGAACCGTCCCTTCCGGGCGCCGGCTTGCGGGTCCCCGTCCCTTCCGGGCGCCGGCTTGCGGGGCGACGTCCCTTCCGGGCGCCGGCCGGCATAGACCCCATCTCTTCCCGGGCCCCACCCGGTCGCGGTCCCTCCCCTCCCGAGCGCCGGCTTCGAAAGGCCCGTCTTTCCCAGACGCGGATTTCGTGGAACTACTCGGCTGGGCGCCGGGCCTTCACGTCCGCCGTCACCCGCCCCCGCGTAGGATTCCCTTTCCATGGCGCGCATACTGATCCTCGGCGCGGGCTTCGGTGGGCTCGAGCTGAGCACGAAACTCTCCGAAGCGCTCGGCGACGACGCCGAGGTGACGCTGATCGACAAGGGCGAGGGGTTCGTCTTCGGCTACTCGAAACTCGACCTGATGTTCCACGGCAGGGGCATCGAGGAGGTCCGCCTTCCGTATGAGGAGTTCGTCATGCCGGGGGTGCGGCTGCTGCGTGAGACCGTGACCGCGATCGACCCCGCGGCGAAGCGCGTCACCACCGACGCCGGCGTCCACGAGGCCGATTACCTGGTGATCGCGCTGGGCGCCGATTATGACTTCGCGGCGACGCCGGGGCTGGCGGAGGTCGACGGCGAGTTCTACTCCGCAGCGGGCGCCGAAAAGCTCGCGAAGGTGATCCCGAGCTTCTCCTCCGGCCGGGCGCTGATCGGCGTCTGCGGCACGCCCTTCAAGTGCCCGCCGGCGCCGAGCGAGTGCGCGCTGCTGCTCGACCACGAGCTGCGCCGGCGCGGCGTCCGCGACGACTGCGAGATCGCCTTCGTGATCCCGTTCGGCTCGCCGGTGCCGCCCTCGCCGGAGACCTCGGCCGCGCTGAAGGGCGAGTTCGAGCGGCGCGGGATCGAGCTGATCACCGGCCGGCGGATCGCGAGCGTCGACCCGGCGCGCCGGGTCGCCGTCCTCGACGACGACGCCGAGCTGCCCTTCGACCTCTTCCTCGGGGTGCCGAAGCACCGCGCGCCCGAGGTCGTGATCGAGTCCGGGATCACCGAGGACGGCTACGTGCCGGTCGACCCGGCGACGCTCGCGACCAAGGTGCCGGGCGTCTACGCGGTCGGCGACGTCGCCACCGCGGGCGTGCCGAAGGCCGGCGTCTTCGCCGAGGGCGCCGCCAAGATCGTCGCCCAGCACCTGCTCGCGGAGATCGCCGACGGCGCCGCTCCCGAGCGCCACCTCGGCCAGGGCACCTGCTACATCGAGTTCGGCGAGGGGCGGATCGGCAGCGTCGACATCGACTTCCTCTCCGGCCCGGAGCGGACCGGCCACTTCAACCCGCCCTCCGCCGAGCAGATGGCACTGAAGGAGAAGTTCGGCGCCGACCGCCGCGCCCGCTGGTTCAGCCGCTGAGCTCGCTGCTCACGATCCGACGGCCCCGACGACGGAGAGTCATCGAGGCCGTCCGGCGCAATTCAGGGGCGCTTCGGAAGGTGATCCCCTGGGGTTTTGCGACTTGCATCGCTGCGCTCTCGTCTCATTGGACCAGATCGCGGCCCAGGACGTTACGAAATTCCGCATGTCATGCGGGATTCATACGTGTTTGTGCTTGACATCACATGAACCCGGAGGGAGGCTCGCAGCCCGGGACGACAGGACGAAAAAAGTCCCGCCACAAGGAGTTGAAAAAGAGATGTTCCACTGCGAACGCTGCGGGATTCGATTCAGCACCGGGGCCCTTTCGGGCAGAAGGGACTGTCCCCGCTGCAAAGCCAGGGACGGCGTCACGGTGCTGCTGACTTGGGAGCCGGTGCTCGCCGCCCGCACGGCGGCGGCGCTCGCCGAGGCCCGTCCCAGGTCGGAGCGACTCACCGTAGGCCCCTCCCCATAGGCCCCGATCCGTGAGCGAGGAGACGAGCGAGGCCGGGCGATCGATCCGCCCGGCCTCCTCGTCCACTCCCTCGGGTACCCGCCCGGCCTCCTCGTCCACGCTCTCGGTTCAGAGCCCGCGCTCGATCTCGATGTCGCCCCGCTGCCCCGCCTCCAACAGCGGCGCGTAGTCGCGTTCGTTCTGGTCGGCATAACGCTCGGCGAACTCGGCGATCGCCCGGTCGAAGGTGTTGCCGCGCCCGAGGTAGGCGGCGATCGCGACGCGGTCGCCGGAGCGTGCGGCCTCGACGTCGACCCGCGCGTACCAGACGTCGAGGTTGCGCATCGCGGCGAAGCCGCGCATCGCCTCGCGGTAGGCCGCCGCGGTCGCCTCCAGCGCGTGGCGGCGCTCGACGTCGAACGGCTCTCGGCGCCGGAGCTGGGCCTGTACGGGGCACTCTGCGCGCGCACCTCGCGCCCGGCGATCGCGACGCTGGCGGCGAGCCTCTTGACGTCCCACTCGAACGGCCCCGGCAGGGTCTCGTCGAAGTCGTTGCAGTCGAAGACGAGGCGGCGGTCGGGCGCCGCGAAGACGCCGAAGTTGGAGAGGTGGGCGTCGCCGCAGAGCTGGGCGCGCAGGCCCGTGTCGGGGGCGGCGGCGAGCTCGGCGGCCATCACCGCCGCGCCGCCGCGGAAGAAGGCGAACGCCGAGGTCAGCATGCGGCCATAACGGATCGGGACCAGCTCCGGGACCCGGTCGGCGTCCTGGGCCGCGAGCGTCGCCAGCGGATCACGGCCGGCGGGCGGCTCCCACTCCCCGTGGCGCGAGCGCGGCACCTCGCGCCGCCGTCCCTTCCCGTCCACGGCGGGGCCGCCTCGGCGGCTACCGTTGCCAACTCACCTTGCCCGGGTGACGACGTCATCGACGGATCCACATGGCAAACGCAGTGTCCTCCCCGCTCGAATCGCATTGCCAAGTGTTTCTTTCGTATGGATTGGCCGGAGGGCCAGTCAGCGCTTTTGGGCACCCATGAGGTCGAATAAAAAAAATTCCGGGGGATCCTACGAATTTCAGACTCAAGTCGAGGTAGCTTCGGCCTATGGCGGTCATCGATGGTGAGTCACGCCGGCTCCTGGAGATAATCCAGGCACAGGGCGAGATAGCGGCTGGGGACCTCGACCAGGATCGGGCGATGCAGGTGATCGTCAAACGGATCCCGGACCTGATCGGCGCCGACGGGGCGCTGATCGATTCACCCGACGGCGACCGCCTCGTGTTTCGCGCCGGCTCCGGGGTCGACCCGCGGGTGATCGGCTGGGAGTACCCCCGAGAGGCCAGCCTTTCCGGGCGGGCGCTGGAGCGCCGCGCGGTGTTGATCAGCAGCGACACGGAGGTCGACGGGCGGGTCGAGTCCGACACCTGCCGGAGGCTCGGGGCGCGCTCGCTGCTCTGCGCGCCGCTGGTGCACCATGACGAGGAGCTCGGGTCCCTGACCGCCTTCTCCGGCCGCCCCTACGCCTTCGACCAGGGGGACCGCGAGGCGGTCGGGCTGCTCGGCCGCTCGCTCGCCGCGCACCTGCACCACGCGGCGGGCTTCTCGCTCGCCTCCCACCAGAGCCGCCACGATCATCTGACCGGCCTGCAGAATCGGCGCGCCTACGAGTCGCGACTCGAAAAGGAGACCTCGAAGGCGGCGCGGCAGGGGGACGAGCTGGCGCTGTGCCTGCTCGACCTCGACCGCTTCAAGGCGGTCAACGACCGCTTCGGCCACGTCGCCGGCGACGAGGTGCTGCGCACGGTCGCCCGTGGATTCGCCCGCCGCCGGCTCCACGACGAGGCCTTCCGGATCGGCGGCGACGAGTTCGCCGTCATCCTCCCCGGCTGCGACGAGGCGGCGGCGCGGACGGCGATCCGGCGGATGGTCGACGAGCTCGACCTCGCCGACCTGACCGCGCGCGGGATCACCTTCGGCGTGTCGTTCGGCATCGCCGCCGGCGAGCGCGACCCGAAGGCCCTCCATGCCGCCGCCGACGCCGAGCTGACCGCGGCGAAGCGCCTCGGCTACCTGCGCCGGCCCACCCGCGGGTCGGTTCGTGCCGACGACGCTCGGGTAAGACTCAGTGCGTGAGGCGCCTCCTTCCGGCAGGGATCCTGGCCCTGCTGATCACCGCATGCGGCTCCGGTAGCCCGAGCACGACCGGCCCGACCATGACGAGCCCGTCGCCGCGTCCCGCCGGCGGGCGCGAAACGGTGGCGCTCACCGTCCCTTCCTCGCTGCGCGGCGGCGAACTCTCCTCCCCCCACAAGCTGAGCGTGCCGAAGGGCTGGAAGGCAAGCGTCTGGGCGCGGCCGGAAGGGGCGCGGATGGAGGCGATCACGCCGGAAGGGAACCTGCTGGTCAGCCTCCCCGGCCACGACGCCGTGATCGAACTCTCCGGTGGCCGCGAGGCGGAAGGCGAAAAGGTCGTCCTCGCCGGGCTCGAATCGCCGCAGGGCCTTGCCTTCGCCCGGCGGGGCGGCGGCTGGGTCCTCTACGTCGGCGAGTCCGACCAGATCGACGCCTACCCCTGGCGCGGCCACGGCAAGGTCGGGGCACAGAAGGTGCTGGCGCCGGACCTGCCCGACGAAGAGCCCGCGGGCGACGACATCCACCGGCAGAAGGACGTCGCCGTCGCCCCCGACGGGACCGTCTACTTCGACGTCGGCAGCTCCTCCAATGCCTCCCCCACCGACCGCTCCTACGACCCGCCGCGCGGGGTGATCGACTCGGTCGGGCCCGGCGGCGGCCAGGTGACGGTGGTGATGACGGGCGTGCGCAACGGCGAGGGGCTGGCGGTCGCGCCCGACGGCACGGTCTGGACGGCGATCAACAACCGCGACGAAATCCCCTACCCCTTCCACGGCGAAGCCGAAGGGCGCAGCGAGGCGTTCGGGCAGGTGATCCGCTCCTACGTCGACGACCACCCGCCCGACGAGGTGGTGCCGGTGACCCGGGGGCGTGATCTCGGCTGGCCGCTCTGCAATCCCGAACAGGGGAAGTCGACGCCGCCGGGCTCGCTCGCCGACGTGCCGCTGATCCCCGACTCGGTCACCAACCCCGACGGCAAGGCGCTCGACTGCGCGAGGCTGGCGCCGATCGAGGTCGGCATTCCCGCCCATTCCGCCCCGCTCGGCATGTCGTTCCTCGAGGGTACGAAGGTGCCGGCGCCGTGGTCGGGCGGCGCCGTGGTCGCCGCGCACGGCTCGTGGGACCGCCAGGAGCCGCGCCCGCCCGCGGTGCTCTGGATGCGCTGGGACGCGAAGCAGCGGACGCTCGAGCCGGCGCGGACGCTCGTCTCCGGCTTCCAGGACGCCGACGGCGAACGCTGGGGCCGCCCGGTCGACGTCGTCCCCGGCCCCGAAGGCGGCCTCTTCGTCAGCGACGACACCGCCGGCGCGATCTACAAGCTGACGCCGCCGCGCCCCGAATAGGCTGCGGCCATGAACAGCCACCTCACTTCACTTAGAACCGCTCTCGCCGTGGCCGGCCTTGCCGCCGCCGCGCTCCTCGCCATGCTCGCCTTGACCGGCGCCCCCGCCTCCGCGGCCAAGGCGAAGGTCTACGAGTGCCAGCATCCGCTGGTCACCGGCCAGGAGGCCGTCAACCCAAAGGGCGTCACGCCGAAGGAAGCCTGCAAGGTCGTCCGCTCGCTGGGCAAGTTCCTCAGCAAGGTGCCGAACATCCACAAGCTCTACGAATGCAAGGGCCCGGGGAACCACACGCCGGTCCTCAAGATGCACGAATTCGAAGGCTGGAAGCTGAAGCTCCAGAACTACGCCTTCATCATGTACAAGCCCGGCGCCCACTTCCGCGTCACCGGCACCGACTTCCCCGTCAACTGCAGCTGAGCTGAGCCGAACGGATGGGCCGGGCTCACCCGGGCTCGGCCCCCTCGGTCGCCGTGTAGTCGCGCGCCTCGCCGCCCGCGACCGCCATCGCACCCTTGGCGACGAGGATCGCGTCGTCGGGGCTGCCCGCCTCGATCTTCAGGAAGTGGCGCTTCATGCCGTCGTCTTCGAAGCCCAGTTCGGGCTCGTCGTGGAGGTAGACCCCCGCGTTGCTCAACTGGGTGACGACGCCGCGCGAGAGGTTGCCGCGGCAGGTGACGGTGTAGGTCGGCATGCCGGCAGGCTAGTCGACGGCTACTCGGCGGTGGTGATCGCGCCGGGCATGAAGACGAGCCAGGTCACCAGGGCCAGCCCGGCGGCGGCGAGCAGCACCAGGGCCAGGTCGGCCTTCACGAGGAGGGCCCCGATGACGGCCCCGATCAGCATCGACCAGACCGCCGCGCCACGGCGCCAGTTGCCATTCTCGCGGCCGCCCGCGAGCTGCGAGTCGGCGGACCCACCACCGGCAGCCCCGTCGACCCCGGCGATCCCGAACCCGAGCAGCACCACGTTCCCGGTCATGTTGGCGGCGAACACCCGTCCCAGACCGAGATAGCAAGCGGCGTCGATCACTCCGGTGGTCAGGGTGAGCACCAACAGCGTGCGCGTCAGCGGGTGCCTGAGCGAGTCCGTTCCCATCGCCCCGATCCTTCGGCGGAGCGCCCCCGTTTCCCCCCGGCCGGCTTGAGCTCGGCCCCGCCGACGTCGACCTCCTCCACGCCGGCGATCGGACCGCCTGGCGCGTCCACGAGGACCTGCTGAAGATCTACCCGGTCACACAGGACCCGGGATAGGGGCGGGGCGACCGGGTAGAGGAAGCCCGGTGGAGATCATGTTCGTCACCAGCGTCGCGGTCATCTCACCCGATCCGGGCCGCTCGCGACAGCTCTATGTGGACACCCTGGGCTTGCCCCTCGCCGACGAGACCGGGTCCGCCTACCTCCACAGCGAAGAGGTCCCCGGGACGCGCCATTTCGGCATCTGGCCGCTGGCCCAGGCCGCCCGGGCCTGCTTCGGCCAGGATGAATGGCCAGGGCACCTCGCGGTGCCTCAGGCCAGCATCGAGTTCGAGGTCGCCGACCGCGCCGCCCTGGACGCCGCCGCCGAGGAGCTGACCGCCGCGGGCCACGACCTGCTCCACCCGCCGCGCGAGGAGCCCTGGGGCCAGGTCGTGGCCCGCCTGCTCTCCCCCGAGGGTGCGATCGTCGGTGTCTCGTTCGCGCCCGCCCTGCATTGAACGGAAGGGTCCCGGCCCTGGCGGCCGTCCGAGTTGGTGTGGCGGGCGTCCCGGGCTCCTCATGGGGGTCCTGGCAGGCTGTGACCCCCATGAGGCGCCCGGGACGTGAGGCTTCCGTGAGGGAGCCGTCACAGGGACGGTGCGA
>Ga0207652_10000414_pt1 | contig 44203 bp, 42 predicted proteins | sample KBSC63BmetaG_FD_184334 | JGI IMG/M metagenome (GOLD analysis project Ga0207652, IMG submission 184334) | Corn rhizosphere microbial communities from Kellogg Biological Station, Michigan, USA - KBS C6-3B metaG (SPAdes) (version 2) | ecosystem: Host-associated > Plants > Roots > Rhizosphere ...
GCGGGCGGCTGGGAGGAGGGCCTGCGGGGACCGGGGCACTCGGCGCTCGGGATCGAGATCGACCCGACCGCCTGCGAGAGCGCCGAGGCGGCAGGCCACGAGCGGGTGCTGGCCGACGTGGCGGCGCTCGAGCCGGCGGACTTCGCCCCAGTTCGGGGTCTGATCGCCTCGCCGCCCTGCCAGTCGTTCTCGGTCGTCGGCAAGCGGGCGGGCCGGCTCGACAAGCCCCAGGTGATTGCCTGCGCGCGCGAGCTGGCCGCCGGGTGCGACACGCGGGGGCGCCGGCGCGACCGCTGTCGCGACTCCCGCTCGATGCTGACCGTCGAGCCGCTGCGCTGGGCGCTTGCGCTGCGGCCCCGATGGCTGGCCTTCGAGCAGGTGCCGGCCGTCTCGGAGCTCTGGTCTCTCTTCTCCGAGCTGCTCGCGGCAGAGGGCTACAGGAGCGTCGTCGGGACGCTCTCGGCAGAGCGCTACGGCGTTCCCCAGGTCCGCAGACGCGCCTTCCTCATCGCCTCGCTCGACGGCCAGCCGCGGCTTCCCGCCCCCACCCACCGCTCCTACAGCCCGCGCCGCCACAAGGTGCCCGAGTCAGAGCGCGAGCTGCCCGAGCCGATCAGCATGGCACGAGCGCTGGGCTGGGGCGAGCCGGCGGCCCTCGTCCACGGGCGCCACGCCTACGGCTCTCCCACCGAGCGCCGCCGCCGATCGCTCGAGCATCCCTCCTACGCGATAGTCGGCTCCTCGCACGGGTGGCGGATCGAGCCATCCCCCCCGAGCGGCAGGCGGCGCGCGGGACGAAGGCGTCAAGGCGCGGAACCCCTCCCCCCCGAGTGCGTGCGCCACGCCGGACGCCGCAACCGGGGAGTCCCGGCCGGCGAGTCGCTCCAGGCAGAGTGGCCTCTGCGTCGCCCGGCGACGACCGTGCTCGCCGACCCGCGGATCACCTCTCCGGGCAGCTGGCCACGGGCGGGCAGGCGCGCCGAGCTGGTGCGCTCGCGTCCGGTGCGTGTCAGCGCCGAGCAGGCTGCTGTGCTGCAGGCCTTCCGCCACGACTTTCCCTTCCAGGGCTCCCGCGCCGCCCGCTTCGCGGCGATCGGCAACGCCGTCCCGCCCCCGCTGGCCGAAGTGGTGCTGCGCGAGGCGATGGCGCCCGGCGTGCGGCCCGGCGCGAGTCGGGCTCGGCGCGGCGGACCGAGGAGGGAAGGGTGAATGTCGGCAGCCTCTTCGCGGGCATCGGCGGCTTCGACCTCGGGCTCGCGCGGGCGGGGTTCGAGATCTCCTGGCAGGTCGAGCTCGACCCCTACTGCCGCTCGGTCCTCGCCCGCCACTTCCCCGAGGCGCAGCGCTTCGAGGACGTCCGCGAGGTCGGCGCGAAAGACCTCGCGCCAGTCGACCTCATCTCCGGCGGCTTCCCCTGCCAAGACCTCAGCGCCGCCGGGCGCGGAGCCGGAATCGACGGCGCCCGCTCGGGTCTTTGGGCCGAGTTCGCCCGGCTCGTTCGCGAGCTACGACCCGGCTACGTGCTCGTGGAGAACGTCCCCGCCCTTCTCACCGGAAAAGGGAAAAGGTGGGACCGGGCGCCGGTCGGCCGAGTTCTCGGCGACCTGGCCGAGGCAGGGTATGACGCGGAGTGGGCGAGCCTTTCCGCTCGAGAGTTCGGGGCGCCCCACCTGCGACGGCGCGTGTGGATCGTGGCCTACCCCGCACGGGATGCCGAAGCGGGGCCAGCGGCGCAACCCCGGTCCGAGCGGCAACGAGCTCGGCCGAGCTGTGCTTCGGGCCGAGCGCGAGAGCTTCCCGACGCCGACCGAGACCGACGCGCGCAAGGGCTACGCCTCGGCACCGGGGCCGGGGAACCGGCGCGGGCAACAGACCCTCTCGGGCGCCGTGCAGTCGCGGATGTGGCCGACGCCGAAGGCGAGCCCGGGCGGACCGGACTTCGCGCGCGCGAGGCGCCCGGGCAGCGGCGGCGACGATCTGGCGACCGCGGTGGCGCGGGAGGAGCTGTGGCCGACGCCTGCCGCCGCGGACGGCAAGGGAGGGCGAATCAGCCCCGACGAGGTGATCCTGAGCGGCCGACGGCCCTCGGGCGCCAAGGCGCAGCGGAGCCTGCGCGAGGCAGTTCGAAAGGCCGATCTCGCCGACGACTCCCCGCCTCGACGGGCTGGGGCGCTGAACCCGACGTGGGTCGAGTGGCTGATGGGGTTCCCAACCGGGTGGACCGCCTTGCCGCGCTCGGCAACGCCCTCCTCCCGCAGATCGCGGAGTGGATCGGCCAGCGCATCCTCGAGTACGAGGAGCAGGCGGTGAGCGCCGCCACGCCGGGGGAGGCGGGCGCCCGTGGCTGAGATGCGGCGGCCGAGGAGGTCCGACGCCACGCCGCGGCCCGCGATGGCGCTCGCGCTGGTCCCGCGGGTAGTGGGCGACGGGGCACGCGCCGGCTCTTGCCCGGGGCCGGGCGAATTCGCGCGCTTTGACCGGGCCAGCTCCTGCTGGAGGGCGTGCCGGCCGGCGGACTCGGCCGCGGGACTCCGGCGGCATCGGGGCTGCTCGGGGGAGTACCTGGCGAGATGGCCGAGGCACGGTCTGATCCGGCGCGGGCGCTCCTACGAGCTCGCCGGCTCGAGGCTTGGCTGCCGCGAGGGCGGGCGCGGGTCCTGGCCGACGCCCAACGCGAAAGTCTCCAACCTCGGCGAGAGGCCGCCGAGTTGGCTGGCGCGCCGCCAGCGCCTGAAGCGAAAGCGCTACAACGGCAACGGCGCCGGGATGCCTCTGGCAATCGCCGTCCAGATCGGCCCGCGCTGGCGTGAGGCGGACGCCGCCGCCCGGCCGCTCGCCGCCGGCGGGCGGCTCAACCCGACCTGGGTCGAGTGGCTGATGGGGTTCCCGCTCGGCTGGACCGCGCTACCGGGCGAGGCCGACAGGAGGCTGGCCCGTCGTGGCTGAGCGCGGGCGGCCGCGGAGCGTGAGGCCGGGGGCGCTGCCGCCGGCGGTGCCCACCGCGACGCGCTCAGCGGTGCTGTGCGGCGATGCAATCGAGGCCCTCTACTCCCTGCCGGCGGGCTTCGCCCAGACCGCGATCACGAGCCCGCCCTACTGGGGGCTGCGCGACTACGGGGTGCGCCCCCGGGTCTGGGGCGGCGCTCCGGGCTGCCGCCACCGCTGGGGCGCCGCCGAGCGCGGCCAACGCGCCGACATGCTCCCCGCCAGGAAGGGCGCCTCGCGCGGGCGGCTCGGGCGCGACGAGCGCCAGGGCGGCGCGGGCCTGGAAGGCGGCCGGTTCTGTGGCCGCTGCGACGCCTGGAAGGGATGCCTCGGCCTCGAGCCCGACCCCGACCTCTACGTCTCCCACCTCGTCGCGGTGATGCGGGCCGTGCGGCGGGCGTTGCGGGCCGACGCCACGCTCTGGGTCGTTATCGGCGACAGCTTCGCCGCCAACCGCAGTTATCAGGTCCCCGACTCAATTGGCCCCGACCCTGGCGGCGAGCTGGCGACGCGGATCCCGGTCGGCTTGAAGGCCAAGGATCTCGTCGGCATCCCCTGGCGGGTCGCCTTCGCGCTGCAGGCCGACGGCTGGTGGCTTCGCTCGGACATCGTCTGGCAAAAGCCGAACGCGATGCCCGAGTCGGTGCGCGACCGCCCGACCCGGGCACACGAGTTCGTCTTCCTCCTCGCCCCCTCCCGGAGCTACTTCTATGACGCGGAGGCGGTGCGCGAACCCGACCGGGGACGGCGCTCGGGCAACGGCTACGCCCGCCCGGCGCGGCTCAGCTACGGCGGGGCCGAGGCGCCCCGAGGACAGGAGGCCGAATGGGTCGGCGGCGCGGGGCGCAACCGGCGCAGCGTCTGGACGGTGCCGACACAGTGCTTCCGCGGCGCCCACTTCGCCACCTTCCCCGAAGCCCTGGTCGAGGTCTGCGTCCTCGCCGGCACCTCGCCGGTTGCCTGCGGAACCTGCGGCGCACCCTGGCGGCGGCTCGTCGACTCGCGCCGGCTCGACGGCGAGCGGGAGCTGCATGGCTCCTGGACCGAGGGCGACAAGCCGCGCACCGGCCGGGCCCTGCAGGCCACCGGCTTCGGCCAGTGGCGGGTCGAGGTGCGCCGCGAGACGGTCGGCTGGGAGGCGGGCTGCGAGCACGACGACCCAAGCGGGCGCTGCGCCGTCCTCGACCCCTTCGCCGGCGCCGGCACGACCGGCATCGTCGCTGGCCGCCACGGCCGTGACTTCACCGGCGTCGAGCTCTCCGGCGCCTACGCCCGGATGGCGCGGAGACGGCTGCGCGAGGCAGCGGCCGGCGACGGGGGAGCCGAATGAGGGGGCCACACCCCGACGCCGCCCAGCAGGCCGCCTACGAGGCCACCCAGCAGGCCGCAGAGCAGGCCACTCCCGCCTCGCGCCGAAGCGCCCGTTCTCCGCATCACAGCGCCATTTGCGGCCGCGCGATCTCGGCTAGATCCCCCCGTCACACCGAGGTCCGCTCGTGAATCGCTCCTCCGGCGATCGCGGCGATCCGCGCCCCCTGCTTGCCCTCGCCGCCTGCATCCTCGCCTACGCCGGATATCGCCTCCTCGCGCATCTCGAACCCGCTCGCCTCGCGCACCTCATCCCTCGCGCCTCGGCGCTGCCGATCGCACTCGGCGCGACCGCGATCGCCACCGCGCTGGCGAGGCAGCGCCACATCGCCACCCGCCGCACGCTGCGCTCGCGCCGCGCGGTCGCCGTGGTGCCGGCGGACGAGTTCGACGCCGCGCCCGAGCTGGTCGGCAGCTTCGCCGCCCAGCTCGCCCGCTCCGGGCGGCGGATCGGCGGCTGGTGGGACCGGCGGGCCTCAGCCCTGCGTGTCCGCCTCGCCAACGACGAGAAGGGCCGGCTCGCCTACCTGCTCGAGGCTCCCGAGCGCGACCTGCCGCTGCTGCGCGGCGCCCTGCGCGGCTACCGGGGCATCGAGCTGCGCGACCCCGAGGAGGCACTCGGCGGGCAGGTCGGCGGCGGTGCCGAGGAGACCGTGCTGCGCACCGAGCTGGTGCTGGCGCGCCCCAGCGTCGAGCCGCTCGCCCGGCTGCCGCTCGACCCCGACCCGCTCTCGCCCTTCGCCGCGGCGATTGCCGGCCTGCGGGCGGGGCGGGGCGAGCAGGCCGGCGTCTGCCTCGACCTGCTTCCCGTCGGTGGGTTCCGCGTCGCCTGGCGTCGTCGGGCGATGCGGCGCCAGGCACGCCGCCGCGGCGAGGGCACCGGCACCGACCTGGGTGCGCTCCTTGCCGGCGAGCGCCGCGATCGCCGCGACCCGGCCGAGCTGGCCGAGCGCCGCGACCTGAACCGCGGGCTCGACGTGAAGCTGCGTGACGGGGCGCCGCTGTTCGAGGCGCAGATCCTGCTCCTGACGCGGGCACCGGAGCGTGGCCGCGCGGAAGCGATGATGCGCGGCCTCCTCGCCGCCTTCGGCCCCTTCGCCGATCGCAATTGGCTGCGCGCCTCCGGCGTCCACCTCGCGGGGCTTGCCTTCCTCGGCTCCGACCTGCCGTTTCGCCGAGGCCGCTTCGACCGCCGTCTCGCAAGCGGCCTCTTCCGTCCGGCCCGTCGCAGCCTCCTCACCACCGCCGAGATCGCGGGCTTCCTGAAGCCGCCGACGGTCAACTGCCGCGTCGAGAACGTCCTGCGCTCCGGGGCGCTCCTGGCAGCGCCGCCCGACCTGCCTGAGTTCAGCCCGAAGCGGCGCGACCTGATCCCGATCGGCCGCGTGGCCGGCGAGCGCAGCGAGCGGATCGTCGGGGTGCGGGCCGAGGACACCTTCTTCGTCTACGTCGCCGGCCGCTCGCGCTGGGGAAAGACCGAGACCGCGATCGCGATGTTCACCCACCTGGTGCGCTCCGGCCAGGGCGGTCTCTTCCTCGATCCGCACGGCGACGCGCTCGGCAGGATCCGGCCCTATCTCGGCGAGCCGGGGGTCGCCGAGCGGGTGGTCGAAGTCGATCTCGGCCCGGGCGGGGGCGGGGACCAGCCCTGCTGGAACCTCTTCGAGCTTCGCGGCGTCGACCCCGAGGCCCGGGTCGAGGCGGTCGTCGACGCCTTCGCGACGGCGATGGGCTGGGGGGAGCGCTCGACGAGGGCGATCAACCTCGTGACCCAAACCGCATCGGCGCTCGCGGCGATCTCCCGCGTGCTGCCGCCCGAGCTGGCGCCGACGGTCTTCCAGATCCCCACGCTCCTCACCGACGCATCCTGGCGCGAGGCGGCGCTGCCGTTCCTGCCGGCCGCCTCGCAAAGCTTCTGGCGCCAGCGCTTCACCCGCCTCAGCGAGGAGGCGGTGACGCCGCTGACCAACCTGGTCGACCGCCTGCGCGCCTCGCGCAGGACGGCAGCGCTGCTCGGCGCCAGCCAGAGCACCCTGAGCCTGCGTGAGGCGATGGACGAGAGCCTCATCCTCCTCTTCTGCTCGGGCCACGGCGGCACGCGCGAGCGGCTGATCGCGAACCTCGTCCTCTTCGACAATTACTACAGCGCCCGCTCGCGCGGCGAGCTTCGCCCCGGCGAGCGAGCCCTCTTCTGGCCGGTCCTCGACGAGGCGCAGACCTACGACTCCGAGACGCTCACCGCGCTGCCCGAGCAGGGGGCGAAGTTCGGCATCCGGGCGATCATCCTGAACCAGAATCCCGAGCGGTTGCGCCCGGCGACGCTCAACTCACTGACGACCAACCGCTCCCACATGATCGTCTCGGCGCTGAACGCCCGGGCCGCCTCGATGGTGACGAAAGAGTGGGCGGGCGAGCCTAGCCCGGAGGCGATCACGCGGCTGCCCCGCTACCGCTTCGTCGCCCAGGTCACCCACCGCGGCGCGCTCTCGCGGCCCTTTGCCCTCGGCGGCGTCCGCGTCGAGGACGCGCTCGGTCCCGCGCCGGCGGGTGGCCTCAAGCGCCTCGAGGCGGCGCTGGAGCGCTCGGGCAGACGTCGCGGCGCCCCCGAGGTGCTCGCCGAGCTGGACACCCTCGACGCCCGGATCCTCGCCGCGCTGAAGTCCCGGCGGCTCAAGCAGGCGCGGTCGACCGACGCCGATGTCGAGACGCAGGACGCGGTCCCGACGGCCCTCGGCGTAGCCCGGAGGGAGAAGGGGTGAGCGCCACGCGCGGGGCATCTCCAGCACACGACGTCGGCCGCGGCCTGCCGGAGGCGAGCCTGGAGATCGTCGCCTCGCTCGCCCAGCACCGAGCGCTCTCGACCGAGCAGGTCCGCACCATCCACCTGCCCCGGGTCAAGCAGCGCTGGTGTCAGCGCGTGCTCGCCCGGATCGCCGCCGCCGGGCTGATTGCCCACGCCAGGGCCACGGGCTCCCCGCGGCGGTTGTGGTTCGCGACCGAGCCCGGCATCCGCGCGGCGGTGCGGGCGCGGGCCCTGGCCCGGGGACCGCGGGCGCTCGAGCCGGACGAGGTGAGCGGGCCGCTGCAGGCCCACACCGCCGCCGTCAACGAGGCGGCGATCAGCTTCCTGCGCGCGGCGCGCGAGCGCGGCGATGAGTTCGGGCCGCTCGCCTGGCGCCATGAGGTCGCTCACTCGCTGCGCCCCGGAGCCCGTGGGCGCCGCGCCCGCGCAGTGATCGCCGACGCCGTCCTCACCTACCTGCGCCTCACCGAGGAGACGGTCTTCGTCGAGCAGCGGTTCCTCGAGGTCGACCGGGCGACGCTGCCCGTCGACGCGATGGCTGCCGAGCTCGCCCGCTACGCCGAGCTCTTCCGCGCGGTCGCCGAGGACGGGGTGCCGCTGTGGCGCTCGCGCTATCCGACCTTCCCGGCGGTCCTTTGTGTGTTGGCCGGCGGCAGCGATCGCGAGGCGCTGGAGCGCCGTCGCGACACAGCGTTGGCGCTGCTCGCCGGCGACCCGCAGCTGGCCCGCACCCCCGAGGTCGCGATCCGCATCTGCCTTCTGGAGGACCTGCTCGGGGTGGGGCCCTTCGGGGCGATCTTCGGCGAGCGCCGCGACCCCGGCCGAGCGGTCGACTGGCTCGGGGGGCCGGTGGGAAGGGCGGGGCGCTGAGGATGGCCGCCTCGCCCAGACAGACGAAACGCCGCCCGCCCAAACGTGCCACCGCTCCCGCCGGGAGACGTCGCGAGCGCGGGCCCCGGCTTCTGCAGGGGGACTGCATCGAGGTGCTGGCAGGTCTCAAGGCGGGGAGCATCGATGCCGTCGTCTGCGATCCGCCCTACGGGATCGGCTGGCAGAACGAGCACTGGGACGGCGCCGCGATCCGCAAGGTGGCGGCGCGCGCGGGCCGCAATCGGCTGACGCCTAACGAGTCCTTCGAGGTCTGGTGCGAGATGTGGGGCAGGGAGTGCCTGCGCGTGATGAGGCCCGGCGCCCACCTGCTCGCCTTCGGCGCCGCCCGCACCCACCACCGCCTGGCCTGCGGCCTCGAGGACGCTGGCCTCGAGGTCCGCGACACGCTGATGTGGCTCTACGGGACCGGGATGTCGAAGTCGCGGAAGTATCCCGGCGGTCGGGCAACCACCCTGAAGCCCGCCTTCGAGCCGATCGTCCTTGCGCGAAAGCCGCTCGAGGGCACCACCGAGGAGAACCTCGATGCCCACGGCACCGGGGCGCTTGAGACCGAGGCGTGCCGCACCGAGGGGCGCCACCCCGCGAACGTGATCGCCTCTCACGAGCCGGGCTGCGGCGAGGACGGCTGCGCGCCGGACTGCGCGGTTGCCCTCCTCGACGCCGAGGCTGACCGGGGTCGGGTCGCTTCGGGACCACGGGTTCCTCCCTCGCGCTTCGTCTACTGCCCGAAGCCCTCCCGCTCAGAGCGCGAGGCGGGCTGCGAGGCGCTGCCGGAGAAGGTCCTCGACCTCTTCCCAAACGCCGGCCCGCGGCCCGACGGGCGCACCCATAATCCGCATCCGACGCTGAAGCCGCTGGAGCTGATGAGGTGGCTGGTGCGGCTCGTCTGCCCACCGGGAGGGCTCGTCCTCGACCCCTTCTGTGGCTCGGGCACGACCGGCGCCGCGGCGGCGATCGAGGGGCGGCGCTTCTGCGGCGTCGAGCTGGAAGCCCCTTATATAGACATCGCCAGGGAGAGGATCGCCCACTGGGCCTCCTCGCCGCTCGCCGCCGAAGCGAAGGCGGCCCGCCGCCCTTTAGGGAGGCGGCGGTGAACGGGGACGAGGTCGCCGAGGTTCGTCTCGCGCCGGAGTCGATCGAGGCGCTCGCCACCGCCCTGGCGGAGGCGCTCGGTGAGGAGACGAAGGGGTCGGGCACCGAGGGGGGGCCGCAGATCATCTCCGCCGCCGAGGTCGCCGAGCGCTGGGGCGTCAGTCGTCGCTGGGTCTACGTCCACGCTGAGGCGCTCGGCGTCAGGCGGCCAGGCCGGGGGCGGCGGCCGCGCCTGCACTTCGATCCCTCCGAGGTCGCCGAGCGGCTCGGGGTGCCCCGCCCCGCAGGCGCGCAATCGGATCGGCGGCGATTGACCGCGATGCGCGCAAACCCGCATTCCGACTCGCTTTCCGGGTGAACCAGAGCTATGTTTGGTGGGCAACGAAATCAAATGGCCGGGCGGCGCGCCAACGCCCCCGGCCCGGCGCCGAAGAACAGAGCTTCGGCACGAGAGCAGCCTAGCCGCGATCCGGTTCGCACCTTGCCGGTCGCGGCTGGGATGCCCCCCGCGCCGCCGCCCCTTCGTCGCCGGGAGAGGAGGCGGCAAGATGAGAGTACGGACGCAGCACAGGGCCGAAGGCGCGTCGCGATGACCGCGACGCTCGGCACCGTCGCTATCGCGCTCGCGCTGGCCTGGGCGCTCGGCGGCCTCGCGCTGCGGACGGGCGGCGCCCTCGTCTTCTGGGTCGGGCTGCTCGGCCTCGCCGCCACCGGCGACCCGCAGGCGATCCCCGTCGCTGCGGCCGGGGGGCTGGCGTGGCTCGCGGGCCAGGCGCACTTCGCCCTCCGCCACGGCGCCGCCAAGAGCCCGCTGGCGCGGGCGCTCCTCGCTGCGCTGGCGACGCTGGTGCGTCGGCTCGCCCACGCGACGGGGCTGCTGGCGGACACGGTCGCCACGACTTCTGAGGCAAAGGAAACCGAGGGAAGGAGCAGCAGATGAGAGAGGAGAGGAAGGCGGGGACCGAGGCACCGAGGACGGTCCTCGTCTTCAAGCATGAGGACGAGGTTGACGGCGAGCCGATCGGCCCGGCCACCGTCTTCACCGACACCCGCGCCGACCGCTCGCAGGCACAGGTGGAGACGATCCCCTTCGTACCGCCCTGCGTCTGCGAGACCCGCGAGGGCTCGCCCGGCGAGCGCTGCGGTCGTTGCGGCGGGGAGATCCGCGAGCCGTGGGTCACCCTCACGCAAGCCAAGGCGAGGGCGCGCGAACTCGGCCTCGGGCTGGTGGAGACGTGATCGCGATGGGCGGCGCAGACCGCAGGAGGGCGGCCGCGCCGCTGCCCCTCCCCAGCGCCGCGCAGCGCGGCGCGATCGAGGAGACGGTCGCCGTCTACGGTGCCAACCCCGAGGTCGAGCTTCTCGGCTGGCAGGTGATCGACCCCGCCGAGTTCCTGCGCGAGGGACAGAAGGCCGACGGCATCTACATCGAGTTCCGATACCGCGCCCACGACGAGGACCCCGGCCTGCGACCCGGCCGCGAGGTGACGGTCTTCGGCGAGGACGGCACGGTCCTCGACTCCCAGGACTTCGGCTTGATGGCACACGAGCCCGACAGCCCAGGCCAAGAACCCCGACGGCAGACGGACACTCGCAATCAGAAGGGGGAGGCAGCCATGAGCGCCACCGCAGAGATGGGCGCAGACAGACCGCCCGCCGCCCCCGACCGCAAGGCGATCCGCGCCTTCCTCGGGCGGGCGCTGGCAGACGACGCCCTCGACGACGAGGTCAAGCTCCTGCTCTTCGACCATGTGGTCGAAGAGCGCCTCGACCGCACGACCCTGATCGCCAGGCTGGTCCGCGAGGTCGCGGGCCTGATCGATGCCGCCACGCCCGCGGACTGGGAGGCGGTCGCCGACGACCTCATCGCCGAGGCGCGCGAGGTCTTGGCCGCGCTTCAGGACGACGGCGACGCCACGAGGCGATCCGACGGCGCCCCGGCGAAGCGGCCGCCGCTTCGCTTCATCGACCACCGCCGCCAGCACTACGCAGGGAGGGTGCCGATCGCCGAGTCGGGCGAGTTCATAGGCATGGACACCGCGCATGGCGTCCGCCAGATCGCCGGCGACGACGTGATCGAGGTCGGTGTCCTTTGCGACTTCATTCTGCACGCGCTCCGCCACGAGGCCATCGCCGACGTCCTCATCGAGCGGATGGTCTTCCACGCTCGGCGCGGCCAGCTCGACGCGGTCGGCCTCGCCGCCGTCCTGCCCGAGCTGATCGACGACGTCCTGGCGGTCGCCACCAAGGAGGACTGGACCACCATCGCCGAGGCGCTGATCGATGCCGCCCACTTCGACCTGCCGGGAGGCGGAGCGAGATGAGCTGGATCGAGATCGACGACGAAGTGCTGGGGACGATCGAGAAGGGCGCCGAGCCGTTCTTCGACAGCCCCAACGACGCCCTTCGCCGGGTCTTTGGGCTGGAGGTGGGCCCGCGGCCTTCGTGCGTGCAGCAGCCCAGCCCCGACCGCCCGCGCGCGGCAGCGGTCAGTCCCGCTCGCTCGCGCGCGCGGCCCGGAGAACTGCTGCCCCTCGACGACTACGAGCTGCCGCTGCTGCGCGCCCTCTCACAACTCGGCGGCTCGGCTCCGAAGGCCCACGTCGCCGATGCCGTCGAGGAGCTGCTCGGCCACCGGCTGAAGCTCCGTGATCGTGAGCCGCTCGGAAGCGGCGAGGTCCGCTGGGAGAGCCGGCTCGCCTTCGCCCGACTGCGGGCGATCGAGCGCGGCCACCTCGAGACCGACTCGCCCCGGGGCGTCTGGGAGCTGAGCGAGGCGGGGATCGAGCGGTTGGGGGAGCTTGAGGCCCGGCTCGGGGACGAGGGGGGCGAGGCAGGATGAACCCCCCGGCCGCCCGGACGCGCCGAGCAAGGGAGAGGACGGTCCTGCACCCGCGCCTCGATCTGCGCGGCAGGCCGGTCGGTGCCACCACTGCCATCCTCGGCCATTGGGACGCGCTGGTGCTGATGCTGCTCGCCTCCCACCCCGACTTCGACCCCCACGAGTTCGCCTGGGCCAGCCCCGAGCGCCTTGGGGACGGCGTCCTCTGCGTCTCGATCTACACCGACCTAGCGGCCGATAGCCCCTATCTATGGATCACCCAGCTGGGAGAGAACCCGGAGACCTATCGCCTCTATCTCTATGTAGGCGGCGCCGACGGCGAGGAAGCCGAAGACCCCTTCCTCGTCGCCGATTGCGGCGCCGATGAGCTTGGCGGCGGAGGCGCTGGGGATGATCGCCTCGGCAAGGCCGCGAGGGGCATGAGGGGGAGCGGTCGGTAATGGCTCGCGGCGAGAAGAAGCGTCGCCCCAAGAAGCAGATGGTGCGCCACCTCACCCCGGCGGCGCTCCGCGAGTTCTGGGAGGCGCTGCCCGAGGAGGAGAGGCCCCTGCGGTTGCGGGGCGAGGAGATCGACACGCTGGAGGAGCTGCTCGCCATCCACGCTCGCGAGCCGCGCGAGGTCGACCGCGAAATGGCTGCGCAGAACCGGGCGGCTCTCCGCCAGCACGACAAGCGCGGTAAGGAGATCGACGCCGAGATGAGGGTCAAGGAGCGCGAGGCGCGCGAGGCGCAGGCGGGCCGCACTTTCATGGAACGCCTACAGGGCCTCGGCGTTAGAGAACTGGACGACGACCTCGCCGAGGATCTGGACGTCTCCAGGCAGACGGTGCGCAAGGTGGGCGATGAACTTGTCGAGGAGGGCAAGCTCGAGGTGGTGCCCGGCGAGCGCGGGCGCGGCCGGCGCCCCCGCGAGTACGCATACGTGGAGCCCGCAGCATGAGAGCGCGCGCCGACATGTCGGCCTCCCGCGAGATCGTTGTCTACGTGCCAGCCGGGGGCCACCCGGCGACCCAGGGCATCGCCCGCGGCTCGGCGATCGTCGGGCTGCCCGACCCCGGCTCCGAGGAGGTCAGGATCTCCTTCGAGGGCGCGATCTACGACCAGAGCGAGATGCGAACGCTGGCCGACCGCGCTGCCCACGCCTACGGCCGCCTCCGGGACCGCTACCCGACGGCGGGGGCCAGGGTGGTGCCCCGCGGGGCACTGGTGGCGGTCGGCACCTTCGAGGAATCCCGAGGCCGGATCACCTTGACCGGCGAGCAGTCTGCGGCGGCGGTCGCCGGCTGGCTCGGCGTGCCGGTCCTCGATCCGGCCGAGCTGCGAAGAGGCCAGCCGCGGGCGCTCGGCCCGGCAGAGGCGGCGCGCCTCGTCCCCGACATCGAGGTCGCGGTCACCCGAAGCCTCGCGATTGCGCTCGTCGAGCGGGCCAGCCTGCGCCGCGAGGGACAGCGATGGATCGCCCCCGACGGAAGGCACACCTCGACCTCGGCGCTTCAGGAGGCCCTGCTTTGGGCGCTGGTGCTGATCGCCGAGAAGGGCTGACGGTGGCCGCCAAGCGCCCCACGCCCACTCCCTTCGCCCGCCCCTTCGCGGGAAGAGCCATCACGCTCGCTGTCTACTCCCGCCTACCGGCCGGCCGGCCGGGCTCCTCACTCTCGCTCGCGAGCCAGGCCCGCCAGTGCGAAGAGGCCGCCGCGGAAATCGGCGCACAGGTCAGCCGGGGCGGGGCGCCAACCTCCTCGCCGACCCGGGCCGCGGCGGAGGAGGGCTAGCCGTGGCCGTCGAACTCCCGAGCGTCGCAGTTCCCCCCACCGCGGTCGAGCAAGCGACGATGACGGTCGCCTTCTACGGCCGCGTCTCGACCGATGACCAGCAGGACCCCTCGCTCTCGATCCCCCGCCAGCTCCGCAAATGCACGGAGGCGCTGGCGACGATCGGCCAGGAGGTTGGGCCGACCTATTGGGAAGTCGACAGCGGGCGCAAGGAGATGGACCTGCGCGGGCGCGGCGGGCGCGACTGGACCGACGTCGTCGCCGTGCCGCGGCTGGGCGGGCTGCACGAGCTGCTTGACGCCGCCAAGGTAGGGGCGATCGACGCGGTGATCGTCGAGGAGATCGAGCGGATCTCGCGCCTCAGCTATGACGGCATCGTCGTCGAGCACGAACTCGAGCAACTCGACATCCCCCTGCTCGCCGCCGACGAGCCGCTACAGCAGAACGCGACCGCCTTCCTCACCCGCCGCGTCAAGCAGGGGATCGCCGAGTGGTACGTGCGCTTGCTGCTCGAAAAGAGCCGCGCCGGGATGGAGGAGTCGGTGCGCCAGGGCTGGCACACCGGCGGCCCCGCCCCCTACGGCTACGCGCTGGAGGCCCACCCCCACCCCAACCCCAACAAGGCACGTGAAGGGCGGGTCAAGCACCGGCTCGTGGTCGACCCGGTGCGCGGGCCGATCGTCCTTCGCATCTTCGTCTGGTACGTCGAGGACGGCCTCGGTCTCGGCGCGATCTGCGAGCGCCTGAACGCCGACCTCGACCGCTACCCGCCGCCACAGCGCAACAAGAAGGACGAGAACGAGCTGCCCCAGACCTGGTCGAAGTCCCAGCTTCACTTCATGCTGCGCAACCCCAAGTACACCGGCTACAACGTCTGGAACCGCCACGACAAGCGCCGCGGCCGGCGGCTCGTGCGCCCTCGCGAGCAATGGGTTTGGAGCGCAGAGCCCACCCACGAGGCGATCGTCGGCCGCGAGCTCTTCGACGGGGTCGAGGAGCGCGCCCGCCGCAACGACAAACCCATCGGCACCAAGCGCCCGCGGGCGCATGCCCGCCACCAAAGCGGCGCCGGCAAGAGGCTCTACCTCCTGCGCGGGCGCGTCTTCTGCTCGCTCTGCGGCCGACGGATGTCGGGCGCCACCCAGAAGGGCAAGCATTGGTATCGCTGCCAGTACGCACAGAACCGCGGCCTCGCCGCCACCGACGTTTCCGGGCACCCGCGAGCGCTGGGGATCAAGGAGGAGGTCGTGCTCTTCTCCGTACGCGACCTGATGTCGCGCCTCTTCGGGCCCGACCGCCTCGACCTGGTGCGCGAGGAGCTACTGGACAAGGCAAGTGAAGGCGCCTGGAAGGAGCGCGACACCCGGCTCGCCCACCTGCGCGCCGAGGCGAGCAAGGTCGAGAAGGCGCTCTACCGCCAGGCGCTGCGACTAGAGGAGCAGGACGATCCTGAGCACCCGGTCGTAAAGCTGGCGATGAAGCGGATCGAAGAGCTGGGCGGGAAGGAGAAGGCGATCGCAGTGGAAATCGCGGCGCTCGAGGCGCAAGAACCCGACGGGCCGCGCCGCGATGAGATCGAAGCGATCCTCGCCTCGTTGCCGGACCTACGTGAGGTGTATGACGAGGCCAAGCCGGAGGGGCTGATGGAGCTGTTCGACGCCTACGATCTGGCCGTCACCTACGACAAGATGGCCCAGACCCTCGATCTCAGCGTCCTGCTCGACAGCGACTCCCCGGGTGCCCCAAACGACGCTGAAATAGGACGATCGCCCGGGGGGCGGTCGTACCAATCGTCCATAGCGGGGGCGGGATTCGAACCCGCGACCTTCGGGTTATGAGCTTGATCCGTTTGGGTCGGCTGGACTACGTGGAGCTAGGTTTCAAGCGGAATTCAAGCGATCGAACTACGGGGAGATCGGCTGGAATCTGTGGGGCACCTTGCCCCATTTCTTGCCCCAGGAATCGGCCTACCGGCTAGCCAGAGCCGCTCGCGATTGAGACGCCAGGAAGCTCATCAAAGGCCCTTTTGTCGGAGCTCACGACCTGCCGCTCCTGGGCTCGTGCCGTCGCAGCAATGATGAGGTCATGGGCGCCACGCGGCGCTCCTGTCCGCCGAACGTGCGCCAGCAGATCGGCATGTGCCTCGGCAACGTCGAGGTCGTAGGGCTCAATCGAGACGGCCTCGAGGACCGCCGCTACGAAGCGCTCCCGCTTCTCCCGCCTGCGTCCATTCGCCAGCTGGACACCGACTCGCAGCTCCGCCACGGTGATCGCCGCGATCGCCACGTCATCGCGGTCGTCAATCACTTCCAACGAGTCGCCGCCGCGCTCGGCGTCGACCAGGACAGTCGTATCGAGGATCAGTCGCGCCAGGGGTCCGTCACCGGCTCCATGCCTTCGCGAAGCTCCCGCAACTCGCCCGCCCAAGCATCATCGGGCCGATTAGCGCGAAGCACCTCCCTGAGCGCCCTCCCAGTCCCACCGCCTGCAGGGCCGATGGTCGCCACGGCACGGCCGTGGCGGACCACGACATAGGACTCCCCCCCGTGCTCCACGTCGTCCAAGACCTCCGAGAACCGGCGAGACGCATCGGTGGCACTCAGCTGCTTCATAAAATCAGATTATCAGATTGTCAGATTGAAACCGGGAGCTACCTCGTCCTAACCTTGGGGAGGATCTTTTCCTCGACTTCCTGGGCACCGGTCGGGGAAAGGGTGATCATCTCGCTTTCACGGTCGTACTCAATGAAGCGGTCCGCGTGGAGCTTGTTTAGCACGTCCCGTCGATAGTTCTTCATGAGCGGGTGCTCGGTCCACTCGTAAAGTTCCTCGGCGGGCACTGCCGTCTCCGGCTCCGAATAGAGGAGCAGCAGAGTCTGCTCCTTGTAACCAAGCGACGAGTCGAGTACCCGCTTCTTGCCGCTTACCGCCCAGATATCCGGGGTCTGGCGCATCGCCACGGCATCCACTAGCTCCTGCGCCTCCTCAAGCGAAACGGCATTGAAGAGGCGGATCAACTCGCAAAGGCACCAATCTGCGACACGAACACAGGTTGCGGCATCTATCTCATTTGCATCAACATCGCCGCTCTCGTGCGCGACACCTCGCTTATTTCGAATCGTGTGTAGAAAACTAAGGGCGCGCGGAACGATGATTCGCAAACTCTCGTCCCCGGTGGCTTTAGGCAACTTCTCCAGCTTGAGACACTCATCCGTGAGGTTGCCTATGCGCCGGTTAAACCCGATGTGCTCTCCCGTCAACTCCTGCTGCAGGAACCGGAGAAGCGCCTCTGCAAACTTGGCGGCGCGAAGGGATGCAGAATCGTGCTGCCCGTCGCTGTAGGCCGACCGCAGTTCGGCATGCCTTTTTAGCAACCGGTTACGGAATTTCGCCGGGACAGCCGCAAGCGCAGCCTCTAGCTCAGGACTGTTGATACTCGTACTTACCGCTCTCGTTCCTGTCCCGATCTAGTTGACCGTCTCTGAGCAGACGCGTGAGGGCAGGCGAGAGATCAGTCGGCTTGTACAAGTGTCCGAGCTTCATTTGAAGGTGATCCTGAATATCGCTGATCGTTTTCGCATTCTTGAAGAACCCGGCTTGGATGAGATTCTCGATCACCGCCTTTGGACCTGGACGACTTCGCCCGCCTTGTCTTGGTTTTTTAGCTTTCGCCGGACTCGATTTTTTCGAGTTAGATCGCTTTCGAGGTGCAGGCGCACGTTTACGTGAAGCTTTTTGTGATTTTTTGCCGGCCGGTGATTGCTTTTCGCCGCTATTGAAATCTTCGAGATGCTTTTCTCCCGCGCCCATGATGCGATAGGTAAAACCACGTCCCTCCTTTCGCCGGTCGACAAGCTTCGTAGCCTCGGAAAGTCGAGTGCTCACATGCTCCCGTCGCGTCTTTACACGGAACTTCTCGGTGAGAATCTCGGCAATCCTCGGCGGTGAAAGCCCATCTACTCCGAGGTCCTTTGCGACCAACAGGATGGAAAGTGAGCGCTCGAGCACAGGCATGGACGCATTTATCTCGGAATGATCAGTCCGATTGATCTTGACCGCAAGATCGTCAGCTGAATCCTCCTGCTGCCCGGCGATAGCTGCGCGGCGAGCGCCACGTTTTTTCCCGCGGGAAGAAGATCCCCCATGTTGGGAGGATCCTCCCGAGCCCCCAAGGATCTCGTCTAGCGCGCGATGAAACGCGCCTTCTTGCATCGACTCGGGAACAACAGAGGCAATTGCGGCAGCCTCTTTGAACGCCTCTTCAAGCGTCTTATCTCCCATCGTGACGAAGAAAACTACCTAGGGGATCGGAGGGCCTCGCACAGAGCCGGAACGACCCCCTCCCAAACCTCACCTTGCCCCACAGCTTGCCCCACGGCCGATTTTGCACCCTGTTGTCTGCAGACAACAAAACTAAAAGGCCCGCATGCGCTGGCCTTTTACGAAATAGCGGGGGCAGGATTCGAACCTGCGACCTTCGGGTTATGAGCCCGACGAGCTACCTGGCTGCTCCACCCCGCGGCGTGAGGACCATGCTAGCAACGTGGAGGCTGTTGTCTCATAGAGTGCCGCCGGCATGAATTCGAACTCGCACAGGGTGGCGGTGATCGACATCGGCTCCAACTCGACGCGGCTGCTGATCGCCGACGTTGCGGAGGGTCGGGTGACGGAGGTCGAGCGGCAGAGTCGGGTGACTCGGCTCGGTCGCGGCGTCGACCTCTCGGGCCAGCTCTCGGTCGAGGCGATCGAGGCGGCCTGCGGGGCGATTGCCGACTACATGGCGATCTGCCGCGAGGGCGGGGTCGAGAGCATCGATGCGATCGCGACCAGCGCTGTCCGCGACGCCTCCAATGGCAGCGCCTTCGCCGCCGAGTTGCGCGAGCGCTTCGCGCTCTCGGCCCGGGTGCTCGACGGCGAGGAAGAGGCTCGCCTCACTTACCTCGGCGCGACCTGTGAGAACTCGCCCGGCGTGCCAACGCTGGTCGTCGACATCGGCGGTGGCTCAACCGAGTTGATCGTCGGCACCGGCGATGAGATCGCCTTTCACGCCTCGTTGCAGGCGGGCGTCGTCCGCCATAGCGAGCGCCACATCACCACCGATCCGCCCAGCGCGCTCGAGCTCGAGGCCCTCGCCGGTGACGTGCGCGGCCTGATCGAGCGCGCGATCGCCGAGCAGCCTGGCGCCGGCGCCGAGGCAGGCATCGCCGTCGCCGGTACGCCCACCTCATTGGCCTCGATCGAGATCGGCCTCGAGCCCTATGACCCGAAGCAAGTACACGGGCATACGCTAACCCTCGGCACGATTCAGCGACTTCTCTCGCGATTGGCCTCCGCCCCACTGTCCAAACGGGCAGAGATCGCCGGTTTGCACCCCGACCGCGCGCCTAACATCGTGGCCGGAGTGGTGATTTTGGTCGAGACAATGCGCGCATTTGCCCTCGACAGCATCGAAGTCTCCGAGCACGACATCCTCTACGGCAGCGCGATATCCGCGGTTTCGGCTCTGGACTGCGGATAACCCCGCATTCTCAAACAGCAGTAATTCTGTGTTCCTAAGTGGACAGTCCTGTCCTGCCCACCCCTACATTTGGGTTAAACAGGCGGTCGAACCCCAAAAACTTGGTAGGGTACGGATCATCGATTATGAGTAGCGGGCCTCGCGCCTGCTAGACGTATCGGACAGGCGAGCAGATAATCGCCCCATCGGGAAAGAGGTGGGGACATACCACCAAAAGCCCGGTAAAAGGACTCGGACGATTGCCGCATCATGGCGCCTCCCGCCGTCTGGGTCCACCAAATAAGAACTGGTCCCTGAAGACGTACCCCTGCCCGTCCTGAGGGACCAACTTGAAACGACCGCCAGCGATGGCGGTCGTTTCTCTTTGGGCGAAAACCGGGCAGTAAGCCCGTGTCAGGCGAGGTTCGACTTGCGCGGGTAGACGACCTCGGGATCGGTGAGGACGTTGACCAGGGTCGGCTTGCCCGATTCGAAGGCACGCTCGAGCGCCGGCCGCAGCTCACCCGGTTCCCGCACCAGGATCCCCTCGCAGCCGAGCGCTTCAACTATCTGCTCGTAACGAGTTTCGGGCCGCAACTCCGCCGCAACCGAGTAGCCGTAGAGGAACTTCATCGGGTGATGCTCGAGCGCCCAGATGCCGTTGTTGCCCATCACGCCGACGATCGGCAGGCCGTGGCGGGCCATCGTGTCGAACTCCATGCCAGCGAAGCCGAAGGCTCCGTCGCCGAGCAGCAGGCAGACCTGGCGATCGGGATGGGCAAGCTTGGCGCCGATCGCCTGACCCGGGCCGGCCCCGAGGCAGCCGAAGGGACCGGGGTCCATCCAGCAACCGGGCTGGTAGGTGTCGACGAAGCGGCCGGCGTAGGAGACGAAATCACCGCCATCGCCAACGACGATCGCATCGCGCTCCAGCACTTCGCCCAACTCTTTGTAGACCCGCACCGGGTGCAGCGGCGAGCGGCCGTCGTCGAGCTCGGCCCGCTCGAGAGCCCGCTTCTCCTCCTCGACTTTGCGCAGCTGCGCCAGCCAGGGATCGGTGCGCCGCGCGGCCGCCCCAAGCGCCTCGCGGATCGCCGCCAGGCTGGCAGCGACGTCGCCGATGAGGTCGACCTGCGGCGCGCGGTTGACGCTCAGCTCGTCGGGCGCCATGTCGAGCCGGATCAGCCTCGCCTCCGCGGCGATGCTGGCGCCGAAGCCGAGGCGGAAGTCAAGCGGTACGCCGATTACCAGTGCCACGTCGGCCCCGCCGAGGCCGGCGCCGCGGGCGCGGCTGAAGGCCAGCTCATGGTCGGCCGGCAGGCAACCGCGCCCGAGGCCGTTGAGGAAGACCGGGATCCCCAGCGCCTCAGCCAGGGCGCGAAGCTCGTCCTCTCCCCTGCCCCAGTACAGGCCAGAGCCGGCCATGATCGCCGGCCGCTCGGCCGAGGCGAGCAGCGCCGCGGCCTCCTCGACCCCATCCGCGGCACCGGCCTTGACCACAGCCGGCGCCGGGATCCCCGCCTCCGCCTCGCTGAAGACGACGTCGAGCGGATAGTCGACGAAGGTCGGCCCGCCCGGCAGCTCCTGCGCCAGGTCGAGCGCAGCCGCGGTACGCGACCCGATCTCCCCCGCCTCCTTCACCGTCTCCGCCGACTTGACCAGTGGCGAGACGAAGGGCAGGTGGTCGATCTCCTGCAGCGAGCCCGAACCCCAGCGCAGCTCCGGCGCCCGGCCGCCAAGCACGCAGACCGGTGAGCCGTTGGCCTGTGCCCCCGCGATCGCGCTCATGCCGTTGGTCACCCCCGGCCCCGCGGTCAGCGCCGCAACGCCAACGCCGCGAGTCGCCTTGGCAAGACCCTCTGCGGCGAAAGCCGCAGTCTGCTCGTGGCGGACGTCGATGACCTCGATGCCCTCGGCCCGGCACCCGTCATATATAGAGAACAGGTGTCCCCCGGAAAGCGTGAACAGGTGCGTCACGCCGCGCGACTTCAGCGCTTTCGCGACGATCCTCCCGCCATGCTCCATTGTTTGAGCCTATATGGGACTCATGGCTACTATCGCCCTGCCCGGGTGGCGAAATTGGCAAAAGCGGCGCCCTTAAAAGGCGCTGCCCCACTGGGGGGCTTGCGGGTTCGAATCCCGCCCCGGGCATTTCCGTCGTTTTTGGGTCTCTAAAACCGCTCTAAAAACTGCTTAGGGACCGCAACTACACCGCTGCTACGGTGTCCTTGAGCTAGAAGACAAACGCCTTCCCTGGTTCTAATGGAGGATTCGCTTGGAGGCTTCAGCTCTCTCACACGCCAGTCGCCGCGGACTCCTCGCCCGGCGCTCGCCGCTGCTCAAACTTCAGGGGGACGAGCATCTGATCGCGATGGCCCGCGCCGGCAACCCCGGCGCCTTCGAGGCGATCGTCGACCGCTACCAGGGGCGGCTGCTCGGCTTCTGCCGCCAGATGCTGGGCTCGACCGAGGATGGCGAAGATGTCCTGCAGGAGGTCTTTGTCAACGCCTACCGGGCGATGCTGGCGGACGAGCGCGAGATCAACCTGCGCCCGTGGCTCTACCGGATCGCCCGCAATCGTTGCCTCAACCACCTGCGCAAACCGACCGCCGACGCCCAGGAATCGATGGACATGGTTCCCGAAGTCGAGGCCGCCTCGACCGCCGAGAAGGTCCATAACCGCGAGGAGTTCCGCCAGCTCCTCACCGATGTCGGCAAGCTGCCCGAGACCCAGCGCTCGGCGCTGCTGCTGCGCGAGATGGACGCGATGTCCTACGAGGAGATCGCCCAGGCGATGGAGACCAGCGTGCCCTCGGTCAAGTCGCTGCTGGTGCGAGCGCGGATCTCCCTCGCCGAGGCGAGCCAGGCGCGCCAGCTGACCTGCGGCGAGGTGCGGCTCGACCTGGCCGAGGCGGCCGAGGGACTGCGCAAGCTCTCCGGCCCGGTTCGTCGCCACGTTCGCGACTGCGAGGAGTGCAAGGACTTCCGCTCCCAGCTCCGCTCCAACGACAGGGTGCTCGCGGCCCTCGTGCCGGTCGGGCCCCTGGTCGCGCTGAAGGGCTTCATCGCGTCGAAGCTTGGCCTGGGAGGTGCCGGTTCCGGCGGCGCGGCGACCGCTACGGGCGCCAGTGCCACCGGTGCCGGCGCGGTCGGCGGCGTCGGTGCCGCGCTCGGCGGCGGCGGTGCCGCCGGCGGTCTCGGTGGCCTCGGTGGTCTCGGCGGTGCGGTTGGTGGAGCGATCGGCACCAAGGCCGTCGCCGGCGTTGTCACCGCGGCCGTCCTCACCGCCGGCGCGGTCGAGGTCAAGCAGCAGAGCGAACCGACGCCGATCAATGCGCCGGCGCAGATCACGAAGATCGCCAAGCAGAGCCCGTCGCTCGCCGTCGCACCGGCGCAGAGCGCCGTCGCCCCTCCAACCCCCCTTGAAACCACGGTGGAAGTCGAACCAGCCCCCGCCCCGGTTGAACCCACCCCGGTAGAAGCGGAGGTTCCCGAAGAAGTCGTCGCCGAACCACCCGTGACAGGAGAAGTCAACACCTCCGGCGGAGAAGTCAACAGCTCCGGCGGCGTCGAAGCCCCCGAAGCGACCGCTGCGGAACAGACGGCGAAAATCGACGGCGCAACCCCTTCGACCGGCACCGCCGGTGCTCCCGCGGGAGCTGGAACCGGCACCGTCGTCGTCACCGTCGGCGGCAGCGGCTCGACGACGCCGGCGACCGAAACCGCTCCGCCTCCCGAAACTGCTCCGCCTCCTGAAAGCACGCCGCCCCCCGAAAGCACCCCGCCTCCCGAAAACACGCCGCCTCCCGAAATCCTGTCCCAGCCACCACCGCCGGAAGCTCCCAGCGCGGCCGAATAATCGCTCCCGCCTCACCGGCGGGACGGCGGCTGCGAAGCGTCTCCAATGCCGCCGATCGGCCCGGCTTTACCGCAGGCCGATCACCTTGAGTCGGCGCATCAGAGAGGTGCCGGCGAACTTGCGCGTGTCGGCGAGCGAGTAGCCGAAGACTTCGTAGTCCTCATCCGGTGGCGCCCAGGGCGGTGAGAGCACCCCGTCGGCGACCGGCAGCACCTCCTCCAGCGTGCGCTGGATCGCCTGCTTGTAGCGCTCGTCCTCGCGCGCCTTCTCGCGCAGGAAAACTGAGCCGAAGGCGACGTGGCGGTGCTCGTCGCGGGCGACGTTCTGGAAGCCCTCGACGAAGCCCGGCAGGGTCCCTTCGCTTTCGTTGTAGTCCATGATGAAGTGCTGGCCGGTGAGGGCGAGCATCCCCTCGATCACCATGTGGTAAATCGTCACCGCCTCGACCAGGGCCTCGGTGTCCTCGGGTTCGACCGAGAGCCGGTCGGTGCGCTGCTTCAGCATCTCGTCGAAGAGGCGGCCGAAGTTCTCGTTGAGGTGCTCGGAGGTCTGGGTCAGCATCTCCGCCAGCTGATCGGACTCGAGCACGCCGACTTCGCGGTAAAAGCGCTCGAAGAAGCGCACGTGGCGGGCCTCGTCGGCGATCTGCGTGCAGAGGAAGATGCGCTGCTCCTCGGTTGGCGCCGCGCGCATGATCGGGCCCAGCTCCTCGGCAACCCTCTGCTCGCCGATGAAGAAGGATGAGAGCCCGTACATGCGCTGGAAGCGCTCTTCCTCGTCGAAGCGCTCGTTCCAATCCTCGCGGTCGCGACTGAAGTCAAGCTCTTGGGTCTGCCACTGCTGGCGCTCCCAGAGCAAATAGAGCTCCGCGTAAGTCAGCAGCTTGACGTCAGCGGTGCGGTCGGCTGCCTCGTTCAGCGCCGGATCGGCCGTCGCCTGGAAGTCAGCGCGCTCGGTCCGTGTCTCCGTTCCAGATGCCTCGGTGGTTCCCATCGCTGTCTCCTCGCAATCCGGCGCAATGTTTTTTGCCCCGCGAGGGGCCGAAAAGCGTTGCACCCGGCTGGTTCTGGCGGTCCGAGCGAGACTAGCAGCGGACTGGCTACTCAGCCAGTCGTATGCGACCGCCCGGGCTCGAGCACGACCACGGACGAGGAGGTCTTGGCTTCGACGTCGCTCTTGAATGCCTGCGCGTCGGCCTCGATCGCCGGAAAGGTGTCGTAGTGCATCGGGATCACGGTGCCCGCGCCGATCAACTCTGCCGCAAGCACGGCGTCATGGCGGTCCATTGTGTAGTGGCCGCCGATCGGCAAGAGGGCGACGTCAACCGGGCTGCGCTGGGCCACCAGCTTCATATCGCTGAAGAGGCAGGTGTCGCCGGCGTGGTAGACGGTGGTGCCGCCGAGCTCGATCACGAGGCCCGCGGCGGGCCCGATCGCAATACCGTGCTCGGCGCTGAAGGGCGAATCTTCGGAGCCCGGCACGGTGTTGGTGTGCCAGGCGGGAACGAATCGCACGTAGCCCCAGTCGAAGGAGACGGTGCCGCCGAAGTTGGGGTCGCTGACTTCCTCGATCCCCTGGCCTTCCAGCCACTTGGCCAGCTCGACGATCGCCACGCACTTGGCGCCCGTGCGCTTGGCCACCGGAACGGCGTCGGCGAGGTGGTCGGCGTGACCGTGAGAGAGGAAGATGTGGGTGGGGTCAACTTCCTCGCCAGTAGTGACAGCGACCGGGTTATTGGGCTTGAGAAAGGGGTCGATCAGGACCCTGGTCTCGCCCTCGCTCAGTTCGAAGCACGACTGGCCGTGGAATTTGATCTCCATCTCAGCGCTCTCCTTCTTCGTTCTCGGTTGCGTTCAACTCCCCATGAAGTGCCCAGCCGACGGCAACTCCAACCATCATCCCCATCCGCGCCTCCTCGGCAAGCAGCGAGCGCACCGCGGTGATCCGCTGCTCGGGGTCCGGCACCGTCGCCGCCTTCAGTGCCTCGGCGTCGTGGGACTCGCCGAACCAGCCGCCCTCGGCGAGGGCCGCCGCGAGGACCTTCTGCAGCTGCGGCGCGGCGCGGGCGACGATCTGCTCGGCCTCGGAGAAGCGCTCGGCATCTGCCAGTCGCTCGATCGCGGCCTCGAGTTCCCCATCCGTCGGCACGCAACGGAGCCTAGCCATCGCTCTACGGCGGCGTGACTTCCCACTTACTCGCGCATAGCGCGAAGAAACAGGAACTCACCGTTTAGTGGTCGCGCAAGGTGGCCGCCGCGAGGCCCGCAAGGCCTCCGACGGCGCCGCCGATCAGGCCGGCGAAGGGATCGGCGGTGGATTCGAAGATCGGCAGCGCCAGCACGACCGCGGCGGCAACCACGACGCCGATCACGTCGTAGTCGTCGTCGATCGTGTGGTGCGCCTCGGCCCGCCTGATCGCAAACCAGGCGGCGACCGCGCCGAGCGCCATGCCGTTGCCGCCGGCGATCACCTCGACGTCCCCCTGAGCGTGGGCGATGCCGCTGGCGACGAGCATCCCCAGCGCGCCGCAGGCGACCAGCAGCAGCGCCGTCGCCGGTGTGCCGAGACGACGCTCGAGACCGGTGCCGAAGATCGCCAGGCCGACCGCGATGACGAAGAGGTAGCCGACGTCGAGGTAGGCGAAGGGCGCGGTGAGAAAGCGCCACCACTGGTCCTGCAGGGGCACGATCAGACCGCCGAAGCTGCCGAGCGGATCGCCGGTCAGCTTCTGCACGAGCAGCAGGATCGCCGAGGCCCCGATCACGGCGATCGTCGCGTAGGGGCGAAACGGGGCGGCGGCGTCGCGTTGGCGCCGGCGCGTGATCCGCAGCCTTTTGCGCCGCCGCGGCTTCGCCTCGAGCGCGTCGCCGCGCCGTTCCAGCTTCGGGGCCCGCTTGCGCAAGCGGGTGCCGCAGTAGGGACACTCGGTTACGTAGGGACTGACCTCCGAGCCGCAGTTCTTGCAAATGACGCTGAGCTCAGTCTCGCTCATGGTTAAACGAGGATAACCGCCCATCGCTAAGCCCTCGCGGAGAGGCGCCGATGACATACTCCCAAGACACTCGTCTTCAAGGATCCTAGGAGGAAAACAGCGTGGAGTTGAAGAGCCTGACCGAGCAGAAATCACTGCTGGCAACCCTGGCCCCCGGCAAACGAGCCCGCCTGCGGCGCCTGCTCTTCGAGTTCGGCCCCGGCAACGGCACCCTGATGCTGCTGCCGATCGATCAGGGCATCGAGCACGGCCCGCGCGACTTCTTCCCCAACCCGGCCTCCAAGGACCCCGACTACCAGTTCCGCCTCGCCGCCGAGGCGGGTTACTCGGCCCTCGCCTGCCAGATCGGCATGGCGACCAAGTACTACCCCGACTACGCCGGCCAGGTGCCGCTGATCCTCAAGGTCAACGGCAAGACCGACATCCCCTCCTCCGCCCACGCCTTCTCTTCCTGCAACGCCAGCGTCGAGGACGCGGTGCGGCTCGGCGCCGACGCGGTCGGCTACACGCTCTACGTCGGCTCTCCGCGCCAGGACGAGGACCTCGCCCAGCTGCGCCAGGTGCGCCAGGATTGCGATCGCTTCGGCATGCCGCTGATCGTCTGGTCCTACCCGCGCGGCGAAGCGGTCGACGCCAAGGGCAGCGCCAACTCCTTCTACGCGATCGATTACGCCGCGCGGATGGCGATGGAGATGGGCGCCGACGTGGTCAAGCTCAACATGCCGAAGATCGACCCGGGCAAGGACAAGGACGCGCCCGCTCCCTACAACGAGATGCAGGTCGATCAGGCCGAGGCGATTCGCCAGTGCGTGGAGTCCGCCGGCCGCTCGCTGGTCGTCCTCTCCGGCGGCTCCAAGGTCGACGACGAGACGGTGCTGGGCCACACCCGCGAGATCATGGAGGCGGGCGGCTCGGGCGTGATCTTCGGCCGCAACGTCTGGCAGCGCGAGTGGAACGACGCGCTGGAGATCATCGCCCAGATCAAGGAGACGCTGCTCGGGTCTGTTCGGCGGACTCCGTAGTGTCGAGGCCGGTAGGGGTTTCGCTTAACTTTTCGGTGGACCGCGCCGGCTGGCGCCGCGAGGAATTGCCGAAAAAGTGCAAGACGCTCCACCCCTACCGGCCTCGACACTAAGCCGCGGGGGGAACAGTCCCTCGCTCGCAGCTTAGGTTGGGGTGGGAGGTGGTCTTCGACACAGCGGTCAGCCGGGGAGCTTGGTGCTGCTGGCGGTCGCGGTGCTGCTGATCCTGCGGCCGTGGGAGGACAACGGAGCCGACACCGGCCCCGCCGCCGCGCGGGCTTATGTGGTGCGCGCGGTTGACGGCGACACGATCGAAGTGCGGATCGGCGAGCGGCTCGAGGACGTTCGCTACATCGGCGTCGACACGCCGGAGACGGTCAAGCCGGACACGCCGGTGCAGTGCTTCGGGCCGCGCGCCTCGAACTTCAACCACCACCTGGTCGAACATCGTTGGGTGCGGCTCGTCTTCGGCGTCGAGCGCCGCGATATCTACGGCAGGCTGCTTGCCTACGTCCATCTGGGGCGCCGTTTCGTCAACGCGAGCCTGGTGCGGCGCGGCCTCGCACGCTCGCTGACAATCCCGCCCAACGACCGCTTCGCGCCGCTCTTTCAGCGCCTGGAGCTGCGCGCCGCACGTGCCGGGCGGGGCCTCTGGGGAGTCTGTCCGACCTAAGCTGTCGTGACGGATCGCACATTTCCTCCCCCTGCAAGGGCTCGTGCGCCTTTGCTACGGTCCCCCGCGGCCCCTGGGCCACCCCGATCTATGCGAATGCGTCAAAGCATCTCCCAGTTCGAGTCGGCCTTCGAGCAGGAGACCAGTCTCGAGCGCCGCCGGCGCGAGCAGCTGCGCCGTCGCGCGGCCAACCGCTCGCGTGCGCGCCGGATCACCCGCAGCGAGCAGGCCAGCAAGGTCCGTTTCAGCGTCCTCGCGGTCTGCCTCACCGTCACCGTCGTCGTCGTCGTCGTCTCGATGTTCGAGGCGCTCGGCTTCCTAATGGCATAGCGGCCGTGCGTACGACCGCCCCGGTTGAATAGACTCGCGCGCCGATGGCAAGACGCTCTCTGAAGCCACAGCTGAATCAGATCCGCGCCTGGGTGCGGCAAGGCCGCACCGACGCCTGGATCGCCCACCAGCTTGAAGTCAGCACCTCCGAGTTGCGCGAGTTCCGCAAACAGCACGGCTTCACGCCCGACGAGGAGGACGCGACCTCTGGAGAAGTCGATCTCCGCGACGAGATCGAGGCCGAGATCGAGGCCGCCACTGCGGAGGAGGCGGAGGTCGAAGAGGACGAGGAGCCCGAGTCCGACGAAGAGGACGAGGAGAAGAAGCCGTCTTCGGGCGATGGCGAGCGGTCCAAACGCCGCCGGCGCCGTGGCCGCCGCGGTGGTCGCGGGCGGCGCAAAGAGCTCGAGGCAAGCTTCGACCACGGCGAGACCGATGGCTACGGCCTCTGGCTCGATCCCTCGGTCAAGGACAACCCCGTGTACGCCGAGCATTGGGCGGGCAAGCGCGAGGTCACGGTTCGCATCGATGCGGATCAGATCGTGATCCGTCGCGCCGGCGAGTCCCCCGCGCAGGACGACTCTGACGACTGAGGCCCAGTCTCAGCAGGTCTCCGCTTAACTTTTTGGATGGGGACCGGGCTGCTGACGCCGCGAGGTGGGCGCCCAAAAAGTGCAAGACGCTCCGACCTACTGAGACTGGGCCTTGGGCGTGTCAGGGACTCTGCGCAGGGGAGCGTTGGTGGGACCGCAAGCTGAGGGATCGAGCCTGCCGTCGATTCTCCAGATTGTGGTGGGACCGTCGTGCTTGACTGGGATCGCTGCCGGATCACCGCGTAGCCATCCGGCCTCGGGGGAAGGGATGGGATCTCCGGTGTGGATGAAGTTGAGGAAGGGGGTCGTGACCAGGTAGTCGAGGTCGGCGGCGTTGACGGCAGTGCGGAAGGCAGTGCAGGTGGGGATTGCGTTGTAAGCGCCGTGAGGGCCCTTCTCGCCCAGGTAGATGACGTGGTTGGTGAGATCGGTGCCGTAGAAGCCGTAGCTGAGGAAACCGGCCGTGGTGCCGGCCAGGCCGATGCGGGTGTGGCTCTTGTCGCGGGCCCACTGGTAGGCGCGGTCGAGGTGCAGGCCGGGGACTTCGGAGGAGGCGTCGAAGCGGTCCTCCAGATAATGGCGCTGGAATGGGTAGCCCAGAGCGAGGATCAAGACGAGCAGGGCCACGAAGCCGCCGAGGACGAGGGACACGCGTCGCCGGCCGGCGGGTCCTGTCGCCGCAGGGGACCCCCCACCGCCTGCGGTAGCTAAAGCTTCCTCGGCGGCGCGCCCCCCTACGGCGCCACCCGCCGGAGGAGACGTCTTGGTCCTCGCTGACCAGGAACTGGCCCAGATCAGGATCGCTGGGATGAGCACCAGGACGAAAGCCAGGGGGATGCCGAAGGTCCGGGCGGGGTCGCGCAGAGCCGCGTCGGAACGGTCGGTGACCACAAGCACGAGGAGAAGGGCGCCGAGGAGGGTCCATTGGCGCCAGCCGTCCAAGCGGCGGATGGCCAGGGGCAGCAGGACGACGCCGAGAAGGAGGGGCGGGATTGCGTAACGGATGTTGATCGCGAAGCCCACCGGGGCCCCGTCGATGCCGGCGGCGCTGAGCGGGGTGAAGACGTAGGCGATGAGGCCGAAGAGCGCTACTGCGCCGGCCCAGCGCACGACCTTGTCCCTGCCTCGCAGCAGCGCCAACAGGCCGCCGGCGATCGCGGCGAGAATGACCAGCGGCCAGAGGGAACCGAAGGCCTGGTGCAGGCCGGGCTCGAAGTAGTGGCGCCAGACGCCGGTGTCGGTGGCGTAATGGACGATGTTGAAGTTGGGCCGGCCTTCCTGCAGGCGTGCGGGATGCGGCAGTGAGATCGGGCCGATGCTGGTCGCCTGCGGCAGCGGGTTGCCGGCGACGATCAGGTTGCGCAGGTACCAGTAGCCGCCGCCTAGGAGGGCAGGGACGAACCACCAGGCGAAGGTGGCCCAGCGGCGTCCGGTGGGTGCGAGGACGATTACGGCGAGGGTCAGGGCGGCAGCCATGGCTACGGCGGTTGACTTGGTGCCTGCCGCGAGGCCGGTGGCAAGACCTGCAGCGGCGACTGGCCAGGCGAAGCCCTCCGGGCCGGCGGGTCCTGTCGCCGCAGGGGACCCCCCACCCCCTGCGGTCGCTAAAGCGTCCTCGGGGGCGGGCCCCCCTACGGCGCCACCCCCCGGCAGGAGCCCCTCTTCCTGACGGAGACGGCTCCAGGCCGTGACGAGAATGGCAACGGCCGCGAGAAGGAGCGCAGCAGCTACGAGGTCGTTCTTGGCGGCGCCGGGCTCGCGAACAACCAGCGTGTGGCACTCGAGGACGATGGCAGCGGCTACGACCGTGAGGTGGCCTCGTCCATACGGGCGGCCGAGGCACCAGGCCGCCAGGAAGCTGATGCCAAGGAAGCCGAAGTTCAGGAAGAGGGACAGCGTGTCCCTGTGGATCAGCAGGATCCCGGTCGCGTGCAGGAGCTCGGAGTTCTGCGGGTAGAACCAGTTGGTGAAGACCGTCTCGGTGTAATGGAGCCCGGTTACGGAGTGGCTCTGGACCATGTCGGTCGCGTAGGGCATGTGGTACCAGAGCGAGTCGAAATTGAAGATGCCCCGGTCAAGCGCGTCCTTGGTCGTCAGGCCCCAGTGAGCGAACACGAGGGCGATCACGCCGGCACTGACAACCCAAGGCAGCCAGGATGGCCCACCCGCGGGTGGTGCGGGGGGAGGGGGGTCGAGGACAGCTCGTGGACTGCCCGCAGTGCCGTCCCCCTCCCCCCGCGACAGGACCCGCCGCCAGCCAGTTTGCGGCTCTCCCTCAGCGGTGGGGGGCCCTACGGCGCCACCCGCCGGCAGGAGCGCCCATGCCGAGACCCCCAGCAGGAAGGAAGCGCCGACGAAGATCCAGGCGTAGAAGAGCCCGAAGGTGCCGAGGAGCTCGCCGAGCCAGATCAGCAAGGCGATGGCAACGATTGACTCGACCAAGCGTGCAGGAGCACCCTCCCAGGCAGGCATCAGCCTCTGGCGCAACCGAAAGGCGGTGAACCCGATCGCCCCCCCCACGACCACCAGCGCCAAGGCGCTGATCACATACGAGCCGGCGCTAACCACGGCTCCTCCCGGCTCCGGTGCGCTTTATGCACGCACGGGGTGCAAAAGGCGCACCGGAAGGGGCTGGCATGCGCCTCGGCGGCGCTAGAGGCCGCGTACGACCAGGGGCGTCTCTTCGGGAGCGACCATTCCCTGGCCGCGTGCCCTGGCGTCGAGCGTGATCGGGTCGTCGGCGTGCTGAATGCGCCAGTGCAAGCGGGTATTTTCGTGCTGGGCTTCGTGCAGTTGGATCCGCGCCGCGGTCGTCGTCGTGTAGGTCTTGACGAAGTCGATTACCGGGTTGAGGTAGGAGTAGAGGACGGCCAAGAGAACCAGCGTCAGGGCGACGCGGCCAACGCGATCCCAATGGATCCGGCTGGCGCCGCGGCGCGCCGCCGGCTTGCGCCGGGCGGCCGGTTTGCGCGTGGGGGAGCGGCGTTTGGCAGTGGCGGAGGTGCGTTGCCTCGCCTGAGCGCGTGCTGCCATGCCCGGTCCTACGCGGCCGGGCCCCGCTTTCCTGCACTAGGCGGACCGTTGGTGGAACGCCTGCAAGCCGGGGAAGCGCGCCGCAGAGCCAAGTTCCTCCTCGATTCGCAGCAAGCGGTTGTACTTGGCGACGCGGTCTGAGCGCGATGGAGCGCCGGTCTTGATTTGACCCGCGCCGGTGGCGACGGCGAGATCGGCGATCGTCGTGTCCTCGGTCTCTCCGGAGCGATGCGAGATCACAGCTGTGTAGCCGGCATCGGCGGCCATGCGGATCGCCTCCAGGGTCTCGCTCAGGGTGCCGATCTGGTTGACCTTGACCAGGATCGAGTTGCCGACGCCGAGCTCGATGCCGCGCCGCAGGCGCTCGGGGTTGGTGACAAAGAGATCGTCGCCGACCAGCTGGACCCGCTCCCCCAGCTTCTCGGTCAGCAGCTTCCAGCCGTCCCAGTCCTCCTCGTCCATGCCGTCCTCGATCGAGAGGATCGGGTAGCGCGCGCAGGCATCCTCCCAATAACTCGCCATCTCCTCGGGCGAGAGCGAGCGACCCTCATGCTCGAGCACGTAGGCGCCGTTCTCGAAGACCTCGCTGGTTGCGGGGTCGAGCGCGATGAAGACGTCCTTGCCGGGCTCATAGCCCGCCGCCTCGACTCCCGCCAGCACGGCCTGCAGCGCCGCCTCGTTGGACTCCAGGTTGGGGGCGAAGCCACCCTCGTCGCCGACCGCGGTCGCGTGTCCGGCGGCGGCCAGGCTCTTCTTCAGCGCGTGGAAGACCTCGGTGCCGACGCGCAGGCACTCGGAGAAGCTGGCGGCGCCGGCCGGCACCACCATGAACTCCTGGAAGTCGACCGAGTTGTCGGCGTGGGCGCCACCGTTGAGCACGTTCATCATCGGCACCGGCAGCAGGCTTGGCTCCTCGCCGCGGTAGAGCCTCGCCAGATAGAGGAAGAGCGGTTCCCCGGCCAACATCGCGGCAGCCTTGGCCGCCGCCAGGGAAACACCGAGGATCGCGTTGGCGCCCAGGCGGCCCTTGTTGGCGGTGCCGTCGAGCTCGATCATCTTGGCGTCGAGCCCGGCCTGGTCGTCAGCGTCGAAGCCCTGCAGGCCCGCGGCGATCTCCCCGTTGACATTGGCCACGGCCGCCGAGACGCCCTTGCCGGCCCAGGCCTCGCCGCCGTCGCGCAGCTCGACCGCCTCGAACTCGCCAGTCGAGGCACCCGAGGGCACCGCGGCGAGCCCGCGGGCCCCGGACTCGAGCACGACTTCGACCTCGACGGTCGGGTTACCCCTCGAGTCGAGGATCTGGCGGGCGTGTATCGATGCGATGCCGCTCACGGAGCGCGCATCCTATTCAGATGAGCGGCGCTATTCGCCGGTGGCGCCGGGCACGCCAGGCACGGCCCCCGCGGGAATTTCGCCTTCCGGGGCTACGCTTTCTTCCAGCCCCGCAGGCCGCGGCCGCTGAGCTAGTTTCTGCCCTTCGGGACTGAGCGGACTGACCGTTCCCGGCTGAGCCGGTTTGATCGAGGTGACCGGCGCCGGACAGGCTTCTGGCGGTTTTTTCGGGTTCGCTTCGAAGCAAGCTTCGACCGGTTGCGGCGGGCGGCCGGTGCCCTTGTAGTTGGCGCAGCGGGCGATCACGTAGGCAGAGGCGCAGAAAGTGCGCGACTGCCACCTGGAGCCGTAGTTGCGTACGAAGGCGGCGAAGGTCTGCTGTTTGGTCTGTTCGGCGAGCTGGGCGCTGATCTGCGACTTGGCTTCGTCGAGCGACTGGACTTTTTCCGGGGTGATCTTCATCACCTCGAAGACCGTGTAGGTCTTACCTTCCTTCAGCGGGCCTTCCAGTTCGCCCTGCTCGGCGGCGAAGACGGCGGCTTCAAGCGGTTCCTGCAGAGTGCCCGAGCCTTCTGTGACCGCCGATTGCAGCCCACCGGTGCTCTTGGTCGTGTCGGTGGAGTATTTCTTGGCGACCTTTTCCCAGCTTTTGATCGAGTCGTCTTTTTCAAGCGCGGCCCTGGCGGCTTCGACCTTTGCCTTGTCCGGGTTCTTGATCACGCGAATGTCGCGCGATTCCGGCGTCGTGTACTGGCTCGACTTGGCGGCTTCGTAGTAATTCTTGATTTCGCTGTTGCCGGGGATCGGGGCTTCTTCGGTGACCTGAGTCTGGATCTGTTCGCTGAGCATCTGGATCGTCACCCGCGTGTTGACGTCCGCCGCCGTGAAGTGCGCTTCTTTGAGGAATTCCTTGTACTGCTGTTCCGTTTTGAAGGCTTTTTCCTTCAGTTTTTTGAGTTCTTCGGCAACTTCCTTCGGCGTCACCGAGATGCCCATTTCTTCGGCCTGGCCCTGAAGCCAGATCGAGTTGAGCAGGTTGCCCAGCGCCGCTTCCTGCAGTTCTTCGTAGTTTTTATCGCCGGGTTTGGGGACGGGCGTGACTTTTTTTTCGGCGGCCGCCTGAACCAGCGCGTGCTGGAACTGCGCTTCGGTGATCGGGCTGAGACCATCCGGCGCGTCTTCGACCACGGCGACGTCACCGGAGGGAACGCTGGGGTGGCCGATTCCCTGGGCGATCGCGAAGATCAGGAAGAGCAGGATGAAGAGCGCGGCGAAACCGAGCAGCGCAAGGCGCTGGAGCCCGACCGACTTCCCTCCCTTGGTGCTGAAGCGTGCCACCGATCGGGCAGCATAAATCAAATGCTCCGGGAGGGGGCCGCGCTCAGCCGCTCAGGCTCGCCTCGGCGGCTTCGGCCTGCCCCAGCTTCGCCGCCCGGATCGCCTCGGCCATCGCCAAAACCGCCGCCAGCCGTGCCTCCGGCTCGTCGGACACCCGTATCGCCGCAGTCTGCTCGCGCCACTCATAGAGCGCCCCCTCTAGCTTCTCCCTGAACGCGCCGGCGGCCTCGGAGTCGAGCTCGACCCCGGTAACGCTGAGCCGGCCGCCGCGGAACTCGACGCTGCGCGCGCCGGCCAGGCCGAGCTCGATCCTCGCCCGCTGCAGGGCGAGCAGGTTTTCCGCCTGCGGCGGCGGCTCTCCGAAGCGGTCGCTGATCTCGTCGCGGATCGCCCGCAGCTCGCCGGGCTCGCGAGCGGCCGCGATGCGCCGGTGGACGTCGATCTTGGCCGCCTCGAAGGGGATGAACGAGGCCGGCAGGTAGGCGTCGACGGGAACGTCGAGCCGCACCGGTTCTGGCGCCTCCTCCCCGCCTCCGGCCTCCTGCGCCACCCCAACCGCCTCGTCGATCATCTGGCAGTAGAGCTCGAAGCCGACCGCCGCGACGTGGCCCGACTGCTCCTCGCCGAGCAGGTCGCCTGCGCCGCGGATGTCGAGGTCACGCATCGCGATCTTGAAGCCGGAGCCGAGCTCGGTGTGGTCGGCGAGAGTCGAGAGCCGCGCCGCCGCCTCCTCGCTCAGCGCCTCGGCCGAGGGATAGAGCATGTAGGCGAAGGCGCGCTCACGAGAGCGCCCGACCCGGCCGCGGATCTGGTAGGCCTGGGAGAGGCCGAGCTGGTCGGAGCGCTCGACGATCAGGGTGTTGGCGCTGGGGATGTCGAGGCCGGACTCGATGATCGTCGTCGTCACCAGGCAGTCGGCGTCGCCGCGCAGGAAGCCGAGCATCGTGTCCTCGAGTTGTTTCTCGTCCATCTGCCCGTGCGCTTCGAGGAAGCGGGCGCCCGGCACCAGGCCGCGCAGGCGCTCGGTCGTCTCGGGCAGCGAGTCGATCCGGTTGTGCAGGAAGAAGGCCTGGCCGCCGCGCTCGAGCTCGCGGTTGATCGCCTTCGCGACCAGGTCCTCGTCGTAGGGCCCGACGTAGGTGCGGACCGGGCGCCGTCCCTCGGGCGGGGTCTCGATCGTCGAGATGTCGCGCAGGCCCGCCAGGCTCATCTGCAGCGTGCGCGGGATCGGCGTCGCCGAGAGGGCGAGCACGTCGACCTTGAGCTTCAGCTGGCGCAGCAGCTCCTTCTGCTTGACGCCGAAGCGCTGCTCCTCGTCGACGATGACGAGGCCGAGGTCCTTGGCGCGGACGTCGCGCGAGAGCAGCCTGTGGGTGCCGATCAGGATGTCGACCTTGCCCGCCTCGAAACCGGCCAGCACAGCTTTCACCTCGGCCGGCTTGCGCAGCCGCGAGATCCCCTCGACGACGAAGGGCAGATCGGCGAGGCGCTCGCGGAAGGTGCCGAAGTGCTGCTGGGCGAGGATCGTCGTCGGCACCAGCATCATCACCTGCTTGCCGTCGGCGGCGGCCTTGACCGCGGCGCGCAGCGCCACCTCGGTCTTGCCGAAGCCGACGTCACCGCAGACGAGGCGATCCATCGGCTGATCTGCCTCCATGTCCCCCTTGACCGCCTCGATCGCTTCCACCTGGTCGGCGGTCTCGCGGTAGGGGAAGGCGGCCTCCATCGTCATCTGCCACTCGCCGTCGGGCTCGAAGGCGTGGCCCTTGCGGGTCCGCCGCTCGGCGTAGAGGTTGAGCAGCTCGCCGGCGAGGGCGCCGGCGGCTTTGCGCGCCCGCGCCTTCATGTTCTGCCAGCGCTTGCCGCCCAGCGCCGAGAGCGTCGGTTCGCCGCCGGCGCCGACGTAGCGGCTCAGCTTGGCGAGCTGGTCGACGGGAACGAAGACGCGGTCCTCGCCCTTGTATTCGAGGTAGAGGTAGTCGCGGGTGACGCCGCCGACCTCGCGCGTCTCGAAGCCGGCGAAGCGGGCGACGCCGTGGTCCTCGTGGACGACGTAGTCGCCGACCCGCAGGTCGCTGAAGGCGAGGCGGCCGCGGGCGGCGCCGGGCGCGCGGGCTTCGGCTCGGCGGCGGCGATGGACGAGGCGGCGGAAGGGGTAGACGGCCAGCCGCAGCTCGGGGCTGACGAAGCCCTCGCGCAGGCGGGCCTCGGCGAATGTGAGGGCGGGCTTGGGCGAGATGCGGCCGCCTTCGAGCAGGGTCGCGTCGAGGCGGTCGAGGCCGTAGCGGGCGCGTTCGGCCTCGCCGCGGTCGTCGAAGGCGACGACCGTGCGGTAACCGGAGCGCACCTGCTTTTCCAGCTCCGCCTCGGCCTCCTTGACGCTGCGCGCCGGCGACTCGGCGCGGGCGGCGCGGAAGGCGCTCTCGTCATCGTCGCCTGCCGTGCGGAAGGCGAGCGAGGCGCGGGCGGCGAGCGGCTCGGCGACGTCGACATAGAGGTGGCGGGCGTCCTCGGCGTGCATCGCCGTCGTCGCGTCGTCCCAGTGGTCGCGCAGGGCCGGCTCGATCTCCTCGGCGGCGGCGAGGATCACCGCGGCCCGCTCGGGGACGAGGTCCAGCGGCGCCCCGAAGTGCTCGAGCGGCAGCGCCTCGGCCAGGCTCGGCGCCTCGCGGCCCTCCTCCTCGGCCTCCATCGCCGCCAGCGCGGCGATTTCGCGGTGCTCGGCGTCGAGCTCCGCCGCCGGCGCCAACTCCACCCGCTGGGCGTCACCCAGCGAGCGCTGGGTGAAGGTCGAGAACCAGCGCATCGACTCGACCTCGTCGCCGAAGAGCTCGATCCGCATGGCGCGCTCCTCGGTGGCGCCGAAGACGTCGAGGATGCCGCCGCGCACGGCGAACTGGCCACGCTCGGTGACCTGCTCGACCCGCTCGTAGCCCGCGCCGTCGAGGTCGCGGGCGATCTGCGTGAGGTCGATTTCCTCCCCCGCCGCGATCGCGAAGCCCGCCGGGCGCAGGGACGCGTCCGGAACGGCCTCGGCCAGGGCGGTGGCGCTGGCGACGACGACCGCGTCCTGCTCGCGACCGAGGGCATCGAGGGCATCGATTCGCAAGCCCACCAGGTGGGGCGGCGGCGAGACGTGAGAGGCGAAGCCGGTGCCGCGTGAGGGATAGAGGCGGACGCGGCGCGGCGCCAGGTAGGCGCGCAGGTCCGAGGCGAGGTCGCGAGCGGAGCGGTCGTCGGGGCTGACCAGCAGCGCTGGGCGGCCGGCGAGGCCGCGCTCGTCCTCGAGGATCGCCGCCAGCAGCAGCGGCCGCAGCATCGAGGAGGCAGGTACGTCCAGTGCCTCGCCGGCGGCAGCGGCATCGCGCACGCGGCCGGTGAGCGCGTGGACGCGCTCGTTGTCGGCGGCGATCTCGATTAGTGGTCGAAGACTCATGGGGGCGGTCCCGGAGATTGACATGCTGCGTCCTCGGTCGCTCGCGTGCAGAGCACGCCACGCTCCCTGCGTCCCTGCCTGTCAACCTCCGGACCACGCCCGGCTAGGCTGCACGGGGATGCGAATAAGACGACTTCTGGCGACGGGGTCGGCCCTGGGTCTGCTCGCCCACAACGCCTTCGAGGCCCGCGCCGGTGTCGGGCTTGTCTTCGAGCCGTTCATCGGCCGACGCGGGGCGGTAGCGATGTGGACCGCCTACTTCCCCCTGATGCTCGCCGCCGCCGCGAGCGAGAGCGAGAACGCCCGCCGTCTCTCGGCCTTCAGCGCCGGCATCGGCGTGGCCGGCGTCGCCGTTCACTTCAAGGCCTGGCCCTGGTCCCTGCACGGCGGTCTGCCGATGCTCGACGAAGCCGAGGGCCTGAGCGAGGAGCAGCTGCCCGCCTACAACGCGGTGCTCTGGTTCTGGCTGCTCAGCAGCGCCCTCAGCCTGCCCGCCGCGAACCGGCGGGGAGCGCGGCGCTTCGCCGCTGCCGGGCTGCTCAACTTCCCGATTCTGCTCGCCTCGGCGAAGCACCACTTCAGCTGGGCCCGCGAGCAGGCGGAGCTGGAACCGGAGCGCTGGAGCCCGGCGCTGCGCGAATAGCCGCTGCCGATGGGCGTGAAAGTCGAGATATAGATGGCTTTGAGTCCCATCGGTAGCAAGCGGGGGGTGCTCTCGCTTACCTTCGACAATCTCGGTGAGGCGGCGGAGCTGGAGATGGGGGCGCCGCGGGACGACGCGCCGCTTGGTCGCCACGAGACCGCGCTCGAGGTGGTGCCACGACTGCTGGCACAACTCGGGGAGCGCGGGATCACCGCTACCTTCTTCGTCGAGGGACTGAACGCTGAGATCTATCCGGATCTGCTGCGCGAGATCGACGCGCTAGGTCATGAGGTCGCCTACCACGCCTGGCGACACGAGCAGTGGGCCGAGCTGCCGGTGGCCGAGCAGGCCGCGAACCTGGAGCGGGGCCTCGCCGCGTTCGGGAGGCTCGGCCTCGAGATCGCCGGCCTGCGCCCGCCGGGTGGCCAGCTCGGCGCGGGCGGCGTCGGCGTCCTGCGCGATGCCGGCCTGCGCTACTGCTCGCCCGCCGGCGCCGGGGCGGGCTTCGAGGATGGCGTCGCCCTGCTGCCCTTCGAGTGGCGGCACCTCGACGCTAGCTGCGTGCTGCCGCCGCTAGCCCCAGCGCGAGAGCAGATCAGCGGCTCGCCCGACCCGATCGAGCCGTCCCACTTCGGTGCCTGGCTCGAAGCGGAGATCGACCGGCTGGTCGAAGAGGGCGGCTACATGGCGATCGTCCTGCACCCGTTCATGCTCGGCTGGCTCGGCGAAGAGGCGCTTTCGGCCCTGCTCGACCGGGTCGCCACGGCGGCGGGCGATGAGATCTGGGTCGCGCGCTGCGCCGAGGTCGCCGAGCGCGTCGCCGCCCACCCGGATCGTTTCGGCAACGGCGCCGTCCTCGACACCGCCAGCTGGACCTAGTATCCGAGTCATGTCCGCGCTGGGAGACGCGGCGGCGGCCCTGCTGCCGCCCGAGGGAGGAGGGCCCGAGCCCGAGCGGGTCGCGGCTGTCGCCAGGCGGATGATCAAGCGCATGCCGCGCGCCTCGCAGGTAGGCCTCGGGGCCGGGCTGCTGGCGCTGGAGGGGCTCTCCGTCGCCCGCTGCGGGCGCACTCTGGGCGCCGCCTCACAGGAGCAACGCGAAGCGCTGCTGAAGCAGGTCGCCCGCCTCGGCGGCGCGCCGCTCCTCGACTCGGTCAAGTCAATCGTCCTCCTCGCCCACGGCGCCGACACCTTCGCGGCGGAGATCGCGGCGGTCGCCTCGCGCCACCAGCCCTCGCGGCCCGACCCGCAGTTGGCGATCACGCCGGCTGCGGAGTGGCCCCAGAGCTCGAGCTGCGACGCGGTCGTGATCGGCTCCGGCGCCGGCGGCGCCTTTGCCGCCCGCGCCCTCGCCCGGGCCGGGCTCGACACCGTGATCGTCGAGGAGGGGGAGCGCTGGACCGTCGAGCGGATCCGCGGCTCGCACCCGCTCGAGCGCTTCGCCGGCATCTACCGCGACGGTGGCGCGACGATAGCGCTGGGCAACCCGCCGATCGCACTGCCGCTGGGGCGCGCCGTCGGCGGCACCACCGTGATCAACTCGGGCACATGCTTCAGGCCGCCGGCAGCGGTCGCCACCTCCTGGCACAAGGAGCACGGTTTCGCCCTCGCGGATCTCGAGCTGCTCGGTCCGCGCATCGCCGACGCCGAAGCGACGATCGGCGTCGCCCCCGCGCCGATGGAGGTGTTGGGACGCAACGGCGAACTCGCGCTCGAGGGCGCCGCGGCGCTCGACTGGCAAAGCGCCCCGCTGCGCCGCAACGCGCCCGGCTGCCGCGGCGCCTGCCAGTGCGCGATCGGCTGCCCCAACAACGCCAAGGGCGGCGTCCACCTCAACGCCCTGCCCCAGGCCTGTGAGGCGGGAGCGCGAATCGTCACCGGGCTGCGGGTTCGGCAGGTCCTGAGCGAGGCCGGCCGCGCCACCGGCGTGCTCGCCCACGGGCCCGACGGCGGCGAGGTGCGAATCTCGGCGCCACTGGTCATCGTCGCCGCTGGTGCGATCCCCACCCCGCCGCTGCTACGCCGCAGCGGTCTCGGCCGCCACCCGCGGCTCGGCCGCAACCTCTCGATCCACCCCGCCACCGGGATCACCGCCGGCTTTGATCAGCAGGTGGTGCCCTGGCGCGGCGTCATGCAGAGCGTCGGCATTGAGGAGCTGCACGAGTCCGAGGGGATCCTGATCGAGGCCACCGGCAGCCCGCCGGGCATGGGCGCGATCTCGGCTCCCGGCTACGGCACCCACCTGCTGGGCCGCCTCGACCGCGCCGCCGACCGGGCGATGATCGGCGCGATGATCGCCGACGAGCCCTCCGGCCGCGTCTTCGGCTCGCGGGCGCCGATCGTCTCCTACCGGCTGGCAAAGGCCGACGAACGCCGGCTCGCCGTCGCGATCGAGGCAATGGCACGGGTGATGCTGGCGGCGGGCGCGAGCGACGTCGAACTGGGCGGGGGCGCCCCCGCGGTGCGCTCGGAGGCCGAGCTGGCGGCCGCGATGCAGCAACTCGACGTCCGCCGCCTCCGTCTCGCTGGCTTCCACCCGAGCGGAACCGCAGCCGCGGGATCGGACCCGTCCCGACACCCAGTCGATCCCGAAGGACGTTTGCGCGGCGTCGAGGGCGTCTGGGTCGCCGACGGCTCGATCCTGCCCAGCTGTCCGGGCGTGAACCCCCAGCTCTCGATCATGGCGATAGCCGCTGGTGTCGGCGCGGCGGCAGGAGAGGGACTGTCCCCTCAGCTGCGGTAGGGCAACCCCGGACCGCTGCGCTGCCACTCGACCTGGCCGGCACCCTCCGCCGCCGAGCGGCCGACGACGTCGTCCCACTCATGCAGCATCGTCTTCAGCCGCGCCACCGCCTCCGGCGGGTGACCGGCCACCTCGCCGGCGAGCACCAGGGCCGCTTCCTCGGTGCTCGCGGCCGGCGCGACGCGGTTGACGAGGCCGAGGCGCAGGGCCTCGTCGGCGCCCACCGTGCGTGAGCTGAGCAGCAGGTACTTGGCCGTGGCGAGGCCGCAAAGCGTGACCAGGCGCGCCGGGCCGACCGGCACCCCGAGCGCCGCCCCCGGGAAGCGTAGGCGCAGATTGGAGCCGCCGACCCGCATGTCACAGGCGACCGCGATCTCGGCGCCACCGCCGACGACGTCGCCGTGGCAGACCGCGATCGTCGGCTTGGGCAGGGCGACGATCTGGTCGTAGACGTCGGCGAAGAGCTGCATGCGGCGGACCTTGCCGTCGGAGTCGAGCTCCTCCTTGACGTCGGCTCCGGCCGAGAAGCCCATGTGGTCAGCGGAGCTGAGGAGGAGCACCCGCACCGCCTCGTCGCCACGCGCCACGGCCAGGTGCTCGAGCAACTCGACCAGCATCTGGGTATTGATCGCGTTGCGCGACTTGGGCCGCTGCAGGCGCAGCACTGCCACGCCCCGCTCGTCGACTTCGTAGCTCGTCATCGGGGTCTCGTCGCTCACAGAGCCTCCATACGTTCAATCTATTCATCCAGCTGCGCGATCAGGGTCTCGGCCTCATCGGCCGCTCGATCGACCAGCGCCGCCACCTCCTCGCGCGGCTCACGGAAGCGAGCCAGGACGTAGGCGGCGACGATCTCCGGATCGGTCGAGTCCGGCCGGCCGACCCCGACCCGCACGCGCCAGAACTCGGGATCGCCGAAGCCGCGCTTGAGGCTCTTGAGGCCGTTGTGGCCGGCGAGGCCGCCGCCGAGGCGGACCCTGACCTCGCCGAAGGGCAGGTCGATCTCGTCGTGCAGGACGATCACGCGCTCCAGCGGCACCTTGAGCGAGCCGCGCGCCGGGCCGGCCGAGTCGCCGGAGACGTTCATCTGGGTCTGCGGCAGCAAGATCACCACGCGGGGGCCGCCGGCGCCGGCGCGCCCTTCGCTCAGCAGGCCGCCGAACTTCGACTTCGCCTTGGGCAGGTCCCAGCGCCGCGAGAGCTCCGCGGCGACCTCGAAGCCGACGTTGTGCCGGGTCGCGGCGTAGCGCTCACCCGGGTTGCCGAGGCCGACGACCAGGATGCGATCTCCCTGCTGCTCGCCCTCGCCGCGCTCGGCTCGGCGGCGGCGAAAGATCGACAGGGGTTACTCCCCGCCGGAGTCGCCCGAGTCGCCCCCGTCGCCGCCATCCTCGGCAGCGGCTGCCTCGCCCTCCTCGCCGACCAGCTCGGCCTCCTCCTCGACGGCGGGCTCGGGCTCTTCCTCCACGCGCGGCGGCGAAAGGGTGGCGATCGTTACCTCCTCGGGGTCGTCGGCGGCGAGCGTGACGCCCTCGGGCACGACCAGCGCCGAGAGCTGCAGGGTGTCATTGATCTCCATCGCCGACACGTCGGCGATGATGCGATCGGGAATTTCGGTGGGCAGCGCTTCGACCGTGACCTCGCGGGTGACGTGCTCGAGCACGCCGCCGCCCTTGACGCCGGGTGCGGAGTCGGCACCCTCGAGCTCAATCACCACGTCGGCCTGAATCGCCTCATCGAGGCGGACCTCCTGCAGGTCGATGTGCTGGAGGCTGCCGCGCACCGGGTGGTGCTGTTGCTCCTTGACCACGACGGGGACGGCTTTGCCGCCCTCGATCTCGAGGTCGAAGAGCGCCGCGCCTTCGCCCAGCACGTTGCGTATCTCGCGTTCGGGCGCCTGAAAGGCGCGCGACTCAGCGCCGCCGCTGTAGACGACGCCGGGCACCAGGCCCTCGCGTCGCAGGCGACGGGAGGTGCGGGAGCCGAAATCGCTGCGCGGCGCAGCCTTGAGGGTTTCGCGTCCTTTGGCCATTCGGATGGGAGAGGATAGAGAAAGAGGCGAATTCGGAACCTGTGGCAACCTAGGAAGCGATGAGCGAGGGCTCGAAGATCCCCAAGGGACGGGTGCGCCGCTCGGCCAAGCTGGGCTCGATCGTCGGCGTGCAGGGGGCCCGTTACGCCGGGACAAAGGCGGCAAACGTCGGTCGCTCGGAGGAATCGAGCAAGGAGCGGCTCGAGCAGCGTCACCTCGAAACCGCGATGAAGATGGTGGGCGCGCTGGGCCAGATGAAGGGCGCGGCGATGAAGCTCGGCCAGTTCGCCTCCTTCATCGACACCGAGTTCATCCCCGACGAGTACCGCGAGATCTACCAGGACCAGCTGGCGAAGCTGCGCACCGACGCCCCGGCGATGCCGTGGGAGAAGGTCGAGAAGGTGCTCACCGAGGAGTACGACGGCGAACCGCTCTCCGAGCTCTTCGCCGAGTTCGAGCAGGAGGCCTTCGCCGCCGCCTCGATCGGCCAGGTCCACCGCGCCGAGCTGCTCGACGGCAGGACGGTGGCGGTGAAGATCCAGTACCCCGGGATCGCCGAGGCGCTCGACGCCGACCTGCGCAACGCCGGCACGATCGTCCGCCTCGGTCGCGCCCTCGCCCCCGGCCTCGACGCCAAGGCGATCGCCAAAGAGCTGCGCGAACGGGTGATGGAGGAGCTCGACTACGAGTACGAGGCGCAGAATCAGCGCACCTTTTCGCGCGCATACCGCGATCACCCCTTCATCTACGTGCCGGAAGTGATCACCCGGCTCTCGCGCCGCCGGGTGCTGGTCACCGAGCTGGTCGAGGGACTCGACTTCGAGCAGGTCAAGGCGCTGCCGCACTCCGAGCGCAGCCGCTTCGGCGAGATCGTCTTCCGCGGCAGCTTCGGCTCGATCTACCACCTGCAGCAGTTCAACGCCGATCC
>Ga0207652_10000415_pt1 | contig 44199 bp, 38 predicted proteins | sample KBSC63BmetaG_FD_184334 | JGI IMG/M metagenome (GOLD analysis project Ga0207652, IMG submission 184334) | Corn rhizosphere microbial communities from Kellogg Biological Station, Michigan, USA - KBS C6-3B metaG (SPAdes) (version 2) | ecosystem: Host-associated > Plants > Roots > Rhizosphere ...
TGTCGGCGCGGACGTTGCCGTGCAGCGCCGCCAACCCGCGGCGGCGGGCTTCGTCCAGCAACTTCAGCATCAGGCGTTTGCCGAGGCCGTGGCCGGAGATGGCCTTGCCGACGATCAATCCGAATTCGGCGGTGCGCGCGTTCGTCGATGCCATGTGCAGGTCCGCGACGGCGCGGATTTCGCCATCGTCGTCGACCACGAATGCGGCGTCCCGCGCAGGATCGAGGCCGCGCACCTGCGCCTGCACCGACGCCGGCAATTCGCGCGAGCGATAGAAGAAGCGGTATTCGATTTCCTCGGGCGTCAGGCGCAGGAAGGCGCGTCGCAAGGCTTCCAGGTCATCGGGGCGCAGCGGCCGCAGGACGAAGTTTCGCCCGTCTTCGAGCCGGATGGATTCTTCGAATCGGCTGGATGTCACGACAGGAGCCGCAGCGTGAAACCAGGCCAGGGTCGGAACGTCCGCGCTGAACGATCTTCGTGTGAGGCAGCGATCACGGACGATCGCACGTCAGCGAATGACGCCGACCCCGACGCCGAAGCTGATGTTGGGATGGCCCTGGCGCATTTCTTCCGGCGTCCAGCGATGGAAGTCGCCGTTGCGCACGAACACCATCGGATAGATGTAGCGCGCTTGCCCGACCGCTTCGGCCTGGGTGCCCGTGAACTGTCCGCGTACGGTGATCAGCGAACCCTTCGGAAAATTCATCGGCTCGAGGAAGCCCGGCATCTCGGCCATGAAGCGTCCGGTCGCGGGCTCCTTGAGCCGCGGCCGTTGCGAGGAATCGAGCGGGTAGGCGAGCACTTCGATGCGTGTGTGGTCGGCAAGGTTTTGCACGCCGATCACTTCGCCGCCCCAGATGAGCTGCGCCTGCGGGAAATTGTTCGGCGAACCCGCGACCTGGTCGGGCGTGGCATCCACGATTTCCGGGCCGGTCTTGTAGAGGGGCGCGGGCGCGCACGCCGCGATCGCGACAGGCAGCGCAACGGCGGCCAGCAGTCGAGCCAGGTTACGAATGCGCATCGCGAAAGCCTCGCATGCCGTCGGATGCTCCCGAGCATAACCAAAATCGGCCATGCCGGCGCGGCGCCGCGTCGCATTCATTCACCGCGCAGCCAGCGCAGGTTTTCCGATGCGCCCGCGGATTGCGCAAGTACGTCGCGCAGCGGCGGCAGCAATGCGGCCAGCGTGGCATCCAGCTTCCACGGCGGATTCGCGATCAGCATGCCACAGCCGTTCAGGCGCAACGGCGAATCGTCGGGGCGCGCCAGCAATTCGGCGACGAGCACCTCGCCGAACGGGCCATTCGCCATGCGTCGATGGAACGGCGCGATGGTGCGATGCGTTTTGATCGGATACCACACCGCGTAAACCCCGTTTGGCCAGCGCGCATGCGCCGATCCGAGCGCCGCCTCGATCGCCGCGAATTCGCCCTCCTGCGCCTCGAACGGCGGATCGATCAACACCAGTCCGCGCTTCTCCAATGGTGGCAGCAGCGCATTCAACGCGGCGTAGCCGTCGCGCTGGTGCACGTGCACGCGTCGATCGTCCCGATACAGGGCGCGCAGCGCGGCGGCTTCATCCTGCTGCGTTTCGCAAAGCACGAGCCGATCGTCAGGGCGCAGCGCCCGTGCCGCCAGCAACGGCGACCCGGGATAATTTCGCAATGTTCCGTCCGGATTAAACGCGCGGATCGCGTCGACATAGCGACGCAGCGACGCGGACAGTCCGGGGCTGTAGAACAGCCGCCCGATGCCGTCCCGCCACTCGCCCGTTTTCCCTGCCTCCTCATCGTCGAGCGCGTAGCGGCCGCGCCCCGCGTGCGTGTCGAAATAACACAGCGGCTTGTCCTTTGCGGTCAATGCGTCCAGCAGCGCCAGGAGGATCGCGTGCTTGAACACGTCCGCGAAGTTGCCGGCATGGAAGGCGTGGCGGTAGTTCATGGTTCGATTCCGGGTATCGCTGCAGTATAGGTATCCGTCGGACGCCGCATGAACCCTGCTCCAGAGTTGAGTGGCGGTTTCGCCGCGTCTATGCTCCTGCGCATGCTTCGCGTGCCGCGCCCGAATTCGACGATTTTTCGCCTGACGCTTGCGCTGGCGTTGCTCGCCTGGACGGCGTTGGCGTTCGGCGCGCCGGCGACCGGGGTGAGCGCGATGCAAGCCCCGCAGTCGCAAGCGCAAATCGAGAACGCGGCTCCGCACTGCCAGGACACGATGGCGACCTCGCCCCGATCACGCAACGTGTCGACGCCCATGGCGCAAACGGGGCACGGCGATTGTTGCCAAACCGCATGCCACTGTTTGGCGGCATCGACGGCCGTGATGACCGTGCCGTGGGTATGGGTTGCGTTCGTTCCGCCCGCTGGACATGGGTCGGCGGGCCCGAAGGCGCCGGTTCCACCCGCGCCGGCAGCGCCGCCGTTGCGACCACCCATCGCCTGAAGCCCATCGCGGCATCCGATGCCGCGCTTCATCGCACCCGCTTCGCGGTTCAGCGCGAGGCGTCGTTCTTGCGCAGTCGGCGCGCGTGGCGCGCCCGCGGATATTTTCATGAAACCCATTCACGGCAACCCGGGATCATCGATTCCGGTGCTTTCGCGCCGTCGCTTCGTGCAGGGGCTGGCGCTGGGCGGCACGGCCGCGCTGCTGGGCGGCTTCGCCAAACCCAGCTGGGCGTTGGCCGAAAGCAATAAATCGCACGCGCTGTCGGGTACCGAGTTCAAGCTCGAAGTCGCCGAAATGCCGGTCGATTACACCGGCGCGGCGCGCATCGCGACCGTCGTCAACGGCCAGTTGCCGGGGCCCCTGCTGCGCTGGCGCGAGGGCACGACGGTCACGCTGCGCGTGACCAACCGGATGCGCGTGCCGACCTCGATCCACTGGCACGGCATCCTGCTTCCGTTCGACATGGACGGCGTGCCCGGCATCAGCTTTCCCGGCATCGCGCCGGGCGAAACGTTCACCTATCGGTTTCCGGTGCGACAAAGCGGCACCTACTGGTATCACGCGCATTCGCGCTTCCAGGAACAGACCGGCCTTTACGGCGCGCTCGTGATCGATCCTGCGCAGGGCGAACGGGTGCGCGCCGACCGCGACCATGTGGTGATGTTGAACGACTGGGCCGACATGGACCCGGAACGGATCTTCGCGGTCCTGAAAAAACGCAGCGACTATTTCAATCTCAACCATCCGACTGTGCCGAAATTCCTGAGCGACGCATCGAAGCTCGGACCCGCCGGCGCGCTGCGCGAGCGCGCGATGTGGAACCGGATGCGGATGAACCCGCGCGACCTGATCGACGTCGGCGGCTTCGCCTACACGTATCTGATGAACGGCGCGACGCCGGCCGGCAACTGGACGGGCCTGTTCCGGCCGGGCGAGCGGGTGCGGCTGCGATTCATCAACGGTTCGTCCAACAGTTACTTCGACGTAAGAATTCCGGGGCTGACGATGTCGGTCGTCGCCGCCGATGGGCAGGACGTCGAACCGGTTGCAGTCGACGAATTCCGCATCGCCGCGGCGGAAACGTACGACGTGATCGTCGAGCCGCCGGAAGATCGCGCGTACACGATCTTCGCGCAGTCGATCGACCGCTCGGGCTTTGCACGCGGCACGCTGGCGCCGCGGCCGGGCATGGAAGCCGAAGTGCCGCCGCTCGATCCGGTGCCGATGCTGACGATGGCCGACATGATGGGCGCGATGGGTCAGGGCGGTGGCCACGCCATGCATGGTGTGCAACACGGCGGGATGGAGATGCCGGACGCTGTGAAGGCGCGTCACGCGCGTACCGAATTCCACAACCCCGGCGTGGACATGCGTGTCGATTTCCCGCGCATCAACCTGGACGATCCCGGCCCGGGCCTGCGCGACAACGGCCGGCGCGTGCTGACCTACGCCGACCTGCACACGCCGGGTGGCTCGCTGTATCCGGAACCCGTCACGCGCGAAATCGAGCTGCACCTCGACGGCAGCATGGAACGCTTCATCTGGTCGTTCGATGGCGTGATTTTCTCGAAGGCGAAACCGATCCACCTTCGCTACGGCGAGCACCTGCGCGTGGTGCTGTGCAACGACACGATGATGAATCATCCGATCCATCTGCACGGCATGTGGAGCGAAGTCGAGTCGCCCGACGGCGAATTCCAGGTGCGCAAGCACACGGTGAACGTGCAACCCGCGCAACGCGTTGCGTATCGGGTGAAGGCCGACGCGCCCGGGCACTGGGCGTTCCACTGCCATCTGCTCTATCACATGGAAGCGGGCATGTTCCGCGAAGTGGTGGTGGCATGAACGCGCGGAACAATACCCTTGCCACGGCATGCGCGCTGGCGTGCATGGTCGCGACGACCGCGCCTGCTGCAGCCCGGCAAGCCACGCACCACATGGACATGACCGATGCGTCCACGCCTCGACATCATGGGCGCTCCGCGAACCACGCAAAGGTTGCGCCGCCCGTGTCCGTTCCAGCGCCCGCGTCGCATGCCATGCATGACATGCATCCCGCGGCCGTGCCCGAGGGGGATGTCCGCAGCAACGATTATTCCGGTGGCTATGGCCACGGCTCGATGCCGGGCATGGACATGCACGACGACCCGGTGCTCGGGAAGTTGCTGCTGGATCGATTCGAATACGTGCACGCGCGCGATGGCGACCCTGCGATCGCGATCGACGGCGAAGCCTGGTACGGCCGCAACTTCGACAAATTGTGGTTGAAGTTCGAAGGCGAGCATACCGACGGACGTCTTCGGGACCTTCGAACCGAAGCATTGTGGGCGCACGCGGTCGCGCCGTTCTGGAACACGCAACTCGGGGTGCGCCACGACTTCGGGGTCGGGCCCGGCCGCACCTGGGCCGCGTTCGGCGTCGAAGGCACGGCGCCCTACTGGTTCGAAACGGAGGCGACGTTTTACGTGGGACAGGCTGGCCGCACCGCCGCACGCGTGGCGTTCCAATACGAAGCGCGCTTCACGCAGCGCCTGATCCTGCAGCCGTCGCTGGAGGTTAATTTCCATGGGCGTGACGATCCGCAGCGTGGCATCGGATCCGGCTTGTCGGACATCGAAGCCGGGTTGCGCGTGCGCTACGAAATCCGCCGCGAGTTCGCGCCGTACATCGGTGTGGTGTGGCAGCAGCGCTTTGGTCGCAGCCGCGATTACGCGCGCGCGCAAGGTGATCAGGGCGATCTGGAATTCGTCGCGGGGGTCCACGTCTGGTTTTGAGCGCGAGGTGCCGCGTCGGGAAGCGCGCGCCCATGGGTGGCACGCTGTAAGGCAACCGGAATGGATTCGGTCTTCTCGCCCAGTTGGCCCGTCCGATGCATCCAGGAGCTTCCATGCGAAAGATATTCGCAGCCGTTGTTTTCACATCCGCTTGCGCGCTCGCATCGGGGACCGTCGTGGCCGGGCCCGCGCAGTACTTCCCTTCAACCGCCTACGTCGCCCTGCAAGGATCGGACAGCGTCGAATCGCTTCCCGGCGGCGTCACCTGGGGCAAACTCGACAGCGCGCACTATGTCGCAGTCAGCCCTGATGGAACGAAACTGCTGGTCAGCAGCGCGGCGACGGAAAACGCTTACGTGGTCGATGCGAAGACCGGCAAGGCGCTCGCCACGATCGCGGTCGGTACGGTGCCGCAGGGCGTCGCCATCGGCCCGCATGGACGTTACGGACTGGCGTTGAGCGCCGGAACGGATTCGGTGACCGTGATCGACATGCGGACGCTTGAAAAAATCAAGACCATCAAGGTCGGCAAGACGCCGCACAACGCGCGCTTCACCGCGGACGGCAAGCGCGCCTACATCACCTTGCAGGGCGGCACGGGCGTGGCCGTGCTCGACATGCACAGTCTCGCGAAGGTCGATGAGATCCCGGTGCCCGGCGTGCACGGACCGCACAATCTCGATCTTTCCGCCAACGGCCGGGTGTTGTGGGTGCGCGACCTGACGGGCAGCGTCGCCGCCGTGGACCTCAAGACACGCAAGGAACTGGCGGTGATTCCCGTGGGCCCGGGTCACGCGGGGATCGATGTCGTTCCTGCTGGGCGCTACGTGTTCACCGGTGGCATCGCCGGCCACGTGGTGGACGTGATCGATCCCGCGACGTTCAAGGTCGTCAAGCAGATCGACGTGGGCCAGGGCCCGCACGGCGTCAGGGCCAGCGCGGATGGCCGATGGGTGTACGCGGCCGTCACGGCCACCAACAAGGTCGCGGTCATCGATGCGCATTCGCTCAAGGTCGTCAGGCAGATCGACATGCACGGCCAACTGCCGTTCTGGATCGCCGTGCGCGGCAATGACTGAGAACCTGGTTTCGTGATGCGGTGACGAACCCTGCCATGATGCAGGTACCGATGACACCCGAACCCGTCCGACAGTCCACGCTGACCTGCCCGCACTGCGGGCATCGCAGCGTGGAATCCATGCCCGTTGACGCCTGCGTGTTCTTTCACGAATGCGCGGGCTGCGGTGCGATGCTGCGTCCGAAACCTGGCGACTGCTGCGTGTTCTGTTCGTACGGCGACGTGCCGTGCCCGCCCGTACAACGGCAACGCCCCTGTTGCCGGCGTTGATGCTTCCACGAGTTCAGTGCAGGTCCACCATGATCGTGGTCGGGTGCTCGGCGTGCCAGATCACCGGCTGCGCGCGGTACAGGTTCGGCAACGCGCGCTGCAGCGACGCGACTTTCGGCGCGTCGTTGATGGCGATGTAGAGCGCCTCCGGGTGCAGGCGTGCGTAATCCTGGTGGTAATCCTCGGCGGGGTAGAACGCCTCGAACGGCACGACCTGCGTCACGATCGGCGCCGCAAACGCGTGCGCGGCACCGAGTTGTGAGATGTAGTCCTTCGCGATCCTTTGCTGTTCGGGATTGGCATAAAAGATCGCGCCACGGTACTGGGTGCCGGTGTCGGGACCCTGGCGGTTCAGCTCGGTCGGGTTCGTGGCCACGGAGAAATAAACGCGCAACAGTTGTCCGTAGGTGACCTTCGAAGGGTCGTAGACGATCCGGACGGTTTCCGCGTGCCCGGTGTCGCCTTCGCTGACCTGTTCGTATGTAGCGGTTGCGGCAGCGCCGCCCGAATAACCGGAGGTCACGTTGCTCACGCCGGGCACGTGTTCGAATACCCATTGCACGCCCCAGAAGCAACCGCCTGCCAGTACCGCGGTGGCTTTGCCGGAATGATTCGCAAGGGGCGCGTCGACGCTGGGGGCCGGGACGGCTGCATGAGCTGCCACCGCGTCATTCGTGGCAGTTGCGCATGATGCCACGGCAGGCATCATCAGCAGCATGAGCAATGCGCGCAAAGTTCTGGAAATCATTGGTGTTTGCCAGTCCTGGTTCCGACAGGTTCCGGAAAATGGACCGGCCGGACGCCCGACCGATGACACCTCGCCTCCAACGTCTTTGGGCAAGCTCAATGCGCGGCGGCAGGCATCCGACCGCGCACCAGCAACGGCGCGATCACGAGCAGGTAGATCGCGTACGCGACGAACCATGCGAGCGCCGCCCACACCCACCCGCGCGGCGTGTTGATGCAGAGCCTGAGCGCCGCGGCCAGGGTCGGCAGCACGAACATCAGCGTGAGTGCGGCGTTCGACTGGATCGGCACGCCGCTGTGGCCTTGCGCCACGCGCACCATCATTGCGAGCGACAGCGTGCCCAGCGCGCCGACGGTGATCCCGTGCAGGGTGTCGATTTCCGGCATCGTGGTAATGCCGACCAGCGCGACGCCGCGAACGGCAAGCCCGATCGCCAGCCACAGGTAGCCGAGGTGCAGCACCCACAGCATCGGTTCGCGCCAGGTGCGCCAGCCGCGCCAGCCGGCCAGGCGCACGAATGCGAGCGTGGCCACCACCAGCATCAGGATGCCACGCGCCAACGCGGGCGCTCCGGCGAGGCCGCACAACAGCACCAGCGCGCCGCCGCCGTTCACCGCGAAGATCACGTACTTGTTCACCCACATCGTGTGGCCGGCGAGCTTGCGCCCGGTGAAGAACGGAATCACGCGTCCACCGATCGCCAGCATCAGCACCATCAGCAAATCGACCACGCCGATCAGCGCGCGCGTGGGCACGGTGGGATTCCCGGCGAGCACGCCTGCGTAGAACGCAATGTCGAGGCCCGCGTAGAACAGCAGGATGCCGATCAGGAACGCGTTGCGCTTGTTGCGCGACAGCCACAGCACGCGCCCGACCAGGAACACCAGCCCGAACAGGTAACCGACGTCGAACAGCGCGCCGACCCAGAACGGCAGCGGCGTCAGCAGCAGCACGCGCGCGATCACCCACGTCGCGGTCAGCAACCACAGGCTGCGGCGCGTGGTGGTGGCAATGCCGGTCCAGTTGGCCGACGCGGTCAACAGGAACCCGCCGACCAGCGCGCCCGCGAAACCGAAAAGCATCACGTGTGCGTGCCAGTAGAACGGGTTCTGCAACGCGGCGGATGGCAGCCAGCCGTAATGCAGGAACGCACCCCACGCCAGCATCCCGACGCTGGCGGCCAGCGCGGCACAGAAGAACAGCGGACGGAACGGATGCAACGGCGGAGCGGGCGGACTCATGTTGATTTGCGTAGTGGCCATGGCGTCTGGAGTGTTCGGCAATCCTCTCATGCTGGACCCGCCGCGTCATGGTCGCCCTGATGCCGGTCAATGAAAAGTGCGAATGTCGAATCGGGCCGGGGTCGCTCGTCGCCAACATGAACCGGCGCATCGCCGGGGCACTGGAGACGAGTCATGCGCGTATTGGTGATCGTGAAGGCGAGCGAAGAATCGGAAGCCGGCGGGATGCCGGATGCGAAGGAACTGGCCGAGATGGGCAAGTTCAACGAACAACTGGTGAACGCCGGCGTGATGCTGATGGGCGAAGGCCTGCACCCCAGCTCGAAAGGCGCCCGGGTGCGCTTCGACGGCAAGCGCCGCACGGTGATCGACGGCCCGTTCGCGGAAGCCAAGGAACTGGTCGCCGGCTTCTGGTTGTGGCAGGTGCGCAATTTCGACGAAGCGATCGAATGGATCAAGCGCGCGCCGTTCGACGGCGGCACGGAAATCGAGCTGCGCCCGGTGTTCGAAATGGAAGACTTCGGCGAGGCCGCGACGCCCGAGATCCGCGAACACGAAGCGCGCCTGCGCGAGAAGATTGCAAAGGCCTGAACCGGACCGCGGCGGGCGCTTGCACCGGACGCGAAGGGCTGTTGTGATCGGCCGTCATGACGACGGCCGACGCCCACCGCACCATCGAAACCGTCTGGAAGATCGAGGCGCCACGCCTGATCGCGGGCCTCGCGCGCATGCTGCGCGATGTCGGACAAGCCGAGGACCTGGCACAGGAGGCGCTGGTCGTCGCGCTGGAACGCTGGCCCACCGACGGCGTGCCGGACAATCCGGGTGCGTGGCTGATGACCACCGCCAAGCGTCGCGCGATCGACCAGTTGCGCCACAACAGGATGCGCGACGACAAGCGGGCCGCCCTCGATTACGAACTCCAGCCTGACGCCATGACGCACGCCCCGGACCATGCGGATGCGCTGGATGACGATATCGGCGACGATCTGCTGCGGCTGATCTTCACCGCCTGCCATCCGGTGCTCACCCGCGACATGCAGGTCGCATTGACGCTGCGCATGTTGGGTGGCCTGACCACGCCGGAAATCGCGCGCGCGTTCCTGGTGCCCGAACCCACGGTCGCGCAACGCATCGTGCGCGCCAAGCGCACGCTCGCGGAAAAGCAGGTGCCGTTCGAGGTGCCGCGCGGCGAGGAACTCGCGCCGCGACTGGCCGCGGTGCTGGAAGTGGTCTATCTGGTTTTCAACGAAGGCTATACCGCCACCGCGGGCGACGACTGGGCGCGGCCCGCGTTGTGCGAGGAGGCGATGCGGCTGGGTCGCGTCCTCGCCGGCCTCGCGCCGCGCGAACCGGAAGTGCACGGGCTGATCGCGCTGATGGAAATCCAGGCTTCGCGCTTGCACGCGCGCACCGCGGCCGACGGCACGCCGATCCTCTTGCTGGACCAGGACCGCGCGCGCTGGGATCGCTTGCTGATCCGCCGTGGCCTCGCGTCATTGGAACGCGCGGAACAACTCGGCGGCGCCGACGGCAATTACGCGCTGCAGGCTGCGATCGCCGCCTGCCATGTGCGCGCGTTGCACGCGAAAGACACCGACTGGTCACGGATCGCATCGCTGTATGCGCGCCTCGCCGAAGTCGCGCCGTCGCCGGTGGTCGAACTGAATCGCGCGGTCGCGGTGTCGATGGCCGAAGGCCCCGCGGCGGGCTTGCAACTGGTCGATGCACTGCAGAAGGAACGCGCGTTGCGCGATTACCATCTGCTGCCCAGCGTGCGTGGCGACTTGTTGTTCAAACTCGGGCGCCTGGATGAGGCGCGGGCGGAATTCGAACGCGCAGCGACGCTCACCGGCAACGCGCGCGAATCGGAACTGCTGCGCCGGCGCGCCGAGGCGTGTGCCGATCATGAATGAAGAGAATCTGCAGAAGCCGCTTTCGCTCGCCATTCCGGCGCAGACCGGACTGCGTTTGCAGGATTGCAAACGCGAACGCCGCAGGCGGCGCGTAGCGCGAGCGCCAAGGATGGCGCGAGTGATCCATCTTTTTCAGCAATTTGGATCCCGGCTTTCGCAGGGATGACGCTGTCGAGATTTTTCGATGAACCCGGAGAGAGTCATGGCCTACATGCTGTTCGTTGCCGAACCCCGCGGTCAGCGCGCCGAGCGCACCGAGGAAGAGGGCAAGGCGCTGTACCAGCGCATGCTGGATTACGCCGAGGACCTCAAATCGCGCGGCGTGCTGCGTGCCTATTCGTCGTTGCGCAACGATTCCGAAGGCCAGCGCCTGCAAATCCGCGCCGGCAAGCGCAGCCTGCGCGACGGCCCGTTCTCGGAGGCGCGCGAGATGATCGGCGGATTCTTCCTGGTCGACTGCGCCACCCGCGACGAGGCCGTCGAACTCGCCGCGCTGTGCCCGGCGGCCGAATGGGCGACCATGGAAGTGCGCGAAACCGGGCCGTGCTACCTCGGCTGACGGTCGTGCCTCTTGGCAACGAGCAACTTCGCCCGGCGCCTGCGCTGCGGGTGAGCAGCTGGCTAAACGAACGATCAGGCCGTGGAGCGGTTCCGTAACGGCTCGGGCTTCATGCCGGTACGAGCAGGCGGAAAACCCAGTATGCACCTATGCCCATTTGCGCGGCGAACGCCGTGAAACGCACCGTGACCGCGGTGGGCCTTACGGACGCCAGATGCACCAGCGACTGGAAAACGCGGCACGCCAGGAACGCGTAGGCGAGCGGGTCCGTGACCGAGCCGCGGCCGGTGGCGATTGCGACCAGCAGCAAGCCGCCAAAAACCGGAAGCCCTTCCAGACAGTTGGCGTGGGCCCTGGCGAGGCGCTGCATGAAGGGAGAAATGCCCGCGTTGTCTGGCGTGAACCCGTTGGCAGGCACTTTGCGGCGCAGCACGAGTTGCGTCCGGATCGCCTCCATCAGCACGAGAAGCAGCAACGTCCAGGCAATGAAGCCAATCAGTGCGATGCTGCTGGGGGTGATCATCGCGGCCTCCGGATGGTGAAGCCCAACTGCAAGCCGTTTCGAAGTGGAGCACGACTCCACTGTACGGCGGTTTATCGCTTGTCAGCCGCTTCCGCCGGGCTGCCCTTGTCGAACACCACGCGCCACACGCCGGGTGCTTCCCGGCGCCAGATCGAATTGAAGCGGCCGGTGATCTTGCCGTTTGGATTGCGCACCAGCCCGGTGCTGAGCGCCAGCGTGCCGGACGGGAGCACTTCCACGCGATCGGGTTCCCAGGAGAACGGCGCGGCCTTGCCCTTGAAGAATTGGGACCACGCCGCGAGCACTGCTTTCTTGCCGTGCAGCACCCCGGTGCCATTGAAGAAAATCGCTTCATCGGAAACGTGGGTGGCGAATGCGGAAACATCGCGGTCGGCCATCGACTTGGCGAATGCGCGTTCCGCGGCAAAGACCTGCTGCTGCGGTGAATCGGTGGCCGACGAGGCGACTTGCCACGGGATCGCGATCAGCACCATCGCCAAGGCGAGGCGCCTTGCAATGCCGGTTTCCGGGCGGCGAAAAGCGGCTATGGGATTCATGGCGCGGCTCTGGTCGGGGGTGGGTTTGGGCGGAGCATACTTCAGCCCGGGCGCCAGAGTGGCGCCGCAACATCCCGTCCTGCCGGCAGCAGACGAGACGGGTTTGCGGGCAAATCAGGGCGAGCTTTGCAGTTGCGATCTGTAGGCGGATGTCATTCATTACACTGCGTCGCAACCACCCGGACGCCTCATGCGTTCGCGACTGCGGAGACACTGCATGCGCTGGTCTTGCGGATTGGGCTTGTTCGTCCTGCTTGGCTTGATGGCGTCGACGTTGCTCGCGGCCGAGCCTGCTACCTCGGCGTGCAGCGCGCCGGCCTATCGCCAGTTCGATTTCTTCGTGGGCGATTGGGATACGTTTGACGCGCAGGCGCCGGACAAACTCGTCGCGCGCAACACCGTGAAAGTCATCCTCAACGGCTGCGTGGTTCACGAGGACTATCGCCAGCACGACGGCTTGCACGGCGAAAGCTACAGCCTTTACGACGCGGCCCGAAACGTCTGGCATCAGAGCTGGGTCACCAATCGCGGCGATCTGCTGTTGCTGGATGGCGGCATGCAGGGTGACCGGATGGTGTTCAAGGGCGTCGAAAGGAAAGTCGGGAAACCCGACGCGCTGGTGCGCGCGGCCTGGTATCGGCAGGGCGACGGCGTCCGCGAAACGGCGGAACGGTCGCTCGATGGCGGCAAGACCTGGAAGACCGAGTTCGACATCCTGTTCAAGCCCCACGAGTAGAACCCGCGCCCGGGGGGCTGGTGGAAATGACCATTGCATTGTGGTGCGGGCTGATTGCGATGCTGTTGCCTTACGTTTGTTTCGGCATCGCCCGGAACAGGGGCGAGGCCCGGACGGTCGATGCTTGCGCGACAACCACGATCCTCGCGATTTTCCGAATTGGATCCGGGGCGTGGCGAAGCGCGCGTGGGGCGCGCAGCTCAATTCGTTCGAATCGCTCCCGGGCTTCGCGCCGGCCGTCATCATCGCCCACCTGGTGCGCGCTCCGCAGCATCCGGTTGATGCGCTCGCCCATGGTTTGGGTCGTGGCGCGGGCTTATGTGGCGTCCTACCTGGGAGACAAGGCTGCGCTGCGGTCGGCGGCGCAGTTCCTCAGCCTGGCTTGCGTACTTGGGTTTTTCGTCGCGGCCGGTCTGGCGTAAGCGGTCGACCCGCGGCGGGTGCGGGCACCACCAACGGCAAGGCGTCGTTTCAGCGCGCGGTGAGGACGAGCTGTTGCAGCCGCGTCGCGTGGACGAGCAGTTCCTTGCGCAGTTGTTGCGGCGTGTGGATCTCGAATTCGAACGGCACGCGCGCGAGCTGACGGGCGAACCACGCCAGGTCATCGGTGCGCACGCGCAGCAGCACGCCGTCAGCCGACGTTTCGAACAAGCCGATCGCGGCTGAGAATGCATCGCGCGCCTTGACAAGATCGGTGTGCAACAACACCTCCACGCGATGCGCGCGCGGCAACGTGGCGATGGTGCGGTTCAACCAGTCCAGCACGTCGAAATCCTTCGGCCGTTTGAACCGCGCATCCAGCGGTTGCACCCCGATCATCCGGTCGACGCGGAACGCGCGCACGCCGTGGCGCAGATGGCAGAAGCCGACGGCGTACCAGGCGCCGCCCCGGAATCCGAGGCCGTAGGCATCGAAGTCACGCTCGCTTTCTTCGCCCTGCGCGGAGCGGTAATGCAGGTGCACGCGTTCTGCCGCGTGCGCCGCATGCGTCAAAAGCATCAGGGTCGAGGCGCTGGCTTGTGCCGTGAAGGCACCAGCGGATTCGATCGAGACGCTTGCTTCCACCGCGTGCAACCGGCGTTTCAGTGAATCCGGCATCACGCGTTCCAGCTTGGCCTGCGCGCTGGCCAGCGCCGATTCGCCCGCGTGCAGTCCGAGCCTGCGTGCGGCCAGCAGACCCATCGACAGCGCCAATGCTTCCGCGTCGGTGAACATCATCGGCGGCAGCTTGAAGCCCGCTACCAGCATGTACGCGCCGTGGCGGCCGCGCTCGGTCGTGATCGGGATCCCGAGTTCTTCCAGCAGCACGATGTAGCGCCGCAGCGTGCGTACGTCGACGTTGATGCGCTGCGCCAGCTCGGGCCCGCTGATGCGGCCGCGGCTTTGCAGCAGCTCCAGGACGGCCAGCACGCGGGAGGCGGGGTGGGGCATGCGTGCAGTCTAGCCTGAATCAGGACATGAATCGCCCTGATTAGGTTTTAGCGTACGCGCCAGGTTCGAGCAACCCGGAGACCGCGATGCCCCGCCTTTCAGTCCTGCTGTTTGGAGCATTCTGCATGAGTACGTTCGTCACCGCCGCGCACGCGGCTACCGACGCGGGCGCCGCGTCGGAGAGCGTCGCGCACCTGATCGATTACCAGGTGGTCGAATTGCGCCGCTACGACATCGCGCCCGGCCAGCGCGACCGCTTCGTGCGTTATTTCGACGCGTATTTTCCGGAGGCGTTCGAGCAACTGGACTGCATGGTGTTCGGACAGTTCGAGGATCGCGCCGCGCCCACCAAGTTCGTCTGGCTGCGCGGCTACCACGACATCGATGCGCGCCCGATTGTGGATGCGGCGTTCTATTACGGACCGGTATGGCGCGAGCATCGCGTCAAGGTGAATGCATTGTTCCCGGGTGCGAGCGACAACGTGTTGCTGCTGCGTCCCTTGAACGCGAACACTGGCGTCACGGTGTTGCCCGCGGTTGATCCGGTGGACGAACCGCACGGCGCCCGCGGCGTGGTGGTCGCACAGATTTTTGCGGTGAAGAAGGGCGATGAAGATGCCTTTGCCGGACGGGCGCAGGCCGCGTTCACGCGCTACGCGGGTGCGAACGTGCATCCGGCCGGCGTGCTGGTGACGCTGGATGTGCCGAACAACTTTCCGCAGCTGCCGATCCGCACCGACGGGCCGTTCCTGGTCTGGCTGGGCGTGGTCGAAGACGATGCGGCGCTGAAGCATTTCGAGGCTTTGGCGTCCGATGTCGAACATTCGCTCGTAGAAACCGGCATGTTGCGCGGTACGCCGGAGCGGCTCGTGCTGGATCCCACGCCGCGCTCGCGCCTGCGCTGGTGGCCCGTTGCGGATGCGAAGCCATGAGCCACGCGGCCGACCTGCTGCTGTTCGCCGCACTGGTATTCGGCATCGTCGTGCTGCCGGGTCTGGACATGGCCTTCGTGATGGGCAGTTCGCTCACCGCGGGGCGCCGGCACGGGTTGGCGGCGGTTGCGGGCGTGGTGGCCGGCGCCGCATGCCACGTGGTGATGACCACGTTCGGCATCGGCGTGTTGCTGAAGGTGATGCCTGCCGCGTTCAACGCATTGCTGCTGGCCGGCGCCCTGTACATCGCGTGGATCGGCGTCTCGTTGCTGCGCGCCGATTCGGCGTTCGGCATACAGACCCAGGGCGGTGCAGCGTCGGCGTGGATCACTTTCCGTCGTGGCGCGCTCACGTGCCTGATGAATCCGAAGGCGTATCTCTTCATGCTCGCCGTCTTTCCGCAATTCCTGCACGCCGAATACGGGCCACTGTGGTCGCAATCGCTGGTGCTGTGGCTGATCATCGCGTTCACCCAGCTCGCGGTTTACGGCGCCGTCGCGCTGGCCGCCGCGCAGGCGCGCGGGTGGCTGGTACGGCGACCCGGCGCGGGCGTGGCCGTCGCGCGCGTGGTCGGAACGGTGCTGATCGGCGCGGCGCTGTTCACCGGATTCGAGGGCTGGCGTTCGTTGTGAGTGGGCGGCGACAATGCAGGGAACGTTTTCGGTCCGATATGGAAATTCGATGAGAAATGATGCAGTGCCGGCAACCCGCGCCGTGCAGGGGATACCGTGGCTCTTCGCGTTCGCATTCGTGATCGCGATCTTTGCCGGTGGCGCGGCCCATGCGGCCGATGCGTCGGTCGACAACTGCCACGTCGGCGCCTATCGGCTTACCGATGGCAGCGTCGTGGATGTCGGACCCAGCGACGGTTCGCACTTGCGCTGGCGCCGCGAAGACGGCACCACGGGTTCGCTCACGCCCCATGCCGATGGAACGTGGACCAGCACGCTGGGTTGGACTGACAGGCCGGATGGCGTCAAGGTCGCGTTCTCCGATTGCGCGGATGCCCGCATCGATTTCAATGGCACCCGCGGGCAGCGCATCGCGTTCGATGTCACCGACACGCGCTTCCAGGGCGCCGGCGTCACGCTGGCCGGACGACTGGTGTTGCCCAAGGGGAACGGCCGCGTGCCGATCGTGGTGCTGGTGCACGGCTCGGAACACATGTCGGCGCTCGATTTCTATTCCCTGCAGCGGATGTTTCCCGCCGCGGGCATCGGCGTGTTCGTGTACGACAAGCGCGGCACCGGCGCGTCGGGTGGGCAGTACACGCAGAGTTATCTTTTGCTCGCCGACGATGCGATCGCTGCGGTGGGCGAAGCGAAGCGCCTCGCGGGCACGCGCGCCGGGCGCATCGGGTACCAGGGCGGCAGCCAGGGTGGCTGGGTGGCGCCGCTGGCCGCGAAAATTTCGCCGGTGGATTTCGTGATCGTCGGCTTCGGGCTCGCGGTGTCGCCGCTCGACGAAGATCGTGAGGCGATCGCCTATGACATGCAGCGACAGGGCTATGGTCCGGACGTGATGGCCAAGGCGATGCAGGTTGCGGACGCATCCGCCGCGATCCTGCTCAGCAATTTCCGCAGCGGCTACGACAAGCTGGACGCGCTGAAAAAGCAATACGGGCAAGAGCCGTGGTTCAAGCACGTGCACGGCGACGTCACGTGGGTGCTGCTGGCGTGGCCGGCCGAGGAACTGAAGCAAAAGGGCCCGGTGCTCTTCGCCGGCGTTCCGCTTCAGTACGATCCCATGCCGGTGCTGCGGAACCTCGACACGCCGCAACTCTGGATCCTGGGTGGCGAGGATGCCGACGCGCCGAGCGCGGAAACCATCAAGCGACTGCGCGCACTCCAGCACGCAGGCCGGCCGATCACGCTCGCGGTGTATCCGCATGCCGAACACGGCATGTATGAGTTCGAGACGAAGCCGGATGGCACGCGTGTCGACACCCGCAATCCCGAGGGCTACTTCCGCATGATGCGCGACTTCATTCTTTCGGGACGCTTGCACGACAGGTACGGAAACGCCATTTTGCATGCAGGCCCGTCGAGCGCAGCCGGTGGTCCGAGCGGCTGACCGGCCGATCGAAAACGGCTTCGCGTGCAGCGCCCCGCGCAAGGGCATCCGCGCTCCTGGCAGGAATCACCGCTTCCCCTGATATTGCGGCCCCGCTTGCGATATATTGGCCCCGCACGGGGGCGGGAGGTCTTGCGGGCAGGACCTCAACGAGAGCGCCGGGGCACAATGGATATGGCGGTGGCGGGCGACCTGTCTCACCTTGGCAACACGGCGCGTCGCGTCGGTGTCGAAGTGCTGGCCGTCAACGCGGCGCGGGTGGACGCGGAAGCGCAATGGCCTGCCGAAAACATGCAGGCACTGGCGAAAGCGGGTTTGCTCGGCCTGCACGTTCCCGAACGATTGGGCGGCCACGGCCAGGGCATGCTGGCGCTGGCGGTGATCTGCGAAGAACTCGCGCGCCATTGCGGCTCCACCGCGATGTGCTATGGCATGCATTGCGTGGCAACCCAGGCACTGGTCGCCAAGGCGACGCCGGAACACGAGTCGCGCTATTTGCAGCCGATCGCCCGCGGCGAGCACGTGATGTCGCTGGCGCTGAGCGAGCCTGGCACCGGTTCGCACTTCTATCTGCCGCGCGCGCATTTTCGGGCCGACGAAGGCGAATTCGTGCTCAGCGGCGTCAAAAGCTTCGTGACCAGCGGCGGCTACGCCGATTCGTACGTGGTGTCGTTGACCTCGCTTGACGCCAAGGACGATCCCGGCAGCTTCACGCTCGTACTGGTGGAGGGCAGGTCGGAGGGCTTGCGCTGGGGCGAGGCGTGGCACGGCTACGGCATGCGCGGCAACAGTTCGCGTACGGTGCATCTTGAACACGTGCGCGTGCCCGCCATGAACCTGTTGGGCGCCAGGGGTGACCAGATCTGGTACACCTTCGAGATCCTGTTGCCGCATTTCCTGATCGCGATGGCGGGCGTGTACCTCGGTCTCGCGGCAGCGTCGCTGGAACTTGCGATCGAGCACCTCAAGACGCGCGAACACCAGCATTTCGACGAAACACTGAGCGCGCAGCCCGTGCTGTGGCACGATGTGGCGAGCGCATGGACCGAAGTGGAAGCCACGCGACGCCTCGCCCATCATGCGGCGCGCCTCGCCGATGCGGGCAACCCGGGCGCGACGCAGGCGTTGCTGGCGGCCAAGGGCAAGGTGGCGAACGTTTGCAACCAGGTCACCGACACCGCGATGGCCTTGCTGGGCGGTCGCGGCTATGGCGAAAACGGCGCGGTCGCGCGGATGCATCGCGATGCGCGTGCGGCGCAGGTGATGAGTCCCACCACCCATCTCGTGGAGGCATGGCTGGGGCGTTCGCTGCTCGGCCTGCCGCTGCTGTAGGTGCCCGCGTGACGTTCGCCATCGCGAACCTGGGTGACGGCTCGACCGAACGGGCGCTGCGGGCGGCAATCGCCGCATCCGAATCCGACATGGTGCTGGTGGACGATCCCTCGCACGCCGACGTGCTGGTATGCGCAGTCCACGAACCGGCCGCGTTGACGTCGGCCAGCGATGCCCACCGCGAACTGCCGGATACGCAGATCGTGCTGCGCGCGTCCGATCCGGAAGCCGAACGCCTGCGCGCGCAGATTTCGTTCGTGCCGGGGCTCGCTTCCGCATGGATCGTGGCGGACTCGGCATCGCCCGAGTCGATGGCCGCGGTTCTGCACAAGGCCGCGAGCGCCTCGGCCCGCCGCCGGCAACTGCACGTGCTGCGCCGGGAAATCAACGAGCAGTTGAGCCGTGCGCCTGGCGTCGATGAGGTGGAACCCGAGTACCAGCGCCAGCGTCAACTGGAGCTTTCCGAACGTTACCTCGCGACGCTGCTGGCGCAGGCGCCGCAGGCTTTCGTGGCCATCTCGCCGGGTGGCGAGGTCGCAGCCTGGAACGCCGCGGCGGAGCGTATCTGCGGCGTGCCGGCGCAGACGGCGATCGGGCAGCACGTGTGCCGCGTGTTTCCCACGGCGACCGCGGCGACGATCCTCGATCTCGTGTGCCTGACGCTGGAACGCAACACGGTCAGCGCGCGCGAACTGAGGCTGGCCTTCGCGCCCGGCACGATCTGGGCGCAGGTGAATGCCGCCCCCGTGCACGAAAACGGCGAGCCGCTGTGCGTGTCGGTCACCATCCGCGACATCACCGATCGCCACCGGATCACCAGCGCCCTGCGCGCGAGCGAGTACCGCTACCGCACGTTGATCGAAACCTTGCCGCAACTGATCTGGACCACGTGCCCGGAGGGCGGCGCGCGTTATTACAGCCCGCAGTGGCAGGCCTATACCGGCCTCGACCCGGGCGCGCACATGGGCAGCGGATGGCTGGATGCCGTGCACCCGGATGACCGCGAACACGCCGCTGCGGAATGGCGCAGCGCGGTCGAGCAGAAGCACCTCTACGACGTGGATTACCGGCTGCGCGGCGCGGATGGCAGCTACCGCTGGTTCAAAGCCCGCGGTACGCCGATCCGCGACGAGGATGGCAACATCACCGAATGGTTCGGCACCACCACCGACATCGACGACATCGTGCGCGCACGCGAGACGCTGCAATCCAATGTCGTGGAATTCGAAGTAATCGTCCAACGGGAAATCGCACGTCGCGCGGCCGCCGAGGACGCCTTGCACCGCGCGCAGAAGATGGAGGCGATCGGCACGCTCACCGGCGGCATTGCGCACGACTTCAACAACATCCTGCAGGTGGTCGGCGGCAACCTGCACCTGTTGGCGGAGCAGTTCAGCCGGGAACCGTCGGCGGAACGGCGCATCGGCAACGCGCTGGAAGGCGTGCGGCAAGGTTCCAAGCTGGCGGCGCAGTTGCTCGCCTGCGGACGGCGCCTGCCGCTTTCGCCCAAGGTCATCAATATCGGGCGGCTGGTGCGCGACATGGGCGACATGTTGCGCCGCGCGTTGGGCGAAGGCATCGAGCTGGAAACGCTGGTGGCGGGCGGTTTGTGGAACACGCTGGTGGATCGCAGCAACATCGAAAGCGCGCTGCTGAACCTCGCGATCAACGCGCGCGACGCGATGGGCGGCGAGGGCCGACTGACGATCGAGGTGGGCAACGCGTTCCTGGATCAGGATTACGCGGACGGGCACGCCGATGTCAGCGCGGGCCAGTACGTGATGCTGGCCGTCACCGATACCGGTTGCGGGATGGCGCCGGAACTGATCGAGAAGATTTTCGAGCCGTTCTTCACCACCAAGGCGGAAGGCCAGGGCACGGGGCTCGGGCTTTCCATGGTGTACGGTTTCGTCAAGCAGTCGTCGGGCCACATCAAGGTCTACAGCGAAGTCGACCATGGCACGACCTTCAAGCTGTACCTGCCGCGCTCGAACGAGTCCGAAGACCTGCTGGTTTCCGACGAGGGCAGGCCGGTCCGCGGCGGTACCGAAACGGTGCTGGTGGTCGAGGACGACGACGCGGTGCGCGAGCTGGCGGTGGCGACGCTGGCGGATCTTGGCTATGCGGTGCTGAAGGCGCGGGACGCCAATGCGGCGCTGACCATCGTCGAGAGCGGCGTCCCGATCGACCTGCTTTTCACCGACGTGGTGATGCCGGGCCCGCTCAAGAGCCCCGAACTGGCGCGCAAGGCGCGCGACCGGCTGCCGAACCTGGCGGTGCTGTACACGTCGGGTTACACGCAGAATGCCATCGTCCACCACGGCCGCCTCGACGAAGGCGTGGAATTGCTGAGCAAGCCCTACAGCCGCGAGGCGCTGGCGCGCAAGCTGCGCCACGTGCTGGCCAACCAGACCCAGGCCGCCATCGCGAAATTGGCGCACGGCGTCGAGTCGCCGCCACCGCGTGTGCTCTCGCGGACCGTGCTGCTGTGCGACGACGAGGACATGGTGCGCGACGCGCTGGGCGAGTTGCTGCAGGCCAGGGGCTTCAGGGCCTTGCTGGCGTCCGGCGGCGCCGAAGCGCTGCAGCTTGCGGCGCGCAACGATTTCGACGTGCTCATCGCCGACCTCGGACTGGCGGACATGTCGGGCATGGAACTCGCGCGACGCGTGCGCGAAGCGCGGCCCGATTGTCCGGTGTTGTTCGCGTCGGGCCGGCGCGAAAGCCTGCCGGCCGAACTCGCCGACGCGGCATTCATCCTGAAACCGTTCGGCATCGAGGAACTGTGCGACGCGATCGAGTCGGCGCTCGTGCAGCGCTGAACCCATGGTTTGCGGCGCGCGCGCAACAGCCGGCGCGGACGATGTGGCGCATCAATTCAACCCACTGCCTGCCAGTATCGTGGCGATTGCGTCCAGGTCCGACTGCGGCGATGGCCGGACATGCCGCCCGACGTCGTCGATGGGACGCAGGTAGCGGTTCAGCAGCAGCGAAAATACCAGCCGCTCGCCGGCCGCGTTGGTGACAAATCCCGACAAGGTGTAGACGTGTGACAGCGTGCCGGTCTTGGCCTGCACGTTGTCGGCGGCGGCGCTGCCGCGCATTCGGTACTCCAGGGTGCCGTCGATGCCCGCGACCGGAAGCGCATCGCGCAGCACGTTCGCGAACGGCTGCCGCGCAACCCATGCCAGCAGTTTCACGGTGGCGGCCGGGGTGACGAGATCCTGGCGCGACAAGCCCGCGCCGTCGTCCAGCGCGACCTCGTCCTTGCCGGTGCCGATACGGGCCAGGAATGCGCGCATCGCGCAGGTTCCCCATTCGGCACTGGTCTGCGGCGGGCCCGCGCGATCCGCGCACGCGCCCGTGCGTGCGGTGGCGACACCGACCTGCTGCAGCAGCATCTGCGCGTAGCGGTTGTCGGAGTGCTTCATCATCTGCACGAGCAGTTGCGACAGCGGCGGCGAAGGGATGCTGGCGATTTCGATCGGGTTGCGGGCGAGCGCCGGATCCGTTTGCGGCCAGTGCACCACCCGCACGCTGCCGGCCAATGTGATGCCGCGCTGCGCCAGCGCCTCGCGCAGCAGGTTGGCCGCGAACAATGCGCCGTCGGGCGCCGACCGCATGAACGTGGCGCGCGGCGTGCCCGGGCGCAAGCTGCCGCTCGCATACAGCACGTCGGAACCGGGCGGCCGGTAGAGGTTCAGTGGCGCCGCGGTGCCCGTGAGGTTCACCACGCGCATCCCGGAATGCGATGGCAGGATCGTCACCGCGCAGCAGCGCGCGCCTTCGCGCGCGACCTGCACGTGCAGCACGTTGTCCTGCACGCCCAGCGCGCCGGCCCCGGCGCCGTAGCCGGCCTGCAGGTCCAGCGCTTCCCAGCCTTCCCCGAAGGGTGGCCCGGCGAAATACGTGTCGTCGGCGACCAGGTCACCGCGGATGCGCCGCACGCCACGCGCGGCGAGGGCGCCGGCAAGGTGATCGGCCCAGTCGGGCGAAACGTTGCGATCGCCGAGCGACGGATCGCCGCCGCCGTAAAGGATCAGGTCTCCCGGCACGCTGCCGTCCGCGCGCGGTGCGGCGGTCGCGTACAACGTGGTGGAAAACCGCGCGCCCGCGCCGAGCGCCTGCAGCGCCAATGCCGCGGTGTAGAGCTTGGCGTTCGAAGCGGGCAGGAACAACGCGTCCGCGTTGTGCCTGTACAGCGTTGCGCCGCTGTCCAGCGAAACCACGTCGATGCCCCACTGCGCGCGTGCGAAGCGCGGCTGCGACACGAATGCATCGATGCCATCCGCCAGCGAGGATGGCGCGTAGCGCGGCGAAGCGGCGTTCGGGACCGGCGAGGCGGGCCGTGTGATCGGCTGCGGAGGATGTGCGGCCGGTTGTTTCGGCGGCGGGACGCTCGCGCATCCACCCAGCAGGATCGCGGCCGCGCACGCGGCGACGCATCGCTTCACTTGGTTCGTCCTTGCAGCGCCATGGCCGCAGCCGGATTGCGTGCCTTGGCTGCGCTGATGAAATAGACGAATACATCGCGCGGCACGGAAGTCCACTCGTCACCATCTGCAACCCGCGGCAGGTCGTCCGGCGCGCCGCCGTCGTGCCACGCCTGCACGCGCCCGGCCCACGCATCCAGTTCCCTCGCGGGATAGCCGTCGGGCTCGGACTCGCGGCTGCGCATCAGGCGCGCATACACGAAATCGCCGGTGAGGTCGGCGAAATTCGGGTACTCGCGGGAATCGGTGAACACGCACGCGGCACCGCGTGCGCGTGCGAGTTCCAGGAATGCCTCGCACAGGAAGGTTTCGTTCCGCACTTCCAGCGCGTGCCGCAGTGGACGGCCGTTCAACTCGCGTGGCAGCAGGTCGAGGAACGCCGCAAAATCATCGCGTTCGAACTTCCGCGACGGCGGAAACTGCCACACGATGGGCCCCAGCTTGTCGCCGAATTCGGCCAGCCCGCCGAACAGGAATCCGCGGACCTGCGCGCCGGCGCCCGCGAGCTTGCGCACCTCGGCGACCTGCCGCGGCGCCTTCAGCGAAAAGACGAAACCGGACGGCGTGTCGTCGCGCCATTTCGCGTAGATCTTCGGCGTCTGCGCGCGGTAGAACGTGCTGTTGATTTCGAGCGTCGCCAGGTGGCGGCTGGCGTATTCGAGTTCGCGGCGCTGCGGCAAGCCCTTCGGGTAGAAGTTGTCGCGCCATGGCGCGAAGTTCCAGCCGCCGATGCCGATCTTGATGCGCGTGTCGCGCGCACCAGCCAGCTCGTCCGTGATGGGGACATCGGGCTTTTTCACGTGACCTGTTCCGCCCGCGGATCGTGGTCGCCAAACGACCGCAGGTGGCCTCCCGGATCGCGCGCGCTGTAGCCGTTGCCGCCGTAGTCCCTGGTTTCGAGGCCATCGACGATTTCGGCACCCGCGGCCCTGGCTTGCGTGTAATGCGCGGCGCAATCGGTGACGTCGACGTAGCAGGCCTGCGTCTCGCGCCTGCCGATCTCGTCCGGCTGCACGATGCGCCGGCCCCACGCCGTGCCGTTGTCCACGGAGCCCAACATGATCATGCCGTGGCCGAACGTCAGTTGCGCGTGGTGCACCACGTCGCCGTCGGCGTGGACCGCGTGCCTTTCGAAACCGAACGCCTTGCGCAGCCACTCGATCATGGCCAGTGCGTCGCGGTAGCGGAGGCAGGGGATGACGGTGGCGGTGGTTTGTTTGGCGTGCGAGGACATGCGAAAACTCCTGCGCGTGGGCGTGCGGCGTGCCAATGCGCCCATGCGTGCGTCGAGTCTAGCCAATTCAATCCGAAACCTGTACCCGGCGCCGGTTTTGATCGTCATTCCGGACGCGCGCAGCGCGATCCGGAATCGGTTTTGCGTTCAGTACCCGGCTGCAGTTTTTGCGCTCCGATGCGCCGTTCCCAGCGAGCCCGCTTTCGTACGCGTGGAGAGTCACCGATTGACTCGCGCCGTCCATGGCGCTCGCGCTGCGCGCCGCCTTCGGCGTTCGCGTTTGCAGTCCTGCAAACGCAGTCGGATTCCGATCCCGCTGCGCGTGAGCGGTCCCGGGATGACAGAGTGCTTTGGCGCGATCGCGTGAATTCTCCCGGACCGAAAAAACGCATGAGCGCCGAAACCCTCTTGCCAAGTTTCGCCGGCTGGCGCATCTTTGCACCTGCCGGTCCATTGCCAAACGGAGTCTGATATGAAAGGTCTCGAGAAAAAGAAGGAAACCAAGAAGAAACCGCAGAAGTCGTTGAAGGAGAAGCGTGCGGAGAAGAATGCGAAGAAGGCCGAGCGCACCTGACGATGCGGCACACCGCGCGCGCCGGATCAGGCGATCCGCGCGGCGTGCGTATAGATATTCATCGAGTCATCGCGCGCGAATGCGATCAACGTGATGCCGGCGGCGTCGGCCGCTTCGATCGCCAGCGAGGTCGGCGCCGAAATCGCGGCGATCACCGCCATCCCGGCATGCGCTGCCTTGTGCACGATCTCCCAGGACGCGCGCGAAGTGATGGCGAGGAATCCGGCCGCGACGGGCGGTGAGCCGGGCGTTCGCGCCAGTGCGCCGATCAGCTTGTCCAGCGCGTTGTGACGGCCCACGTCTTCGCGCACGACCGGGGAATGTTCCCTGGAGATGAAAGCCGCGGCGTGCGCGCCGCCGGTGGCCGCGTTCAGGGGCTGGGATTGCGCGAGCCGGCGCATGCCCGCCGCAATGGTGGCGCGATCCAGGTCCGGTCCGTTCGCCACCCGCGGCGTCGGACGCACCGCTTCTTCCAGCGATTCGATCCCGCACAGCCCGCAGCCGCTGCGTCCCGACAGGCTGCGTTTGCGCCGTTGCAGCGCCACGAAACGTTCGCCGGGAATCAGGCCCTGCAGGCTGATGCCGCGGTCGGTTTTCAGCGCCTCGACCAGTTCGAATTCGCCGGGACTTGCGACGATGCCTTCGGAAAGCGCGAAGCCGAGCGCGAAATCTTCCAGATCGCAGGGCGTCGCCATCATCACCGCGAACGGCACGCCGTTGTAGACCAGCGCGACGGGCGCCTCCTCGATCACACGATCCAGTACTTCCCGCCTGCGATCGCTGCCGACGCGCTGGGTGTGCGCCGTGGACAGGCCCCGCCTCGGTTCGGTCGAACCCATCGCGCACCGTCATTCCGCCATGGTTTTCCGGAAGTATAGGTTGGCTGGACGATGTTGCGAGGCGGTGCGATGGCGGGCGTATACTCGGGCTCCGGCGACTGCCGCAGAGGTGTGGCGGTGATCAGGTTCCTGGCCGAGCTCAGGCGCCGCAATGTGTTCCGCGCGGGCACGCTGTATGCCGCCGTCGCGTGGTTGGTCGTGCAGGTCGCCACGCAGGTCTTCCCGTTCTTCGGCATCGCCGACTGGGTGGTGCGGCTGATCGTGGTCGCGGCGGCCCTCGGCATGCCGTTCCTGCTCGCGTTCGCCTGGTATTACGAGCTGACGCCCGAGGGCCTGAAGCTCGAGCGCGAAGTCCCGCGCGCGGCGTCGATCCGGTTGCAAACCGGCAGGCGACTCGACTACGCGATCATCGCTGTGCTTTGCGTGATCGTGGTGGTACTGCTGGCGAACACCCTGGTCCGGCAGCCCGATGGGGCCGCGGCCGACATGGAGAACTCCGTGGCGGTGTTGCCGCTGCTGAACGAAAGCGGCGATGCCGGCGACCAGTATTTTTCCGACGGCCTGTCGGAAGACCTGATTTCGGTGCTCGGCCAGGTGACCGGCCTCAAGGTGATCGGCCGCAATTCCGCGTTCCGGTTCCGGGGCGACCTGAGCGACAGCCGCGGCATCGGTGCCAAGCTGGGCGTCGCGAACCTGCTGGAAGGCACCGTGAGGCGGCAGGGTGACCGCGTGCGCATCGTCGCCAGCCTGGTCTCCGCATCGGACAGCCGGGTGCTGTGGTCACAGACCTACGATCGGGAATTGAAGGACATCTTCGAGGTGCAGTCCGATATCGCGCGCTCGGTCGCGGCGTCGCTGCGCACCACGCTGCTCGGCAACCCGATCGGACCCACCGACAATCCACCCGGCGGCAACCTGGAAGCGTACAACGCCTATCTGCAGGGCAACTTCTATCGCGCGCGCAGCACCGAGGCCGACGACCGCACCGCGATCGGCTATTACCGGGAAGCGGTGCGGATCGATCCGCAGTACGCGAGCGCGCACGCCGCGTTGTCCGTCACGTGGACGATGCTGGCCGGCGCGTTCCTCGATGGCCGCGAGATGCAGCAGGCCTATCTCGACGCGCGTGCCTCGGCCCAGACGGCGCTCTTGCTGAATCCGGATCTGGCCGATGCCCACATTGCGCGCGGTGTGCTGCTGTCGTGGGCGGACTTCGATTGGCACGGCGCAGAGGCGGAGTTCCGCCGCGCCCTGCAACTCGCGCCCAACGACAGCTATGCGATGAATCTGCTGGCCGGCGTCTCGGCCTCGCTGGGCCGGGTGGAACAGGCGATCGCATTGAAGAAGCGCGCGCTGGAGAGGGACCCGCTGCACGCCACGTGGTTCGAGGGATTGGCATCTTACTATTCGACGCTGGGCCGCCTCGACGATGCGCAACGCGCGATCGAGAAGGCGATCGCGCTGCAGCCGACTGGCGCAAGCTTTCACGAAACCCTCGCCGTGGTCGCGATCCAGCGCGGCGACGCGCAGGCGGCTTTGCGCGCGGCCCGCTCGGGCCCGCCGGGGTCGTGGCGGGACCTGGCCATGGCGCTGGCGCTGCAGATCGGGGACGATCCTGCCGCCGCCGACGCGGCGCTGCAGGACGTGATCGCGAAATACGGCGAAGGCAATGCCTTCCAGATCGCCGGGATCTATGCGTTGCGCAAGCAACCCGACCTGATGTTCGAATGGCTGGAGCGCGCGTGGTCCAACCGCGACCCGGGCATTTCCTACCTGCTTTACGACCCGTTCCTGACCGCCTACCGGCGCGACCCGCGCTTCGCCGCGTTCTGCAGGAAAGTCGGATTGCCGCCGCCGTCGTCCACGAGGCAATGATTCGCGCACGAGCGGCGTGTTGAATGGATTGACGGTTACGCCGACGCCCGGGCGGCGCGTTTCCCGGGCACGCAAGGAGCATGCGAAATGACGAACAATGCCAAACAGCCCGGCGATGCCACGCCGCAACCGAAGCCGCAGCCGCTGCTGCAGCCCTTGGCCAAGAAGCAGGAGACCGTGTCGACGAAAGCCAAGAAGCAGGAAACGCGCCCGCTCGCGAAGAAGTAGCGGCTTCGCGTGGCGAGGCCGGGCCGGGCCTGACGCGCCGCTGGAGCGCGCCTATTCGATTGCCTTCGATTCGGCCGTGCCCAACATGGTCTCGGGCGGCTTGCCTGCGGGCCGGCGCGTCAGCAGCGGGTGCACGAACACCGCGCCCAGGATGATCGCGACGCCGGCGTAGAACCATGCGTCCAGTTGATGCTGTTCGCCCAGCAGGATCACGGCCAGCACGATTGCATAGACGGGTTCGAGGTTGGTCGCGAGCTGGACCGTGTACGCCGACAATTTGCGCAACACCTTCATCGCCAGCGCGAACGGCAGCAACGTGCAGGCCAGCGCCAGTGTCAGCAGCAGCAACGCGTCACGCGCGTCGGGCAGCACGAACGAACCTTCCGCGTGCCATGAGGCCGTCACCAGCGTCAGGAACAGCGTGCCCGCGCCAAGTTCAAGGCAGGTTGCGGTCAGCGAACTGGCGCGATCGGCCACGCGCTTGTTGAACGCGCCGAAGGTCGCGCACAACGCGGCGGACACCACGCCCACCGCGATGCCGAGGCGCATGTCCGACGGCACGCCGCCGACCACCAGCGCGACGCCCGGCACCACCGCCGCGCCCAGCAGCAATTCGCGCGGTTCGAATTTCCGTCCCACCACGACGGGTTCGATGCCGGCGAGAAACACCGGCGCCAGGGCGATGCAGGTGGCGGCCACCGAAGCATTGGCGAGCTTCACCGCCGAGTAGAACGTCAGCCAGTGCAGCGCGACCAGCACGCCGATGCCCGCGTAGGCCGCGATCCGCCGCGCGGGCATCGCGCGCAGTTCGCGCCACACCTTCGGCACCAGCAGCAACGCCAGGGTCACGATCAGCATGCGCCACCACACCAGTTGCAGCGCGGTCAGCGTGATCAGCTTGCCGAGGATGGCGGTGAAGCCCCACAGCACCACGCAAAGATGGAGCTGCCATTGCGCCTTGGCCTGCGGGGTCATCGGTTGTGGGTCGGGAAGGGCGGACGCACAAGAATAATGCAGCGCACGCCGACCAGCGTGATCGTCAGCGGTTTTTTGCGGGCTTGCGCATGGCTTCGATCACGCCGCGACAGGCGTTTTCTTCGTCGTGGCTGGGCGCGACAAGCGCGGCCAGCGCGGCGACCGGCGCCGCCACGACGCCCAGCACCGCCGCGCCCGCGCCACGCGCCAGCAAGGGGCCTTTCTCGACGCCGGCGTCCGGATGCTTCAGCGTGCCACGCAGGTACAGCGGCGAGCGCAGCGACAACACGCGTACGCCCTTGCTGTGCGGGTGGATCGTCAAATTCAGCGTTTCATTGGCGAGATTGATGCTGCCATCGACGTTGATCGTCATGGGCTCGGTGTCGATCACGAAAATTTCGGGACGCCACAAACCTTGCCTGGCGACGAGATCGGCCGCCGCGCAGTTGAGCTTCTCGGGCTCGTCGCCCACCAGTTTGGTGATGATGATGTTGCCGACATTCAGTCCGATTTCCTCGAGCAGCAGTTTGCTGACCGCGCCGTCGTTGATAAGGATTTTCACTTCGCCGTCGGAGGTGCCGAGCAGCGCCGCCACCGAATTGCCGTCGCCGTCGAGCTTCGCGTCACCATTGATCTGGCCGAGGCTGGTGTGCATCAGATCGACGGTCGGAAACAGTTTGCTGAGTTCCAGATGGCGTAGCGACAACGTGGCTTCGCCGTGCATCGGGTGCTTGCGGCCGTCCAGCTCGATGTGCGCCTTCAGGTCGCCGCCGGCCGCCGACAGCGCGACCGGATCAAGGGTCAGCATGCCGTCGTCCATCAGGAGGTGTGCGGAAAGATTGCTGACCGGCAGATTGGATTTGCGCACGATCCGGTTGCCGGTGAAGCGCACATCGGCATCCATCTTGCGCCAGCGCGTTGTGTCGAAGGATTCCACCGGCAGCAGCTTGTCGGCCGGCTGCTTCTGCGCGTCGCCGCGCCTGGCCTTGGCGGCGTTGCTGTCGGCGCCGATCAAGGGCGCGAGATCGCCAAAGTCCAGTACGTCCGAAGTCAGCGTGGCGGTGAGTTTCGGGCGTGCGCCGGCGGTGGCGTAGGTGGCGCTGCCATGGATGTCACTGCGTCCGACTTTGCCGTCGAATTGCTCGTACTTGAAGATGCCTTCGTGCACCTTGGCGAACAGGCGGCCGTGCGTGGTGAACGGTTCGGTCGGTGGCAACGCGACGCCGGTCAGCGCGTAAAGGTGCGACATGCTGTCGCCGGACATCTCGAGGTTCATGTCCAGCGCGCCGAGATGGACCGGGTCGGTGAGCGTGCCGACCACCACGATGTGCAGGTCGCGCAGGCGCAGGTCCGCCTGCAGCGGAAACGGCATCGACGCATCGGACATCGCGAGCACGCTGCCGAGCTTGCCGCTGCCGCTGGCATCGGCGCCGCGCCAGGTGCCCTTGGCGGTCCACGCGAAGTAATATTTCTGTTCCGAATGCGGTGGCGGCGCACTGGAGCGTGCGCGGCTGGTCGGCGGCATGATTTCGGAAAACGGAATCGGTTTGCCCAGCGGCTGCAGGGTGAAATCCATGTGCAGGTCGAGCTTGTCGTCGTCCATCCGGATCTTGCCTGCGCCCAGCGCGACCTCGCCGATGTCGAGCTTCCATTTGCCGCCGCTGCCCTTCGCGAAGTCGAAGTGCCAATTGGCGCGGCCCTGCCTGTCGCGCTCGATGTCCACCGACGGGCCGATCAGTTTCAGCGAGGGAATGTCGATGGTGTGCCCGATCAGCGCCAGCGGAGACAGGCTGAAACGTACCTCCTGCACGCTCGCGAAACGGGGCTGCTTCGCCCAATCCGGGTTCGCGATGCTGATGTCGCGCGCGACGAAGCGCGGCCAGGGAATCCAGTTCGACAATCCGGTTGCGTCGGGATTGCGCAGCCAGTCGACTGTCAAATCACCATTGATCGCAACCGCCCGGCCGATCGAACTGCCGAGCTTCTGGCCCAGCCATGGCCGCGCACGATTCCAGTTGAACAGCGCGATGAACAGCACCAAGGCGATCAGCAATGCGCCGATCGCCGCCACGATCCATGCGAGGATGCGTCCGGTGCGTGTCATCTCCTGGGTTCCGTCCGCGTTGGATACAGCCTAACCCGGCGTTGGCGATTTCACGCGGCACGTGTTGTGGGCGGTTCATGAAACGGGCGCCCGCACGCGATGCACGGCGCTCCGTGGTGCCGCACTTGCGCGTGGTGGACGGTTGCCGCACAGTTTGCGCGACGCGGGTTCGCGGCGGGCAAGGAGAAGCGCGATGCTCTGGCAAAAGGGCCGTTCGAGCAGAAACGTGGAGCAGGCGACCGGCGGTGGCGGCGGGTTCGGACGCATCCATCTCGGCGTCGGCGGCACCATCATCGCAATCATCATCGCGATGATCTTTCCCTCGACACGCGGGATCATCTTCGGGTTGCTTACCGGCAGTGGCGACACGGGATCGCCCGGCACGCCTGCGCAAACCACGCAGGCCGACGTGAGCGATCCGCAGGTGCAATTCGTCAGCAAGGTGCTCGGCAGTACCGAAGACGTGTGGGCGACGTATTTCCAGCAAGCCGGCAAGCAGTATGTCGATCCCAAGCTCACGTTGTTCCATGGCCGGGTCGGCACCGCCTGCGGTGGCGCATCGGCGGCGGTCGGGCCGTTCTATTGCCCCGGCGACAAGCGCGTGTACCTCGATCTCGACTTCTTCCAGGAACTGGCGACGCGCTTCCATTCCGACAGCGATTTCGCGCGCGCCTACGTGATCGCGCACGAGGTCGGCCACCACGTGCAGGACCAGCTCGGGATCATGGACATGGAGCAGCAACTCGCGCAGCGCGGCGAGCCGATGCAAGGCGAGAACGGTTTGTCCGTGCGCCTGGAATTGCAGGCGGATTGTTTTGCCGGCGTGTGGGCCAACCGTTCGCAACAGCAATTGCAATGGCTGCAGCCCGGCGACATCGACAGCGCCTTGAACGCGGCCTCGCAAATCGGCGACGACACCTTGCAGCGTGAAGCCCGCGGCACCGTCGTGCCCGATTCCTTCACCCACGGCAGCTCCGCGCAACGCGTGCGCTGGTTCAAGACCGGCTTCCAGTCCGGCGACGTCAACGCCTGCGACACCTTCCAAGCGCAGTCGTCGTGAACACCGTTCGGCCTGCCTTTGCAGGTTGGCGCCGAGCGCAGTGGATGTAGGGCGGGAGCAGCGCAGCGAATCCCGCCATCGGGCACAACGACGAACCCGGACAGTCAGCTCGTGTGCCTGGCAAGCCAGATCGTATGTTCCCCACAAGCAGGATCTTCGGGAACGTACGCAACGACCCTGAATCCGTTCTCGGCCAACAGCGATTCGTATTCCGCCGGAGCGAGACTGGCGTGGTACAGCGGCTCGCCGTGGTACTCGCCGATTGCTTCACCGTGCTCTGTGCCACTGGTGAACAGGAGCAGGGCCGCAGGCTCAGCGTGTTCACGGAATACGGGAAACATGTCGCGCTGATCGGCATGGTTGAGATGAAAAAAGCTGTCCCACGCGATCAGCCCGTCGAATTTGGTTGCCAATGACAGGCGGCGCATGTCAGCGACAAGCCATTGGCCTTGCGGGGAATGCTCGCGGCAGTGGTTGATGAGCGTCGGAGACGTATCGATGCCGGTGATTGAACAACCGTGTTCCAGCAGGTATTTGCCGATTGGAGCGCCAGCGCCGCAGCCCAGATCGAGAATGCGTCGTTCCGCTGGCATACCGTCCAGAAACCGATCGAGCCACCGCTCCTCATTCCAGGACGTACGGGAGCGATCGGCAATGTAGTGATCGGCGAACCGCTCGTAGAGATCGCTGACTGCGGGAGCGCGGTTGCCGTTCAAAGGGTTCAATCTTTTGCGGACAGATGGCCGATGTGGGACAACGGCCAACGGCGGGTTGTCACCCGCCCTACGAAAGCATGCCTCGATCAGGCGTTGCCGTAGAACAACTCGCGCCCGATCAGCATGCGGCGGATTTCGTTGGTGCCGGCGCCGATCTCGTACAGCTTGGCGTCGCGCAGGATGCGGCCGGTGGGAAATTCGTTGATGTAGCCGTTGCCGCCCAGCGACTGGATGGCCTCGAGCGCCACCGCCACGGCGTTGCGCGATGACAGCAACAGGCACGACGCCGGATCGATGCGCGACTTCACACCGGCGTCGAACTGCTGCGCGATCATGTACGCGTACGCGCGCGCCGATTGCAGCGCGGTGTACATGTCGGCGATCTTGGCCTGCATGATTTCAAAGCTGCCGATCGGCGCGTTGAACTGTTTGCGCTCCCGCACGTAGGGCAGGGTGACGTCGATCGCCGATTGCATCAGGCCAATCGGGCCGCCCGACAGCACCAGCCGTTCGGTATCGAGGCCGCCCATCAATACGCGCACGCCTTCGTTGACTTCGCCGACGCGGTTTTCGTCGGGAATCTCGCAATCCTCGAACACCAGCTCGCAGGTGTTGGAGCCGCGCATGCCGAGCTTGTCGAGCTTCTGCGCGGTGCGAAAACCCTTCATGCCTTTCTCGACGATGAAGGCCGTGATGCAGCGGCTGCCGGCGGTGCGATCGGCGGTGCGCATGTACACCAGCACCACGTCAGCGTCGGGACCGTTGGTGATCCACATCTTGTTGCCGTTGGCGACCCACACGTCGCCGCGCTTCTCGGCCTTGCATTTCATCGAGCCGACCACGTCCGAACCCGCGCCCGGTTCGCTCATCGCCAGCGCGCCGACGAACTCGCCCGAGCACAGTTTCGGGAGGTATTTCTTCCGCTGCGCTTCGTTGCCGTTGTGGAAGATATTGTTGACGCACAAGTTGGAGTGCGCGCCGTAGGACAGCCCGATCGAACCCGATGCGCGCGAAATTTCCTCCATCGCGACCACGTGTGCGAGGAAGCCCATCCCGCTGCCGCCGTACTCGGTCGGCACCGTGATGCCGAGCAGACCCATCTCGCCCAGTTTCTTCCAAAGATCGGACGGAAACAGGTTGTCGCGATCGATCTGGTCCGCACGCGGCGCGATTTCCTTCTCCGCGAAGGCGTGCACGCTTTCGCGCAGAAGGTCGATGTCTTCGCCGAGCTTGAAAGGCTGCATTCGATTTTCCCGCGACGTCATTCTGGCAAATGGGTGATCCATTGTGCCGCATTCGCGCCAGTCGCAACTTTACTTCGTCATTCCGGGACTGCCCGCGTCACGCGCGGGCAGCACCCGGAATCGGTCATTGATGGCGCTGAAACCGATTCCGGGTTCACCCCTTCGGGGCGCCCCGGAATGACAACTTGCAAGGGGTGCTTTCCCGAATGCCGGTCCCGGGTCCCGAGCCCCGACGCTTACTGCCCGCGCATCCTGCCAAGGAAGCGCGCGCCGTCGTTGCCCATGGTCGGCAGCTTGATCTTGCCGATGGCGTTGATGCGCTCCTCGGCCATCCGGTCGGCGGCCTTGTAGGTCGGAATGCCGTCGCGGTCGGCGATCTGGAAAATGCGGCCGACGTTGTAGTAGATGCTGCGCATCATGCGCATCGCGCGCTCGCGGTTGTAGCCGTCGATTTCCAGCGAGACGTTCATCACGCCGCCGGCGTTCACCGCGTAGTCGGGCGCGTACACCACGCCGCGCTTCATCAATTCGTCGCCGATCGCGTCGGTGGAAAGCTGGTTGTTGGCAATGCCGCAGATGATCGGCGCCTTGATGCGGTCGATGGTCTGCTCGTTCACGGTGCCGCCCAGCGCGCAGGGGCTGAACACGTCGCAGTCGACGTCGTAGATCTCGTCGATGCCGACGGCCTCGCAGCCGAGTTCGTCGACGCAGCGCTGCACCGCTTCCTTGTTGATGTCGGTGACGAACACCTTGGCGCCCTGTTCGCGCAGCAGCTTGATGAACTCGCTGCCGACGTGGCCCGCGCCCTGCACCGCGAAGCGGTACTTGCCGATGTCTTCGTTGCCGTGCTTGTAGTTGAGCGTCGCCATCACGCCCTGCAACGCGCCGTACGCGGTGAACGGGGAGGGATCGCCGGAGCCGCCGTGCACCTGGTGCACGCCAGTCACGAATTCGGTTTCGCGGTAGACGTATTCCATGTCGTTGACGTCGATGCCGACGTCCTCGGCCGTGATGTAGCGACCGTGCAGCGAATTGATGAATCGCCCCAGCGCGCGGAACAGCGCCTCGGATTTGTCCTTGGCCGGGTCGCCGATGATCACCGCCTTGCCGCCGCCGAGGTTCAGGCCTGCCACCGCGTTCTTGTAAGTCATGCCGCGCGAGAGGCGCAGCACGTCGTTCAGCGCTTCCTCGTCGGTCTTGTACGGCCACATGCGCAGGCCGCCCAGCGCCGGACCCAGCACGGTGTTGTGGATCGCGATGATGGCCTTGAGGCCGGCATCCTTGCTCTGACAGAACACGACCTGCTCGTGGCCGGTGGTGGCGATGGTTTCGAAAAGCATCGGGTACTCCAGTTGCGCGCGGTCGCGCGCGGTTGGCATCAAGGCGCCGTGGCGCCGCGTCGGGAAAAGCGAGGCCAGCCGGGCTTCGAAGTGGCCCGGTCCTGCGTTCGCAGCCGCCTAGTGTAACCGGAGATCGCGGCGCGGGGCTGGCGCTGGCGCAGCTTGCACATCAAGACAAGCTCGCAAGTGCATGAATACGCGAGTGTTGCCATCGCCTGTTGCAGCGCCGCGGCATGGCAAGGCAGGATGCCTCCCTCCGCCTCGAGTCATGGAGCGCCGATGTCGACGACTGCCCCCGCCCGTTGTTGCATCGTCGGCGGCGGTCCGGCCGGCATGATGCTGGGCCTGCTGCTGGCGCGCGCGGGCGTGCCGGTGACGGTGCTGGAAAAACACGGCGATTTCCTGCGCGATTTCCGCGGCGACACCGTGCATCCCTCGACGCTCGCGATCCTCGACGAGATCGGCCTGCGCGAGACGTTCGACAAGCTGCCGCAGCGCCGGGTCGATCACCTCGCCGGCATCGTCGCGGGACGCGGGCAGCAAATCGTCGACTTCCGCGGCCTGAAACCCTACGACTACCTCGCGCTGGTGCCGCAATGGGATTTCCTGGACATGCTGGCCGACGCCGGGCGCAACCTGCCGGGCTTCGACCTGCGCATGCGGCATCAGGCAACCGGGCTGATCGAGGAAAACGGCCGCACCGTCGGCGTGCGCGTGGAATCGCCGGAAGGCGATTACGCGTTGCGCGCGGATCTCGTGATCGCCTGCGACGGCCGCCATTCGACCCTGCGCGGATCAGCCGGTTTGAAGGCGCGCGAGTACGGCGCGCCCATGGATGTGTTGTGGTTCCGGATGCCGCGCAGCGAATCCGATCCGCAGGACACCTTTGGGATCGTCGATCGCGGTCACGTGATGGTGCTGCTCAACCGCACCGACTATTGGCAGGTCGCTTTTGTCGTCCCGAAAGGCAGCGACGCCGCGCTGCGCGCGCGTTCGATCGACGCATTGCGGGAAACCGTGTCGCAGCTCGCGCCATTCCTCGCCGATCGTCGCGACGCGATCGAATCCTGGGGCACCGTGAAAACGCTGGAAGTGCAGGTGGATCGGCTGCAGCGGTGGCACGCGCCGGGCTTGCTCCTGATCGGCGATGCCGCGCACGCGATGTCGCCGATCGGCGGCGTCGGCATCAACATGGCGATCCAGGATGCCGTGGCTGCGGCGAACGCGCTGGCCAAGCCGTTGCGCGAGGGCGGTGCGATCGACGAGTCGCTGCTTGCACGCATTCAGCAACGCCGCGAATGGCCGGTGAAAGTCGTCCAGCGTGTACAGATCGCGATGCAGAAGCGGCTGATCTCGCGCGTGCTGGAACAGTCCGGCGAACCGCCGCGTGTGCCGGCGCCGCTGCGCTTCCTGCTGGGTTTTCGCAGTGTCCGGCATCTTCCGGCGCGGCTGTTCGGTTACGGATTGCGGCAGGAACACGTCCACACCGACGGTTGAACGAATAGAACGGTCATGCTATTTTGTGGCGCATGATCTTGTCAGCCGCTACCGCCAAGGGTGTCGCCACCCACGGCGCCATCGTCGAACGCGCCATCGAACTGGTGCGCAAGCAGGGGTTGGAAAGCCTCTCGATTGGCGGTCTTGCGCAGGCCGCCGCGATGTCCAAGAGTGGCGTGTTCGCGCATTTCGGTTCGCGCGAAGATCTGCAATTGGCGGTGCTGGACGCCGTCGCCGAGGATTTCTCGCAGCAGGTGCTGGCGCAGGCGTTCCACCAGCCACGCGGCGTGAAGCGGCTGCGCGCGATCTTGGCCGGCTGGATGGATTGGACGCTTGGCGCGGGATGCCCCATGATCGCGGCCGTCATCGAATACGACGACCGGCCGGGCGCGATCCGCGATCGTGTGGTGCACTGGCAGCGGCGTTTGCGCGACGCGCTGACCCGTGCAGTGGAACTGGCGATCGAGACCGGCGAACTGCGCGCCGATATCGATCCGGCGCAATTCGCCTTCGAAATGTTCGGCATCGTGCTGGTGCTGCATCACGATACCCGCCTGTTCGGGGGCACCGACGCCATCGTGCGCGCCACCCGCGCGTTCGATCGACTGATCGCCGATCACGCGGCCTGACCTCCCATAGCCCGAGTCACGACATGTCCACCGCCATTCGCATAAATAGCACGAACGTTCTAAATATGTTTTCGCTTGCGATGCTGCGCACCGTCAACCGGTTCGGCGGCCAGTTCGCGCCCGACGCCACCGCCCGGCGCGCCGCACGACTGCTGTGCACGCCGTTCGCTTCGGGGCGGCTGCGTGCGCGGGATGCCGATGACGGCGGCGCGTTGCGGAGCGACATCGAAATCGGGGCACGCCGCGTGGCTGTCTACCGATGGGGCGATGCGCAAGCGCAGCCGCGGGTGCTGCTCGCGCATGGCTGGTCGAGCTACGCGCTGCGTTTCCTGCCGTGGGTGCGCGCGTTGCGCGCGGCCGGTTACGCCGTGGTTGCGTTCGACCAGCCGGGACACGGCCGCAGCGATGCGGGCCGCTGCACGATGGCGTGCTTTGCGCGGACGCTGCGCGGCGTCGCGAATCGCCTCGGTCCCTTCGAAGCCATCGTCGGCCATTCGATGGGTGGCGCGGCCGTCATGCTGGCGCTGGCCGACGGAGCGCAGGCCAAGCGTGCGGTGCTGATTGCGCCGGCCGCCGATCCCGATGCCGCGACCAGCCGCTTCGCGCGCAAGGTGGGCCTGGTCGGCGGCATCGTGCCGCGCATCCAGCGGCATCTCGAAGTGCAGACCGGCGTCACGGTGCACGACCTGACGGCGCACGTGCGCGCGCCGTCATTGGCGGTGCCGGCATTGATCATCCACGACCTCGCCGATGCCGAAGTGCCGTGGGAAGAAGGCGAAAGCTACGCGCGCCACTGGCCGGGCGCGCGGCTGCTCAGCACGTCCGGGCTCGGCCACAGCCGCATCGTCAACGATGCCGCCACCATCGATGCGGGCTTGCGTTTTCTGCGCGGCGAAGTGGTCGGCGAACGCGTAACGTCTTCGCCGAACCTGCCGTTCGGGATCGCGTGACGCGTCTGCAATTCCGGATCGTTTTCCGGACACGCACGAAAAAGCCCGGCGCTGATGCGCCGGGCTTGCGTTTCGACAAACAGGTCAATCAGTGATGATGGCCACCATGTCCACGATCGTGCCCGCGGTCGTGCCCGCGGTCGTGGCGATCCCATCCGCGATGGCGACCGTTGTCGTGGTGTCCGCGCCAATGCGGATCACGTCCCCAGTACGCGCGGCGATAGTCCCATCTCCCGTCGTGCTGCACCCAGCGCGGGCTGTAATAGACGTAGCCCGGCCGCGCGGGATGCCACACGCCGCCGATCCATACATAGCTGCCGCCGTTCCAGTTCCAATAGCCCGGTGCCCAGACGTAACCGGGGCGCGGCGCGGGCACCACTTCATAGCGCGGCGGTGGCGGCGGCGTACCGACGCTCAAGCTCAAACTGACCTGCGCGGATGCCGGCGGCGCGAACGCCGTGGTTGCGCCCACTGCAATTGCGAGCGCAGCTAGCAATGCAAGGTTGCGTGTCTGCACGAAACACCTCCGTCGTGATCGGCCGAATGTTGGCCTTGGCGCGAGAGTATCGAGGAATTCGACGACCGCAATGTTTTAACCAGTATTCATTCAGATCACGTCGGGTTTGCCGTTCAGCACGCCGTCAGCGTGCAATGGGCAGTGCGACGGCGCTCACCGGACGCCGGCCAAGCGTCCGCGTACTGAATGCTTGACGATGCGCTTCAGGTCGCGCACGCCGGCGTCGATCGCGCGTTCGTCGACCGAACCGTATCCGAAGATCAACCCGCTGCGTGCGTCCGGCTGCCGATAGCATTGCGAGAGCGGCCGTACCGACACGCCGACTTGCGCGGCCCGCTGCGACAAGGCCATGTCGTCGGTGCCGTCCGACAGCAGGGCCGACAATTGCATGCCGGCCTCGGCACCGCTTGGCTCCAGGACGTGCGGCAGATGCTTTGCGATCGCCGCGAGCAACGCGGCACGCCGCGCCGCGTACAGCCCGCGCATGCGGCGGATGTGCCGCGCGAAATGCCCTTCGCGGATGAAGTCGTTGAGGGCCTGCTGCGGCAGCGTGGGCGAGAAACCATCCAATGCATCGCGGCAGGCGCAAAAAGCTGCCAGCAGGTCTTTCGGTACCACCAAGTAGCCCAGCCTCAGGGCAGGGAACATCACCTTGCTGAAGGTGCCCATGTAGACCACCCGCGCGTCCGCATCCAGTCCTTGCAGCGACGCGACCGGCTTGCTGTCGAACCGGTATTCGCTGTCGTAATCGTCCTCGACGATCCAGCTTCCTGCGCGTGCCGCCCATTGCAACAGTTCGATCCGCCGGGCCGCACTCAGGGTGGCGCCGAGCGGAAACTGATGCGAAGGCGTAATGAAGGCCAGCCGCGCCGAGGGTGCGCGGCGGATCCCGTCGGCCACGTCCAGGCCATCCCGATCGATCCGTACCGGCGCCGGCACGGCGCCGACCGCGGCCAATGCCTGATAGGTGCCGGAATAACACGGCTCCTCGACCCACGCCTCGTCGCCGGGGTCGAGCAGGGCGTGCGCGCAAATTTGCAGGCCGTGCTGGATGCCGGCAGTGATCAGGACCTGCGAAGCATCGGCACGCACCGCGCGCGCCACCGCGAGGTATTCGGCAATGGCCTCGCGCAGCGGTGGATAGCCCATCGGATCGCCATAGGCCAGCGCATCGACATCCGCGTGGCGTGTGTGTCGCTGGATCAGGCGCGACCAGGTGCCCAGGGGAAACTGGTCCAGCGCCGGCACGCCGACCCGGAAAGCACCCTGGCTTTCAAGCCAGATCTGCGCCGGTGCAGCCATCGCCGAGGCGCGGGTGGCGACGCGGCGCGCGGCAGGCCGGGCGACGGGAGCGTTCGGCGTACTCCGGCGGGGCTTGTGGCGCAACGCCGCGGCAGCCTCCTGCGGAATCGCCGCGGCGACGCACGTGCCTGCGCCGGTAAAGGTTTCGAGGTAACCCTCGGCATGGAGTTGCTCGTAGGCGCTCAGTATCGGCAGGCGCGATACCTTGAGCCCTGCCGCCAACGCGCGCGTGGAGGGCACGCGTTGCCCGGATCGAAACCGGCCATCGGCGATCGCGCGGCGAAACCAGTCCGACACCTGCATGTAGATGGGCGCGCCGCCGGCTTCCAGCGCGATCGGCGGCAGCAGGCTGGCGGGTACGCGCTTCGCGTTTTTCACGGCGTGGGCGGGAAGCAAAGTGGCTATGCGAAATCATAGCAAAGTGGTTATTTCTCCAAACCGCTGCCGCGACTAACGTGCGCACCCACGAAGTGAATGATCGAGGGTCGTAATGATGTCGGCTTTGGCGTTGGACGCGGTGCAGCGGCGATCGCTTGCCCGCGTGCTCCGGTGTCTCGGATTCCTTGCGGCGTGGCTCGGCGTGGCCGTTGCGGCGCATGCACAGTCGGCGGACGGCAGCTACCGTCAGTCACGCGAAGACGCCTGGTGGACCGGCCCGATGCTGGCCAACTCCGCCGACACGCTGCCGCGCGGGCACGTCCTGATCGAACCCTATCTTTATGACGTGGCGTCGAAGGGCGCCGACCGTTTCGGCTCGCGCGCCTACGTGTTGTACGGACTCACGGATCGCCTCACGGTCGGCCTGATTCCCATCATCGGTTACAACCGCATCAGCGGCGCTCCGGACAGTTCGGGAGTGGGCTTTGCCGACCAGATCGTGCAGGCGCAATTCCGGCTCAGCCAGTTCCAGGAAGGCAGTTGGTTGCCCACGATCTCGCTGCTGCTGCAGGAAGCCGTCCCCACCGGCCGTTACGATCGGCTGCAGCGGGCCAGCGACGGCATGGGCCAAGGCGCCTGGACGACCACGCTGGGTGTCAACGCGCAGAGTTATTTCTGGATGCCCAACGGCCGCATCCTGCGCGTGCGGTTGAATCTTGCCCGCACTTTTGCAAGCCACGCCGATGTCGACGGCGCCAGCGTGTTCGGCACCGGCCCCGAATTCCACGGCAGGGCCTCGCTCGGCGCGGGGTATTCCATCGACACCGCGTTCGAATACAGCCTGACGCGTCGCTGGGTGCTGGCGCTCGACGTATTCCACAGCCACAGTGATGCCATTCGCCTGGCGGGCCACGAGGATCCGGACGGGTTGCCGACGACACCGGTGCACACGCGCATCGGCGCCTCCGACGCATTCGGCTATGCGCCTGCGGTCGAATACAACTTCACGTCCAGACTCGGCGTGCTGCTGGGCGTGCGCGTGATCGCCGGCGGGCACAACGTGCAACGCTCGGTGACGCCAGCCATTGCGGTCAACTACGTGTATTGAGTGCGGGCCTGCATGCAGCAGGTGACCGGCTGCCGTGCGGCGGCAGGAGGTACGGTGCGCGTTACAATCAGGCGGTTGGAAGGCCATCACGACCGAGCACACCGCATGAGTTCCCCCGCTTCCCGGATTCCCGTCAACGAGCCGAGCGCCGACACCACGCCGCTGCGCTTCGTCACCGCCGCCAGCCTGTTCGACGGGCACGACGCCGCCATCAACATCATGCGGCGCATCATCCAGTCACAGGGTGCGGAGGTGATCCACCTCGGCCACAATCGTTCCGTGGAAGACGTGGTGCGCGCCGCGCTGCAGGAAGACGCCGACGGCATCGCGCTGTCCAGCTACCAGGGCGGCCACGTCGAATACTTCAAGTACATGGTCGACATGCTGCGCGAGCGCGGAGCGGGGCACATCCGCGTGTTCGGCGGCGGCGGCGGCACCATCACCCCCGAGGAAATCAAACAGCTTCAGGACTACGGCGTCGAGCGCATCTACCACCCCAACGACGGCATGCACATGGGCCTCGTGCACATGATCGAGGACGTGGTGACGCGTGCGCGCAGCGCGCGGGATCAATTGGAGTCCGCGAACGGCAAACTGCCCCTGCAGCCGAACATCGACGACGAAGTCAGCGTCGGGCGGATGCTTTCCCGAGTCGAAGACGGCGGCCTCTCCGAATCCGAATTGAAAATGCTGCGCAAGCAGTGGGCGGGTGCGGCGCATGGCACGGTTCCCGTCATCGGCATCACAGGCACCGGCGGCGCCGGCAAGTCTTCCGTCGTCGACGAACTGCTGCTGCGCTTCCTGCATGAATTCCCGCAGATGCGCATCGCGGTGCTGGCGGTCGATCCGACACGTCGCAAGGGCGGCGGCGCGCTGCTGGGCGACCGCATCCGCATGAACGCGTTGCGTTCGCATCGGGTGTTCATGCGCTCGATGGCCACGCGTCGCGCGCATGCGGCAACCAGTTCGGTGCTGCACGATTGCATCGCGCTCCTGAAGTCGCTGCCGTTCGACCTGGTGATCGTCGAAACCGCGGGCATCGGCCAGGCCGATACCGAAATCGTCGATCTGGTCGATTTCCCCGTGTACGTGATGACCAGCGACTACGGCGCGGCCAGCCAGCTCGAGAAGATCGACATGCTGGATTTCGCGCAGCTGGTCGTGCTGAACAAATACGACCGTCGCGGCGCCGAGGACGCGCTGCGCGACGTGCGCAAGCAGTGGAAGCGCAACCACACCGCGTTCCAGATGCCGGACGAAGACGTGCCGGTGTATCCCACCATCGCCAGTCAGTTCAATGACCCCGGCGTCACCTGGATGTTCGTGAACCTGTGCCGGCTGTTGCGCGAGAAGGTTTTGCACAAGTTACCCGCCGAAGCGGCTTTGCATTCCTCGACCGCCGAAGCAGCTTTGCATCCCTCTCCCTCCGGGAGAGGGACCGAGGGTGAGGGTACGGCCGAAGCGAAGGAAGCAAGCCCTCCCACCTCCGCGCAAGCCCCGAACCCTCACCCGTCGCTGCGCGACACCCTCTCCCGAGGGGAGAGGGAAGAAAGTCCGCACTGCGACTTCAACCCGCAAGTCGACACCACGCTCAAGGAACCGCGTGCCACGGTGCTGATCCCCGGCAAGCGCGTGCGCTACCTCGCCGAAATCGCCGAGCAGGGCCGCGCCATCAACGCCGGTGCCAGGCGCATGGCCAATGCCGCGTCCAAGGCGCAGCACTACTACGAGTCGCTGAAGGAATTGGACGACAAAAAGCTGCCGCGCGAACTCGACGCCTACCAGTCCACCGACATGCTTTCGCATATCGGCACCAATGCGCCGGTTTCCGATCGCAGCCTGTTGCTGCTCCGCCAGCGCTACAACGAAGCCATCAAGGAACTTTCGCCCGAAGCGATCCAGCTTTTGCGCGCATGGCCCGCTTCCCGTGAAGCGGTGCAAAAGGAATTCAACGAATACACCGTCCGCGGCAAGGCCATCCGGGTCCAGAACTACCGCGAAACCCTGTCGCACCAGAAGGTGCCGAAGATCGCGCCGCCCACGACGAACGACTGGGGCGAGCAGCTCAAGTACCTGATGCTGGAAAACCTGCCCGGCGCGTACCCCTACACCGGCGGCGTGTACCCGTACCGGCGTTCCGGCGAAGACCCGACCCGCATGTTCGCGGGCGAGGGCACGCCCGAGCGCACCAACCGCCGCTTCCATTACGTGTCGCGCGGGCAACCCGCATCGCGGCTTTCCACCGCGTTCGATTCGGTCACGCTGTACGGCGAAGACCCGGCGCCGCGCCCGGACATCTACGGCAAGATCGGCAACTCCGGCGTGTCCATCGCGACGCTGGTCGACATGAAGAAGCTGTATTCCGGCTTCGACCTGTGCGATCCCAAGACCTCTGTGTCGATGACCATCAACGGCCCCGCGCCGATGATCCTCGCGATGTTCATGAACACCGCGATCGACCAGCAGGTCGAGAAATACCTGAAGGAAGACGACGCGCGCTGGGCCGCGGCGCAGAAGAAGA
>Ga0207652_10000420_pt1 | contig 43990 bp, 36 predicted proteins | sample KBSC63BmetaG_FD_184334 | JGI IMG/M metagenome (GOLD analysis project Ga0207652, IMG submission 184334) | Corn rhizosphere microbial communities from Kellogg Biological Station, Michigan, USA - KBS C6-3B metaG (SPAdes) (version 2) | ecosystem: Host-associated > Plants > Roots > Rhizosphere ...
CGCCGTCATCAACGGCGGTGACCCCCTCGCAGAACCGGAGGTGCAACAACTGCAAGCCGCGCAATAACCTGATCCTGGATCACGTGGAGGAGCTCAGCTCATACACCACTTCCGGGGACGTGACCCAGGAAGGCCGCGGCGAACGCCGCTGCTACGTCATGAGGTAGCCGGGATGAGGACGCCCAGAGCGCAATCTGCAAGATCACGGATAGGGCGACGACCGCGGCGCAAGTCAGCCAGATACTGAGCCACATTTGGCTGGGCTTCACGACCGGATGATGCCACTCGGTCGCCGTATGCGGCGGATGTGCCGCTTCGAGTCAGCCACCGCTCAGCGAAGGCTCGCCGCAGCAATCCTCGATGGTTCATCCTTGGGGCGTGAGGCCACCAAGCCGGTTGCGGCGCCTGGATCAGGCCGCCGAGGCCAAATGGGCCGACCACGAAGCGTGGCATGCCGCCAAAGCATCGACACGAAGCCCGCGCGTGACTCGGCTGTCGGGCTCACCGACGCAAGACCGCTTGGCAGCGCTTGATCGTGTTGTCCTCGGCCGCCGATGGGGCAACCGCTGGCTGGTGCTTGCTTCCGTTGTCGGCGTGGCGTTGGCGGTCGTTGGCGTAATCGGCTACTTCGGCGGCGGCGGTGCAGGGACCACACAAATCCCGTTCGGTGCAGGCGTCTGCGTGTCTGGCGTGGCGTTGGCCGAGGCTTGGTCCAGGCGGCAGGCCGCAAGGGGTAAGCAAGCCTTCGGTTGGCTGCGACGGTTGGACCGCCGCGTTCTGGGCCGCAAGGTCCGCGACGACATCCTCACCCGCCGCGGCAAACGTGCCCGCAACGTCGCGAAGATCGCCGCCGCCAGGCGGATGCTCGAGGTCGTCTACTTCGTGCTCCGCGACGGCGAAGCCCGCTGCCTGAAGCACTAAGTGACGATCACCGAAACGTCGTGCGGGTCGAGTATCGGCATGACCCAGCCCAGCTGCGGTCGGCTAAGTGAATGACCCCACGCCCAGGAACGCTCGCACGGCTTCATGCAGGCCACCAGCGCCACGAAGGCATGCCTGACAGCGACCAGTCTGTCGACACGCGCTATCGAACCTGAAGCCAACCCCACAACCGCAGAGCCGACGACGCCGGCACCACAGCATGCGTCGACCACTGGACGGCCCTTGCCGCAGGTGGTCGGATGGTTGGGCCGGCTGTTCTTTTGGGTGATGTGCAGTCGGCGTAGTTCGTGTTCGAGCGCGCTGCGTCCACCGCGGCCACCGGCGAAGCGGGTGGTGAAGACCATGCCGTTGTCGGTGAGCGTTGTGGCCGGGATGCCAAAGCTGGCAACGGTTTTGCGGAACGTGGTGAGCACGATCGGGCCGGACACGCGGTGGTGTGCGGTCACCGATAGTGCGTAGCGGGAGTGGTCGTCGAGCCAGGTCAGGATCTCGGCGTCGGTGCCGTCGGCGAGCTGGTAGTGGGTGAAGTCGGCCTGCCAGGTCTCGTTCGGCAGCTTCGCTTCGAACCGGACGTAGCTGGACTTGGGGCGCTTGTGTGGCTGCGGGGTGACCCGGTCGGCGGTGGTGAGCTTGCGTGCCACGGTGGCTGCGGAGATCTGGATGCCTTCGTTGGCGAGATGCCAGACGATGGTGTCCGGTCCGGCGTCCAGCCCCGCCTTGGCCAACGTGTCGCGCAGCTCGAGGATCCGCTCGACCACCGCCACAGCAGCGGCCGTCGGTGAGGTGTGCGGCCGGCGAGATCGCGGCGCTGCCGCGGACTCTCCTTCGGTCTCGTACCGGGCCTTGAGGCGGTAGACCCAGGAGCGGTGCACGCCGTAGCGAGCGGCGGCCTCAGCCGGGCTCTGCCGGTCGACGAACAGGGCGGTGATCACCAGGCGGGCTATCGACACCCGGAAGCATCAGCGCCCGCCCTGCTTGTCGCCGATGTCTTGAGAGACGTGTCGCGGATGTCCTGAGGTCAGACACTGCCGGGGGCACCAAACCAAAGCCGGATCGTGATCGTGCAGTTGTCAGCGCTTGATGAGCGTGAGATCGGCGTTGTCAGCCTGACAACTCCGATCTCACGCCGACCTCCCGGCTAGAAATTTCATCCCCCCACTCGTCCTTCTTGCGGCATAGGCCTGATATGTCAGGTGCTTGCAAGTCTTGCGTTTGCGTGTAACAGACCGCACGCTCGGGTAGTCCGTCGTAACCATCCGTGCTTGACCCCCTCGGACCAAGGGCCGCCACCTACTAGGGGGGTCTGCATGCGCCTGCGCATAGTCCTCGCTGTCGCCACCACGGTCGCGACAACTGCCACCATCACCATTGCCGGCGCCGTCACCGACGGTGCCGCCGCCGTCAAACCACCGCCACCACCGGCCTGGACGCCACCGGTCTACATGACCGGCGGCGGTGCCGAACCCAGCATCAAGAACCCACTGGTGGGCAGTCACAATCCGGCGGCGTACATCAGCGCGCCGACCGGCAGTGGTAGCGACTTCTGGTACGTCGACGAACAAGTACTCGCCGACGGAACCCATCAGTTCAGGCCAAGCGCCCCCCAGCAGCCGGACATCGGCACGGGTGGTGGCGACTCAGATATCTCCATCGCCAACGCCGTCAACCCGAGCACCGGCTGCGCGCCGATTGCGTATTCCGGACTGCACAACATCGATGTCTTCGACAACTTCACTACCTCCACGAGTCCTGACTGCGGGCACAGCTTCGCGAAGCCGAATCTGTTCGCGACTCAGAACACACTGACCGACCGGCAGTGGCAGACCTTCGACGGCGCCAAAACCAACTTCCTCATCTACCACAAGGTCGACACCTCGCAGATCGTCGTCAGCCGTAGTGATGACGGTGGCGCGACGTACCGCACCAACAGCGACGGCATTGCGGGCATCGGCGGGATCATCGACGCCGCCACATTGCCGAAGGTCGTGAACGAGAGCCAGATCGGCAACATCGTCACCGACTACTCGCACCCGGTGGACCATCTCACCTACCCGAGTGGCGACCAGGTGCACGCGCTCTATGCGATCTTTGCCGGCCCGAACTCGGTCGCGGACAACGCGGCCGCCAACGCACCCGGCGCTACGTGGAACCACAACGACACGATCTACGTCGCCAGGTCGATGGATGGCGGCGTGACGTGGACCGACTCGGTCGCTTACGCGTCAGCCGTTAGCGGTCGCGAGCTGAACCTGCTGTTCCCCGTTGCGACCGTGGACAAGGCGGGCACCGTCTATGCGGCGTGGAGTGACCAACTGCACGTGCAGTACACATACTCGAAGGACGGCGGGGTCACGTGGGCACCGGCGCGGCAGGTCAACCGCGACAACCCTGCTCAGGTCGGCACCACGACGCTGACGGCACCGACCGCCGGCAACGCCGACGTCTTCCCCTGGATCGCGGCCGGCGGTCCCGGTCGACTCGATGTCGTCTGGTACCACGGGTCCGGTGGCGCCGCGGGTTCGGAGTCGACGTACCGGGACCCGGGTGACCCGAACACGAATTGGACCGTGGCCGCCGCGCAGATCGCCAGTGCCAACTCCACCAAGCCCACTGTCGCGTCGTACTCGGACGCCGTGACGCCGGTGATCCACAAGGGCGACATCTGCCAGAACGGTCTCAACTGCGACGTCCTCGGCGGCGACCGCACTCTGCTCGACTTCTTCGAGGTCTCCATCGACGCCGCCGGTCGCGCGAACATCGCGTTCGCCAGCGACGCCACGTCGCCCGGCAACTCGTCGGTCGGCTACGTGCGGCAGAACTCCGGCCTGTCCGCATGGGACGGCGCAAAGGTCGCCAGCTACGGCTGGACCGTGCTGAAGCCGCCGCAGGGGACGAGCTGTCCCGGCCCGCAGATCCTCGATCCGTCGGGTGACGCGCCCGGCAGCCTCCAGACGAACCCGGCAGGCGGCAACGACGACAGCCAGGACATCGTCTCGATCGGCTGGAACAAGGGCGCCGACAGCACCCACCTCACCGTGACGATGACACTGAACAACCTGTCGGCGACCCCGCAGCCCGGCACCGCGTCGCGGATCTGGGACGCCTACTGGTCGTACGGCGGACAGACGTGGTACGTCGAGGCCACCTCGAACGGGCCAGGCATCCAGAGCTGGGACGTGGGCTCTGTCGCCACCGACGGCACCAAGACCTCAACCGGTACGCCCGTCGGCGCGCTCACCGAAGGTGCCAACGGCACCCTCGTCTGGACAGTCGATCGGACGACGGTCGGATCGCCTGCAGACGGCGCGGTCCTGCAGCCGCTCTACGGCGACACTCACGAGGGCTTCACCGTCCTTGGCACCGGCCTCTTCTACACGGCAAGTCTCGACCGCGCACCGGACAACGGCGGCGGCGCGGCGTACACGGTGGGCAACTGCTGACCGCCACGCAGGAAGGAATTTCCATGAAGAAACTCGTTTCGCGTGGCGGCGCAACAGCAACTGTTGCCGCACTGGTGCTTGCCGGCAGCGCCGGCATCGCCGCCGGGGGCACAGCGGCAAAAACGCCGGCGCCGACATTCACCGCCTACCGAACCACGGCTGACGACGGAGAGCCGTCGATCGGTTGGGACCGCAAGGCAAACGCTGCGATGTATGGCGCGGGTACGACGAACGTGCGGCTCACCTGGAACGACGCGACCGTGCCGGCGACGATGTCCGTGACCGACGTCACTCCCCCCACGTCAGTCACGACGCTGGACGCGATCACTGTCACCGACCAGAACACCAACCGCACCTTCGTCTCGCAGCTCGCAGCCGCGTGCAGCCTGTTCGCGTTCAGCGATGACGCCGGCAGCTCGTGGACACCTGGTCAGGGGTGCGGCGTCGGCACCATGCTCGATCACGAGTCGGTAGGCGCCGGGCCGTTCCATGGCTTCTCGCCGGTTCAGGCTTTGACGTCCTATCCCGACGCGGTCTACTACTGCGCCCAGAACTCCTACAGCGGTGGGTGCGCTTTCAGTCAGGACGGCGGGCTGACGTTCAGCACCGTCGTCCCGGCGTACAACAGCCCGGCGAACGACCCGAACGATCCGGATCCGACGATCGCCGCAGAAGGCGGCGCGTGCTCAGCGTTGCATGGTCACTTACGGGTCGGGCCGGACGGCACGGTCTACCTGCCCATCAAGGGTTGCGGTGGGCAGCCAACTGCGGACAACCTGACGAACACCGAATTCTGGGGTGGGCACCCGTCCGTGAGCATCAGCGTCGACAACGGGCTGACCTGGATTGTTCACCGGGTCGACTCCGGCAACAACCAGGACGAGAGCGACCCATCCGTTGCGGCCGGTCGCGGTGACAAGTTCGGCGGCGGCCGCATCTATCTCGGCTGGGAAGACGGCACCAACCCGAGCGCGACCGGCTATGGCACAACGAGCGCTGCGAAGATCGCGATGTCAACCGACCAGGGGAAGACATGGTCGGCGCCGGTTGACGTGTCGACCCCGCTCGGCATCCACAACGTGCAGTTCCCCGAAGTGATCGCGGGCGACGACGACCGGGCCGCCTTCGCCTGGCTCGGCACCAGCGCGATCGGAGACGACCAGCACAACGGGTTCGTTGGCGCCGACGGCAATCCGGCGGTCTGGCACATGTATGTGTCGATGACCTATGACGGTGGCAAGACGTGGACGACCGTCGACACGACACCGAACGACCCGGTTCAGCGCGGATGTGTGGACTTGCAGGGCCTGTCCAACAAAACGGTGACGGACAACAACATCTGTAGCCAGCGCAACATGCTCGACTTCAATGACATCGCTGTTGACACTCAGGGGCGAGTGCTCGTCGCCTACGCCGATGGCTGCACCGGAGCGTGCGTCAACAACCCTGCGACGCCGTCCACCGACGCCACCGGCACGGTGATGCGACAGACCACCGGCAAGGGCCTTTACGCGGCGTACGACGGGCTTATCGGCAAGAAGCACTAGGGACTTGTCAGGAGTGCACCAAGCCTGCCGTGGACGCGTCAGGAGCGTGACGCGTCCACGGTTGTGCCTGCTCCAACCACTTCGCGACCGAAAGCACCATCGCCTCATGCCCGGTCGGTGCGACTAGCTCCACCGACATCGGGAAGCCCGCGCCGTTGTGTCCCGTCGGCACGGCTGCCGCGGGATAGCCGGCGACGTTCCAGTTCCCGGTGTAAGGGCAGAACGATGCGTTCCGGATGTTGTCGAGCCAGTTGCGCTCCGACCAGCCGTCTGCCGCGATCGGTACGGCGGCAAGGGTCGGTGTCAGCAAGAGGTCGAAGTCGTTGAAAAAGGCGGCCATTTTCGCGCGCCACCGATCTCGCATGCCGGTGCCCAGCAGGCCGATCCGTTCGAACAACCGCCCGGCGCGAACGACAGGACGGGTACGACGTTCCAGCATCCGCAACGGGATCCCGGTGGCATCGTCGGCGACCCCGCGATAGACGCGCACCACGGCCGTCAGCATCGGCGAGCTGCCGTACGGCGGATCAGCCTCCACCACCGCGTGGCCGGCATCCGCCAGCAGGTCCGCGACACGTTGGGTTGCGGCTCGATAGTCGGAGGTCAGCTTCCCGATCGGCATCTGCGGCGCGAATGACACTGCGATCCGCAACCGTCGCTCCGGCGGTCGAACGGTCGCGAGGTCCGGCTGGTCGGCCATCACTGCGAGGCCGAGCGCAAGATCGTCGACTGTCGTCGCGAGCGGACCGATCTCGGACAGGCCGTACCAGTCGTTCGGCGCCGACGGTACGACGCCCGACCCCGGCTTGATGCCGATGACCCCACAGCACGCACTGGGCAACCTGATCGAGCCGCCCGCGTCGGTGCCCTGGCCCAACGGCACCATCGCGGCCGCGACTGCTGCGCCGGTGCCACCGGACGATCCGCCAGACGTCCGCGTGCGGTCCCACGGGCTGCGGGTGACGCCGTACGAGCTGTCGGTCCAGCCCCAGGCGCAGAACTCCGGCACTCGCGTCTTGCCGATGACGATCGCACCGGCGGCGCGCAGTCGTCGTACGACGGTGTGGTCGTCCGCGATCGGGTCGGGCGAGGTGCCCCGTGACCCGTGCCGGGTGGGTTCGCCGGCCACGTCGACGTTGTCCTTGATCGCCACCGGCACGCCGGCGAGCGGTAGCTCCGTCAGGTCACGGCGGGACAGTTCCTGTGCCTCGGTAAGCGCCTTGTCAGCGCGCACCAGCTGAAACGCCCCCACGTGGTCGTCGACGTCGGCGATCCGGGCGAGATGCTCGGTGACGACGTCGACCGGCGACACCGCGCCTGTCCGCACCCGCGCCGCGATTTCCGTGGCCGTCAGCCGCAACGTGTGGTCGGCCATCAGATCCCCATCAGCTCGGCTAGACGTTCGCGGTGCGACGACGGATCACCGAATAACAGCTCTGACGACTTCGCCCGCCGAAGAAACAGATGTGCGCGGTGTTCCCATGTGAATCCCATGCCGCCATGCAGATGGATGTTGGTGTCGGCGGCCTTGGTGAAGACCTCCGAGCAGTAGGCGCGCGCCAGGCTCGCCATCGCGAACAGCTCGTCGTTGCCCTGGTCGGCGCACCATGCGGCGTAATAGGCCGCCGACTTCGCCGACTCAACGTCGACGAGCATGTTGGCGCACGCATGCTTGACGGCCTGGAACGACCCGATCAGTCGATCGAACTGCATGCGAGTCTTGGCGTGCTCAGTGGCCATCTCCAGGCATCGCTGCGCCCCGCCGACCTGTTCACAGGCCATCGCAACTGCGGCAACCGCCAGTCCTTGCTGCAGCATGTCAGAGGCATCCGCCGCGCCCGCGAGCAATTCGGCGGGCGCCGCATCGAACGTCACACGAGCGAGCGGTCGGGTTGGGTCCAGGGCCTCCAACCGCTGCCGTCGAACACCCTCGGCGCCTTCCACGATGAACAGCCGAAGGTTTTCGCCGGTGCGCGCGGAGACGATGAGGGCATCGGCGCTGTCGCCGTCGATGACGTAGTCCTTGGCACCGGTGACCTGCCAGCCGCTCGCAGTTTCTGTCGCAGTCGTCGCGATGACTTCTGCGTAGGCGTCATCGGACTCGGCATGCGCGAGTGTCGCTGTCACCTCCCCGGCGGCAATAACCGGGAGCAGACGCTGAGACGCCGGGCTGTCATCCGATGCAAGCAGAAGTGTCGTAGCCAACGCGGCGGTTCCGAGCATCGGTGTGGGCGCCAACACCCGGCCCATCTCCTCGAAGACAACGGCCAGCTCGAGAAAGCCTGCACCCGCACCGCCGTGACGTTCGGGGATGGCAAGTCCCGGCAGGCCGAGATCCATCGCGAGCTGCCGCCACAGGTCTCGGTCGTAGCCGGCGTCACCGTCGGCCCACCTCCCCAGTGCGGACTCGGGGAGCCGGTCGCCGAGGAAGTCGCGAACAGTGCGCCGCAGCGCCTCCTGCTCGTCGGTGAAGGCAAAGTCCATCTGACGCCCTTCTACATCGGTCGGAGCGGGCCGGTGTAGGCAAAGCAGCCGCACCCCGTCTGGTAAGCCGCGAGGCGAAGCTCATGTGCGCCATCAAACCGAGCTGGCCCGAACGCCGTTGCGAACGTTAGCGGTGACTCATACGACGTGCCGAACCGAGCGACGACCTGCGCCATACCGGCAGCGGAGAACACCGGCAGCGCCGCCAGGGCGCGACGGATGAAGAACATCGAGTCGCAATGCGAGTCCGTGAAGAAGCCGTTGGTCGCCACGCCGTACTTGTGCATGATGTGGTTGCACAACGTCCACGCCGCATTGTGGACGTGTGCGTTGGGGTCGCCGCTGTCGTTGGCCGGCTGCCAACCCGCGGCGAGGGCACCCGCGAACTGCGCCGGCGGAACGCCGCGCGTGACCTGCGTGGACGGGACATCGTTGGTGGTGAGCCCGTAACGCGGACGGTAGTGCTGGCTTTCCGCATCCGTCATGAAGAAGAACGGCAACTCGCCGGACGCCGCGAACATGAGGTGATCGACGCCGGCGCTGCGGAACTGCACGATCGCGTTGCTGATCGCCGCCGACATCGCCCCGAAGTCGGAGAGCGACCCGGGCGTGCCGATGGCGACCACCTTTGTGAAGGACAACCCGCGCCGAGTAAGTGCGGAGTTGAGCCGATCGCCCATCCGCGCATAAACCGGCGCATCGAAGCGCACCAGTCCGACCTTTGCGCCCGCAGTGAAGTAGCCACCGCTGCGCAGTGTGTCGACCACGGGCTGTGCCCATCGGTCGGGACTTGCGCGTCCAGGTGAGTACAACAGGTCCGGATACTTGCGGTAGTAGGCGTCGTCATACGGCCACAGATCTTGTACGACGATCGGTACGTGATGGCCCGCGACGCAATTGGTCAGGTCATCCGAAGCATCGACCGGGCTCGACGCGACGATGAGCACATGGTGGTCCTGCAGGAAGTCAGTGCATGCTTCTTCGGCCTGATCGCTGAACGACCCGCGAGTGACCGCGGTGTGATGGATTACCACGTCTAGTCGTCGTCCGTCGATTCCACCGGTGCTGTTCACCCAGCGCTCGAGCGCCTGCACCATCGGCGTCTCGTCGGGCGCCGAGCCGGATGCGCCCGTTGCCGCAAATCCTGCCTGCAGGTCGGACGTCACCTGGAAGCCAACCTGGATCGGTCCGTGGTCGGTCGGTGCCGCCGTCGGCCGGGGTAGCGCACCCGTCGCGCCGGGCGGGCCGGCTCCCGTCACGCTCGCGGACGCGCCACCGGCTGGCGCGCTTCCCCCAGATTCCGACAACGCGCCCGTCGGGAGCTGACCGCCGGGTGTCGACGTCGCGACGGCGACGGCGGACGGGACCGTCAGCCCGCCGACGCCGCTGGGCGCGCTTCCCGCGGTCCCCGAGCCCGACGGGACTGACCCGGCGACGACCACCGTGGAGCCGCAACCACAAACAACGGCCACCGCGGCACAGGCGAGCGCAGGCTGCAGCCGGCGCGCACCTACACGCCGGACAGTGGGGCGACGGCAGCTGTTAACGAGCGTTATCGTACCTCTCGCCCCGTATTTCGTGAAGGAGTTCTGATGTCGGATCAGGTGCTATTTGAGGTCGCCGACCACGTGGCGACACTGACGCTGAACCGGCCGGACCGGTTGAACGCGGCGACCTTCGAACTCGGTCAGCAACTGCAGGAACATCTACGCGCCGCCGACACTGATCCGGATGTGCGCGTCGTGGTGCTCACCGGCGCCGGCGACGCGTTCTGCTCCGGCGACGACGTTGAGGCAGCGTGGGGCGACCCGCGCATGGCCGAGATCCTCGCCGAGCTCGCCAAGCCGCGGCCACCGCTGACCCCGGAGATCAAGGCGATCCTCGACTGCCGCAAGCCGGTGATCGCTGCGGTCAATGGCGTCGCTGTCGGCATCGGCACTGATCTCGCGCTCGCTTGCGACATCATCGTCGCGGCCGACACTGCGCGTTTCGCCGAAGCGTTCGTGCGCATGGGCCTGATGGCCGACGTCATCGGTTATTGGCGCCTGCCGCAGCTCGTCGGCTATGGCCGTGCCGCGCAGATGTTGTTCACCGGCGAGTTCGTCGACGCGGCGACAGCGCTGCGGATCGGCATGGTCAACGAAGTGGTCCCGCGCGACGAGCTGACGACGTACGTCGACAAGCTCGCGGCAAAGATCGCCCGTAACCCACCGATCGCCGTGCAGTACATCAAGGAAGGCCTTCGCCGCGGCGCCGGAAGGCCTGCATCGGCTCTGCCCGAGCTCGCCGCGTTCGTCGGCAACGGGCTCGCCCGGCTGTTCACGACAGAAGACCATCGCGAAGCCGCCAGGGCCTTCGTCGAAAAGCGCCCCGCCGTCTTCGCCGGCCGGTAGCACCATGCACTTCGAGGACAGCGCCGAGGACGCGGCCTTCCGCGCGGAATGGCGTGCCTGGCTGACTGTCAACGCCAAACCGCGCACACCCGAGAGCGGGTTCGCCGCGCTCGTCGCTCGCGGTGGGGACAGCGCCGACGCGGTCGCCACTGGACGCGAATGGCAACACCGACTCGCGGCGGAAGGATGGGGTGCGATCGCATGGCCACGGGAGTATGGCGGCCGGGCGGCGACACCGACACAGACCTACATCTTCGCCAAGGAACTGTCCGAGTTCGAGAAGCCGCCGGACCTCTACTCCATCGGTCTCGGCATGATCGGGCCAACGATCATCCTCTGGGGCACCGACGAGCAGAAGTCGACCTACCTCCCGTCGATGCTCGACGGCAGCGAGATCTGGTGCCAGCTGTGGAGCGAGCCCGGAGCAGGTTCGGATGTTGCGTCCGTACGAACGTCGGCGCGGCAATCCGCTGACGGTTCCTGGCTGCTCAACGGACAAAAGGTCTGGACCAGCGGCGCGCAATGGGCTCGATGGGGGCTCGCGGTCGTGCGCACCGACCCGGCTGCGGCCAAGCATCGCGGCCTGTCGACGCTGATCGTCGACATGACGGCACCGGGTGTCGATGTGCGTCCACTGAAGGAGATGTCCGGCGGGACAACCTTCAACGAAGTGTTCTTCACCGACGTCGTCGTGCCGGCGAGCAACGTGGTCGGACCGGTTGGTGAAGGGTGGAAGGTCGCGCTCACCACGATGGCGCACGAGCGGCTGACCGCCGGCTTGATGGGCGTCGCCACACTCACCCCGGATCCACTGCTCGCGCTCGCGCGCCGGGCGACGCGCAACGGGCGCCCGGCGGTGGAGGACCCGGTGATCCGGCAACGGCTCATCGATGTCCTCATTCGCCACCGCGTCCTCGAGCTGACCGTCTTCCGGACGCTGACAACCGCCGCGCGCACCGGCGTACCGGGGCCAGAAAGCTCGACGCTGAAGCTGTCGTGGAGCGAGGTCGCCAGCGCTCAAGCCGAGCTCGCCCTCGACCTGCTCTCACTGGGCGGGACCGTCACAGGACCCGAGGCGCCGTACGCCGGAAGCATCGCGGAGTTGTACACATTCGCGCCGAGCTTCCATCTCGGCGGTGGCACCGACGAGATTCAACGCAACGTCATCGGCGAACAGGTGCTCGGCCTGCCGAAAGAACCGCGATAGGACATTTCGCCTCGGTCCAGGCACAACCACTTGGTTCTCCGAATCACTAGTCGCATTCCGCTACAGCAATTTGCGTGCCCGTCGAGACACACGCAGAGGGGAATCGCCGACTAGAGGAGAACTGGTGCATTTACGGCATAAGGCCGTCGTTAGCTGGAGGAAGAAGCCCGTCGCTGTAGCCGCCGCTGGCATGTTGATGGCGGGCGGCATCACGGGAGTTGTCTCTCTCCTGGCCCCATCTGCGTCCGCCGCTGAACCATCGACCCCGCTGCACTATGCGGCCAACTCCAACTTCGACAGCAGTGGCAATTACGTCCCGGGTGGCTCCGGCTTCAACCTCGCCGACGTGGCCTCCGCCAGTGAGGCAAGCTCGCTTCCGAGCGGGGTCAAAGGCCTGGCGTACGTCGGACTCTGCAACGGAGCGGACTCGACGTTCCAATCGACACTGAAGCCCTATATCGGCAACACCAAGGTCTATGCCTTCTATCTGATGGATGAGCCGGACCCGACCGGGCAGTGGAACCCGCTCTGCTCCCCGGCCAACTTGATGGCCGAGTCGGACTGGATCCACGCCAACATTCCTGGCGCGAAGACCTTCGTCATGCTCATGAACATGTCGGGGTCTGGTTCGCCGTCGTACGCCAACACCTACACACCGTCGAACAGCCATGTGGACCTGTTCGGTCTCGACCCATATCCGTGTCGCACCGAGCTCAACGGTTGCGACTACAGCTACATCACCAAGGGCGTTGCTGCTGCCGAAGCGGCCGGCATCCCGCAGGCGCAGATCGTCCCGACCTATCAAGGCTTCGGCGGCGGCGCTTGGACTGACGACGGTGGCGGTGGATATCTGCTTCCCACTGCGACCCAGGAACAGCAGATCCTCAACACCTGGGGCAGCGTGGTGCCCGCACCGCCGTTCGACTACGTCTACAGCTGGGGCGCGCAGAACGGCGACACCGCGGTTGCGCAGTCGTCAGCTCTGCAGCAGGTGTTCGCCGCGCACAACGCCGGATCGAGCACCAGTCCGTCACCGTCCCCGACATCGTCTCCGAGCACGTCACCGACGTCGTCCCCCAGCCCATCGCCCACAACGTCGCCCAGCGGCACGCCCGCGCCGGCGAGCGTGAAGTTCGGTCAGGGAACGGCCTTCGACACGGGCAACCGGGTTGTGTCGAAGCAGGTCAACCTCGGTAAGCCGGTTGCCGCCGGCGATCTGCTGGTCGGGTGGTTCTCGCAGTACAACGTCAGTGGCCAGGTGAAGGTCTCTGACAATGTCAATGGCGCTTGGACACGCGGCCCGGCAAGCACGGACTTCGGTGGCAAGGGCGACATCGCGCTCTATTACGTAGCCAACGCGAAGGCGGCTCCGAACGGTGTGACGATCACGACCTCTGCCTCCAGCAGGGCTTACCTGCAAGGCTCCATCTCGGACTACTCGGGTGTCGCAGCGAGCTCACCGCTGGAGCAAGCGCACGCGGCAAGCGGTACTGGCACCGCCGTCAGTAGCGGCGCCACTGCCAGCGTCGCTGGCGGGGACTTGGTCTTCGGCGCCGATCTCACCGGCGGGTCGCCGCAGGGAGTCACTGCAGGTTCTGGGTTCACCGCGCGCGCCAAGACGGCGAGCGGGTCGGCGTTCGCTGAGGACATCCTTGCCGCGAACTCAGGTGCGCAACGCGCAACCGCGACGTTGGCAAAGTCAACGGATTGGCACGCCGTTGTGGCAGCGTTCAAGCCCGCAGCGGTGACGTCGACCTCGCCGTCGTCGTCGCCGTCGAGCTCGCCGTCGTCATCGCCGTCGAGTTCACCGTCGTCGGGTGGGGCCGGGGTGACGAAGACGCTGGTGATCATGGAGGAGAACCACAGCCTCGGGCAGGTGCTGCCCTCCGGGATGCCCTATCTGAACTCGTTGGCGACCAAGTACGGACAGGCCACCAACTGGTCGGACATCACCCATCCCAGCCTGCCCAACTACCTGGCTGTCTTCGGCGGTTCCACCTTCGGCGTCAGCACCGACTGCGACCCGGGCAGCAGCGGCTGCGCCGGCACTGCCCCGTCGGTGTTCGGTCAGGCGCTCGCCGCGGGAAAGACCGCCAAGACCTACGCCGAGTCCGCGGTCAGCAACTGCCAGACCGGCTATGACAACGGCTACGACGTCAACCACGTGCCGTGGGTCTACTTCCCCGGTGAAGCCAGCCAGTGCAACAGCTACTCCGTCCCGCTGGGCACCGCCAGCAGCGGCGCGCTGGCCAGCGACATCAGTTCCGGCAACCTTCCCAACGTCGGCGAAGTCGTTCCCAACCTCACCGACGACGGTCATGACGGCACATTGGCCCAAGCCGACACGTGGCTACAAACCTGGATGCCGAAAATCATGAGCGGCCCGGACTACACCTCCGGTCACCTGGCCATCGTCGTCCTGTTCGACGAAGGCGAAACCACCGAGCAAGTGCCCATGGTCGTCATCAACCCAGCCATCAGCGGCACGACCGTCACCACCGCACTCAACCACTACGCGCTCACCCGCTTCATCGACGAAGTACTGCACACCACCGCATTACGCAACGCCTCGAGCGCACCTGACATCGCCCCGATGTTCGGCATCACCATCGGATAGGAGCATTTCTCGATCTGAGGTATCAGCCGCGTAACCGCTCGACTCAAGCCCCGTAGGTGGCCCGCAAGCAAGCCGGGCCTGCGAGGGGGTGCCGCGAGTGCATAGGCGACGTGGGTAATCATGCTCGGCCGGGCAGCCGCCGGCGCCAGTCCTCGTATATCTCGCGAGGCGGGCGCACGGCGGCTTTGTTTATGGGTGTCGCGGGCCTGTTGCTCGCGTTCGCGGCAGTCGTCAGCATTCAGACTGCGTCGGGCGCCGGAGTTACCTATGTCCAGGCCGGAGCAGTCAGCACGCCAAGCGCCGTCACGTCGGCGAGCATCAAGTTCGGCAAAGCGGTGCGAGCCGGCGACGTGCTGGTCGGTTGGTTCTCCGAACGCGGTGCTAGCGGAGCGGTCACGGTCACGGACTCCGTCAACGGTGCGTGGACACGCGGCTCGTCTCCGCTGACGTTCTCCGATGGCAGCGGCGACATCGCTCTCTTCTACGTCGCGAATTCAGCCGCCGCTCCGAACCTCACCATCACGGTGTCGTCGCCTTCCGCTGCACTCGTCAAGGCCGCGGCAGCCGACTACACCGGCATCGTCGGTGCTCCGCCGCTGCAAGTCGTCTCCGCCACCGGCGTGGGCCGAGCGGTCGACACCGGCCCGACCGCGGCGGTTGCCGCCGGGTCGCTGGTCTACTCCGGACTGGTCGCCGGCAGTTCGCCGGGAGGTGTCACGCCAGGCAAGAGCGCCGGTGTCACATTCGCCAAGCGGGCGATGGCCGACAACGGTTCGGCGTACGAGCAGGACATCCTCTCGGCGAAGGCAGGGACTCAGAATGGCCTTGCCACCCTGAACAAGTCTGTGGATTGGTACGCCGTCGTCGTCGTGTTCGGAAATGCCTCGGCGTCGCCAAGCCCTACCCCGAGCCCGACACCCACATCCCCGACTCCGAGCCCGACTCCGAGTCCGACTCCGACGTCCCCGAGCCCCAGCCCGACACCCACGTCCCCGAGCCCCACATCGGCCCCGCCGCCTTCCGGCGTCAGTTTCACTCAAGGCGCCGCCATCGCCACCGGCAGCAAGGTGTCGTCGTCGACGCTCGCGCTGTCCCAGCAGGTGCAGGCGGGCGATCTGCTCGTCGGGTGGTTCGCCGAATACAACGCACCCGGTCAGCTCGTCGTGTCCGACAACATCAACGGCGCTTGGACCCGCGCACCCAATCCGCTCGTCTTTGGCGGCACCGGTGATGTCGCGCTCTACTACCTAGCTAACTCGATCCGCGCCCCGACCGGACTTACGGTGACCGCTACGGCACCCGCGGCGGCGTATATCGAGGCCGCCGCGGCGGACTATTCCGGCGTTGCGTCAACGGCACCGCTGATCGCGCTGGCGACGCAGAGCGGTGTCGGCACATCGGTCAACACGGGTCTGACCTCGCCGACACCGGCAGGAAGCCTCGTCTTCTCCGCCTTGATAACCGGACAGTCCCCGAAATCCGTCACACCCGGCACGAGCGGCGGCACGACGTTCACTCGTCGGGCCGCTTCTGCCTCCAGCTCGGCATACGAACAGGACATAACCAGCGGCGCAGGTGGCCCGCAGCAGGGCACAGCGGTGCTTGGGGCATCGACGGACTGGCACGCCGTCGTCGCGGTCTTCGCCACCGCAGCGTCGAGTCCTAGCCCTACGCCAACCTCGACCGCAACCCAAACTCCTACTCCCAGCTCCAGCCCGAGCGCGGCGTGCACAACTAGTGACCTCGTGAGTGCGGTCGTCACAGCGAACGCGACCGCCGGGGGTGCAACGGTCACATTGGTGAGCGGTTGTACCTACCTGCTGAGTGCGGCGAACAACACGACCGACGGAGGTAACGGCCTTCCTGTCATCACGGGGAACGTCACGATTGTGGGCAATGGCGCGACGATCAGTCGATCGGCGGTGAGCGGGACGCCGCACTTCCGGCTGTTCGACGTGGTACCCGGGGCGAGTCTGACGCTAAGCGCCGTGACGCTGAGCAACGGGATCGCTGACGCAGGTGGTATCGGTGGTGGCGCAATCACCAACGCCGGCTCGCTCTCGGTGACGGACAGCACGTTCTCGCAGAACAGTGCACCTGCCACGACAGGGACCGGCGGTGGGGCAATTCAGAACTCGGGCAGTCTCATCGTGAGCGGAGCGACCTTCACCGCGGGAAAGTCACAAGAAGGCGGCGGCATCTTCAACCAGAACATTGCCACCATCACCGGCAGCAGTTTCGTCAACAACTCCGCGACCATTTACGGCGGCGGAGCACTCCTCAACGCCCTAGGCACCATGACGATTTCTGGGTCCACCTTTACTGGCAACTCCGGCCCCGGGGGCGGCGCCATCGACAACGATGCAGTGCTCAACATCAGCGACAGCACGTTCGTCAACAACACCGGTGGAACCACCGGCGGCGGCGCGATCGTGAACTTCGGGACGACCACGCTGGTGACGTCGACGGTCTCTGGCAACAGCGCACCGTTCGGCGCGAACCTGTACAACTCCTCGGGGTATGTCCTGAACATGGCCTCGTCGATCATCGCCAACGGCATCAACGGCGCGAACTGCGGCGGCGCGTCCGCCGTCACGGACAATGGCTACAACCTCGACACCGCGTCATCGTGCGGTCTGTCCGCAACCGGTTCGGTCAGCAATGTGCAACCGCAGCTCCAGCCCTTGGCGGGCAACGGCGGCGCCACTCAGACAATGGCGCTGCCGAGCGGTAGCCCCGCCATCGACGTGATCCCGACCGCAGTTGCCGGATGCGCAAACAGTGTCGACCAGCGGGCGGTCACCCGACCGCAAGGCTCGGCCTGCGACATCGGCGCCTTCGAGCGCGCGCCCGGCTGACCCCTTGGTCACGCACCACGGTTGCTCTGACGCAGCACTGTCACGAGATCGGGGCGTGATGTCAGCCGGTTCCCGCCGTAGGTCCACGAGAAGACCTGTTCGCCGGCGATGCCGGCATGCCGCCAGTGGAGCAGCATCGTCCTCAGCTCCTCCGCCGTCGGGAAGCGGTAGTAGTCGTCTTGGAACGCCTGGATAACCCCCCAGATGCGGGTGATACCGGCCGCCCGTGCCCGGCGGACAGCCGAATCGATTTCGCCGTACCGGCAGCCATGAACGAACGTGCACGGGTATGGGTCGAGCCCGACCACATCGACGGTGCGACGAAATGCGGCGTACTCGCCGGGATGTGTGTCGCCGTCCTCGATCACGGCGTAGGTGAAGGCGTGCGGAGCCAGCCGGTGCACCAGTGCTGAACGTGCCTTGAGCTGAAGCGGCGCTGTCGGGCAGACGTCGACGTGCGGTTCGTCCGCGATGTAGAACCCGGCAACACGCGGATCGTCTCCCTCAGCTTTCAGCAGCGATCGGACGCGGTCATTTGACAGCTCCCAGGTGCACGACGCGTTGTCGTATTGGCCGAGCCAGACGAGCGCCCTCGCCCCGGGCGGTACGCGGCGGAGCGCGCCTCGAAGTGGCGGGATGTCGACAAGATTGAAGCCCATATCGACGGCACGACGCGTCGAATCTGACGAGTCAGTCATGTAGCGCATGCTGGGTGGCCAGTGCGCTCCTTCTACGGCGGTGGCGCGTGCGCATCCTGCGCTCGCGACCAGCATCGCCGCCGCGAGGACCACCTTTACCGTGCCGCCCAAGATGCTTAGATCCGCCGCTAAGGAACGGTGCCGCAGATAGTCAAGCTCGACCGCGAGCTTGTCGTGCATCTGGTGCTCGAGGTACTCCCTTTCCGGATCCGCAGCGCCGTCAAGTGCGGCGAGATGATCAGTGGAGTAGTAGAGCTGACCCGGACCGGTCATCCCCGGCCGGACGCGAAAGACGATCCGCTCCGTCGGGTGGTAGTACGCCGTGTAGCGAGGTACCTCAGGTCTGGGACCGATGAGGGTCATGTCACCCAGCAGCACGTTCCATAGCTGGGGCAGCTCGTCGAGCTTGCTCACGCGCAGCACGCGCCCGAGCCGAGTCACCCGCGGATCGGCAGCCCCGGTCACCTGCGGGCCGATGCGCTCGGCGTCGCGCCGCATGCTTCGGAACTTGCACATCCTGAACTCCCGGGTGTCCCTTCCGACGCGGACTTGCCGGAAGAAGACCCAGCCGGGTGAATCGAGCCGGATGAGCACCGCGAGGAGCACAACCAGCGGCAAGAGGACGACGAGGAGCGTCGCCGCGACAAGCAGGTCGACAGCCCGGCGTTGGGCGGAGTCCGGGCGAATGGACGCCTCCACACGCGTAACGACGACCTCCGCCATGGCGACAGCTCCTCCTCAGACGACCGATTCGACGTTCGCCGGTGTGCGGGGAGCCTGGTCCGCACGGCCCGCAAGCAATGACTCTCGCGTTCCACCGGCGTCGATGACGTGTGCCGCTCGGGCGGCCACCATGAGCAATACCGCGGTCGTCACCAGATAGGCGGTCGCGGAGGCAATCGCCGCTCCCGTCGCACCGAAGTGCGGGATGAGCAGGATGTCCAGCACGACGGTCGCGACCAGGCCGACGGCCATCGCGAGGGAGTTGGCACCCGGTCGCCCGAGGCCCCAAAGCAGCGCGGAGCTGACTGCGGCCGCTCCCTCCGGGATCAGTCCGACGATGATGATGCACGCGGGAACAAGCGCTCCGTCAAAAGCATCGCCATAGAGCAACGGGAGTACGACAACGGTCGCCGCGGCGATGACGGGCGCGGCAGTCGCGACGGCCAAGGTTGCGCGGGGCAGCAAGTGCCGCGCGTCCGCGACGCTTTCCCGTGCCGGCAGAGCACTGAAGCGCGGATAGAGCACGTAGTTGATCGCTATTGGACCTAGCCGCATCAGCTCAGCGAACTTCGACGCAATCGCATAGACACCCAGGGTTGCTGGCCCCGCAATCGCGCCAAGGATCAGGAAGTCGAGCCGCAGATTGAGCAACCACAAGACGTTTCCGGTCTGACCGCGCGCGCCATACCAGGCGACCCGACGGGCAATCGCAACAGACGGGCGGCCACCACGACGGAAGAAGCCGGTCCGGGCGGCGAGCGCCACACCCAAGACGCTGGCCGATGCACCGCCACCGACCAGTGCAACAACCACGCCTCGGCTGTGTCCGAGGCCTAACAACAGCACCGCGAGATACCACGGCAGGAATAGCAGCTCCTCGGCCACCGTGACCGCGTTCGCCGCCTTGATGTCGCCGGCGCCCTGGCAGCAGGCCTTCGCGGTGACGGTGACGAGCTGCGTGATGACTAGAACAGATGTGAGGCTGAGCAAACCGGGGCTGAACGACGGGAAATAGACGGGATGGAGCAGGCGAGCGGCCACCGCCCACAGGGCCGCTCCCGCGACGCCGGCAAGGACGACCATCACCGTGATCGTGGGCCGCAGCCGCCGATCACGACGTCCCGGCGCCGCGAGGAAGTATGCGGCGGCGACGGGAAGACCGGAGGAGCACACCACCGCCATCAGCCAGGGCAACACGCGAAGAAGGGCGTACTCGCCGACGACGGCGGCGCTGGTCGCGCGCGCCACGAGCAGGCTGGCCAGCGACAGTGACAGCAAAGCGCCGGCTTGAGCGAAGAACGCCGTCGTGATCAGCCGGCGCACCGACCCCGTCTTGAACTCGAGGAAGTTCACGCGTCCTGCCCCCGACTGACGGTGGCGACGATGGCGAATAGCGCCCACACAAACCGGAAGTGGAGGACCTCGTAGTACCAACCTGCAGCCGCAATCGCGACCAGCGCCGCGATAATGCCGGTGGGCAAAGGCAGCACCGACGTGAATGCCGATGTCGTCGAGGCGCGGATGAACCGTGACGCGTACCACGCGACCAGCGCGCTCAGCCAAAGCACAGCGAACAAGCCCAAGGGCCCGCGCTCTGTCAGCGCGGCGAGGTAGTCGTCGTGCGCCTCTTTCGCGTAGGGATAGCCATCTCGGTCCAACAACGAATGGGTTGCCGCGGGTCCGATACCCAGCGGGCTCGACCGGGTGTAGAGGTCGATGCTCTCGCGCGCCAGCACGGATCGTTGGGAAGCGCTGTGCGAGCTCCTGCCAATCGAGTTCACCAATAGCGGCTGGCCCGAGTCATGGGCCCACGTCCGCACTGTCTGCAGAGGCAGCACGAGCGTGAGGAGGACAAGAGCGACAACAGCCGCGAGGGCTGTTGACAGCGCGGCAGCTGCGCCGTAGCGGCGCATCACCGCACCGAGAGCGATGACGGCACAACCGAGAAACAGTTCCAGCAGGCCGCCGTTCGACTCCGCCAGGGCAAAAGCCGACAAGAGCACCGCATAGCCGGCCCAGCGCCACGACCGACGCCTCGGAACCTGTGCGGCGTACGACACGAAGATCGACAACGTCCAGAACAAGGCAGCGTAGTTCGGGTCGCCGAACGTGAACGCCTCCCTGTTGCCGGCACGCGCCGTGACGCCAGTAATGGCAGCCACATGCGCGACGCTGCTCGCCACCAGCAGCGCGCCCATGAAGATGGACGCGAAGGCCCAGACCCTGAGTACGAGTCGCAACCCAGGGGGGCGCGCGCAAACGGTCGCAATGACGACGGCCCAGGCGAAGAGCACGAGGTCCTGCACCACCGCGATCGCGCCCGCAGCCAGCTCGACGCTGGCCATCGCGGCGAAGATCCCGGCGATCGCGGCGATCCCGACCGGCAGCGCGTACGGGGCGCGCAACCTGACGTGGTCTCCGGCGACCCACACTCCGGTCAAGAGGATGGCGGCCAAGGTGAACAGGTCGACGGGTGAGCTGTTGCCGGGCCCGTTGGGCCGCAGCAGCGGCTGCGCTGCGATGGCGGCAGCCGCGGCCGTAAAAGCGGCCTGCCGCGCCGTGCGGCGGCGTACCAGCACCGGTGCCGGTGGGCTCGGCACCGGGCGGGACATGACAGCGATCGCTGTCACTTCGTCAGCGCCTCCCATCGTCGCTGAGGTCACGGAACAGTCGAAGGTGTTGACGCGCGAACTCTTCGTCGTCTGCTTGGGCCGCGACGGTCAGCAGTTCGGCCAGGACCACCTCTCGCCCGCGTTCGGCTGGCATGCCGAGACGATGCAGACCGGTGCGAAGGAATGCACGCGCGAGCGACGGATACCAGCCGTCACCGTTGACGGCATATCTCACGCCGTCACCCCAACGAACGGCCCGGAAGTCATGGCCCCGGACATGACCCCGACGGGACGCATGCCGGTCGAGATACAGCGAGTAGCTGACGAAGAAGCGCGCCAGGTCGCGTGCGGGTTCACCGTCGGTTGGAAGTGCCATCTCCCAGTCGATGACCCCGGAAACCTGGCCACCGCCGAAGAGCAGGTTGCCGAACCAATAGTCGCCGTGCTCGGCCGTCCGTGGGGAGCGACATCTGCCCATCCGGTGTCGGAGCAGCGGAATCCGAGCGATGACGTCATCGATGCTGTCGTCGTTGCCGAACCGCTCTGCGAGCCGATCGGCGACCGCACCCAGCAGATCGACGGGCTGTACCCGTGTCGCAGTCGCGGTCTGAAACGCCGTGAGCCAGGTGGCCGCCGCGTCGAGATCAGCGCGCACCCCGGCCCGGCGCGACGTGTGCCGCCAACCGTGATACCGCGCCAGCCCGGAAGCCCCTGGAACGGCGGACATGAGCAGGATCGGACAGCCGTCATGCGACAAGAGCTGCACCGGCTCGGGCACCGTACGGCGCAGATCGCCCGTCAATCGGTCACGGATGCGGACGAGCGCCCCGAACTCAGCGCAAACCTGCTGCTGCGCGACGACTGTGGTCGGCACTTTCGCGACCATGACCGGATCGGCCCGGCCCTCGTCGAACAACAGCACGACGGCTTTCGCATTCCGATCCTTAGAAACTGCAAAAACGAGCAGCCGGTCGGCATATGCGCGCAGAAGCGACGGCCAGGAATCGTTGGTGCCGCCGGGAAGACGCGCGTCGGCGACCGCGGTCACGACTGACGTCCCATCAGCACGCGCGGGGCGAAGCGACGCAGGAGCCGGATACCCATGTGCGTTCTGACCACCCACAGTGCGAACGCCCAGAACCACTCCGGTCGGCCGCTGCCGGGCGGAGCCGCGAGCAGCATATTTGCCGTGTAAGCCATCGGTTCGCCGCTGAGGCCCGTGACGATCAAGGGCCGCCGAGCGGACGGCATCACGGCAAGCGCGCTGACCTCGTAACCTGCTCGCTCCATCGCTGCGCGCAACGGACCCAGGGGGGACAGACGCGGGCGATGGGCCAGCACCGTTGTCCCGGCTGACAACGCCGTCAGTGCGGCAGTGGCCTGTTGGATGCCCGCACGACGGCCGCGCACCGGCAGACAGATGGCGTCACCCGCGGCGACAATCGTCCACACGTCCGAGCGCTGCTCCATCTCAGGTCAGGACCGCGAACGGTCGCATCCTGACCACGGGTCGCACCAGGCCGTTGCGTACCAGGATGCCGAGCGCCTCGTCAACGCCCTTGTCGTCGAGGTGCGGCACTTCGACGGGTGCGCTGTCCGTGTAGCCGAACTTGAGCGTGTGCCGGCCGTACGGATCCTGCCCGGACAGCCCACGACGCTCGAAGCTCGAGATGATGCTGCCGCTGCCGTGACATGCCGTGTACAGGCTGCGGTGCGCGGCCGGCCCAGGAATGCACAGGTATGACGACGTACGGTTCGTCCCCGGCAACAGCAATGGTTGACCCGTCGCGCTGAACGCGGGGTGGTTCGCCATCAGCTCAGCAGGCAACGCACGGCATGCGTTGTGCCGATGCACAAATGCCGCCTCACCGTTGACCTGCTCCTCGTAAATCGAGTTGTGCGGCGAGTCGACGACGAGGCGCAGTGAGGCGCCGAACGCATCCCGGCTGAAGCGTTGGAGCTGCGCATATGTTGCCAGCCGATACGCGAACCCGTAGTTCATCGCCATACGCATCGCGAGCATCACCCGGCGTCCCTCGTCGCCCTCAATGGGCACTGACGGACATCCGGCGGTGAAGTACGACGACACCCGCCGGCGCAACTGCGACCACGAGCGGGAGCGAGCAAGGTGCGTGAGCGGCTTCTGTACGGCCATCACCGCGCGCAGCTCTCGCGACGCCGCCTTGCGACGCGCGTACAGTTCACCAACCTGACTCGTCAGGACGCCGCCGCCGTTATGGAACTGCACCGTCACCTGGCCGGCAGCCAACCCGAGATGCTCAGCAGCTGCCGGGTCGAGTACCTCCTCGATCTCCTGCAGTTCGAGGAAGTGTGTGCTCGGGCCGATGTTGCCGAAGCGCAGCCGCGCCAGCTGCGCGGAGACCCAGGGCAGCTCCTTGCGCACGCTCGATGCACCACCGTAGGCCGCGACGTCGAGACGCCCGCCTTCCTCGACATGCGCCAGGTCGCGCTCGGTGAGGTCGAACCGGGCCGCCGCGAACTCGCCGCCCTCGACCGCGGCGAGCAGCACCTCAGACTTGGTCAGCTCGCGCTTCCAGCCCGGCGGATTCGGATAGCGTTCGCGAACGCTGCGATAGAAGTCGGTAACTGCGTGGTCGCCCGGCCGTTCCCCCTCGAGCACTGCGAGGGCCATGCCGCAGTTCAGTGCGGCATCCGTGAGCGACGGACGAATTGCCCCCCGCGTGGCAACGGCGATGCTGGAGGGCATCTCCGACTTCTCCTTGTGACAGAAATCCGGCAGAACCACTGGAGGCGCTGCCAGATCTGCGGTTGCCGTTCCATCGCGTAATCGCTGCATGAGTCCGGAGTCCGCTGTGATCTCCGGACTGTCGAAGACGATGAGGTCGTCCTCCTCGACGACGTCGTCATCCCTGGAGAAGATGCTCATTTGCACGCGAGTGCTCCCGTCATATCTGCGGTTGCGGAAGCTCGGTCGTGTCCATCCCCGTAGATCCGAGCGAGGACGTCACCGAGCGCATCGGTCGAGTAGCGCTGGTTGATTCGGTCGACGGCGGCGGCAGCCATCCCGGCCGCTCGCTCGGGCGAGCCGAGCAAGTGCCGTACCGCTCGTGCGAGCAGGACCGGATCCTCCGGTGGTACGAGCAAACCGGTTTCGCCCGGTGACACCAAGTCGGTGACGGCGTTGACCGCGGTGGCGACTACCGGAACCCTCGCCGACATTGCCTCGGCGAGCGCCAGCGGCAGACCCTCGTAGCGGCTTGCCATCGCGAACACGTCGAAGCCCGGCAACAGGTCAGCGACGTCGCTACGTTCACCGGCCAGGTGCACGCGTTGGTGCAACCCCAACCGTGCGATGAGCGCCTCGGCTGACTGTTGCAGCGGGCCGCTGCCAACCCAGACCGCCGTGACCTGGGGACCCACCACATCGCCCATCGCTGCGACCCAGGTCAGCGGATCCTTTTGATAGTCGAGGCGGCCAACAAATCCGACCACATGTGTGTCGTCGTCGATGCCGAGCCGCGCTCGCGCCGCCGACCTACGAGCGGGTGATTGCTCGCTGACTGCTGTCTGCAGCGGCACCCCGATCGTTGAAACGTTCTCAGGGAGCGCGAGCCGCTCGCGGACGGCGACAGCGGCAACCCCTGTCCCGACGCAAAGAACGTGGTTGGTGATCCGAGCAAGAGCCCGCTCGATTCGGATGTATGCCGTCCGCCGAGGCCGCGACTGAAATTCGTGAAACGGGAAGCCGTGATAGGTGTGCACGATCGCGGGCACGCCGGCCCGATACGCCGCGAGCCTGCCGCTGAAACCGGCCTTGCTGCTGTGCGTGTGCACAACATGAGGGCGCTGAGCCCGGAGCAGACTGGTTAGCTGCACCAGGGCCTGCAGGTCACGGCGCGGTGCGATCGGCGAGCACAGTGAGGGCACGACGGTGACGGGGTATCGGGTCGCCGCCTCGTCGAGGAGCCGGTCACCACTGCCTGCGATGATCGACACCGCAAACCGGTCTGGATCAAGCGCGTCGGCACCACGGAGCGCGACGGTTCCCGCGCCGGCCTGAAAGCGCGTCACGATCTGGGTGACGACGATGCGGTTGCCGGTCACAACGACTCACTCACGAGCTCGGCCAGCTCGGGCAACGGCACGATCGCCGATCGCGCGAGACGAATCTCTGTCGCCGGGAGACGCGCCGCCAGCGCTGCGGCGACTGCTGCGACCGGTGGGTGCGCCGGAACATCAGGCACCAGGAGCGACAGATTTGCGACGAACGGCCAGAAGCGCATCAGCTCACCGGCGGCGTAAGTGGCTGCGACCAGCTCCCGCTCGACATCGAGTGACGACAAACCATGTGCAGTTGGTGATTCGCGGTCGCCCCTGCGCAGCACGTGCACCGAGTCCGGCATGACCGGGGATGTCGTCCAGCTGACTGCGCGCTCTCGCCGTCCGTGCGGCATCCGCCGGCCCGAACCGCCGGCGACGCGGGCGGGTTCCGCCAAGCCGCAGACAGTGACTCCGTTGCAAACACAAAGGTTGTCGGACGTCGCGACGGCACCTTCATCGACCGCGGCGAGAACGAGGGTGGACCGTCCCACACCCCCAGGGCCGACGAGCAGGGGAAGCGCTTCGCCGGTCTGGCAGACGACGGCGTGCAGCGGTGCGTAGCCGCGGCGCGCGGCCCAGGCCATCGCTGGGTATTGCAGCAGGACGCAGCGCGCGAGCAGGTGGAAGCGGCTGTTCAGGAGGCGCCGCGCTATCCGTTCGCGCTTCGGCGGGCGCCAACGCGCACGGACGCACAGGACGTCGTCATCCGGCCGCAATTCCAGGTCGAACCCCGACGTACACGCGTTTTCCAAGACGAGTGCGTCAGCGGACAGCCACACACCCCGGCCAGCGGGCTTGCATCGATGGTCGATGAAGGGCGCGCCGCTGCGTTCGACGCTCACCCGCACCGTCGCCTCGACGGCCAAGCCAAGAAGCTGAGGACGCACCGCCTCGACGAGCAGGTCCTCGACCCAGCCGCACTGTGACTCGAAGGAAACGACTTCACCCGCCTGGACGACCGCAGCGGCCATCAGACACCCACCCGCTGGCGACGTCGCCACGCTCGTTGGACGTCCTGCACAGCGGCGGCTACCCGGTCGATGTCGTCGGCGTTCAACAGCGGATGCAAAGGCAGCGAGAGCAGCGTCGGAAACACCCGATCCGCTACCGGCAGCCGGTCACACTGGTCGGGGCCGAGAAGTCGCCGGAAGTACGGCTGGTGATGTACCGGGATGAAGTGGACTGACGTACCGATGTCACGTTGAGCGAGCTCGTGGACGAGGGTGTCGCGGTCAACACCAAACTCTGGCGTTACTCGGACGACGTACAGGTGCCATGCGTGCCGTCCCGTCGCCGGCCGCCGCGGCCGAGCGATACCCGCAATGTCAGCGAGAACCTCGTCATAGCGCGCTGCGAGCATCTCGCGCCGCTCCTGCCAGGCGGGGACATGCGTGAGCTGGGCACGGCCTATCGCCGCTTGCAGATCGGTGAAGTTCGCCTTTAACCCCGTCGACTCGATGGTGTAGCGCCATCCCCCGCCTTGATAGCGGCGCCACGCGTCGGCGGACATGCCGTGGAGCCGGAGAACCCGAAGCCGGTCGACCAGATCAGGGTCGTCGGTCGTGATCGCCCCACCTTCCCCGATTGGCAGGTTCTTCGTCGCATAGAAGCTGAAGCACGTCGCCTGCGAGATGCGCCCCACCGGGTCGCCGTCGACAGCCGATCCCAGCGCGTGCGCCGCGTCCTCGACGACTCGCGCGAGGGGTACTCCGGCGGCAGCGGCCAGGGTGCGCACGGGCGCGGGATAGCCGGCCATGTGCTGGACCACCAACGCCGCCGCACCGTCAGCTACGGCTTCGACGGCCCCCGTGTTCATGGTGAGTGTGGTCTCGTCCACATCCACCAGCACGGGCTGCAACCCGGCGTGCACGATGGCGTGCACGGCGCCGGCGAACGTCAGGGTCGGAGTGAGGACGCGCGTCCCGGGCGAGAGGCCGTATGCGCGGAGTGCGAGTTCCAGCGCCACGGTGCAGGAACTGACCGCTACTGCGAAGTCAGCCTGCACGAAGCGTGCGATCTCCTCTTCGAACGCGACGGTCTCCGGTCCCGTCGTCACCCAGCCGCTGCGGAGGACTCGCATAGCCGCCAGCTGCGCCTCTGGCGTGATCTCCGTGACGGCGAACGGAACCGGCGCGAGCCGCGAATCCGTCACGGTCTCGAAGCGCGCGGTCATGCGCGCTTACCGGCGACGCCGACGACGCCGATGATCGGCCAGCCACTCATTTGCTCGACGTCGCGGATCGCATCCACGTCCGTAACGCTCGCGAAGCGTGCGGTGACCACGAGCAAACCGACGTCGCGTCGCTGGGACTGGGCCGATTCGGGGGTCAGCATTTCGACAGACATGTGTGTCGCCGCGCGTTTGGCGGGCTCAACCGGCCATCCCACCGACGACCAGCGACGGCCCGTTTGGACTGCGACGGCGGTGCCCGTCGTCACAGGGGTATAGGACACGGCGGGGAGGTCATTGGTCTCGAACAAGTTGGTCCGCTGCGCGTGGCCATTCGTCGTCCATGACAGCGGCTCCCCGTCAACCGGTGGCAAGCCAGCGAGCGCGACCGAAAGCGCCTCCTGCAGCAAGCTCAATTCACCGGCCTCGACGGTTCCGGCGACCACGATTTTCTTGACGTCTTTGTGCCGCGCGGCAAGCGCGACATTGGCGACCAACGCGGCCGGCACCTGACGATCCGCGCCAATTCGTCCGACCAGCGGGGCTTGCAGCGCACGTGCGACCGTCGCCGGTGAGCCGACGGTCGGACGCAGGGTCTCGTGTGCCGCGGCGAGGACCAACCCCGCGATGAGTCCTGCCAGCGCGCCAAGGGGCAGTAGCAGGGCCATCCGGTCGCCGCTTTTAGTCACTGCGACGGGCAGACTGACGATGGTGGCGTTGGCAGTAGTAGCAAGATCGGCCATCAGCTGCTGGCGCGCCGCCTGAAGATCCGTCTTCGTGTCATCGAGCGAAGGCGCCTGGGTGGCGATCGGTCCAGGGAGCGCAGTGGTGGCTTTGTCGACGGCCCGGCCAACACTGTCGAGATCCCCGAGCAACGGCGCTATCGCCTCGCGCGGTGTTCGGTCCACCCAGGGCGCCACTCGATGTGCCAGGGCCCGAGACAGGGCGAGGGCGACCTCGGGATTGCGGTCACTGACTGTCACATCGACGATGGCCGAGCTGCCGATCCGTGACACTGTGATCGCGGCCTTGACCTCGCGCAGGCTGCGATTCACGTTCGCATCGGCGATCGCACCCTGGACGACCTGCGGGCTCGTCGCGATTCCCTTGATGCGATCGGAGACGGCCGCCGCCTCGGTGTCCGACGACGGGGCGGTAGTTGCCGCCTGGAACCGAGCGGTGCCCAAATAGTGCGTTCCTATCGAGTGCGCGACCGCAAGACCACCGAAGATGCCGAGAATGACCGTGATGGCGATCAGCCACGCGTGGCGCACGACGATGCGCGACAGAGCCTCATGCGCCTCCACGTGCTCACCTCCACGGGCCAGTGCGTGAGTGAGCGCGGCTATGCAGCACATAGCGGCGCGAAAGCGTCACAGCCCGAGAATTTAGAGCGGAGTGGGAGCGCAAGAGATACCTGCGCAGTGTCGGAATAGGTCAGAGTCGGGGGCGGCCCCAACGTCACACGGGCGTGCTGACTCGCGCGTTGGTGACGAGAGTCCGCCAGTCACGCTCGAACCAGCGCTGCTGGCGGAAGCGGTCCTTCGTCGGTGCGCCGAGGAGATAACCCTGGGCGCAGTCGACGCCGAGGGTCGCGATCGTACGAAGCTCGTTCAGCCCCTCGACGCCCTCGCCCGTGACGCTCGCTCCCAGATCCAGACCGAGCAAGACAAGCGCGGTGACCAACGACCGCCGAGCGGCGTCCGAGTTCACCTCCGAGATCAGTGACCGGTCAATCTTGATGATGTCCGGCCGGAGCTGCAGGACGTGACTGAACGAGGCGTAGCCGGCCCCCGTGTCGTCAACCGCGAGCCGAACGCCGCGCTCACGCAGTCGAGCCAGCGACGCATGGAGATCGGCATAGCGGTTGATCTTCACGTGCTCGGTGACCTCGATGACAAGACGCTCGAGCGGGAAGGATCCGTGCAGCAAGTCGTCGGTCAACGACGTATGCATCAAGAGTTCGGGAGAGGAATTAACGGACAGATATGCGCGATCCGGCAGAACGTCGAGAAGATCGAGAGCGGCCAAGAAGGTCAGCCGCTCCATGGCAAGGCCCTGACCTGTCGACGCCGCTTCGAGGAGCCACTCGTCCACGGATCGTCCATCGCGGAATCGCGCCAGCGCCTCGACACCTACCGCGCGTCCTGTGTTCAAGTCGACGATCGGCTGCAAGGCGATGTCGACGGCGCCTTCGGTCAATACGTGCGCAACTCGTTGCCTTGCTGCGATGACAGCGCGCTCCGCCGACATGACGTCGAAAGAGATCCGCCGCGCGTCGGAGAACGACCGACCGATCGCGGCGGCCGCAAAGGCAACGACCAACGACCACGCGAGCCCGACGACGGCGAGGATGCGAATCAGGTCATGTCGACCGTCGAGAAAGCTCGCGAAGTCGTTCGCACTGACGATCGCGGCGATGAGCAACTGCACGCCGAGCACGCCGAGGAGCACGTATAGACGCTGCTTACTCACAACCAGACCAACCTGAGCATGCACCCCGGCGCGTATGGCGTGTCTGCGGTCAAGGCCGCCAGCGCCAATGGGTTTCCCCGCGGAGGCTTCGGCGGCGTGACGGGTGCCGAAATCGTGCGCGTGCGCGGATCTCGGAAGTCGACGGTGATCCAGATTCGATCACTGGTGTCGACCGATCCGATGCCGACTTCCGTGTAGCGGGGTTCGAGGATGTTGTCGCGGTGTGTCGGGCTGGACATGAAAGCGGCATCAATGTCGTCCACGGTGGGGCCGACGCCGACGTTCTCGCCGAGTACTTCCCAGTTGGACGCGGTTCGCGTCAGGTTGGGATTGTGCGCAAGCAGCTGCGTGTTGGCCATGTGCTCGGCCCACGACTGCGCGATGGCCGTCAGGTCCGGACGCAAGCTCACCGGCGACATGCCGTGTTGAACGCGCTCCGCGTTCAGCCGCGAGAGGTACTGCGTCGTTTCGGCCGCGCTTGCGAAGGCAGTGTCAGAGCTCAGGTGGATGCCGCCGGCCGTCAGGACGACCAACACTGTGAGCGCTGCGCGGGGAAGTCGTGTGCGCACAAACGTGCGCCTAGCCGCGCGCACAAAACGTGAAACGAACCGGCGGCCTGGCTATATGGCCCTGTGGCCGACTGCGAGTCGAACCCGATAGGAAGTCAGATGAGCCCTAGAGAATCCAACGCTGCCGGATCGCGATGGCCACGGCGTGCGCGCGGTCGGCCGCTTGCAGCTTCGCGTATGACGCCTCGAGACGCGCCTTGACCGCCGACACCGAGATGTCGAGCTCGTGGGCGATGCGATTGTTCGTGTAGCCGTCTGCGGCAAACCGGAGCACCTCGGCTTCGCCCGGGCTCAGTGGACCGCGTACCCGTTGCAAGAGATCGGACAGCTCGCCAGGTTCCCATCCCGCCGCCGACGCGCCCACACTCCGCACGAGCTCCGGGTTGAGGGCGGCCGGGTCGGCAACGACGACGACAGGCAGGCCGTCACGACGCAGGCGCCGGATCATCTCTTGCGACTGCAGGGCTTGCCCGGCGCCACTGACACCCAGAGCCACGGCCGCCACCGACGGATCGCTGGCTGCATGAGCCAGCAGCTCGACGTCGAGGCCGTATTGCAGCTGCACCGGTACGTGCGCCTCGTCGAGCAACACAGCGGTCATCTGCAACGCCAGCGCGGTAGAGCCGCCGCTGGCCGCGTAGAGCAACACACTTCGTCGGCCGGCCGGCGACACCGGGTGGCGAAGTCCGGCGAGGAAGCCGCTGCTGGTTGCGATCGTCGTCGGTGTCAGTGGCTGCAAGGAAACCCGGCAGTCACTGCGCAACAGCATCGCGGCGAGCACCTCGGTCACGGCCGTACGACGATCCGCGAGCTGGTCGGTCACGAAAGAGAACAGCCGATCCGCTGCCTCGACGTCACCCTCGCGCAACGACAAGGCCAGCGCGCTGCAGGTCTCGACCAGAGCCGACGACGCGTCGGAGAGGTCCAGTGGTTGCGCTGCCAGCGGGAGGGAGTCCGTGACTTCGTCGGGCGAGAGGGTAGGCACCAGGCGTGTGTCCATCGGTCCCGCCTTCCCGCGATGCTGTCGCCACTTTGCCCGAAATGGTACAGAAGTGACAGAAGTAGCGAAAGAGCGGCTCTTATTACCCACGCCCCCGCTGCTCTAGCCTCAAGGATCCGTGCACACCGCCGAGATCGTCCTGGGTCTGCTCGTTCTGGCCTCGGTTGTCGCGTCCTTCGCCGATCGCTTGAGCCTTCCCGCGCCATCGCTGCTCGTGCTCGCCGGCCTGGGCGTCGGCCTCATTCCCGGTGTTCCCACCGTGCACGTGACACCGGAGATCGTCAGCCTCGTCGTCCTCCCGCCACTGCTTTACGCAGCCGCCGTCGACGTGGTGATTGCCGACCTTCGCGCGGTGCTGCGTCCGGTGGCTGCGCTGGCCGTCGGTCTCGTCGGCGCATCAGCGGTTGTCGTGGCCGTCGTCATACATCTGTTTGTTCCTGACATCAGCATTCAGCTGGGTCTCGTTCTCGGTGCCGCGCTCGCGAGCACCGACCCAGTTGCAGTCAGTGCGTTGGCACGTCGACTGCATTTGCCGCCACGCCTGCTCGCGCTGGTGCAGGGCGAGAGTTTGCTCAACGATGCGACGTCACTGCTGCTGTTTCGGGTTGTCGTGAGCGGTGTCGTCGCGGGCCATTTCGCGGCACCTGGTCACGTCGTCCTTCAGTTCCTGGGGCTCGGCTTCGGTGGCGCCGCGATCGGCCTCGGCTGCGCTTTTGTCGTCAGCCACCTGCATCGCCGCACCGACGACACTGTCATCGAGGCAGTGATCTCATTGCTCACGCCCTACGCGATCTTCGTCGTCGCGGAGGTGGCTCATACCTCCGGTGTCACGGCGGTGGTCTTCGGCGGGCTCTACCTGAGTCGACGCCGCTACGAGTTCAGCCGGGGACCGGCGCGACTGCAGATCGGCCACATCTACGACGTCGCAGTGTTCCTTCTCGAAGGCGCCGTGTTCGCCATCATCGGTCTGCAGCTGCCAGACCTCGTCCGGGAGCTGCCCGCCGCCGAGCACGACTTTGTCCTCGTCTCGCTCGCGATCACCGGCGCACTGTTGGCGGCGCGAGTCGTCTGGGTCGCCGGTGCGACATTCCTGCCTGGGCTCTCGGAAGCCTCGGCAGACCCTCGCGGCCGGCAACGCTCGCGGGTCATCGCCGTCACGTCGTGGGCCGGGACGCGCGGCGTGATTCCACTCGCGGCAGCCCTGTCCATCCCGCTGACGGTCGACAGCGGCGCAGCCTTCCCGCACCGAGAGCTTCTCGTCGTGCTGGCAACAACGTGCACGGCGATCACGCTCGTGGTTCAAGGACTCACGCTTCGTCCGGTCGTGCGGCGAGCCGGCCTCGTCAGCGATCCCCGAGTGCGGACGCATGAAGAAGCGATCGCTCGCCATGCCGCGCTCGAAGCAGCCGAAGCGCGCCTCGACGAGCTGCAGAACGTCGCCGCGGCCTCACCTGAGGCGGTCGCATGGCTGCGGCGTGAGCTGCAACAGCGCACGCAGCTGGCAGGTGCCGCGGGCGAAGAGGTGCATGCACTGCGCCGCGAGCTGATCGGCGCCGAGAGCGAACGACTGCGACAGCTTGTCGATGCCGGCGAGATCAGCGAAGCGGTACGACGCAAGGTCCAGCGAATGCTGGACCTTGACGAAGCGCGGTCGTCCGACGACTAGTGGCGAGCACGCGGCTAGCGATGCAGATGCTGCGGCCAGTCGTCGGGAACCGCTCCCGCCGGACCGGGCGTGGGCTGGTCCTTCGGATGACTGTCCGGCGGCGCCAGCGTCGGCCCGTCGGCGTAGTCATCCTCGGCGAAGTCCCAGAACCAGTCCTCACCAGGCTCGAAGCTCTGGATGTAGCGATGGCCACTCGACGCGTAATGGCCCCGCGCGTGCTGGCTCGGCGACGAGTCGCAACATCCGATGTGGCCGCATTGCGCGCATCGACGCAGGTGGAACCACCATCCGCTCGGTGTCGCCGCGAGGCACTCGAGGCAGCCGTCGCCCGACGGCGGTGCTGCGGTGTCGATGCCGAAACCCTCAGTCATCCAATATCTCCAGCGTCTGGATGTGCTCGTCCCGGACGCGCAGGATCGCTTCGTTGCCGCGGAACAACGTGGTCCAACCGTCCTCGGTCTGGACCTCTACGTCCTGATACGTCTCGCGGACGACCTGCTCCTCGTCGCCGTAGACCATCCGATAGGTAGCCATGCGGTTCCCCTTTCGGGCTCCCCGAACGGGTGCTGGGACACCGTTCAGTCTGCACCTAGCTAGGCAGCGGCGGTCGCGGGCTCGGTGACGGGTTCGAGTGCCTCGCGCACGAGGTCGGCGACGTCCGCAACCAGCCGAACGTCGAGCTGCTCGCGAACCGGAGCGGGCACGTCGTCGAGGTCAGGCTCGTTGCGTCGCGGCAGGAAGACAGTCGTCAACCCGGCCCGATGCGCGGCAAGCAGCTTCTGCTTGACGCCGCCGATCGGAAGCACCCGACCGTTGAGCGTTACTTCTCCCGTCATGCCGACGTCGGAACGTACCGGGCGGCCGGTGGCAAGCGAGGCGAGCGCGGTCACCATCGTCACACCCGCGGACGGACCGTCCTTCGGCACCGCGCCCGCTGGCACGTGCAAGTGCAGCGCCCGGTCGAACTCGGTCGGGTCGATCCCGAGGTCTCGTCCGTTGGCCCGCAAGTAGGACAACGCAATCTGCGCCGACTCCTTCATCACGTCGCCGAGCTGTCCGGTCAGCGTGAGTCGTGGCTCCCCCGGCATCGCGGTTGCTTCGACGAACAACACGTCGCCGCCGGCCCCGGTGACGGCAAGCCCCGTCGCCACCCCCGGCACCGCGGTTCGTTCCGCGCTCTCCGGGGTGAACTTCGGCCGGCCGAGATAACGCACCAAGGTATCCGCCGTGACGTGCACGGGCGCTTCCGTTGGATCGGCCGTCAACGTGGTGGCAACCTTGCGCAGCACTCGCGCCAACGCACGTTCCAACTGGCGGACACCTGCTTCGCGCGTGTGTTCATCGGCAATGAGACGCAGTGCATCGTCATCGACGGCCACGTCATTCGCGTCGAGCGCGGCGCGCTCCAACTGTCTCGGCAGCAAGTGGTTGCGCGCGATCGCCACCTTCTCATCCTCGGTGTAACCATCGAGCCGAACGAGCTCCATGCGGTCGAGCAACGGCTCCGGAATCGCCTCTGCGACGTTTGCCGTCGCTAGGAACAACACATCCGAAAGATCGAGCTCGAGCTCCAGATAATGGTCGCGGAACGTGTGGTTCTGCGCCGGGTCGAGCACCTCGAGCAACGCGCTCGCCGGGTCACCGCGGAAGTCCGCGCCCAGCTTGTCGACCTCGTCGAGCAGGACGACCGGGTTCATCGACCCGGCGTCGCGGATGGCGCGGACGATCCGACCAGGGAGCGCACCGACATACGTACGCCGGTGACCGCGGATCTCTGCCTCGTCGCGAACGCCGCCCAACGCAACCCGGACGAACTTGCGACCGAGTGCACGCGCGACCGACTCACCGAGCGAGGTCTTGCCAACGCCAGGTGGGCCGACGAGAGCGAGCACGGCACCACTGCCACGACCGCCGACGATGTCCAGTCCCCGCTCGGCGCGTCGAGCACGCACGGCGAGGTATTCGACGATGCGATCCTTCACATCGACGAGACCCTCATGGTCCGCGTCGAGCACTGCGCGCGAGGCGCTGACGTCGGCACTGTCCGTCGTACGCGCGTTCCACGGCAGCTCCAGCACGGTGTCGAGCCACGTGCGGATCCACGCAGCTTCCGGGTTCTGGTCGCTGCTGCGCTCCAGCTTGCCGACCTCGCGCAGCGCCGCCTCGCGCACCTTTGCCGGCAGGTCCGCGTTCTCGACGCGAGTGCGATAGTCGTCGGCTCCGTCTGGCTCGTCCTCGCCGAGCTCCTTGCGGATCGCCGCAAGTTGCTGGCGGAGTAGGAACTCGCGCTGGCTTTTCTCCATGCCCTCGCGAACATCGTCACGGATCTTCTCCGAGACCTCGAGCTCAGCGAGATGCGCGCGGCTCCATTCGAGCAGCTTCTCCAGCCGCGCATCGACATCCACCGTGGCCAGCAGCCACAGCTTCTGCTCCAACGACAGATACGGCGCATAACCAGCTGTGTCGGCCAACCCGGACGGATCCGTCATCCGCTGCAATCCGTCGACGAACTGCCATGCGCCCCGCTGCTGCAGGATCGAGACGGCAACGGCCTTGTATGACGCCGCGAGCTCGCGGGTGTGGTCGGTCGACGGAGCCTCGTCGACGAGAGTGACTTGCACCCACAGCGCAGCACCAGCACCGGAAACCCCGGCGCCAATGCGTGCGCGACGGACACCGCGCAACACCGCCGCGGGCTCGCCACTGGGCAGCCGCCCCACCTGTTCGATGGTGGCGAGGACGCCATCGGCTCCGTAGGCGCCGTCGATTCGCGGCACCAGGACAAGCTGTGAATCGGCCGCCGAGCGGGCCGCGTCCACCGCGGCTTGCGCCTCGCCGTCGAGAGCGATCGGCGCAACCATTCCGGGAAGAACAACCTCGTCCGCCAGGGGCAGGACGGGCAGATCGAGCAATTCAGCCATCGTCAACTCCTTGAGTCGATCTGGCTCAACGCTCGCTTCCGGCGATTACTTCCCGCCCTGGTTCGGCCCAGGGCGAACCTGACCCCTACCTTTCCGGCATGAATGGCGTCACGGGATCCATCGTCGACCTGATCGGCGGGACTCCCCTGCTCAACCTCAGCCGGGTATCCGCGGAATGTGGCTTGCGCGGCCGGCTGCTGGTGAAGCTGGAATATCTCAATCCGGGCCACAGCAAGAAGGATCGGACGGCGAAGGCGCTGATCGATGAGGCGCGGCGGGACGGCACGCTGCAGCCGGGCCAGCCGGTCGTCGAGCTGACCAGCGGAAACACGGGGACAGGTCTCGCCATCGTCTGCCGTGCCTATGGCCACCGGTTCATCGCTGTCATGTCCCGAGGCAACAGCGTCGAGCGTGCCCGCATGATGGCCGCGTTGGGGGCCGAGGTCGTCCTCGTCGACCAAGCTCCGGGCGGCCGAAGCGGCGAGGTGTCCGGGGACGACCTTGCGCTTGTCGAGCAGCGCGCCATCGACCTCGCCGCCGGATACGGCGCCTTCCGGGCCGACCAGTTCCGGCTTCCCGGCGGCATTGCGGCACATGAGCACGGCACCGGCCCGGAGATCTGGGCGCAGTCCGCCGGCACCGTCGACGTTTTCGTCGACTTCATCGGCAGTAGCGGCACGTTCACCGGCGTGACCCGCTATCTGCGGTCGGTGCGCCCCGACGTTCGGGCGTATGCCGTCGAGCCTGCGGGCGCCGCAGTCCTCAGCGGCGAGTCCGTCGTCACCCCGGGACATCGGATCCAGGGCGGTGGCTACAGCCGGACGGACCTGACGTACTTCGACCGCTCGCTCGTCACGGACTTCGTGGTCGTCACTGACGACGAGGCGCAGCACGCGGCGCGCCTCCTCGCCCGCACCGAAGGCGTGTTCGCCGGCTACTCGACCGGCGCCAACCTTGCCGCCGCGATGCGGCTTCTGGAGACCGTTGAGGCGGGCGCGACAGTCGCGCTACTCGCGTGCGACAGCGGACTGAAGTACCTCAGCACGGACTTGTACGACTGAGCGACGGCGAGCGAAATATCTGCGCGTCAGGATGAACAAAGCCAACCCGGCGTAGATCCCGGAGATGACGAGCCGGGCAGTTGTTCCCGGCAGCGCGAACTGGACAACGAACAGCGCCAGCAACGCCGCGGCGGCTCCCAGGTGGAACCGGAGCTGGACGAGTACGGCGAAACCAAGCGCGGTCTGGGTCGCGGTGAGGAGAACTTCTTCGACCTGACGCGAGTCCAACGGCAGCGACGCACCACCGCCGCCGAGCATGTAGGCGAGCGGGATGCTGCCAACCAAGAGCGTCCACTGGTTGACCTTGCTCGACAGCAGCGTCCCCATCGCATCGTCGCCGTTGCCACGACGCGCAAGCAGGATGGCGACGATGAACTCGGGCGCTTCCGACGCCAACGGTGCAAGCCACTGCACGAGAAGGAAGCGGTCGACACCGAGTTGCGTGCCGGTGCCGATGAGGGCGTGAGCGAACGGCTCCGCTGATGCCAAGACGACAACTGCCGCGATAACGAACAGACCGGCCACGGTGATCCGGCGCGGTCGCCGGGGCAACTCGGCAATCCGCTTCGGAGTGCCGATGAGCTCCGGTTCGGTGACCCCGCCGCGTGCCACCCGCCACAAGTAGCCGGCGAACAACAACAGCAACACGATCGCGAGAGCAAGGTGGATTTGTCGGGTGGCAGGCATGACGAATGCCAGTGCAGCTGCCACCCCCAGGAACGCCAGCTCGACCCGCCGCCGTGGTGCGAGCACCAGCTCGCGGACCGGACGGCCCTGCTTGCGCGAGAGCGCCCGGAGCGTGACGAAGGCGACCAGTGGCCAGCCCAGACCGAGCAGCAACCGGTTGGATCCGGTCATGTTCGCCGCGGCGTACGACGTGTACGCCGGGTCGTGTCCGGCCGTGTAAGCGAAGTAGAGATCGATGGCGTACTCCGGCAGGACCGCGATCAGCGCGAGGATGGCGATCGCGAGGCCACCCGAAATGTCGACCTGCGCCGCTTCCGCCGCCCACGCGAGCAGGAACGAGGCGACGACGATCGCGCTCCCGTAGACGAGCAGCTCGACCGGAGCGGGTCCGTGGCCGAGCAGGCGAAGCAGCACCGCCGGCACGGCGGCGGTCGTGACGAGCACCAGCTTGCGGCGAAGGGCGAACGGCATCAGCGGATCCTTCGGTCGTCGGTGTCCTGACCGAAGGTCTTGGTCGCCCCGGCGTCAGCCGGGGTGGAGGACCGGGCCGGATGGCCGTGATGACGATCACTCCACTGCTCGCCGTGAGGCAAGCAGACCTACTCCCCTTCACCGGCAAGACTAGCGACCAAATACCCCTAGGGGGTATTTTGGAAGCATGGTGGAGCGTGGCTACACGGCGCAGAAGGGCGCGGTCGGCAAGCGGTTGCGCCGAATTGAGGGGCAAGTCCGGGGCCTGCAACGCATGGTCGACGAGGACACCTACTGCATCGACGTCCTCACCCAGATCTCCGCGACGACGAAGGCGCTACAAGCTGTTGCCCTGGAGCTCCTCGAGGATCACCTCAGCCACTGCGTGGCCGGTGCCATTGAATCCGGCGGGACACTGGGCCAGGAGCGGATCCGCGAAGCCGCGGCGGCCATCGAGCGACTGGTGAAGTCATGACCGATGCCCTCGACACGATCGGACGGAGTCTGTCCGACGGCGCGGGCATGTTCTGGGAAACACTCTGGGCGCTCGTCCTCGGGTTTGCGCTTTCGGGTGTCGTGCAAGCGTTCGTGTCGCGTGCCCAGATGCAGCGAGCGCTCGGCGACCACCGACCCCGAACCATCGCCAAGGCCGGCTTCTTCGGTGTCGTCTCGTCCTCGTGCTCCTACGCCGCGTCCGCTCTTGCCAAGACGCTGTTCGTTCGGGGCGCCGACTTCACCACCGCCCAGGCCTTCATGTTCGCGTCGACCAACTTGGTCGTCGAGCTCGGCCTGGTGCTCTGGCTGCTCATCGGATGGGAGTTCGCCCTCGCGGAGTTCGTCGGCGGCGCCATCATGATCGTCTTGCTGACGCTTGTGCTTCCGCGCGTGGTGTCGCCCGCAGAAGTACGCGTCGCGCGACAGCGGCTTGGCGAACCTGTCGGCGCGCATGACCACGAGCACGCGACCGCTGGTGAGCCACAACGCATGCGGTCGCTCGCAGGCTGGGCCGATGCGGCGTCATACACGATCAGCGATCTGACGATGCTGCGCAAAGAGCTCGTCATCGGTTTCGTCATCGCAGGCTTTGCCGATGCGGCAGTGCCGGTGTCGTTCTGGAAGTCGCTGTTCGTGACCGGGCATGGCTGGCTGTCGGTGCTGGAGAACGTGCTGCTGGGCCCGTTTCTCGCGGTGATCAGCTTTGTCTGCTCGATCGGCAACGTGCCATTGGCCGCGGCGCTGTGGACGGGCGGCATCAGCTTCGGCGGCACCATCGCCTTTGTGTTCGCCGACCTGATCGCCGTGCCGCTGCTGCTGATCTTCCGCCGTTACTACGGCACGCGTCTCACCATGAAGTTGCTCGCGGTCTTCTGGCTGACGATGAGTCTTGCGGGACTCATCACCGAATATCTCTTCAAGGCGGCGTCACTTCTTCCCACGCCCGACACCGCGGAGCACGGGATGGTCGGCCGCGATGTGTGGGGCTGGAACTACACGACCGCGCTCAATATCGTTGCGCTCGTCGGGTTCGCGGGCCTCTATCTGCTCTATCGCAACCGCGATCGTTTCGGCGGTGGTCGTGGGTATGCGCAGGATCCGATGTGCGGCATGCAGGTCGAAGTCGCGCACGCCCCGGCGGTGCGTGGGCATGACGGCTCGAACTACTACTTCTGCTCCGACCATTGCGCACATCGGTTCGACCGGGACCACGAGCAGTCCCCGGAGCCCAACCTGCGCTGACTGTTGCTAGACGCCGGCGTCGACGCGCAGCAACCCGCTAACAGTCTTGATCAGCATGTCGCTCTCGTCGTCGCCGCGGAAGCCGCGGAGCGACCGGAGCCACGCGGCGCCCAACAGCATGTCGGCGACCAGTTCCGGATCGATGGCTCCGGTCATGTCGCGGCTGGCCGCCATCGACCGGACAACCTCATGACAAGTGGCCCGATATGTCACGGCGCGCAAACGTAGCTGCCGGACCGCGGGGTCCGCAGAGTCGGAGACCAGGACCTCGGCCACCGCGCGTCCCTCAGGCACCGAGGTGAACCGCTGCTGTAGTTCGACGAGCAAGCGCAGCCGCTGCTCGACCGGAGCCTGGAGGGTCGACCGGACCTCGTCGACCGCGCCCACCAGCCATTCGTCAAGCAGCGCAGACGCCAGATGGACCCGCGACGACCACCGCTTGTAGACGGTGGACTTGGGCACACCTACTCGTGCAGCGACGGCCTCGACCGTGAAGCCCGACCAGCCACGCTCGTGCAGCAACTCGGCGCCGGCTGCACGAATGGCAGCGTCGAGCGCAGGGTCACGCCGCCTGCCCGCCATACCGCCCTCCGTCGATGTTGGGCCCTCCGCCCCATCATCGGCGTGGAACCGCGGGCGAATACTGCCTACGGACGGAGCACCCTAGTCAACGCCTGTTTCACCCCGACTTTCCGCACGCACCGTCGCGGAATGGCCGGACCGATAGACGGGGTCGGTATCCCGGTGCAAGGCTTCTGTCCCGTTAGGGGAAGGAGAGGATCGACATGACACTGATGCGCGAGTCGCCGGACGCCGGCGTTGTCGACCTCACGCGCTGGCCGGCGATGGCCCCGCCGCGCCCGGCTCCCCTACGCAGTGCCACCGCGCGGATGCTGCTGCGCCGCGTCGCCGGCCGTACGGGTGTCCGGGTCGTGCTCGCGGACGGCTCCGCCTTCGGACCCACCGGCGGGCCGACCATGCTGGTCACTCGGCCTCAGTCGTTCTTCGCACGACTCGGCCGGGACGGGAAGGTCGGCTTCGGCGAGGCCTTCATGGCCGGCGACTGGGAGAGCCCGGACCTCGTCGGCGTGCTCACGCAGCTGGCCCGCAATGTGGCCAACCTGGTGCCACGCCAGCTGCAGCGACTCCGGCGCTGGTATGACGACTCGTTCCCCGCCGACGAGGACAACGACCACGCGGGCAGCCGGCGTAACATCGCGCGCCATTACGACTTGTCGAACGACCTCTTCGCGGCGTTCCTCGACGAGTCCATGACCTACTCGTCGGCGTTGTTCGACGACGGCGTCGAACCGTTGCATACGGCTCAAGGGCGCAAGATCGAGCGACTGTTGGACGCCGCGGGCGTGGGGTCGGGCAGCAGGGTGCTCGAGATCGGCACAGGTTGGGGCGAACTAGCCATGCGAGCCGCCGGGCGCGGCGCGCACGTCACCACGCTGACCTTGTCGACGGAACAGGCGTCGCTGGCTCAACGTCGTATCAGTGATGCCGGCCTCGCCGACCGTGTCGACATAAAGATCCAGGACTACCGCGACGTCCACGGCCACTTCGATGCGGTGCTCAGCGTTGAGATGATCGAAGCAGTCGGCGAGCAGTGGTGGCCGACGTACTTCCGCATGCTCGACCAGTGCCTCGCACCCGGCGGCCGAGTCGGCCTTCAGGCGATCCTGCTGCCCCACGACCGGATGATGGCAAGCAAGTCGTCATGGACGTGGATCCACAAATACATATTCCCGGGCGGGTTGATCCCGTCTGTGGAGGCGATCGAGTCAACCCTCGCCAGCTACACGTCGTTGCGCATCGTGGACCGGCTGCACTTCGGTGCGTCATACGCAGAGACGCTCAAGCGCTGGCGTGAGCAGTTCGAGCGCAATAGCGAACGCATCAGGGATCTCGGGTTCGACGAGACCTTCCGCCGCATGTGGCGCTTCTATCTCGCGTATTGCGAGGGCGGATTCCGCGCGCGTTACCTCGACGTCGCGCAGTTCGTCATGACCCGCACATAACGTCAAGGACGAAACCGGTCGTGAGCCGGTGCCAGGTCCGCCAGCGTCGCAACATCGCGTGTGTCTCACCGGCGATGTCGACGTACTCAACGCCCGATGTGACGGTGCGCGCTCGTTCGACATAGCGCCGCGACGCCACCGGGCTGGTGACGTGGTCGCGACTGCCATGTATGACGAGGACCTGACGACCGGCGAGCTGTTCGACAGGTTCGGTATCCACCAGCCAGGGCGCCAACGCCGCGACGCCGTGCACCGACTCGTCGCCCGCAACTCGCAGGGCCGTCCGCCCACCCATCGAGTGACCGACCAGGACGACGGGCACCATGCCGTGTCGCGTCCGGACCTCGTCGAGCGCCCACTGGGCGTCGGCGACCGGCGACATCTCGGTGCCGTTCCAGCCGCGGTAGCGGTAGCGCAGCTGCCACACCGCGAGGCCAGCCGCGCGTCCGCTGCGATGCAGGTCGCGCGCGATGGGTCGCATGCGGACGTTGGCCAGATGACGCGCTTGCGCGAGCTCGAAGCTGTCGGCTCGTCCACCCGGCAACACGAGGGCGACGGCGCGCGTCGCACCTGACGCCGGCCTCGCCATGACGTGCGGCCGCGCGGCGGCGGTCGCCACCGTGGTCACGACGTCACGACGTCACGAGGGGCGGCGACGGGAGATCGACGACAACTCCGCGGCCGCTGCTGCCTCCGGTGTAAGCGCCGCACCTCCCAGGTGTGCCGGCCACCACCACTCGGTCCGGTGCTGCTCTTCGACCGGGTATGCGGTCAGGACTTCTTCGACGAGCTCGCGCAAGCGGGCAGCGAGCTTGTCGGTCGCGGTCGCCGCGGTGTCCTCGGGCGCGAGCGTCAGCGGTCGGTCGATCCAGATGCTGACCGGGACGCGCCGTTCCCATCGCGGCTTACGGCCTGAGGTCCACACCCGATGGCCACCCCAGACGACGACCGGGATCAGCGGCACATCGGCCTCGAGCGCCATGCGAGCGGCACCACTCTTTAGTGGACGGGGCACGAACGCACGCCCGATGGTCGACTCCGGGAAAACCCCAACGAGCTCGCCGCTGCGCAACGCGTCAACCGCATGTCGGTATGCCGTGGCGCCGGCCGCGCGGTCGACCGGGATGTGATGCATGCCCCGCATGAGCGGACCGCTGATCCGGTGTCGGAAGACGGCTTCCTTGGCCATGAAGCGGACCAGCCGTTTCTGCCGACGCCAGGCCGGCAGGCCGACGAACATGAAGTCGAAGTAGCTGACGTGGTTGGACGCGAGCACCGCGCCGCCCGACGCCGGAATGTTCTCGATGCCGCGGATGTCGAAACGGAACCCTAGGACGCGGAACAGTGTCAGGGCAGTCCGGATGACCGGGGGGTAGACAAGATCACGCACGCGCACATTCAACCCTGTGACCCGCGCATGGTGATGGGCCCGGCGGTCGACGACCTGTCGGGGTAGGGCTGGGTGCGGGTTGGTTAGGGCCCAAGTCGGTAGTCGAAGGGTTCGATGAGGTAGTGCCGGCCGGTGGGGCTGGTCCAGTGCCAGCCGTCGGGTTTTTGTTCGACGGTCCAGCCGGTGAAGGTTTTGCCGCGGTGCCAGTGGCGGGT
>Ga0207652_10000425_pt1 | contig 43805 bp, 48 predicted proteins | sample KBSC63BmetaG_FD_184334 | JGI IMG/M metagenome (GOLD analysis project Ga0207652, IMG submission 184334) | Corn rhizosphere microbial communities from Kellogg Biological Station, Michigan, USA - KBS C6-3B metaG (SPAdes) (version 2) | ecosystem: Host-associated > Plants > Roots > Rhizosphere ...
TTTTCTTATTTATCTCATCAGTTTTTTATAATTTTATATCGCTGGTCTAAACAGAGCAAAGCAATTGCAGGCGTGCAACTTTGCAAGGGATAAACCAGTTTCGACGGAGTTTTTCCTGTTCGATGAAAGAGACTGGTTTTATATCAGTCTCTCTTTTTTTGGAAAGACTCTGGAGAACTATGCCTAAAAAAACGCATGAGTTCTATCCCGCTACAAGGCCACTTACATAGGGTGTTTGTTTCCTTAGCACATAATTTATTCTTGCCAGCAAGTGACGGGTAATCTTTATGATGGCTTTGTTTTTATGCATGCGTTTGCAATAGTCTTTGCATTTCATCAGCATGGCCGGATCTTTTTTTACAAGTACCCAACTGCTTTCGATTAAGGCTTCCCGTAAGTAAGTATTACGCCGGTGCGTAAGTCCCTTGTTTTTTTTAGTTTCGCCACTGTCGTCTGTATCGGGTACCAGGCCAGCATAGCTGCATAAATTATCGAATGTTTTAAATCTTAAAATATCCTGTAGTTCAAACAGTATGATTGCCGCGTTGATCTCTCCAATGCCTGGTATGCTCAGTATTAATTGCATCAATGGCCAGTAAGCTTCCTGCCTGTACATTTTGCGGATTGCCCGGTTACTTTGTAAAACCAATTCACGTTTGTGTAAATGATCCTGTATTTTCAGTTGCAGGGCGGCTTTAAGTTCGGCACTGCCACCACAATCCATGTCTTCTAATTTTTTGATAAACTTCCGACTCCAGTACTGTCCTGTTTCTGCTTTGTCGGGTATGGGCAGCGAACTGAAATAAAGAAAATGCCAGATACGACATTTGCACCGCGTACTGTCGCTGATTTGTTGCTGTCGGTTACGTACCAGCGTCCAGGCATGCTCCCAGGCAGGTGATGGAACATACAGGCTTCTTAAATCCTTTTTAGTACTCAGCTCCTGACTGATGCCGCGGGCGTCACGCTTGTCATTCTTTTGCCTGCGGTCTTTATCTCCCTTGGGAATATCAGCAGCATTGAGCAGAACGCATTCTATGCCAAGAGCCGTAAGTTCGCGTTGAATTCCGAATCCGCAAAAGCCGGCTTCATATCCTACTTTGTATTTTGCGCCAGGGTAATTTTTGGTGAGATGTTTGTGCAACAAATTGGGGTTTGCCGGTTGGGTGAAGTCTTTTAACTCAAGTTCAGTATCCCGGATATTTACACGCCAACTTACTTTGTGTACATCAAGCCCGCAAAAAATAGTAGTTCCTTTAAAATCTAATTCTCTAACTTTAGTCATGGGGGATAAGTTTTATGATGATAAAATATATTTCACTATAAAATTAATATCTGTGAAATATTCACTCATACATAAGACCTAATAGCATTAAAAAAACCGATTGTATGTTTAGCAGTAATGCTTTTGCGACTACCTGTCTTTTTTTATCTTCCCATTTTAGTAATTTTTTCAGATTATAAGCAATAGCTGCCATCGTCATACATTTATCTGCCTTGCCGATTCCTTTCGTATATACTCTCCGCATTCCTAAAAAGTTGACCAATGTACCAAGTACCGGTTCAACTGTGCTGCTTCGAAGCTTTTTTAAACGCTTTGCTTTTGATGTTTGTAACCGATGCTCCATTTTTTCAAATAGCTCTTTATCCACTGTAACTGCTATTGTTTTGAATGAGCTTTTACCGATGCATTTAGTTTTTAACGGGCATGCTGAACAATCCTTTGCCTTACTCCGGTATTGTTTCATTTTATTACCATTACCATGACTTTCTTTTATTGATTTATATTCAAGAACTTTCCCCTCAGAACAGATGTAGCAGTCTTTTTCCTTAGCATATTCAAACCCCTTTCTTGAAGATTTGTATTGACCAAAATTGGGAATATAACCTTCTATATTTTTAAGTTCCAGTGCCCGTAATGCTTCACTGCTACTATAGTTACCATCCGCTAAAATTTCTGTTACCTGAAGGTCATTTTCATTTAAATTATTAATTGTATTATCAAGCAGGGAAGGAAGGCATTGGGTGTCTTTCTTATCGGCAAAATCACTCTGTATATGAGTAATAACATGGTTAGCTGTATCTACACTTACCTGCGCCAAATAATTTAATCTTCTCGCTTTACCTGGTTTCACGGATACCCTTGCGTCCCTATCTGTTGTGCTTTGCAGCGTGTGATTATTTAAAGATTTACTCCATTGATTATTGTTCTGTATTTCTTTCTTTTCCTCAGCACGAACGGTTTGTTCTTCATCGTTAAGTTCATTAGCATAATTATCCAGATCTTTTAATACTTCCTTCCTTTGTAAACTTTCCATTGATGCATTTGCCTGTACATATACACTAAAAATCTTTGGCCAGAACACCCAAGTGTTCGGAATTTTGTGCATGTGTAACAAAAGGCGCCAATAAAAAGAATAGAAGAAGCCTCGTTAATTTCATAATATCAAATAGCGTTATATCGAAATATTGTCAGGAAATTACAGATTTTATTTTGAATCAGTAAGAATATCCTTCGATACTCCATTTTTAGACTCTTCCACAAAATATACGGTAAAAGCGCTTCCCTTTCCCGGGTCACTCTCCACAAGTATCTTTCCACCAGCAGCATTAATGATCTTCCTGATAAGATATAAGCCTATGCCCTGCCCTTCGATGTTTTCATTTAGCCTGCCATACATGTTGAAGATTTTTTCAAATTCATCCGGGTTCATTCCTATTCCATTGTCTTTTACCGTAAGTACGGAATAACCCTTTTCTGATCTGGCGCTTATGGAGATTTCAGAAGCGCAATCGGGGTTTCTGAACTTGATGGCATTGGTAATAAGATTATAAACAATACTCCTGAGGTTCTTTTTTGAAAAATAAATTTGTGTATCGCCAATGTTTTTTTTGATCTTAGTTCCCGATATTATGATCCTGCTTTCTATACTTGATTCAATATCTTCTATCAATTCATTCAGGTTTATCAGTTCCATTGTTGACATGCCGCTTTCAATTTTTCCAATTGTTCCTAACTCGGCTACCAACTTCCGGAATCTTATGAATGAATCGTGAATAATCTTCATTACCTTCTGCAACTTTGGATCGTCAGATACCTGAAGGTCAGCCAATACACTTATGCTGAGTTCGATATTACTAAGCGGCCCCATCAGGTCGTGCGAGGCAGCATGAACAAAATTATCCAGGTCTGCATTGATCATCAACAGGCTTTTGTTTCTTTTGTCAAGCTCCAGTTCTGTTTGTTTTAATTCGGTAATATCATTAAAAGTAATCATCGCGCCACTTCTTTTATGATCGGCCGTTACATAAGGCATTGTAATGGTCTGGTACCATTTCCCATCATCGGTTTCAATTTCTTTGGTAATTGTGATTCCTTTGTCAATTACCTCTTTGATATCTTCTGCGATTGTTTCAAATTTTATATTGGTAGAAATATTGCTCAAAGGCCTGCCAATATCGGTTTCGCGAAGGTTGATCAGCTTTATTGTTCCGGGCGAAAATTTCATTAACAATAAATCATTATTTACAAACAACTGCCCGTTTGTATTGCTTCTGAAATAATTATTAAGGTCGTCATTGGTTTCTGTAAGTTCTTTATTTTTTATTGCATAGTCAGCATTAATGGTATGAAGCTCTTCATTTACCGATTGCATTTCTTCATTGGTACTTTGCATTTCTTCATTTGCTGAAAGCAGTTCTTCATTAAAAGATTGCATATTATCATTGGAGCGGTCCAGCTGCTCATAAGTAGATTGCAGTTTGCTTTTCAGTTCTTTTAATTCATCTTCTAAATTTAAAGTATATTGATCCAGGTAAATCTTTTCATCAAACAGGGTTTTCTGCTGACTTGCGCCGGTTTCCGCTTTATCCTCGCTAAAAGTAACCATCAGTAATTTTTGTCCACCTTTATTTACCGGCAAGGGAGTCACCGAAATACTTACTTTAATGTCCTTTGCATCCTGTTTGATTTTTATACCTTTATTAGTAGCTTTTTGCTTTGTTTTTAAAGCTTCACTGCTCAATATCCTGAACGCCACATCCAGAGGCCGGGGCAAAAGTTCAGGCAGATTTGAATTAAAATTCTTTTGCAGAAGATATTTCGTAGTATCGCCATAGGTTTTTATTACCTGGCCGCTTTCATCTACGCACACTACCAGACAATCCATTTCCTTCACGAGGTTCAAATTCACTGCTTCAGGCAAAGCCTGATTCTCATTTTGAATAATACTTTCTTTAAAAAGATGCTTCTCTTTTATATCAATCATTTGAGGCACAGAAAAACCATCAAAGTGAATCGTACGCTGGGTTTGAAGGTTTTTATAAATCTTCCACGGTTTATTAATTATTTCCAGGTTTTGAATGATGGGCATGGGGTTCTCGCTGGAGCCTAAAAATAAATATCCGTCTACTTTTAGACCGAAGAGCAACATATAAAAGATCTTTTTCTGTAAAGCCGGTGTCATATAAATGAGCAGGTTGCGGCAACTGATAAAGTGCATATTGCAATAAGGAGGATTCTTTACCAGGTCATGGCGGGCAAAGATGATCATATTGCGGATCTGCGGCTTTATTTTGTAATTGCTGCCTTCCTTTATAAAGTATTTCTCAATCCGTTCTTCAGAAATATCATTTACAATAGTGTCAGGAAAAATACCGTTCCCTGCATGAACCAGCGCAACAGAATCTATATCGGTAGCAAATATTTTCACCACGGTATCTTTTAGATAGTTGCTGAGTTGCTCTGCCACAAGTATTGCCAAAGAATAGGCTTCTTCGCCGGTTGCACACGCTGCCACCCACATTTTTAATTCTTCGCCCGGATTCAGATTTTTCAGAATAGAAGGAATGATATCTTTTTCTATAATGTCAAAGGCTTCTTTATTTCTATAAAATGAAGTAACGCTTATCAGAAAATCCCTGCTTAGCGCCTCTATTTCTTCAGGAGAGGTTTTTAGAAATTGAATGTAATTTTTGAGGTCGGTAAAATTATTGTATCCGGCTCTCCTTTTTATTCTTCTGAATATGGTGCTTTGCTTATACTCGGAAAAATCAAGAGGTGATTTTTCTTTTATTAAATTGATAATAGCAGTAATATTTTTTTCATCATCAGCGTTTTCCAATAATTTCCCGTCAGTACTTACGTAAGCTTCAATTGCATCCGGCATGAGCGATGGTTCGAGGATAAGATCCACCGCCCCGGTAGCGATGGCTTTTGAAGGCATGCTGCTAAACTCTGAAGTTTCAGGATTGCGCGCCATTACCATCCCGCCTTCTCTTTTGATAGTTTTTACACCTTCAGAGCCATCAGACCCGAGTCCGGAGAGAACTACCGCAATTGCACTCTTACCGCTATTGTGAGCAAGCGAATTGAAAAATTTATTAATGGTAAGATGAGGTCCTTGTATTTTTTCTTTTGGGGTTAAGTATAACTTGTCAGCATTAATAGTCATGAACTTATCGTTAGGAATAAGATAAACCTGGTTTTCTTTTACCTCCATTTCATTTTCGGCTTCCTTCACCATAAGTTTACTGTGTTTTGCTAATAATTCAACCATCCGGCTTTTGAAGTCGGGTGATAAATGCTGCACAATTACATAAGAAACACCGTCGCAGGGAGTGCAATCAAAAAATGAGTTGATCTCTTCCATGCCGCCAGCCGATGCCCCGATAGCGATGATATAATGAGGGCGTGTTGAATTTTGCATTGTTTATTATTGATTCGACATTTTACTTTCTCTGGCTCAGAAACAGGATAACTTTCTACTCAATTTATTAAGCGGTGATATATGATAAGATTGTGACGAGGCCAATATTTCTAAGACAGTAGTAATAATCCATACAAGATAAATCAATTAAACCCATGGAAACCTTTTTTTTAGTTAATTAACAGGAATCTGATTTTGTAAATCAATCATTTTCAAAAGCTGGCGTCAATTTTCTTTTCTTTTAATGGCTCTTTTAAAGGAATAATTCAGGGGAAAGTTTTGCTGGGAAAATCCATCAACTGCAACATGAATACAATCTAAGAACCATTTGACTATGAAGGAAGAGAAAAGGAATAAGAAAATCAAAATCCGGCTTATTTGTTTGTTCACTCCACTCAAAGCAACTAATCCAATCGAGAAATGTGAGGCAGCCCGGCAATAAAAAAATTAAAAAACGGATCCAAAATATCAGGAATTGGTATATTTGTATTAAACTTTAAAGTCATGGCTAAGAATACATCTATTTTGTTGGGTGACTATTTTGACAACTTTATTAACCAACAACTTAAAACTGGAAAATTCTCTTCAGCAAGTGAAGTTGTAAGAGCAGCTTTGAGAATGTTTGAATTTGAAGAATCTAAGAAATCTGAATTAATTAGTGAATTAAAAAAAGGTGAAAAATCTGGTTTCGATGAAAACTTTAACCCGCAAAGATTTCTAAAAAATCTTCATCAAAAACATTCTGCTGAACAATGAACTACAAAATCAGTAAAGCAGCAACAAACGATTTAGAAAAAATTTGGCTTTACACTTTTGAGAATTGGTCTGTTGAACAAGCTGACAGATATTTCAACTTGATCATGGATGAAATTGAATATATCACCCAAAATCCCAAATCAGGAAAAGATTATAGCGAAATCAGAAAAGGTTATTTTCGTTCGAAAGTAAAATCTCATTTCATTTTTTATAAAATTAACCCGAAGAAAGATGAAATAGAAATCATCAGAATTCTTCATCAGCAAATGGACCTTGAATTAAGGTTGAATGACTAATTGCAATTCCGGGACAAACTTTGAGGCCGATGTTTACCAAACCTCGTATGCAAGCAATTCGTTTTCTACTTTGATACGCTTGCCTTCCTGGATGGTGATTACAACTGCGGCGGCGGTTACGATTACTGTTGCGAGGAAAAAAAGGGCAGCGCAACTTTGTTTCTTCTTTTTGTTTTTTTTGTCTGTGGTGCTCATCTCATTTATTTCAAAAAAATTATATCGCAATTTATGAAAACAAAAGATTGAAAAAAAGAAGTATTCCTTAGAATCAACATTCTGATTCTTTTGCACCTTCTGTATTTTTATAATAAACGAACAAATAATGAGGATTCTGTTTTTCAGGAAATCCGTTGTTAATTCATCGCATAAAAATCAATACAAACAAGGAAGCCTCCTATTTAATTCTTACCTTCGCGCCTCTAAAAAAATCGAGGAATGATCAGTGTAAATAATGTCACACTTGCTTACGGCAAAAGGGTTTTGTTTGATGAGGTGAATCTGAATTTCGTTAAAGGAAATTGTTATGGGATTATTGGTGCCAACGGCGCGGGCAAATCTACAATTTTAAAAATAATCAGTGGTGAAATAGAACCAAATAAAGGAACCGTTTCCATTACTCCCGGCGAACGGATGGCTGTGCTCAGGCAGGACCAGTTTGCATTTGACGAGATCACTGTTTTGAATACCGTTTTGATGGGGCATCAAAAAATGTGGGACACGATGATCGAGAAAGATGCTATTTACCTGAAAGAAGATTTTAGCGAAGCTGATGGAATGAAAGCCGGTGAACTGGAAGCGGAATTTGGCGAAATGGGCGGCTACACGGCAGAAAGCGATGCGGCCACTTTATTGAATCAGTTGGGTGTGCCCGATGATTTGCATCAAATGTTGATGCGCGATGTTGCAGCAAATATGAAAGTTAGAATTTTGTTAGCGCAGGCGCTTTTTGGAAATCCGGATATTTTGTTGCTCGATGAGCCAACGAACAACCTGGATGTTGAAACCATTTCCTGGCTGGAAAATTTTCTGGCAGATTATCAAAATATCGTTTTGGTGGTGAGCCATGACCGTCACTTTCTGGATTCGGTTTGTACGCATGTTGCAGATGTTGATAAACAAAAAATAAAAATCTATACCGGTAACTATACTTTCTGGTACGAAAGCAGCCAGCTCGCGGCACGGCAGGCGACTGATAAAAATAAAAAGCTGGAAGAAAAGAAAAAAGATTTACTGGAATTTATTGCACGCTTTAGTGCGAATGCCTCCAAATCCAAACAGGCTACTTCAAGAAAGAAAGCGTTGGATAAACTGGTTTTTGAAGACATTACGCCAAGTAACAGAAAATATCCGGGCATCATTTTCAAACCGGAAAGAGATGCAGGAAATCAGATCCTGAATGTTCAGAAATTATCGAAAACCATTGAAGGAAAAACCTTGTTCAGCAATGTAACTTTTGATATAGTAAAAGGGCAAAAAATCGCTTTTCTTAGTAAGGATCCTGTAGCGCTTACCTCTTTTTTTGAGATCATCAACAACAGGATGCAACCCGATCATGGAAAAATTGAATGGGGAACAACCATTACGACGGCCTATTTGCCCAATGATAATTCTGAATTCTTTACCGGCAAGCTTTCTTTGATAGATTGGCTAAGGCAGTTTGTTCCTGAAAATTATACCGATGTGGACGAAGATTTTTTAAGAGGTTTTTTAGGGAAAATGCTCTTCAGCGGCGATGAAGTAAACAAGAAAACAGATGTGTTGAGCGGTGGTGAAAAAGTAAGATGTATGATCAGCCGGATGATGTTGCAAAATCCAAATGTGGTTATGCTGGATGAGCCAACAAACCATCTTGATCTGGAAAGTATCACTGCTTTTAATGATGGCATGATCGCTTTTCCCGGAATTGTTTTGATGACAACACATGACCACCAGTTTATGCAAACCGTTGCCAACCGGATCATTGAAATCACCCCAAAAGGAATTATAGACAGGCTTTGCACTTACGATGAATACCTGGAAGATGCGCGGATAAAGGTTTTGCAGGAAGAGATGTATGCCTGAAAAACAATTGATTCATTAAAAAGAAAATAAAACTTTTTCTTTCAAATTCTTTAATCTTAATACTTTTGCGCCAACAAATTCATTTCATCAAAATAAAACAAAAAACATTCTATATGAAAAAAGGCTCTCTTTTATTATTTGCATTTATTTGCCTGGCGGTTTTAAATACAAATGCGCAAACTTATCAAACTGCATTGGGCGCCAAGTTTTATACAGGTGATGGCTCCATCGGCGGTGTAAACGTGCGGCATTCAACTGCTGAGCATACAGCGCTTGAAGGCTCATTATTGTTCTTTAATGGTGGCATTGGGTTGGAAGGATTATATGAATACCAGGCTCCGATTAATGGCGCAGAAGGTTTGCAGTATTTTGTTGGAGGTGGTGCTATGCTTGGTTTTGGAACCGGCCCACGCTATAATGATGATCGCAATAACAGCACAGAATTTGCTTTACGTTTAACCGGCGGAGTTGATTATAAATTTACGGATGCCCCAATTAATATCAGTCTCGGTTTAGATCCATTTTTCTACCTCGCGCCACGCACCGGATCAAACCTAGCTTTAGGTATCGGCCTTCGTTATGTAATTAAATAATCGAAGAAAGAAATTTTATAAAAAATTCCCGGCTCTTACCGGGAATTTTAGTATCAAAGTAAAAATATCAGCATTGAAATGCGAAAAAAGATCATTGCTTTTATAGATTTTTTTTATCCTCCTTTTAAAAAAATTGTTCCGATACAAACGTTTCGTTATGCGGTATGCGGCGGGAGCAATATGTTGCTGGATATTTTCCTATTTTACATCAGCTTCAATTTCATTCTTAACAAACAGATTGTGGATCTTGGTTTCGTCTCATTAAAGCCTTACAACGCCGCTTTATGCATGGCGTTTTGTATTACTTTTCCTTTGGGATTTTTATTAAATAAATACATTGTTTTCAACACCTCTTATCTCAGCGGGCGGGTACAACTATTTCGCTACCTGTTAATTGTGATGGCGAATCTTTTGCTCAATTATCTGATCTTAAATTTACTGATTCAATACCTGCATTTTTTCCCAACAATTGCCAAAATATTCGCCACGGTTATTATTGTAGCCTTTAGTTTTCTCTCTCAAAAACATTTTACTTTTAAGGTGAAAAAGACTTATGTGAATGAGAAATAGAAACTTCGTCTATTTGTTTTGTTTACTATAAATCAACTCATCTTAAATCCTTCCAAAAATTTAGTTGTAAAGTTTCCGCTTCTGAAATCTGCATTTTGCATTAATTGAAGATGAAATGGAATGGTGGTTTTTATTCCTTCGATTACGTATTCGCTCAACGCGCGATACATGGTATCAATCGCTTCATCGCGGGTTTGAGCCATCGTGATTAATTTTCCGATCATACTGTCGTAATAAGGAGGAATCACATAACCGGCGTAGCAATGACTGTCAACGCGAACTCCATGTCCACCAGGTTGGTGAAGAACCGTTATGCGTCCCGGAGAAGGGCGGAAATCATTGTATGGATCCTCGGCGTTTATCCTGCATTCAATTGCATGCATTTCAGGATAATAATTTCTTCCGGAAATTCTATCGCCTGCGGCAATTTTTATTTGTTCTTTTATCAGATCGTAATTCACTACTTCTTCTGTCACACAATGTTCTACCTGGATACGCGTATTCATTTCCATAAAATAAAAATTGCGGTTCTTATCTACCAGAAACTCAATCGTACCAACGCTTTCATAGTTAATAGCTGCGGCTGCTTTTATCGCTGCTTCGCCCATTCTCTCCCTCAATTCAGGCGTCATAAACGGAGAAGGAGATTCTTCAACCAGCTTTTGATGGCGGCGCTGAATCGAACAATCACGCTCGCTTAAATGACAAACATTTCCATATTGGTCGCCGGCGATTTGTATTTCGATGTGATGTGGTTCTTCCACATATTTTTCCATGTAAATTCCATCATTTTTAAATGATGCAGCCGCTTCTATCCGCGCATTTTCCAATAATCTTTCCAGATCTTTTTCTTCCCAAACTATGCGCATTCCCTTGCCGCCGCCGCCGGCTGTAGCTTTCAGCATAACCGGATAACCAATTTCTGCCGCCGACCTTTTGGCGTGATCTGCATCTTTTAATAAGCCCTCAACACCTGGTACAACGGGGACATTGGCTGCAATCATGGTTTCTTTGGCAGTTACTTTATCGCCCATCGAATTGATCATCTGGGGTGTTGGCCCAATAAATTTGATGCCGTGATCAATACAGATTTGTGAAAATTTTGCGTTCTCAGCCAGGAAACCGTAACCCGGATGAATGGCATCTGCATTCGTAATTTCCACGGCCGCCATTAGGTGCGGGATATTTAAATAACTGTCAATGCTGGCGGGCTTTCCGATACAAACGGCCTCGTCAGCAAATTTTACATGAAGGCTGTCTTTATCTGCGGTTGAATAAACGGCAACAGTTTTGATGCCCATTTCTTTACAGGTCCGAATAATTCTAAGGGCAATTTCTCCCCTATTTGCAATAAGTATTTTTTTAAACAAAGTATTTAATTTGAAAATTTGAAAATTTGAAAATTTGAAAATGTAAGTCCATCACTAATTTGAAAATCCGAAATTTTGAAGATCTGAAAATGAATGTTCATTACTAATTAAAAATTAACTAACTTAATAAATAACCACATGGAGATTTTTTTTTGGACGTTGACAATATTTTGCCCAACACCTTATTTATTTCATCAAGCTTACTTTGCAAAGAGATACAATCAGGGTAAGAGCTTGCATATTCACACAACCAAAGCCAGTATTGAGATTCTTCGCCTTCTTTTGCTGCAAGTTTCATTTTATGAATAAAATCTGCTTTGCTCTCTGCATTTTGAGCTTCCATTGCGTTCGCCCCGATTGAAGTGCCAAAGTCAAAGGTTAATTTTAAAATGGGATTCTTCTCAAATAATTCCTTTTTCATAAACAGTTAGGTTAATGACTATAAATAAAATTGGAAGCCGCAATTTTCACATTTTCACATTTTCACATTAATTAAGGTTCCACCAAAAACAACGGCTGATCAAACTCTACGGGAGAAGCATCTTCTACCAAAACCTTTACAATTTTCCCCGAAACTTCACTTTCAATTTCATTGAAAAGCTTCATCGCTTCGATAATACAAACCACCTGGCCGGCTTCCACTTCGTCACCAACGCTTACAAATATTGGCTTTCCCGGACCTGCCTGACGATAAAAAGTCCCGATCATAGGACTTTTTATGGTAAGATAATTTTCTGTTTTTGAAGATTCGGCTGTTTTTGAATCGTTCGTTTTTTCAGGAGCAACCGAAGGCAATGACATTTGTTGTGGCTGCGGCGCCTGCTGAATCATTGGCGAAGCAAAATGTTGCGTAGCTTCTTTTTTCTGTTTAATGGTAATTTTAAAACCCTCTTTTTCAATGCTTAATTCGCCGATATTACTTTTATTAACAAGCTTTACCAACTCTTGAATTTGTTTAATGTCCATATTGGAAATTATATTTAGGTTATGGAAACGTGTGGGCTAAGGTAGTTTATTAATTGAAAGATTAATCTAGATAAATGAAATTATCAATTGCCAATTATTCTTTCACTCTTTCAACGTACTCGCCGTTTTTTGTATTCACTTTGATCAATTCGCCTTCATTCACAAACAACGGAACATTAACTGTGGCGCCGGTTTCAACGGTTGCAGGTTTTAAAGTTCGTGTTGCCGTATCGCCGCGCAATCCCGGTGCACTATAGGTTACTTTCAGTACGATTTTATCAGGTAATTCAACGCCCATTGGTAAATCAGTTTCGGTATTTATTAAAACTGAAACTTCCTGGCCATCTTTTAAAAACTGAGGTGCATCAACCATTTCCGGCGCAACAGAAATCTGTTCATAATTTTCTGTATCCATAAAAGTATAGCCGGTATCGTCTTTATAGAGAAATTGATACGGCCTTTTTTCCACTCTTACCGGATGCACCGTTTCGCCGCTGTTCCAGGTTTGTTCAATGGTGCGTCCATTGTCAACTCCTTTTAATTTGGCCCAAACTTTTGCGCCTGCGCGTGCAGTTTTGTTTTGGCCAAAATCAACAACGGTATAAAGATTTCCATCAATTTTCAGGATTAAACCCGTTCTTATATCTGACGTAGTTGCCATAAAAAATATTTTTTAAGGCTGCAAAGGTAAAAGATTTGTTTTATTGTTGAAGGTAAAAAATGACACAAGCACAACTGTTAACCGGCAACAGGCGAATAGACAAGTGTTCATAATTTACAATCAATAAAAATCCCTTAAAATTTAAAATACTCCCACCCACATAAACCCTTTTCCATAGCTTTATAAAAAATTTACTCTTGAAAAATTTATTTATCTGCCTTGCGGGAATTTTAATTTCCTGCTCCGCTTTTTCGCAAACTGATTCAACAGAAACACCAGTTTATCTTCGCTTTCCAACCATTCCACAATTCACCATTTATAAAGCGCCCGACAGCACTGCCTTTTCAAGAAGCCAATTGAACAAAAAAGAAAATACCATCTTCATGGTTTTTAGCCCGGATTGCAGTCATTGCCAACATGAAACGGAAATGCTTTTAAAAAATATGAAGCAATTTAAAAACACACAATTTGTGATGGTTACTTATCTTCCCTGGGAAGACCTGATGGCATTTTATAAAGTTTATAAAATTGCCAATTATCCGCAAATAACGATGGGCCGGGATACCAGATTTTTCTTTCCGGTATTCTTTAAAGTAACTAATTTGCCTTCACTTTTTGTTTATGATAAAAAAGGGAAGTTTATCAAATCTTTTGAAGGTGATGTAAAATCCGAAACGATTTTAGCGGTATTGTAAAAATAATTTTTAAAAAAATTTTACTGCTAATGAAGTCTTAAATTCTTCGCAACATTTTCATCGTTATACTTTTTTATTAGTTTTATAAAAAATTTACTGATGAAAAAATTATTATTGATCGTTACTTCTTTCTTTATTTTCTATTCCGGATTTGCTCAAACAACTGCTGCCACAGACAAGCGCCCGGATTACCTGAGCAATCCTTCGATTCCGGCTTTCACAGTCTATAAAGCACCCGATAGTACAGTATTTACAAACGAAGATTTAAAGAAAAAAGAAGCGACTTTATTAATGATCTTCAGCCCTGAATGTGGCCATTGCCAAAACGAAACAAGAGAATTATTGAAGGACATTGATCATTTCAAAAATACACAAATTGTAATGGTAACGTGGCTTCCATACACTGAAATGACTTCTTTTTATCATGATTTTAAAATTGCTGAACATCCCCAAATCACCATGGGCTGGGATAAAAAAGATTTTTTTCTTCCCTACTATCATGTTCAAAGTTATCCCGAACTTGTGGTGTATGACAAACATGGAAAATATGTAAAATCATTCAGCGGATCAATCAATCTGCAGGATGTTTGGGAAGCAACCGGCAATAATTAATCGGATTTAATTGTTCGGTCGAAAATAGAAATCCTTATTATTTGTTTGTTTACTGATAATCCAATATCAATTGTCAATTCTCAATTGTCAATTATCTTATACCTTTGACCGATAACAATTTTTTCAAAACAAATATAAATTAAAAATGAAAGTAACCGTAGTAGGCGCTGGTTCAGTAGGCGCTACATGTGCCGACAACATTGCGCGCAAAGAGCTTTGCGAAGAATTAGTTTTGCTTGACATTAAAGAAGGAATTACCGAAGGAAAAGCAATGGATTTCATGCAGAGCGCCACGTTGTTGGGAAGTGATACAAAAATTATCGGAAGCACAAATGATTATTCAAAAACTGCCGGAAGTAATGTGGTGGTGATCACTTCAGGCATTCCACGCAAGCCTGGAATGACACGTGAAGAACTAATTGGAATCAATGCAGGAATTGTAAAAGATGTTACCACAAAAATTTTAGAACAATCGCCTGATGCAATAATTATTGTGGTCAGCAACCCAATGGATACAATGACTTACCTGGCTTTAAAATCAAGCGGTCTTCCTAAAAACAGGATCATAGGAATGGGCGGAATATTGGACAGCGCAAGGTTTAAATATTTTTTATCAACCGCTATGAAGTGCTCTGCGCAAGATTTGCAGGCTGTGGTAATTGGTGGACACGGCGACACAACCATGATTCCTTTGACCAGATTAGCAACTTACAACGGCACTCCGGTTTCTAACATTTTAGATGCAGAAACGCTTAAAAAAGTGGCGGCTGATACAATGGTCGGCGGTGCCACACTTACCAAACTATTAGGAACCAGCGCATGGTATGCTCCCGGGGCCGCTGGCGCTACTTTAGTAGAAGCAATCGTTCGCGATGAAAAGAAATTAATTCCATGCTCCGTTTTTCTCGAAGGCGAATACGGGCAAAAAGATATTTGCATCGGCGTGCCGGTTGTAATTGGAAAAAATGGCTGGGAAAAAATTATTGATTTCAAATTGAACGATGAAGAAAAAGCGTCGTTTAATAAAAGCGCAGACGCGGTGAGAAATATGAATGGAGCGTTACAGATTTGATAACGGACTGATCACCTTTTTAAAGTTGACAAATGTTTACAACGAACCCAATGAAAATAATTTCGTTGGGTTTTTTAATGCAGTTAACTTCGGCTTTCTTTATACTCAACAATTTTCAAAGATGATTGCCGCGCCCTGCCCTACTCCGACACACATCGTTGCAAGCCCATAACGTATTTGCCGCCTTTCCATTTCATGTAGTAAGGTCGTTGCAATTCTTGCACCGCTGCAACCAAGTGGATGACCGATTGCAATTGATCCTCCGTTCACATTTACTTTTTTCAGATCAAGACCCAGCTCGTGAATACAGGCAATAGATTGAGAAGCAAAAGCTTCATTCAATTCTATCAGATCAAGATCATTAACGGTCAGGCCTGCGCGCTTTAATGCTTTTTGTGTGGCTGCAACCGGGCCAATTCCCATAATGGCCGGATCAACACCTGCAACCGCCATACTGATCACTTTTGCCATCGGTTTTAAATCACATTTTTTAACCACGCTTTCATTTGCCAATAACAGCATAGCCGCGCCATCATTGATTCCTGAAGAATTTCCCGCCGTAACGGTTCCATTTTTTATAAATGCAGGTCTTAATTGCGATAATTTCTCCAAAGAACTTTTTCGCGGATGTTCATCTGCATCAAAAACAATCCGGTCTGTCTTATTTGGCGTAATTTCTACCGGAAAGATTTCATCTTTCCATTTACCTGCGGCTAATGCAGCAAAATACTTCTGCTGGCTTTCAAAAGCAAATTCGTCCTGTGCATGACGCGAAATGTTCCATTGCTTCGCTACATTTTCCGCCGTTTCACCCATTGAATAAGGATAATATTTTTCAATTAATTTTTTATTGGGAAAACGCCAGCCAATAGTAGAATCATACATTTCGGTTTTCCTGCTAAAAGCGCCTTCTGATTTATTCATCACAAAAGGCGCTCGGGTCATGCTTTCAACGCCACCCGCAAGAAAAATATTCCCATCGCCCACCATTACCGCACGGGAAGCATCCATGATTGCCTGCAAGCCGCTGGCACATAAACGGTTCACCGTATTCCCTGCAACAGAGACCGGCAAACCAGCCAGCAGAGCGGACATACGCGCTACATTCCGGTTGTCTTCTCCCGCCTGGTTTGCATCGCCGGCGATTATATCTTCAATTTCATCTACATCAATTTTCCCGTTTCTTTTTATCAATGCTTTGATCACATCGGCTAGCAAATCATCAGGGCGAATCGTACTCAGAGCGCCGCCATACCTGCCAACCGCGGTTCTTACAGCATCAATAACATAAACAGTTTCCATTGTATTTTCTTAAATTGAGGTTGCAAGATAATTAGTTCTGAAAATACAAAATTTAAACAACACATTATTTTCTTAAAACTTACTTCATTTTTCTTCCTTTAGCCAAGCCGTGCTTTATCTTTGCAAAATGAATGCTCAAAAAAATATCAGAACGCTGATGCTGGATGAATTGACCGAATATTTTTTGTCGATTGGTGATAAAAAATTCCGTGCAAAGCAGGTGTGGGAATGGATTTGGAAGAAACACGCCCGCAGTTTTGAAGACATGACTAACCTTAGTAAAGAACTGCGTGAGATTCTGTCCAACAATTTTTCTTTACCCGCCTTAAAACATGATTTATCACAATATAGCAGCGACGGTACCATCAAGAGTCGCTTCAAAACTGTTGATGGAAACCTGGTAGAAGGCGTTTTGATTCCTGTGGAAGATCGCCAAACAGCGTGCGTTTCTTCACAGGTTGGATGCAGCCTCGCGTGTAAATTTTGCGCAACAGGTTTTATGGATAGAAAGCGCAATCTCACTTTCGATGAAATTTATGACGAAGCAACCATCCTGAATGAAATGGCTGAAAAAACGTACGGGAAAAAATTAAGCAATATTGTTTTTATGGGTATGGGCGAACCGCTGCTCAATTATAAAAATGTTTTGAAAGCGATTGAAAGAATTACAGCCCCGGATGGACTTGGAATGGGCGCGAGAAGAATTACGGTTTCCACTTCAGGCATTTCAAAAATGATCAGGCAACTTGGCGATGACGGCGTGAAATTCAATCTGGCGTTGTCTCTGCACGCGGCAAACGATAAAAAGCGAAGCGAATTAATGCCGATCAATAAAACCAATAATATCAAATCGTTGATAGACGCATTGAATTATTTTTATGAAAAAACAAAAAACGACATTACGTTTGAATACATTTTATTTAAGAATGAAAATGATTCCATCCAGGATGCCGATGATCTGATAAAAATTTACAAACAAATTCCGGTTCGCCTGATCAACGTGATTGAATACAACCCGATTGAAAATGCAGATTACGAAAAACCGGACAAAGATGCAACACAAAAATTCATGGATTATCTTGCTGCACATCGCGTGAATGTAAGGCTGCGTGTGAGCCGTGGAAAAGATATTGATGCGGCTTGCGGACAACTGGCAAATAAGGATTTGGAAAAAGTAAATGCGATAATTTAAACAATACTTCCACATCTTTGAAGATCATCAAACGCCTTTAATTCTTTTCTTATAAACATCAAGTGCCTCATCCAATCGTGCTTTCGAATCACCGGCTCCCGGCGCATTGTGAGAAGGATGGATGTATAATTTTACATTTCTCGATTCTAAAATTTCGGCAACAGTAGTCACCGTCATCCAAACGCAAGTGATGAAAGCCATGGTTGAAACCGGACCGATTTTATCAACATGATTTTTTAATGGAACAGATGCATCTTCAATTGGGGCGCAGGTATCCACAACAATGTCGGCAATTTCAAAAATATTTTTCCCACTGGAATGTCTTGTCTTTTTTCCCTTGGCTTCTGCGGCTGAACCAAAAACCACGACTTTCATTCCTTTCTTTTTTGCTTCAAGCGCAATGTCAATATTTACATTATTAATTCCTGAATGAGAAAAAAGCCACATCGTATCGTGCGGATCAAAATTATATCCTTTCATAATTTCCACACCATAGCCTTCCACTCTTTCTAAAAAAATAAATTGGTGCACGCCCATTTGCCCCGTGATATTGGTGAAAAAAGTAAGCGGTAATTCAACCATCGGATGAAAACCAACAAACCCGCCAATCCGTGGATACATTTCTTCAATGGGCAAAGTTGCATGTCCACAACCAAACGCATGAACCCAGCGCTCAGCCTGTATAGAATCAGCCATTACTTCAGCCGCTTTTTTAATATTTTCCATTTGCGTATCTTCAATCCGGGACATGATTTCCCGCGCATTCTCCAGCCATTGTTTCGCTAACATAAATTATTAAATTATTAGGTTTTAAATTATTAAGTTTCATTTCTATTGCTTCATCATTTCTCACATCATAGATTAGAGAATCAGGCATCTCTTCTCTTGTTTCCCAAAATATTATAGCACAAAATAATCATCACAAGCATTTCTATAAAAGCAACGGTGATCAAGTGTTCAATTCCATAAATCTGCGCGATGACTCCCATGCCATAATTGATGATCATATTTCCAAGCAATGCAATTACAAAAACCAGGCTGAAAGCGGTTCCTGAAAGTTCTTTATAACGATCCCCTACAAGACCGAGCATTAACGGGAAACCACCTGCCAGTCCGGCTCCCAGCAAAATTAGTCCGGCAACCGACAAATAAAAATATTTTCCAATCACCATGAAAATCAATCCAAGAAATATCAGGCTAAAAGCCCCAATCCACAATTTTTTTAAATTAGTATTTCTAAAAACACTCCCTAACAAAAGGCGCATAACCGTCATGCCCACCACGAAAAGTGAAAGCGCATACAATGCTTTATTTTGCGGAACTGCGAGGCCATTGGTAAGAAAAGTTGTCGTCCAGTTATTGATGATTGCTTCAAAACTACTTTGGCAAAAAAGAAAAAAAGCAATGAGAATTAAAACGCTGTCTTTGAATAAAGATAAGCTTTTAGCAACCGGAAAACCCTGAGCCTGTTTTGGAGGCGGAAATTTTATCAGTAAATAAAAAATTCCAACAGCCAGTGTTGCAAATCCGACAACTGATAAAATCACTTCGTAATTAAATTTATTTTCTAAAATGCCTAACAAAAAAGGCATTCCTAAAGCGCCGATTCCAAAGAAAACTCCAAGTAAACTAAGGTTCGCTCCTTTATCTTTTTCGCTTATGTCAGAAACCAAAGCACTTGTTGCGCCATTGATTGCGCCACCCCCCAATCCAAATAAAAAAATGCTTCCTTTTAATAAAGTGTGTGATGGTGAATAGGCAATTCCTTCAAAACCAATGAACATGCTGAGGCAGGTAAGCGATAATAAAACCCGGTAGCCATATTTATCACAAAACGGCCCGAATAATAAGGAGCCTGATAAAATTCCAAAAGGCAAAATAGAAAACAAAGTGCCTGAAGCAATTTCATCCAATAAATATTTTTCTTCCAAACCTTGCTTTACAGAACCTAAAGTAGTAATGCCCATTCCAAAAAATAAGATGCCGATGCAGGCAGCCCAAAAAACGATTTTTTTATTGTACATGAAAACGATTTTTTTAAGAATGCAGATTTGAGAATGCCAAAAATCCTGCACCATAAACGGCGGCATTAGTTCCTAACCGGGATACTTCAAAACTCACTTGTTGTATGCTGACTGGCTGCGACCACTTTGTAGCTTCTTCTTTTATTTTTGGGATCAGAGAAACCGCCGGGCCAAAAACTCCGCCGCCAAAAATTATTTTTTCAGGATTGAATAAACTAACTAAGTTGGCGGTTGCCATTCCCCAAAATTGGATACAAATATTAATTACTTTTTCTGCAATTTCATCCTTATTTTCATAAGCTTTAAAAACCTCATGACAAGTAATTTCTTTTAAAGATTTATTGTTCAGTTCACCTGAATAATTTTTTTCTTCGCTTAAAAATCTCTTTGCAAGTTTTGCGATTCCTTCCCCGGAAGCATAATGTTCGAAGCAGCCACACTGAATATATTCTTCTTTGAAAGGCGCGTCCAAAGCCATCCAACCAATTGCACCGGCAATATCCTTTGATCCACGCAAAACATTCCCATTAATTAAAATACCCGCACCAATTCCGGTTCCAACGGCAAGAAAAATTGCATCTTTACATTTTTGAGCATTCCCTTTCCAAAGTTCGCCAAGAATACAACAGGCGCGGTCGTTGTCAATCGTAATAGGAATTTTTCCAGATACTTTTTTTATTTCAGCAAGCAAAGGATAATCCTCCCAACCGGCAATATTTGGCGCCCAGACAGAACCGGTTTTTGAACTATAAATCCCCGGAACACAAATTCCTATAGATTCAATTTCGTTTCCTGCAAGCCTTGCTCCTATTGATATTAAGCGAAAACTATTTGTAATTAATTGTGCCACTTCACTACCCCTTCTTTTTTCTAAGTTTACAATCTTGTGAAATAAAATTTCACCAGCTCTATTGAAAACAGCCATAGCTAATTTGGTGCCGCCAAGATCAAATGCTGCTAATGACATACAGTTAGATTTTGTTTATCAGCTGCGATTAAAATTCTAAATTAAACAAAATCGGTGTTATCCAAATTAATTTTATTACCAAATACACTGCAAGAAAGTGTAATACTTTTCTTCACTCGTTATTTACTTATTTTGCAGAAATCGTTCTTCCCATTGATAGAAACAGAAGAATAAAAAATTATCTAAAATGAAGGTGTTTAAATTTGGAGGCGCAAGTACCAACAGTTATGATCGCATAAGAAACCTGGCTGGTATTCTTGAGAATTATAAAGAAGAAAAAATTCTTATCGTTATTTCTGCAATGGGAAAAATTACCAATGCTCTAGAAAAAGTGGTTGATGCATTTTATGAAGAAAGAAATGAAGATGCGTTAAAGCTGTTTGAAAAAATAAAAAATTATCATCTCAATCAATTAAAATATCTGGTAACGCTGCATTGGGAAAAGGCCACCAATCAGCTGAATGATTTTTTCACAGAAGTTGAATGGTTGCTGCATGATAAGCCTGTAAAGAATTACAACTATTATTATGATCAGATCGTTTGCTCCGGAGAATTACTTTCATCTGCATTAATTTCTTATTTTTTGAATGAAAAAAGACTCCCGAATCAATGGGTTGATGTAAGAGATTTATTAAGAACCGACGATACGTTTCGTGACGCAAAAGTGGATTGGAATATTTCTAAAGAGAATGTGAATCAAAAATTACTTCCTTTATTTTCAGAAACTAATTTTATTATTACGCAGGGATTTATTGCAAGCACCGATGAAAATGAAAGTACCACGCTCGGACGCGAAGGAAGCGATTACACCGCCGCAATTTTCGCAGATTTATTAAACGCCGAAAGTGTTACGATCTGGAAAGATGTGAATGGTGTAATGAATGCCGATCCAAAAGATTTTAATGAAGCAATTACGATTGAAGAATTGAGTTACAAAGAAGTGATCGAAATGGCGTATTACGGCGCGCAGGTTATCCACCCTAAAACCATCAAACCTCTCCAAAATAAAAATATCCCATTGTATGTAAAATCATTTATAGATCTGCGTTTACCGGGTACCGTTATAACTCAAAAACAAAATCATCATCTGCCGCCAATGATCGTTTATAAAAGACGCCAGGCGCTGATTACATTACAAACCATCCATTTTTCCTTTGTTGAAGGAAAGCCGGTTAATTTGCTTTATGAAATTTTAAGCGATTTAAGATTAAAACCAAATCTTACCCAAAATGGAGCGATCAGTATTATGATTTGCATTGATGATATTGAAGAAAAAACTGCAGAACTTGCTTCAAGAGCTTCAGCTTTTTTTGAGGTGCAGATTCAAAAAAATTTGACCCTTCTTACCATCAGACATTATACACCCGAATACATTGAATTGCTTTCAAAAAACAGTGAAATTTTATTGGAACAAAAAACCCCGGAAACAATTCAGATACTCACAAAGCAAGAAAATATAAAATAAAAATCACGATTATTTATTCGTTTACTATAAAGTGCCAGAGGCCTCATTCCAACTCCTCTTCAAGGAAAAGAACGTGATTATTAATTCGTAAAAATCTGTGTAATTCGTGGCAAAAAAAATCAATCAATTACGTAATCACCTTTGCTATCTACCAAAACTATCGGAACTTCTTTAGTGGCTTCAAACTTATCATAAGCAGCTCTAAGTTGTAATCCGAATTGTTGAAGCGAAGGATTATTTCTTACATAATTATCATAAAATTCCAGCGACTTTTTTCTATTATATTGAACCGGAAAAATATGCACGGGAATAAAATCTTCGCCGCTCGCTTTTGCAGCGCTTGCGATGATGTAAATCTCTTCAATATCCTGGTCGGTAACCGGAATGCAACCAACAGAGACACAACTCCCATGAATATAAATTCCGTTTCCCGGCCTTAAAGGATCGCTTAAAATTTTGTCAGAAGCGTTTGGATAATTTAACCCAAGAGCGAGGTGGTATGCGCTGTTCGGATTAAATTCATTGATGTAATAAAATCCTTCGGGGACCTGGTAATCGCCCTGAATTCTTTTTGGACCCATCGCTCCACTTTGTAAACAAACTTTATAAGTTTTAAACAATTTGTATTTGTCTTTCGCTTCGCTTTTTACCCAAACTTCTAATTGCCCATCATATTTAAAACTGCGCATAAAAACATAACGCGCCGGCCACTCCAATCCTTTCGCTTTAAACTCTTTCTGCAAACCATTTTCCCGGACACCCAATGGGCCGGACATTTTTAAAGAAACGCTGCTGGCCCGGATGTACGAATTTTGAGCATCAGCAAAAAAATTTACCTGGGAAAAAATTAATAAAAGAAAAAAATACTTGAAAATTGAATTGGACATTATATTATGCTAACAGTTGTTCTCGAATGTGACAAAATTAATTTTTTTTCACAATAAAAAGTCGTTTAGGTTATGTTAACAATTTGGATAGAATGAAAAAGCAAAACTTATTTTCTGACTTTTTGTCTCTGCTTTTACAAATTTCCTCTTTCCGCTTGCTCTCTTTCTATCGCTTCAAATAAGGCTTTAAAATTTCCTTTACCAAAACTCTTTGCTCCTTTGCGTTGAATAATCTCAAAAAACAGTGTAGGCCTGTCTTCTATAGGTTTTGAAAATATTTGCAAAAGATAACCTTCATCATCTTTATCAATAAGAATTCCTAATTCACTCAAAGGTTTCAAGTCTTCATCAATATGCCCTACTCTATCTAGAACAGTCGCATAATAACTTGATGGAATTTTTACAAATTCGACACCGCGGTTTCTTAATTCTGTTACAGTTTCAATAATATTATTTGTTGCCAAGGCCACATGCTGAACTCCTTCGCCATCATAAAATTCCAGGTATTCTTCCACCTGGCTTTTCTTTTTTCCTTCTGCCGGTTCATTGATTGGAAATTTTACATAACCATTGCCATTGCTCATTACTTTGCTCATTAAGGCCGAATATTCTGTAGAAATATCATTATCATCAAAGCTGAGAATATTTTTAAAACCCATCACGTCTTCATAAAATTTTACCCAAGGATTCATCTGATTCCAACCCACATTTCCTACACAATGATCTACATACAAAAGCCCCGTTGATGGTGGATTATAAACACTTTCCCATTTCCTGTATCCTGGCATAAAAGGCCCGGAATAATTTTTTCTTTCTATAAATAAATGCACTGTATCGCCGTAAGTATGAATACCACTCATTACCACTTCGCCATCATTGTCTTTTAAACTCGTTGGTTCCATATAACTTTTACCGCCGCGTTCGGTAGTTTCTTTCCATGCGCTGGTGGCATCTTCCACTTTCAAAGCAAGTACCTTTACGCCATCTCCATGTTTGGCAAGATGATCAGCAATCGGATTATTATTTCTTATTGGTGTAGTCAATACAAACGTCAGTTTATTCTGCCTGATTACGTAGCTAGCTCTATCCTTCACACCTGTTTCGGGGCCGGCATACGCCAGCGATTGAAATCCAAAGGCTGATTTATAATAATACGCTGCCTGCTTTGCATTTCCTACATAAAATTCAACATAATCTGTGCCCATCAAAGGAAGAAAATCTTTTTCGATGGGTTGTTTTTTAGAGGGAGATAAAGTTTCTGTTTCCATGTAATTAATTTAACCAAAGTTAAGAAATTGTCTTGTGAGACTGATGAACCGAATTGGATTGAGCATCGTCAAGAAGCCACAGCACCCAAAGAGGGGAAAAGCAAACAGTTTTGATTATTTGCCCTTTAACCGATAATTTTGCATCTCATTTTTGAAAATAAAATAATAATCGGAACAGATAAATAATCAGACGGAGACCGCAGATTATTCGAAGTATTTTAAAACTAAAGTTTACTGATGAAAGAAGTTGCATTCAGAGAAGCATTGCGCGAAGCAATGCAGGAAGAAATGAGACGGGATGAAAAGGTATTTTTGATGGGCGAAGAAGTGGCCGAATATCACGGAGCCTATAAAGTAAGCCAAGGCATGCTGGAAGAATTTGGTGAAAAAAGAATTATTGATACGCCAATTTCTGAGCTTGGTTTTACCGGTGTGGCTGTTGGTGCCGCGCAAAATGGCCTTCGGCCAATCGTAGAATTTATGACGTGGAATTTTGCAAATCTTGCGCTCGACCAGATTCTAAATACGGCTTCTAAAATGCTCGCCATGAGTGGCGGGCAAGTTGGTTGTCCAATTGTATTTCGCGGGCCAAATGGAAGCGCCGGACAATTGGGCGCCCAGCATTCCACAGCGTATGAATCGATGTATGCCAATATTCCCGGATTAAAAGTAATCTCTGTAAGCAATCCTTATGATGCAAAGGGTTTGTTGAAAAGCGCTATTCGCGATAATGACCCGGTTATCTTTATGGAAAGTGAAGTGATGTATGGCGATAAAGGAATGATTCCTGAAGAAGAATATTTAATCCCGATTGGAAAAGCAAACGTTGCACGTGAAGGTAAAGATGTAACCATTGTTTCTTTTAATAAAATGATGAAAGTGGCTCTGGCAGCAGCCGAAGAATTACAAAAAGAAAACATAAGCGCGGAAGTAATTGACTTAAGAACCATTCGTCCTTTGGATTGGCATACGATTTTAGAATCAGTGAAAAAGACCAACCGTTTGGTAATTGTGGAAGAGCAATGGCCATTCGCTTCTATTTCTTCTGAGGTTGCTTACCGGATTCAAAAAGAAGGTTTCGATTATTTGGACGCGCCCGTTCGCAGAATTACTTCTGTGGATGCCCCGATGCATTATGCGCCAAATTTGGTGGCACTTTATTTACCGGATGTTCCCAGAACAGTAAACCTGGTAAAAGAAGTCATGTATTTGAAAAAATAATTTAGCGCCGGATCATTCCGGCCTCTTATTTTATCCTTTAATTTCCCGGGTCTTTCGGGATTAAAATATTTTACCATGAATATTGGAAATTTTTCTTATCCGCTTCCATTAAATGAGCCGGTACTGAGTTACGCGCCCGGAACCAGGGAAAGAGGACTTTTGAAAAAATCTTTAAAAGATTTAAAAAGTAAAAAAATTGATGTACCGATGTACATCGGAAGCGAAGAAGTTTTTACAGAAAAAAAAATAAAGATTCGACCGCCGCATGAAAGAGATTTTGTGTTGGGAACTTATAACGAAGGCGACGCTTCCCATGTAAAAAAAGCGATCAACGCGGCATTAAAGGCAAAAGAAAAATGGGAAAATTTGAGTTGGGAAAACCGAGCGAATATTTTTTTGAAGGCCGCTGACCTGATTTCGTTAAAATATCGTGCAGAAATATGCGCAACCACGATGCTTGGCCAAAGTAAAAATCCTTACCAGGCGGAGATTGACGCTGCGTGTGAGCTGATAGATTTTTTAAGATTTAATGTTCATTTTTTAAGTGAAATTTATAGCCAGCAACCGATCAGTTCTTCTGGCATAAACAACCGCATGGAATATCGCCCTCTTGAAGGTTTTGTGCTCGCAATCACCCCTTTTAATTTTACCGCCATCGGTGGAAACTTACCAACCTCAGCAGCTTTATGTGGAAATGTAGTCGTGTGGAAATGCGCTAATACACAGGTTTATAGCGCACAGATGTTTATGCGCATTTTGAAAGAAGCAGGTTTGCCTGATGGCGTTATTAATTTGATTTTTGTAGATGGTCCTGTTTTAGGCGATGTTTGTTTTAATCATCCTGATTTTGCAGGAATTCATTTTACAGGAAGCACCGGTGTTTTTAATACCATTTGGAAACACATTGGAGAGAATACAAAAATCTATAAATCGTATCCAAGAATTGTGGGCGAAACAGGTGGAAAAGATTACGTGCTTGCACATAAAAGCGCTGATACAGATGTTTTGGTAGCTGCGCTTTGTCGTGGCGCTTTTGAATACCAGGGACAAAAATGTTCAGCCGCTTCACGCGCTTACATTCCATCGAATATTGCTGACGAAGTGAAGAAAAAACTGATTGCCGAAATCAAAACCATGAAGATGGGAACGGTGGAAGATTTCAGCAATTTTATTAACGCTGTAATTGATGAAAAAAGTTTTGACAAATTAGAAGGTTATCTGCAACAGGTAAAAAAAGATAAAGACGCAAAAATAATCGTTGGTGGAAAATGTGATAAAACAAAAGGGTATTTTGTTGAACCAACGGTGATAGAAGTTACAAACCCGAAGTATGTAACTATGTGCAATGAATTGTTCGGGCCGATACTTACCATTTATATTTATGATGAAAATAAATTTGAGGATACATTGAAATTAGTGGATACAACATCGCCTTATGCGCTTACAGGCTCTATTATTGCACAAGACAGAAACGCCATTGAACTTGCAACAATAAAATTAACCAACAGCGCAGGAAATTTTTATATCAATGACAAGCCAACGGGCGCCGTTGTCGGCCAGCAGCCATTTGGCGGCGCACGCGGAAGCGGAACGAACGATAAAGCTGGAAGCATAATTAATCTATATCGCTGGTTGAGTGCAAGGACAATTAAAGAATCTTTTATTTCGGCTACTGATTACAGGTATGCGTTTATGAAAGAAAAATGAGAAATTAGAATTAAGAATTAAAAAATGAGGTAGTAAATAAACAAATAATCAGAATTCTTTACTTAAAAATCTTATAACGGTATGTACAGACGAAAATTATTCGATTTTATATGAATACAATTCTCAATAAACACCAGCTTCAAATTACAATTGAACGACTTGCCTGCCAGGTGATAGAGAATTATGTTGACCTCTCATCTGTGGTCTTGATCGGTTTGCAGCCACGGGGAATTTTTCTTGCTGATAAAATTTACAGGCAATTAATAAAGATAAAACCGCAACAGAATTTTCTTTACGGCAAATTAGATATTACTTTTTACCGGGATGATATTCGCAAAGAATTGCGCGAGCCGAATCAAACTGATATTACTTTTTCTTTAGAAGATAAAAATGTAATTCTGATTGATGATGTACTTTATACCGGAAGAACAATTCGCGCCGCGTTAGATGCTTTATTATCTTTTGGACGGCCCAAAAAAGTAGAGCTTTGCGTTTTAATTAATCGCCGCTACAGTCGCCAACTCCCCATCCAGCCTGATTATTGCGGAAAGTCTATTGATTCTATTATCTCCCAAAAAGTGAAAGTAGAATGGGATAAAGAAGAAGTGAATTTGTATTAAATTAAAACTCTTTATTTCAATAAAAGAAGGAATAACATTTTGCAATGACATAAAGAAAAAAATAGAATAACGTTCCAAAATCATGAAACCTTATTCTATTGTTGTGAACCCGTTGGTACAAAATTCGAATTTTTTGGAGGCAGATTTGAAGCTTTTGGTTGATATTTTAGCGGCATAATTTTTAATTGGGCACGGGAATAAATTCCTGTTTATAAATGATTTATGACAAACATGGACATTTATTAACACCTTTAACTCCTTTATGGTCCCTTACCTTTGGAAAAGCCATAAATCCATACCTCCCAATAATTTCCTATAAAAGATCAAGTCATAGTTCCGGTTGTTTATATTCTTTAGTTTTGACTGCAGGTCAATTTTTTTTAGGTTATGCAGCATATTTCTGATGAATTAATAAAAGTATTTTTTACTCTTTTCAGAGGCAGGGAAGATGTGTTTGCAATCCGATGGGAGAAAGATGGCAAGAGTGGATATATGCCGGCATACGATTTGAACTGGGAGGAATTTTCAAAACATAAAGCAAGAGGTGGTACACTAAAAGATTTTCCAGATAAACCGTATGCTAGGCTGACTGAAAAGAGAATTATAAATCATCTTTCAGGAAAAGAAGTTATTGGGGTTTATCCTTTATTATCTGATAATTCATCATGGTTTATTGTGGCTGATTTTGATGAATCCCTATCCAGTAAAAAAAGCTGGATGGAAGAATGTCTGTTGTTTATGGAATTCTGTAAAGTGCATCAAATACCATCTTATCTTGAACGCTCGCGAAGTGGGAAAGGTGGCCATGTCTGGATTTTCTTTGAATCGAATTATTCTGCTGCGAAAAGCAGGAAGATAATAAATATTTTACTAAATTCAGACTTATAATTTTGGTTGATTTTAATTCGTTTTTCACTAATATCATTATTTAGTTACAAATAAGCAGAAGGCGATTTATAAAAATGTTTATTATAAAGATTGGCTTTTGAAACAATGAATAATTTTAAGCAGATGCAGCAAATATAATAAGTATAAAATTTAACATCACCACAAAATATAAGGCTAAATTTGTAACTTTAATTTAAGTGATTAAGCATTAAAATAATGAATATTATTTATTTTGACGAGTATAAAGAGCATTACAGCACAACTATTAATCCTTCGCTTTTGTGGGAGTATGATCTCACTAATTTCGATTATCTGCAACTGCGGAATATCGTAGTGCAAAGGGTAATAGAAAGAGGTTGGCGTAATGATTGGTATGCTGCACTAAATCTTTATGGTATAGATGGAATGAAGGATGCCATAAAGCATCTTCCTTTTTTGAATAATAAAGACATGCATTTTGTGAGCACTATTTTTAAAATTCCTTTATCTGAAATGAAATGTTACGAAAAGAAACGATTGCAGCAAGCACACTGGAACTCTTGAAAGAATTGATGGAAGATGAGCATCTTAAAGACTTTTTTCTTGTAGGTGGCACAGATCTTTCCTTGCGCATAGGGCACAGAACGAGTATTGACATTGATTTGTTTTCCTTAAACTCCTTTGATGAAAAAAGAATTCTGGAATATATGGAACGGAAATGGGGATTGCAGCTAAATTACCTGGATAAAAATACTATCAAAGGCCAAATCAATAATGTTCAAGTTGATTTGATCACCCATGCATATCCTTTAGTGCAAAATTTAGAAGTCATAGAAGGTGTACGGTCAGCGAGTATTCAGGACATTTCAGCGATGAAATTGAATTCCATAGTGGGAAATGGAACACGTGTAAAGGATTTTATTGATATTGCTTTTCTATCTTCTTTTCTTTCTTTAGATCAAATGCTGGAGGCTTATGAAACGAAATACAAAACCAGAAATGCCGTTATTGTTTTGAAATCACTGGATTTTCATCAGGATATTAATCATCTGGAACCCATCAAACTTACTGCGGGAAATTATTCTTGGAAGCCTATTGAGCAAAGAATAAAGCGAATGTTAACCGAGCATAATCAAACTTTTGAACCTATGGATGAGGTTTTAAAACAAAAACAAAGGAAGATCACTAAAAAAAAATTTGGAAGGAAACCGTAATGTTTGAAAATTAACACCCAGTCATAATCTTATGATTTCCCAAGCCACTAAACAATTAAGCGTCGAAAGTCTTCTTCATGAAATATTGCATGCACGCATTTTGTATGATAGCAGGTGGGCAAAGATAATTGCAATCAGAAGAAGGTTGGTTTTGAGAAAAATTATTTAATTTAATTGGCTTTGTCAACTTGCTGTGACTCGAACTCGTGCTTTTTGATTTATCAGTTAATTATAATTTTATAGATAGTGAAATTAATTTTACCAAATCAAAAAAGCTTCAAAATCAACGTTTTAAAGCCTTTTAAAAAATATGGTGACCCCGCTGGTGCAAAACTCGAACTACTTATTGGAAGATTTAAAACTTTTATGTGATTTACTTGCTGCAAAATTTTAAACAATACGATGACTAAGATCAATAGATCAACGGCTTTGATAAAGAAATATATTTTTCTTTATCCTTAAAAGACGTTTAATTAATTATAATTACATCTATTTCGTTTAGCAAATCCATGTCCTCATTCCAGATTTTCATTTCCCGGTTGTAAGCCGCCTGTGTTTTGGTAATTCTAAGCGTATGCGGAGAGCCTTTTCTGATTGTTTCGGTTTTTAAATCAATCTCTACATGTGTGATGGCATTTTCCAGATCATTTCTTTGGCTTTGATTTTTCCGGTAGTCAAAAACCTGTTGAGTAGGCGATTCCAGGAATGCTTTTAATAGCTGCCATTGCTTTTTATAATTGGCTGTGTCAGGCACTTGCCTCGACCAATCAGCTGGCGGCTGCGGTTTATTGGCTACACGTTCTAGCAAATATTGCCGACAGGTAAGTAGTATTTTATTGGCAAGCAGAGTTCTTTCAGTTAGCACAAGGAGTTGCGGTATCAGCACATGCTTGACATAATTTCTCTGCTGGTTTTGTGTAAGTATTTCAGCTATGCGGATTATCCAGGCTTCATCCTGTGGCAATTTTTTTTCTATCCAAAACAAATCAAGCAAAGCGGTACCGGATAGCGGAATGTTTTTTTTAGCCGTATTTATTGATAATTCAGAAAAGTAACCCGGCAGCTTTTCTACTTGCGAAACCAATAGATTATCAGGCTTATCGGTGACTGAAAGTGCACGGAGTACAGACAGCAATTGCTCTATAACCGGCAGGCTAATGTTTTGCGTAATCAATCCGAACATTTTTTGAGTGATTTCTGGACGATAAAAATGGATTAGTTCTATCCAATGATCGGTATTAATTTTGGTAAAGTAGAATTGTCGGAGTGGATTATTGAGGCTCAAAAAAAATGTTTCATATTGTCTGTTTATTATCCAATCGGCAATGGCATTATAGTTTGTTTTCTTATTAGTTTCAGCAGTGTCAAATCCTGTTGATAATATAAGTTCTATTGATGAAATTTCGCTATCGCTAATTTGATTTAGGTTTTTATTGAAATAGTCTATCCACTCCAGTTTGCTTACCGTATTTTGCATCGGGAGCAATTGAGCGTTTATCTCCGGTGACCATATCATTACTGCACCATAATGATACCAGTGCATCAGGTCCGGACCATAGTTGCCCATATATCCAGTTGATTCCTTTATTATGGGTTCATCTTCATCTAAGGCAAACGAAGTAATAAGGTCATCCTCTTCAAAACTTACCTTACTTAAAGCAGGAATATCATTTTCCAGCCAGTGTTCAATGTATAACTCCTCTTCATAAACTTCGGCCATTATTGCATCTTCATCACCATCATCACCGTATTGGTAATATCCGCCGTCATCTTCAGGCATACCCGATAGGTAAGAAGTTACAAGGCATATTTTTGCATAACATCCCGCCTTTTGTGCTGCCCTTAAAAGCACCTCTGCTTTAGGGCGATCGTTCAGCTTTAATTGGTCCACTGAAAAGTTTTCCGGTGTGTATTGATGCCCCAACAGTACGATATGCGGTTTGCTATTCCCATTCTGTTCTGTAAATATTTTAGCCAGTTTTTCGACATAGCTTTCAAGGGAAGTTAACCGGATTTTATTGCCAGATTTTTCCTGAATAAGATTATATACCAGGCAAATTCTGTACCCGGAAGTAAGCGGCCTTATTTCATGATCGCAATCGGCATAAAACGCAGCATAGTCAATTTTATAATCACCCGAATTTTCGGAAAAGTTGGCAATTTCTTCCACACCTCCAAAGCTCACTACCAACTCGCCACCCGTATGTTTAGACGGCAACCCTATTACCAGTGTGCCAAACATCCCTTTTTCTTTTTCAGAATCTTTATGAGGAAGGAAAAAATCACCGGTTTCATAGATGAGCATCTTATACAAATGTGCCGATATGGTATAATCTTCCAAACCCAGGTCAGGCTTAATATTGCTTACTATTTTATCTAAAAACCCTGCCCAGCGGCTGCCATTGAATGTAAGTTTATCAACATCTATTTCCCAGGCACTTCTTACGTTGTTGTCTAGAAAAGTTTCGCTGCCTTTGCCGAAAGGAGCCTTGTGTGCGGATTGTATCAATGCTTTGGCCTGCACTTCATTTATAGGATAAGTAATTTCGCCCACGTCACCTACTTCCAGTCCCGGAAACAGAAATTCCGCTGTTTGTACACTTATAAATTTGCCGCTACCTTTTAAATCTTTCAGGCAGTTTAAAATATTCTCTTTAAGATGATTCATAAAATATTGTTGAGAGGATCTGAAGGGCCATTCAATTTGTCAAACTATAAATAAAAGATGGCGGCATACAAACCGAATTTTCACTAAAGATATGATTAGCAGCAAAAATAAAAAAAACACTTAAAAAGATAAATGTGTGATTTTTGATTATTGACCCCACAGGGACAAAACTTGAACATTTTATAACTGGTTTGAAACTTTTAGTTGATGTTTTAGCAGTATAATCTATTATAGGAGCAATTGCAGGAAATTAAACTTCAATTCATCAAAATTGCCTCTTTATTGCCCAAGTCTATTTTTCCTTTCCAAAATCTTCAATCCTTCCGATACATATTTATTTGCATTCCCATCCATGCTAACCATTGTATGGTTATTCTGTATTGCCTGCCAGATCAACATACGATCAAAGGGATCTTTATGGTAAACTGCCCTTAACTTATGATAGGTACTGCTATCTTCAGTTGAAAGTACAACAATTTCAAAGCCCATCTTCAAGCAGGCTTTCGGTAAGTCTTCGGGTGAAAAACCGGTAATTTGTAATTTACCCAAAGAACTTTTTAATGAAGCTTCCCAGAAGATGATAGCGCTGACAATGATTGAATTATCCGATCGGTAATAATTTCTTTAACCTTTCTAAATAACTTTTTTGAATCTGCAATGGTGCAGAGCATATAGTGAGTGTCAAGAAGATAAATCATATTCCAAGCAATTCTTCTTCGGTTATTTTAAAATCAGGATTAAAGTTTACGCTACCTTTTTTATCCCATATACCAATTTTCCTTCTTGATTTTTTTTGAGAAATTTCAGGAATAAGCTTCGCAACAATTTTTTTTCCATATAAGATAGCGATTTCTTCTCCGGCCTGAACCTTTTTTAATACTTCAGAAAAGTTAGCTTTCAACTCACCTACATTTATTGCTTGGATAACGAAATATTTCCTTAAAAATACCTTTTTTTGACAAGTTGACAACTAAAGATTTACTAAAAGATAAAAAAATATTGATTTACGGTTGACTTAACCCATTATGATCCAATTAAATAATTCGCCAAGTATTTTATAATTATAACTATAGAATTATGAAGAAAAATATCATGATAAAAATTGAATCAGGTATTGGTTATAAGAGCCATTATAAGCTATGGCAGTTGTTATTCTTGCAAAAGATGATCTTATTGCGAACAATTACCAGTCCTTTCTCTTCCAGTCCTGAATTAATTACCTTGCTCACAAAAGTAGGGTCGCTGCAAAAAATATCATAACCAATCTCTTCCAGTCCTGAATTAATTACCTTGCTCACAAAAGTAGGGTCGCTGCAAAAAATATCATAACCAACTACCTGCTGAGTGATGGTAGTTTTAAAATCAATGTCCTCTACTGCGCTCATGAAGAAGAGCAGGTTGTTAAATTATCTTTGCCGGAAAATGTGTACTCAAAAAGCTTCATATCAACATGATAAGATACAGAATAGTAATGTGAAATTCCAGTCACTTTAGTGTCCGCTATGCAGGTATTCTTTAAGAATAACCGATTGAGGATGACCAAATAATTCATCCGGACTTCCTTGCTCTATTATTTCTCCAAAATACATAAATACAATGTGATCGGCCAGGCGCCTAGCCTGCCGCAAAATATGTGTTACAACGATCAGTGTATAATTGTTTTTCAAATCCAAAAACTTTTCTTCGATCTTTCTGCTTGAGATAGGATCAAGCGCCGAAGTAGGCTCATCGGCCAGGATAATTTCGGGGCCAACTGCCAGCCCCCGTGCAAGGCACAAACGCTGCTGTTGCCCGATAGACAACCTTGTGGCGGGTGTGTGCAACCGGTCTTTCACTTCATCCCAAAGCCCTGCATCTCGCAGGTTTCGCTCCACACTTATCTCCAGTTGTCTTTTATCTTTTATGCCTTTTATCTTCAGTCCGTAAGTAATGTTTTTGTAAATAGACATTGGCAATGGGAATGGTTTCTGTGAGAGCAGACCCATCTTCTGTCTCACTTGTGTAATATCCTGCTTCGGATGAAAAATATCTTCGGCGTCAATCAGCACTTCGCCGCTTACCTGCAATTGCGGATGCAAATCTGTTAACCGGTTCAAGCACTTGAGCAAGGTAGTTTTGCCGCAACCCGAAGGTCCGAGCAATACAGTAATTTTATTGCGTGGTATTTCTAAATTTATATTTTTTAGGATAGAAGAATTGCCTGCATTTACATTCAATCCTTTTATAGTTACAATGGTATCTGACATTCTCTAAATAAGCTGGTTATAAAATATTTTTTTTAAACTTTCGTGTCGCCAGCCGCGACAGAACGCTGATTGCCAAAATAATTCCTGTCAATATCAGCGCTGCGGCATAGGCCCTTTCTTTCACTTCCGGAATGGATGAACTTAACTGAAAGAATATAGCCAGAGGTAACGTGGCTGTTGGGTCCTGCAATGTTTGCGGTATGTGGTCAGTATAGCCTCCGGTAAATAAAACCGAAGCCGCATCGCCAATGCCGCGACCAAATGCCAATAATAAGGCTGTAATAAAGCCCGGTAATGCCTGGCGAAAGAATACGCCGTAGGCCGTACGGGTGCGTGTGGCGCCCAATGAATACGAGGCTTCCAGCAAACCATTGGGTATGGTTCGCACCACTTCATCCAGCGCGCGGATGAATATGGGCACAATAAATAAGGTAACCGTGATAATGCCTGCGAGCAACGATGCGCGCAAATGAAAATAAGTCATCAATGCAAAACCGAAAGCGCCAAATACGATGGAAGGCACGCCCCACAAAACATCTAACAAAAAGCGCAGGATGTTTGTCCAACGCTTGTTGCGTATCCAGTGCACATTCATGCCCAGCGCTACCGGCAACCCGATAAGCACCGCAAGAAAAGTAGAACCAAATGCGAGGTAAAGCGAACCTACAATGGCATTGAGTATGCCGCCGCCCTTTCCAAAATAAAAGCCGCCCTGCGGTTCTTGCGAGATCATTTCCCACGAAAGCGCGCGCCAGCCTTTTTGTATAATGACCAGCAGTATTAAAAAGAATACTAGAATAATACTGCCGGTAACTAACCGCATTATGCAAAGAAAAATCTGCTCTTCTAATTTCTTTTTATTTTTCATTCTAAAATAATATTATCAGTTACTTGTTCCTGTTTTATACACCAGCAAATTCATCAGTGCATTAAACACAATGATGATCACAAATAGCAGCAATGCAGACAACATCAGCGCTGCATCGTACAAAGGCACCGACATCATATCGCCGTAATTGTTGGCAATAAGAGCAGGCAAAGGATAGGCAGGCTGAAATATATTATGCGGCACCCGCGCCACATTGCCCACCACCATCAGCACGGCAATAGTTTCACCTAATGCTTTGGATATGCCCAGGCTTAATGCCGCAATAATCCCTGTTTTTCCTTGCTTTAATAAAATCCATTTAATCGTTTCCCAATAGGTTGCTCCTAAAGAAAGCGATGCCTCTTTCAGTTCTATCGGAATGCTGCGCAATACTTCCATCAGCATGTTCAACATATAAGGCACAGCCATAATAGCCAGTACCATGCCGCCGGATAATAAGCAATAGCCTGTGGTAGTAAACCCAAATGCCGGGGCAACATGTTCCCTTATTAGCGGTACTACCACCAGTACGCCCCATACACCATACACCACAGATGGTATGCCGGCCAATACATCTATTACAAAATACATTGCCTGCGTAAGCCACATGGGCGCATATTGTGTAAGATAGATAGCCGCCAGCAAACACACCGGAGCCGACAAAATAAAAGACAACAACGTCACCAACAACGATCCGATAATGAATGGGTAAAAGCCAAACTTGCCTTCCATCGGCGACCAGTTGGAAGAGCGGATTAAGCTGCTCAAAGAATATTCGTGAAACAAGGGCAGCGACTTCAATACCAAACCCAGCCCTATCGCCAGCGGTACAAGCAACAAGAAAACCACAGCTATATTCAGCCAGGTATTGGAAATGTGATCTATCCATTTTCGTGGAAGCAGGAACGTTGTCATCTTATTTGTTTCTGGGTTAGTCTTATTTCAGTTTATCCAATTGCTCCTGTATCTTTTCCGCAGGCAAAGGCACGTAGCCCGCAGCTTTTACATATTGCTGTCCATCGGTAAGCACCCATTTCAGGAAATTTACTACAGTCGAATCGGTTGGTTTGCCTTTGGTAAGAAAATATAAATCACGTGCAGGCGGCGAAGGGTAACGTCCGTCGGCAATGGCTTTGAGCACACTGTCGGCATTGCCATAAAAGTTTTCCTGCGGATCTATTTCCCGGTTATTGTTTACATCTATTGGAATAACATCCACTCCCGGCCTTTTTTTGCCGGTGGTAATGTCATAAACATAAGCCACATTATTGAAACCCACACTATACTCATCTTTGGATACGGCATCGGCCAGGCCCGGATCGCCATAGATGCCAGTACCTTTGATATTATCCTGCTTACCACCAAAGTATGCAGCCCAGGTATCAGCCGCCCCGGCCGCATCGGAGCGTGTATAAACTGCAATGTTGTTATTTACTGAGGTATCAAGCACACTGCCCCAGCTAATATTTTTCCCGGAGAAATAAATATCCCTCAACTGATCGTGCGTAAGGCCTTTGCGGTGTATCAAATCCACCAGCGGATTCTTTGCGCTGAAGGTAGGCAACACCGCATCTTTGGAAACAGCAAAAAGTACAACGCCTTTTTGTTTTTCTACAGGAGTCAGTATGCGGGAAAACATAGCGATGTCGGCAGCACCGGCCACCACATCGGTAAGGCCTTTGCCTGCACCGCCAGCCGATACATCGAAGCGCGCATCAGGATGAATTTTTTTGTATTGCTCTGTCCATTTTACACCCAAAGGGTATAGCGCAAACGCGCCGCTGATAGTAATACTTTTTGATTTACCGTTTTTGCACGCAATAAAATAAACAGGCAGGGAAAGAAATAAAATCGCTGTGATAATTTTTTTTATTTTCATCATAATAAATTTAGAAATGAATTAATTTTTTTTATGAAAATTGATGGTGTGGTAAACAGTAAGCCTTGCAATATTTCTCTGGTAGTATTGCGTTCCCGAACTTCGCTGCTGGAAATAATTCATATAGCCCAGTTCCGCCTGGAAGTTATTAGAGATGCCATAGTTCAGCGCTATATAAGCCCGGTTCTGATCAAAAGTATTCTGAACGATAGAGCGGCCGATGTTCAATAATATTTCGTCAGAAACTTTTGCATCCAGGTTTCCTACGGAAGTTGCTCTTTTGACAATTGGGTATTGCAATTGAAACTGGTAGCGGAACCGTGCAGTAAATTTATATCCATCAGTAAGTTTATCGCTGCTCGTGTTTCGCGTCCAGCGTTCTTCAAGTTTAAAGCGATGGCTAATGATCAGATTTTTCACCTTCTGCTTATAGGATAATTCTTCATGTGGCCTTAGCTCAGGTATTGTAACCGTTACAGGACCGGAAGGATCTGCCGGGTTGGATGAATTGTAATAAGTAAAGCCCACTCCGGCACTCCATCCGGCTCCCAATTTTCGGCCCACGATAACGCGTGGCAATACCCAATTGGCCTGTCGGTTGTTTTTAAAGAATCGTCGGTCTTCTATTTCAAGATTAATATCCCAGGAAGATGAAAGGTTGTATTTGCCATAATAACGGATCCAGTATTGGCTTTGGTGGGCTACTTGTTTTTGTGCCTGTAAAGGTGTTATAAAGCCAGTTGTGGCTAATAAAGCCACACTCATATTCCTATAAGTTTTGTACATTTGCAGAGTTTAATGTGAAGAATATTTTTATTCTGATCAAAGGGAAATAGTTGCTGCTATTTCCCTTATTTTTTAATGATGGACTTTACCATTTGGTAACCCGCCCGCAGGAGTATGTAAAAACAAGTGGTGCATTTGCGATATTTTTTGATCATCAACCTGGCTGCCAGGTTGATGTGTGAAAGGAAAAATTTTTATGAGTAGTTTTTATTGAATAAACAGCTGGCACTCACATTCGCTGACAATCTGTACATGCTGTTACCAATAATCTTGTACAGGAAATGCAACATTCCATCCGTGATATACCGTTAATTAATTGAAAAGACATAAAAGCTTTCAATTTATAAAATGAATAGTTAAAATAATAATCTGCAGCAAATATAATCATTTCTATTATCCTACCAAATTAGTAGGATAATTATTTTATCTGATAACTTGACGCCTGTGTTCTGATGTCTTTAAAGGCTGTTTGGTATAGAAAAGTTTGTGGACTAATAAATATCTGCATAAAATTTTCTATGCAATGAAAAAATGTTGCTAGCTACAGAGTTGCGCTGGGTGTCTATACCGATGATGGTGGTTCTTCGTCACTTTTGGTGAATTATCCTGATTTAAAGATTACCATTCTGCGTAGCAGATCAAATCCAGCTTTACCATACATGCGTCTTTTTACATTTTTTAATCTATTCACCTGGCCCTCTACCTGTCCATTACTATAAGGAGTCATCACTGCATTATTAACTGCATCAAAATCTGATAGCAAGCCTTTGGCAAAACTCTTAATTCCTGAAGTTGATTTTGAAACATCATCAATCCATTTCTTTAAATTACCCTGTTGTTTTGTCTCAAATAATTTTTTGAAGCGGCCGACGTATTCTTCTGTTTCCTTGCGAAATACACAGAGAAGCAGAATGCGTAATGGCTGCAAAAAATTATGAAGGTGATAGTAGAATTTTAACAACGGATTTTGAAAGTGGAAAAAACAGAAATAGTTCCCAGGTCAATGCCTGTTATGGTTGGAGTGAAGAGAAAGGGATGTTTGTAACTGTTGATATTGAAGAAGCATTTGAAAATAGAAACAATCCAAAAGACAGGATGAAGAAAAATATAGCAGAAACATTGGCAGCAAAAGTTTTGCCTGTATGTGATGGAATAAAAAGAAGTGAATTAATTGAAAGATTAATGCAACATAGCACTCAATCGGAAAGTTCAGCAAAGCGAGTGTTAAAAGAAATGCTGGCATGGGGGATAGTAGTTAAAGAAGAAACCGGATTTTATACCTTAAATATATGAAAGGGGTCAAGGTTCAAAAAGGGTTCAAAAAGGGTTCAATGACCCCGTTAAAGGATAAGGGTTCATCATCCCCCTATATAAAGGGGATGAACCCTTTGACCCCTGACCCCTATACTGAAAATACATTCAAAAGTTCAAAATGGAAGTAATAAGTAATTGGCTAAATAAAGAAGTTTCTTTGTACAAGTCTCATAGCGATAATACTGGTAAGCCTGCTACTTTTTTAGATGTTTTATATTTCGCAAAAAATACCGAGACAATAAAAAAAATAAGAGAGCTTGATATTAATGCTTCTGATTATAAAATAAAATCCGTGGCTTTGAAATCGAAATTAGAATGCTACACTCCGGCCGCTTTGCTTAAATCAAAAGCTGCAGGAAAATTAACCGTAATAGAAAGAACAGGAATCATGCAGCTTGATTTTGATTCTAATGCTGTCAGAGGATATGATCTTGAGGAATTAAAACAGGCCATAATAAAGTTGCCCTTTATTGGGTACTGTGGCCTAAGTTGCAGTGGCCATGGAATCTTTGCCCTGGCTTTGATTGCTGAGCCTGAAAAACTAAACGACTATGCCCAACATTGTTTTGAAGTGTTTAAGCAATACGGAATAAACCCCGATGAAAGCAAGGGTAAAAAAGTAGAAAACTTACGGTATGTTTCATGCGATCCAAATCGCCTAATTCGTAGAAATCCAAAACCGTTGAAGATAAATCATTTTAAAGTCCCGGAGAATGCCAAAAAGAGTTATGCCTGCAAACCTTCGTCCGTTAAAATTGATTCGCCTGATGCCCTTATACGTAAACATTTAAAGGCATTGGAAGAAGTTCAGCAAGGGGAGCGCTGGCCAACGGTCCAAAGAGCGGCATTTACTTTAGGCGGGCTTGGTAATCCTGAACTGTTGGAACATATCCGGGAAGCTATTTTAAATAACGATTCTTTTTCAGGAGAAGAAGAAAAATATTTGGGCTGTGCAGAAAATCGTTTTGAAGCTGGATCCAAAGAGCTATTAATCACTCCTACAAATCCTGATTACTGGCAATGAAATAAACCTTATGCGCAAATTTTTTATTTGTAGATAAAAAAACGGGATAACCTTTTTCTGCTATAAGGCATAGTTAATTGTCTTAACTTCTGCTAAAATATTTAAGACAAAAAAAGCATTTCCTTGCCGTATGGCAAAATACTTCTTAGCCTCATACCTTATACTTTTTATTTTTGTTCACATGAAGCACAAAATACCTTTTGAGGATTTCATATTCTGCTTTAGAAAACAATTTTCATTTCAGACCGGCAAAGGCGGTAAACGTATCTCAAAATACTACACTGCCAACAACCAGGAACAGGGATTAAAAAATGATCAGTGGGCGATTATGGTTTTTATCCATACAGGGACCGTATACGGCTTTACAGATTCTGAGATGTTAGAAGAGCTTAAAATAAGGACCAGTATTTATGAAAGGCTCAAACAGGAAGTGACAAATGCTTTAAAGCCAGATTATCCGGATCAGATTCTAAGGGAAAAGATAATGACGAAAATAGGATTAGTGAAGAATTGTATAAAGTGGGATCGTTGTTTAAGAGCATAGCTCAGTTTTCAATATTAAATTGAAAACTTCTTAATCTTTCTTCCAGGTCAAATAAATACTGTTTGCCAAATTCTGTTAAACGGATGTTTGTTCCTGCCCCCGCGTTATTTCCACGTATTCTATCTTCCTTTTTAAATTTTCTTAGTGTCGCTAATAAATTCTTTTTATACGGTGTTCTGTGAATTGTTGCGAGATAATTAAAAAGAGTATTTCCGGAACAGCGCATGGCTTGTGCGTTCATAACATAAATCCCAATCAAGATATTTGTTTCAAATTCGGTATAGCTATTGAATTGTTTCCTCAAAGCTTGGCGGTATAAAAGGTTTCGGTATAATTGATCTGCTTGCATAAAGCTTTATTGATTGCTAAGTACCGCTATAAATGCATAGGGGCATGTGTAGAAAATCGAAAGTGAGAACGCGTACCCGGTGGGTAACGAATTGCCATTTCAAAATTAAGGTTTTTATTTAGCTATAATGCTTTCGCTATTATTTACATAGATGAGCCAATGGGTTAATTACATATAACGCAGGGGCCAAAAGCAAAGGGGAAATCGCGAATCCGGTACGGGGAGGATGCCGGTTTATGAATGAAGGTATAAAGTAAAGAAAATTGTAAGTATTGCACAGGGTTAATGTTTCCTACCCAAGAAAAGCGGAAGAAAAGTTACATACGTATTCTGTAATGCGATTTTATTAAATGAAAACAAGGGGGGAAATCAAAAAAAAAGAAAATTCTAAGTTGGCAATATGGAGACTTGAAGGCTCTAGTCATTGGGTGTGATTGAAGATGAAAATTTATTATGTTTTTGTGTTTTAAACCCCTTCACCAACCCTTCTTATATTTTTTTATTATTTCACTGCATTCCTGAAGTGTATCATACGCTCCAAGTGGCGCTAAACTTACAATTAATAAAAAGGCCACTATTAAAGTTAATCCTCCTGCGTGTTTTGGAATAATCAATTTTAAAGCAAATAAGACTGCGAAAGGGAGAACATAAATCGTTATGAAAACAAGTGTGGTCGTAACGCGCTTTATTCTTTTTGCTTGCTGATATTCTTCGCGGGTAATAGCCATATTAATTTTTTTAGAGAAATAAATATAACTATTTTTTATTATTCGCTTTAAGTTTGTTACACTTGGACATGCACCAATCAGGGCCATTAAGAGACGGGAAGATGAAGGGATACCTGTTGTCATTCAATACAAATTACGAGGTAGGATATGTATTGAATCATATGAGGACGAAAGAAAAAAACCAGGCGAAGCCACGAAAAAATAAGCTGTGCAGGTTTAGGATAAATTATATTTACAAAAAAAAATATAATTTATGCCTATCAATGAAAAAGAAGTGATCAACGAATTAGATAGCATCATTGCCTATTGCGATTTGCTGAAAGAAAAAGCCACAGGGCTAAGGAGAAAGCTAGAGCGTCTCAACGCTCCGGCTTCCCGGAAACGGGCTATAATCAGTGATCAAGAAATCGCAAAGATTCTGGCAGGTCGACAAAAATTTAGAAACTCCGGTCCAAGATAAGTGTTTGAATTGCTAAAATGTCGATTAGCAAATCAGTTTGAATATTAAATGCAGAATCAATTGGTGTTTTGAAGTTCATGGTTATTAATAAATGACTGGAATGTTATTTAATTTCCCATCAGTGATGGTTACAGATCCTTTGTAATTGTAATCAAAGTTGTTTGCAATTGGAGTAAGCTTTCCGCTGAAGGTGCCGGAAATGTGGCCGCTATTATAAGACGTAATTTTTACATCTAAATAATCACCACCGTACATAAGCGCTGATTGATTTCCATTAGCCATAATCGTAAACAGAAATACATCGTACGTGTGATCATTAGCAGTACTATCATAGTGATAAGTCGTGGTTCGCAAACTATCCGTTACAAGCGTCATGATCGCTACATTGTTGCCGCCTTTTTGAGCATTCAATAAATACCTGGTTTCGGGAAGTACGTTACCTTTTAATTGCTTTGCAAAAGCAACTCCTTCTCCATTCATAATATTGGCGTTATCCATTGAGATAAGAGTGCCATTTACTTTGTATGAAATGGATCCGGAAGCGCTATTGTTATCAGGATTATTCTTATCCTTACTACAGGATAAAACGACAAGGCTGCACAATATTAAAAATACATTTTTCATAAACTTTATTTAAAGATCAAAGTAATAAATTTATGTCAATGAAGAGCTTTTGTTTTTAAAGTGGAGCGTTGTTGTAAACACCCCTAACTTTTGAAATTAAAGTAGGAGGCGGTTTCAAGTTTCCTTGAGCCGCCGTCCTCTCACACCACCGTATGTACTTACGTGTACGGCGGTTTCGTTAAAGTTTAAAACGTTTCACTTGCTCATAATAGACCTTTAGG
>Ga0207652_10000428_pt1 | contig 43769 bp, 38 predicted proteins | sample KBSC63BmetaG_FD_184334 | JGI IMG/M metagenome (GOLD analysis project Ga0207652, IMG submission 184334) | Corn rhizosphere microbial communities from Kellogg Biological Station, Michigan, USA - KBS C6-3B metaG (SPAdes) (version 2) | ecosystem: Host-associated > Plants > Roots > Rhizosphere ...
AAAGGCTTCATTCACAACAATGCTTTCTGAATATCCACCAAAGGTGTGAGTGCCCAGGTGTTTATCGGGGGAGTTATAGGTTCCTGTATTTCCTTCTTCGCAATATTGTTCCAATCCTTCTTTACAATAATCACAATGCCCGCAACTGTCTACCATGCAACCTACCGCCGCAACATCGCCTACCTTAAATTTGGTAACCTCATTGCCAATGCTTATAATTTTTCCAACGATTTCATGGCCCGGAACACAGGGGTAAACGGTACTGTGCCATTCATTTCTCACGGTATGAAGATCCGAATGACAGACACCGCAAAACAAGATCTCAATCTCTACGTCATGCGGGGTAGGATTTCTTCTTTGAATGTTCAATTGCCCCAGTGGCTTTTGTGCCGCTTCTGTGCCAAATGCTTTTATTTTTTTTGTCTTGATGGGAATTGCCCCTTCTGCTGTCGCTCTTACTGCTTCCATTTTGAAGATGTTTTTTGGGTTTGAAAATAATGTCTACCTGTTTTTCCGGATCTGGTGAATGATAATTTCCAAATGGTGGATTTTTGTATTCCGATAAAAATTGTAAATGTACAATCTCTTTTAGTAACAGAATAATCCCGGCATCGGCACTTATCCATCGCTCAACATTCATCTCAAACAGTCAATTTCAGACGGCGGCGTCCCCAACAGCACACCTGTTTCATAAAATCTGTTCCTCTGCCCCCCAAAAAAAGGCTGTCTCAAAAATTTTTTTTGGAGACAGCCTTTTTCCAATTAATAAGATAATTACCCTTATTTCATCTGAACTAATTTACCATTTATTTCCTGGTTGCCAATTTTTAAAGTATAGATCAAAGCGCCTTTATAAGAAGAAGGCACCTTATAATCTATCAATTGCTTGGCTCCCGCATACAAATAACCCTGGTAAACCGTATGCAGTTTTTGCCCTACAATGTTGTAAACATTCAACGTAGCCATTCCTGCAACAGGAGACTCAATTAAGAATTCCACCTCGTTGCTAAATGGATTAGGATAAGCTGTCACGGAGAGTTTTGCGGGTTCTGTTATTAAACTTACCGGATTGGTTTGATTACTTGTCATGACACCTTCCCTGTATGTTGATGAGCATGATTTTGAAGTGGCATAATATCCGAGGAAGAATTTTCCACCGTCAAAAGCATTGTTGATCACATCTATTGCATTATTGATATCAGATAAAGTAACACCCGATGGAAGTGAAGCGCCACCTAATGAAGCACTGGCCAGGTCGAGTAAGTTCTGAACAGTTTTTGTCCCCGAATTGATCCAGTTAATCAATCCGGCATTTGTAGTGATTTTAACACTGCTTATTGAACTGCTGCTGACTGTGCAAGCCAATACTTTTGTAGATGGACAGCTTGATGGATCGGCTTTTTGAGTGGTTAGATAGCCGGTCTTTAAAACAAATCCTCCTAAAGAATTGTTTGGAATACTTACATTAAGAGCTAATGTGATGGATTCGGTTAAAAACACATTAGCAATCTTATTTTTACTCAGCGGAGGTAGAGAAGTGGTAATATTATAAATTCCACTTAGCTTAGCCGGAGTTTGATTTCCCGGCATATATTTTATGAGATTATTCGCTTCAACAACACTGTTTCCCATAGTGAAACTTTTTGTACTACTACCAAGAATTAATTTCTGATATAGCATGTTGCTGATGCTCGTTTCAATCAAACCCGCAACTGTAGTAGTTGAGCCTGCTATGTAAGATTTTCCTGCCATACAAACTTTACCACCAACATTTCCATAAAATCCCTGGGTAACGGTATAAAACGGACCTGTAGGAGTTACAGTTATTATATAACTGCAATTGGAGGCGCTACTGCAGCCTGTAACAGTATTTGTGACACTTAAGTTTACAGTATAAGAACCTATCGTACTTGTAGTAACTGTTACAGATGCATCGCCAGTTCCGTGAGAACCCACAAAAGATGCACTACTGGTGTTATTAGAAATACTCCAGGTATAAGAATAATTAATACCAGTCGGGCCGCTAAATACAGTGTTACTGCCCAATGGTGCTGTTCTTGGAGATCCGGTACTGGTTATGGTGCATGGTGGCAATGGATTTACCGTTAAAGGTGCCGAATTTCCACTTGAACATTTACCCGTTACTGCAGACACTGCAGTAATGGTATTCCCAGCCGACAGGGCAGATACAGTTTTAGTCCATGTGGTACCGGATACAGATGCCGTACCAACAGAAATAGTATTTATAAAAACTTGTACAGAAGCGCCAGATTCATTTGTTCCCGAAACAGTAGTAGCACCTTCGCAAACGGGATTTACAGTTGGCGCTGCTGCGTTATCTGATACGGTTACGGCGGTTGAAGCAGCACTGACGCAATTGCTTGCTGAAGTTGTTACTGCCGTAATAACATCACCTGCTGAAAGTGCTGATACTGTAGAACTCCATACACCGTTTGCTACAACAGCTGTTCCAATTTGAGAAGCGCCCGCATAAATAATGATGGAAGCTCCATCACTTTCAGTGCTTGTGCCGCTAATGGTTGTGGCTCCTGCGCAAAGAGGGCCTGTAACAATTGGGGATGTTGGTGTTTGATTTACTGTCACATTTACGGCTGTTCTTGCGCTTTCACAATTACCCGATGCAACGGACACATAATAAGTATTAGTGCCAACAGGAATAACAGTTAAAGGATCAAGTTCAAAGCTATTATTTGGATCGGCTGCACTGTACCAATGGTACGTGCCACCATTTCCGTCAGTTTGTGGTAAATCGCCGATTGTTTTTCCATCGACACTGCAAAATGGGCCTGCACTTAAAGACGGAGCCGCTAAGTTGCAACAGGACGCAAGCATTAATGCATTGGAGCCGGTTTTGGTATTTACAGGATCATGACTGTCAGTAATTGTTAAAGTCACGGTGTATGTTGCTGCACTGGCATAAGTATGAGAAACGCCGGTAATTAAAGAAAGATCTGTTACTGTTCCTGTATTGGTAGCAGTATTATCCCCAAAATCCCATGTATAAGTATAAGGTGAAATGAGGCCTGTGGCAGTAATCACCGGAGTGAAATCAACTGCCAGGGAATTGCCATCCAGATTACAAACTCCCGGGACAAAGGTAAAATCAACATCTAATTTTACAGTTACAGGAATTGTTTCACCGGCTTTAAATCTGCATTTTGCCGGAGTAGCAGGACATTTCGCATCTTCACTTGTACAGAAATTCGTATTGCCAGTGCCCCATGAAATAAACAGATCACTCAGCGTAAAACTTTGTGGGCAAGCGAGGGTGGATAAAGTAGATCCGAGTTGATAAACAAGATTATTATTACTTCCATTGTTAAGAGTTATACCTGAAAAACAATGTGCGAGATCAACACTTGTGCCGTTCGGACCAAGAATGTTCAATTTTCCAACTATTGAAGCGCCGATTCTTTGGGTGTTTGAACTCACAATCAAATGTAATTCTGCCTGATCAAATGGATTGGTGCTTCCGCAATCAATCGGGGCATTTAGAGGGCCCGAAATATAGGCGCTCACTACTCTTACATCGTTGGATGTACAATTGATTGGACCACAATTTAATGTTTGTGAAAAAACTGAAGAATTTGAAAACATTGTTAACAAATACAATGTTGCCAGGAAGCGAAACAGCAAGGGACGCTGACGCCACTTGCCTGAGAGTTTAATTGTTGTCATTTTATTTTATTTTTAAGATGAAGGTGACACTGCCCGATAGGAAGGAAATTGCGCAGGTTAATGGATAGGAATGGAAAAGATTGACAGTACAAGTTCTGTAATAACAGTAGGATATACAGCTAAATTCTCAATAAAAAATGAATCAATATTGGGGAATACGAAAAATAAGCGAACCGCTATTTTTTATAGATAAAGGATCTTTAAAGACCAGCTGACTTCAAAGCTTAACAAAAATATAATAAATAAATGATTTTCCAAATTTATTTGAAAATAATTTATTTATTTCGAAGAAATTTAAAAAAAATGCTTAAACAGGGAAATGTTCAGACAACTTACCCGTTCCTCTAACTCGTTGAAAAATATGGAACTCTGCCTCGGTTCGTCTCCACGAACTGATTTCTCCCTAGAGGTAAATTTAAACTGCCCTCACCGAAGGAAGTGGGTGCCCCATATCGCTTTTATTATAACTAAAGAGACCAAACACAGCAATCAAAAGCTGAAGCAGAAATTATAAACTTTTTTCATAAATTATTGCTTTATTTATTTATTTTGAAATAATACGAATATTACCCAGATGCTTAAATTCACTTTGGGATAAATCTCTCTATAGGCAGAGTCAATACGGTTCAATTTAATTACAAAAAACATAAAGTTTTTTATGAAAACTAGGGCTGGCCGGTGCGATGCAAAAGGAATAATTCATAATTTTCCTTGTTTCTAATTTCGACAATGCAGGAAGGAATTTAATTGCACATTTGCAAACTGAGCGGAATGCATTTGCATTTGATTGATATTTCAAAAAAACCGGATCGCTAAGATCCATTTTAAGGTTTCACTATGACGTTTTACAGGTTACTTGTCCTGGTTCATGTTTTCTCTGCCATACTCGGGCTGGGGCCGGGTTTTATGATGATTTATATTGTTACCAGGGCTCAAACTATGACAGAATTAAAACATGCTTACCTGATTCGTAACAGGTTACACATCTTTGTCATGATTGGGGGAACCTTGTTACTGATCACAGGACTGATAATGGGTTTGATGAACACATATTTATTTCACCAGGGATGGTATGTCACAAGCCTCACTTTATTCTTAATTGCGCTGGGGTTCGGCCCTCTTATTCTTTCGCCAAGATCCAGACCGGTAAATGCATTATTAAAAACCCATCCAGACGATACAATTCCAAAAGAATATTACCAATTGGCCGGAAAATTATTTTTTTACGAACGAATTGAAAATGTCATTTTCTTAATTATTATCATTCTTATGGTATTAAAACCGTTTTAGACAGTAACTCTCGTTCCAATCAGTAAAACAAGCAAATTTTTTTAAATTTCTATTTTTATTTTGGCCTGCCAAAACAGATTCTCTGGTTTATAAGACAACAAGTTTTCCAGAAGAAACTTTTAATCTTTTTTTTGTAATTTGATAGAAGTAAAGTCCAGACTGTAATCCGCTGGTTTGTATATATTCATGTGTGAATTGTATTTCTTTTTTCAATACAATTCTTCCGGTAGCATCCATCACCGTAATTATTTCATTATCGGGAATGGAAGTGTATAAATTAATCGCAGCATTCTTCTGCACCGGAATTGGCAATAACAAATATTTCCCCAACGCCACATAAGTTACCGGTTCTGTTTGTGAATAAATAACGGTACCATTTTTCAAAATCACTTTTGCACGGAAAAAACTGATACCGGTTTTTAGCGGCGCAAACTCAAACGTGTTTTCAAACAACGGCACCTCCGAAGAAGAAACGGTTTCATAATCACTCCCATTTAATTTTTCAAAAGAGATACTTGCCACATCGTGCAATGTTCCAAGATCCAAAACGAGTTCGGCTTTATTATCCTCAATGTTTGCATAAAAAGAATTTATAAAACATCCTGCTGCCTGCAATGTGTAATCAAATGCGTAGCTTTTTGTAGCAGTTGTATGATCATCCAACACTGGCGCTGCAGCCAAAAAATGATTCTCCAAATCACTCTTCCCGATTATCGCAAAGGTGTCCGAAACGATTTTTAGCGGCTCCATATATCTTTCGCCCAAACGATAGATTTGATAATTGTGAACCGTGTTCACTTTATTCCAATAAATAAAAATTGAATCGCCACAAACAAATCCAGTTTTAGGTTGTAATAAAGTAGTGATTAAAAAAGTGTCCGTGTAATAATAATTACTGTTGATTTTCATCCTTAATAAAACCCGCGCGACAGTATCAGGAACAAGCCAGTTAAAATTATTTTTTGAAATATCAACATCGGCAATTTTCTCCCAGTCTTGACCGGAAATAAATTTGTATTCCAGTGCGCCATTTCCAGTAAATGAACTTTGCCATTTCAAAATCGTTGGCTTTCCTTTTTGCGCAAAGTCTTCTCCGGCCGGCCTTTCCCAGTTAAAATAAAATGCGCTGTCCAAACTGTAAGCGATATAATATTTTTGATTCGTTGTCAAAACATTATATCCCTTTACATTAATTTTATAACTGCCGGCAACAGGTTTTTCGAGTGTAATTTGCTCCTGGTTATTCAAACTGTCCCTGTTTCTTACTGCAGATTTGTTCAGCGAATCAGCATTCGGAAAAGAATTTAAAACCCACGGTTTCCAAAGGCTCTTTTTTGTTGCGGAAACCAATTCAAGGTCAAGGTCATTTATCAAAGCTTTTGGCGAAAATGCCAAAGCAGTTGTATCATTCCAAACCAAAGTGATTTTTAATAATGAAATATTTTCAGGAATGGTAAGGTCGAAAGAATCCGTAATTCCGTTACTGATAGTGCCGTTCAAAAAATGATTTTCTTTGATGCAATCCATTGCATTCATTGCATTCATATTGCCAAACCCGGTTTTAAAATCCGGGCCGCCATTTCCTACATCATCAGCAGAATTTATTAAAATTGCTTTGGCTAAAGCGGATGGCATATCAACGTTGTTTTTCGATTTGAAATATTGCTGAAGCAGCGCCACGGTACCGGAAACAAGGGCAGCCGATTCGGAAGTTCCGTTCATTTGAAAAGCGACGAGTTGCGGAATAATTCTTCCATCATAAGCAGGCCCGGCACTGCTTTGCGGCGGCGCCATTCCAAAAGAATCTACTGCACCAACCACTAAAATATTTTTAGCCATTTTAAAATTACCGGTAATATTGGCAAAGCCCGGAACATTCGCGTAATAACCGCTTTTGCTGGTATCTGCTCCGGAATTTCCCGAAGAAAAAACATGTAACAGTGATTCGTTTTTATGTGCGCTTTCATCGAAGGCAACCGCATTTAAGCCATAATTATTTTCAATGGCAGTGCCATAAGAATGATTTTGAACCGTAATATTATTTTGTAAATAATCTTCATTTTCGTCAGGCAAAACGGATTCAAAAGAGGAAGAAGAAATTCGTGCCGCTGGGGCCGCGCCTTTTGCATAATAAACAGAATTGCCCGCCCCTGCGATAATAGTCGCCATAAAATTGGCGTGATTGGTAATTTCATTTGAAGCAAGCGGCGAAGGATCTATCCTTCCTTTTAAATCTATATCAGTGGTATCAAAATCATTTTCTTTAATAGAAATATGTTGTCCTTCACCATGATAGGAAGGATACCTGGTATGAACCAAATTCAATTCATTGGTAGAGAGATCAAACCCGGTGATCGCAAGTTCCTCCTTTGGTTTCTGTATCAAAATATCAATTGCAGAAATATTTTCGTTATTCAGTAAAGACGTTTTTATGTAATGATAATCGGCTGAAAAAGAAAGGATGTAACCAGCCTTGAAAATCAGTTTTTTTTGTTTTATAACAGAGTCGTTATTTAAAAACATTTGTAACGACTCTTTATTCTTGAATTGAACAGCAAACCGAAAATTCTTTTTATCGTTTGCTACTTGTTTTTCAGCAGTTGGCGACAGTTTCCAATTGTTATTTGCTGCCTGTGATTTTGATATAAAAACTCCCGGTAAATTTAACTTTTGCTGAACCCCTTTACTAATTATAAAAATATCTGAAGATAATTTTCGTTCTGACAGCAAAAGTAGTTTGTTGAGAAATTGACGGGGAGTGTTTTCAGCAACTTTCAAAATAATGTAGGGTGATTGATTCGCCGTTTCAAAATTTGAAAAGCGGTAAAATAAGACACTGTCACTTTCTTTTTGAGCATAAGTATTTGCAGTAAATATCCAAAGAAAGAAAACGAAAAGAAGACGTTTCATGGCAAAATACCTTTTAACAAAAATGTGCAAAAAAAAATTATCTAAAAAAATTGGCGATATAAATAAAAGAAATACATTTAACAAATCATTCACAACATCAAACTTAATCTAAACACTCATCAAAATGAAAAAGATCTTCAAATTGCCTCTTATAGTTTTCGCGTTTAGTTTCCTGGCAATTTCGTGTAAACGCGAAAGTATTGCTCCTCAAAGTGACGTTTCTCAAACTGTTCTGAACCAGATCGCTGCGCAAGGTTTCAGTACCGATCATGTAAAAAAAGTAAGTAACGGTTACCTTGTTGAGGGCGATATTATTCTAACAAGCGAGAACCTTACACAAACAAGCAGCTCGCCTAATCTGCTGATTGCAAATGAAGAGCAATACAGGACAACCAACCTGGTAAAAAACCTGCCAAGAACCATCACCGTTTCTGTTACCAATCTTCCTACTGTTTATTCAAATGCCACAGATGCGGCAATTGCACGCTATAATGCTTTGCCCGGAACAACCATTACATTTCAAAGAGTGCCCTCAAACGGCAATATCAATATTGTGGGATTTAACGAGGGGCCATCAGGAGGTTTTATCACTCTCGGATCTTCCGGATTTCCAACCTCTGACGGCAATCCATACAATCAAATTCAACTAAACACTAATGCGCAAGCTTACGGTACTAATCCCGACCAGGGCTATGTTACTTCAGTAATTCAGCATGAAATGGGCCATTGCATTGGGTTTCGTCATACTGATTATATGAATCGCGCTTATAGCTGTGGCGGCAGAAGAGTAAATGAAGGTTCTGCCGGTATTGGAGCCATCCATATTCCCGGAACTCCGTCCAAAGCTGATGCAGGATCGTTTATGTTAGCATGTTCAAATGGCACCGATCGGACATTCAACGCAAATGATAAAATTGCGATGGCATATTTATATTGATCTAAATCAAATATTACTTTGACGATTCAAAAAAAATGCTGGCTCTTATGCCGGCATTTTTTTAGTGGAGAAGATGTAAAAGAAGGAAGTAAATTAATCCCTTCAGAAAACAACGAGCATATTTTTCTTAATGAAAACAATTAGGGAGTTCGAGATTTTTTTATAGTGTAACATTGAAAAATTGTTTTAGCCTTTTTGAATATCTGCAGAAAGAAAGTCATCGCATGTCGCATTAAAAAAATATTTTCGTTATGCGTCACCGTTATAATGATTTATTTACTAAGGATAAGAACGATTTATTGTGTTTTCGTCTATGCATGTACGTTATTCCAAGTTAATTTTCGGAAATTTATTTCTAACCGCATTCCACTCACTAACTTCTGGAAAAGATTTTTATAATTATCTATGCATAGAATGTTTCACCTGTTTTTGTTTTCCAAAGTTTACCATCCAATCATTGATTTCTTTATATCCCTTATATAATTTACTTCCATCCTTAAATTTCGCGAATCTTTTTAAAGCAATTTCTGTACATTTTTTCCCTGTCGTATCATTATCTAAATAGAGGTGAATTGTCCCATGCTTTTCCATTAATAAAAGGCTCCGCTGAAAAAAAGAAGTAGAATTTAATGCAAGAAAGTTTGTCAATGACTGCTGCTGATTTTCATGTAAGGATTGGCATCTCATAAAATCAAAAAAGCCTTCAAAGGCAGTCAGGCTATCTGCTTTATTATCTAAGTAAGAAATGTATTTTGGAGAGCTGCTTCCTTTAAAATATTCATTGCGCAATTCATAGCCTCCGGCATTATTTTTAAATCCAATGGCCTTAAATATTTTTTTATTTTCACAGTCGGTAAATTCTACTTCATAGCAGTATTTATTAGCAATAAATTTTTCAATTCTTCTTTGCTTCAAATAGCGGCAAAGCCAGGGCTCAAGGATTGGCTGCTTTGTGGCTATTATATTGATAGCCGTTTCTCTTGCATCCTTATAATTAATCAACGAGTTTTCATGCAAGTGGAACGGTGGTCTGTCAATATTATTTTTTAAATTTATTTGCGGGAGAAAAGAACCAATTCTTTGCAACGCCTCACTCTCATCACATTGATAAAATTGCTTTACAAAATTTACCAATCCTCCTCCTGTTCCGATTCCATGACCTTCAGCCATTGATCTAAAAATGATAAATCAACAACTTAAAGGGAATGAGTTACATATTGACTTTCTATTATTAGTTAGTTATTAAAGGTCGATAAGGTTTATACGTAGGTGTATACCATATTAATTTTACATTGCGTCAAATGTTGTAAGGGAGAGTTTATTAAATTTAGACAAGAGATATGCCAGAAGGGGTGTAACAAAGCTATGTTTAGGCATAAGCGGAAAGAAAAATTCAAGATAGGTTTACTATTTTTGAATTCCGGTTGCAACTGTTAGCAAAGAAACTCATGCTTGTGCTAATGTTGTAGCCACTTTGTAATTTACCATTAAACTAAAATATATGCCTGAAGGAAAATCAACATTCCACGTTGGAATTACATTGGCCGGTGCTGGTTCAGCAGGTTGCTATACTGGTGGCGTCATGGATTATTTATTTGAAATCTTGGATTTATGGACCAAAGCTAAAAATGGCTTACCAGAAGATCTGGAAGAGTTTAATTCTGTTATTCCCAGGCACAATGTATTAATTGATGTGATCGGTGGAACATCTGCGGGCGGGATGACAGCTTGCATGGCGGGAATTTATGCGTTAGAAGGAAAAGTAAATCCGGTCACAGATACAAAACTGGCTACAAATAAAAAGAACAACATATTTTATGATAGCTGGGTTTTGCTTGATGATGACTTAAATGGAAAGAAAACTTTAGAGAAGGCTTTTTCTACTGAAGATTTGGTAGATAATAAGTTTGAAGCTCTTTTAAATACACAAATTATAGATGACATTGCAGATACTTCATTGATGGTATCTGGTAAGCTTGAAGATAAGTTTGCCCAGCTACCCGGTTATATATCACCAGATTTAGATATCCTGCAGGTCCACACTATGCTGAGAGGCATTCCTTTATCCATTAATTTTGAATCAGGAATTATTAATGCAAAGGGTGTTAACTCAACGCCGGCTCACAATAGTTTCGAGCACATGATTGTTGCTCATTACAAATTAAATCATGGAAAAGAAACGGATGCGAATGAATTTCTTTGGTTTAATCCATATGACCAATCGTGTTTGAAAAAAATGAGCCTGACAACAAAATCAACCGGTGCTTTTCCAATTGGTCTGAGATTCCGTGAAATAGATAATTATACTTTCAGCGATGCTTATCTTAAATCTGCCATCGAATCAACAGTGTTTAACAGGTTTGGGCAACAGGATAAAGATCAAACACTTAATTGGAGCGAATTTCCGCCTGAATTTAAATTTGCTACTATTGATGGCGGTGCAGTCAATAATGAACCTTTTGGAGACGTTTTAGGAATACTTAAATCAAGGTACGGTGAGTGCATAGAAAATAATTATGCAAGGTATGGAGTGGTAATGGTTGACCCATTTCCCGATGAATTTGACAAAAATGAAGTTTATGATATGCCCACCGACATTTTTGGAGTTGTCCCGCAAATAATAAATACTCTTTATCAACAATCAAAAGTAAAAAAAGACGAGTTAGTTGAAGCATTGGAACATCCATATTTCCGCGGTGAAATTTTTCCAAAGAAATGGGTAAATTATGAGGAGGACAAAAATCCGATAACTACTGCTTCCGTAACCGCTTTCGGTGGCTTCCTGGATGTAAATTTCAGGCATTATGATTTTTTTCTTGGAAGAGATAATGCAAGAAATTATTTCAGGTATTACTTTTCATTCGAGTATTTTAAAGATGATACCAATCCTGAAAATAATATTATCCATCCAATTCATAGGTCATGGACACCTGAAATGATAGAGTTATTTAAGGTAAAAGGAAAAGACGATAAAACCTACCTCCCCATTATTCCTGATTTAAATATTTTGAAGGAATTAAAAACAAACAAGCAGAAAAAAGGCCCATTTGAATACAGTATTCCTGACAAACCAAAATACAATCCGGTCGCACTCTTTAATATGAGACCGCTAATGGAAGACAGGTTTCAAAAAATATTAGATATCAGTAAAAAAAGACTTCAGAAAAAAAATCAGGAAACAGAAAACACTTTGCTTGACAAGTGGATGGATAAGTATTATCACAGAACCTTGTGGGATAAAATTAAAGGCTGGTGCATCAACAAAGCATTTAACGGAATATTTTCCGCAACCAAAGGTGGATTAGCCAGGAATCTATCGGAGATGGCGGTTAAGTGGATTTTAACTGATCTTGAGGAGAAAGATTTATTACAAAAACCGGAATTAAGCTAAGTCAACTACAATTTATGAAGTTGAGCCGAAATTTTCTTTAGGATTTCTTCAAAATCTGGTTGCCCCTTATAATAAAGATTCGCTCTGCGGGAAAATCGTTCTTTAAACTCAGTTCTTAATTTCCCAGATGTAAGCAGAAAAGCTTGATTGCTTTCAATTGGTATGTTAAGGTCTCTTTTCGGAAATCTTTTTTCCTTATGTAAAAAATATTCTTCACTCCCAATAAATTTTTGAACAATTTCATTTTCAAGCAGGCAAGAAATATCATAGTATTGACGCATATAATTTGGCTTTTTCTTTCCTTCCTCCTGCTCCTGCCTGAATTTAGTCGCTATCGTTTGAAGTTTTTCAATAAAAGTATATCCAGGGTGGTAACATAAAATACCTTGCGCCCTATTGTCAATCAAATCCACGCCCGATTCACGAGCATGATCAAAAGCCCATGAACTAATTGATATCGTTTCATTGGGAGTAACAGTATCAAAGCCGGCTTCAAGAAGTATTCCTTCCTTAAGCCCTTCAACTCCCGGAGCATAACTTTTATATTTAAGTCTTATACCTCCACTACGGTAATGCATTTCGTCATCAAAGGCCCTGTCCCTTTTGACGCTTATAATTCCATCAATTTTAATTTCAGTTACAAGCCAATCATAAAATTTCTTCCTTGAATCAACACATGTTTTTTTTGTACTTGCTGGATTTTCATCCACCTGCAAATATGAAGGAGGTGTTATATGGATATCTATATCTTCAGAAAAGCGATCAATTATTTTAAATCCCTTTGATAGTGATGTACCTCCTTTGAGTTCAAAGTTGAACCCGAGCTTTTTTAGGCCATACAAAACGTGCATGATCCAATAGTCCTTCTCCACAAGACCTGGTATAATTCTATTTTTATCTGAAATGATCCTTAGAAGGTCTGGAAAGTCTTTACGATCATGAAGGTATTGTGATGCCATAATTTACTGTAGGGGAGCGATGGATTTAAACAATTTCTTCGCTCTTTCAGTGCCGTATTTTGTAAAAGCATGGTTTATCTTTTTGGAGTTCATGCAGCGAACCTTTCTGGAAACATTTTGCCAAATCATCGTTTGGTCTTCCTCAAGCCGGTCAAGGTTGTTTACCAGGTCTACCAATAAAAATTCTTCACTGGCTTTCAAAGGAAAATGAGGCTTAATCCGAAAATGGAATTGTTGGTTTCCGATCTCATATTCTCCATGGCGTTTGTGGTTATACACCACCCTTTCGTTATAAAGCTGGGTTGTTCCTACTCCAAGTGAATTATACGCATTAGGGGTTGTTAAGAGAAACCGGTCATCGTTCAAAAATCTTTTCACCAATTGCTTCTCCTCGGGAGGCACTTTACCAAATACACTCACTTTTGGATAATAATACAAGCCATGAGCAAGTTTTTGCAATGTACCTTCCCCTACCAGTTGTTCAAGATGCCGGTCTACCGCAGTGGTCCACTTTAAAAGATCATTACGGCGATAAACTTTCCCCCTGGTTAAATGTGTCTTTAATTGATCAAGTTGTGCCATCGTATTAATGTACAAAGGTATTTATTTTTATTAAAAATGCATACTTTTTAATTTAGAATTCATGCAAATAATAAAGAAGGTATGGTTAGACCAGACCTAGTCACCTTAATACTGCTCGGTCGAAGGCCTGATAGAAAGTAGGCCTTAATTAGGCTAAGAAAATTCTTCCAATTATAAAGACGCTTCTGGACAGAAAAAGTACTATTGAACTTTTAAATTAAAAAAACCGCCCTTGAAAGGGAGGTCAAACTGAAATGATAAAAGAACTATTTCCTTTAAGGAAGAAAAAAAACTGGAAAAGTACTTATCCAAAAAAGAATTTTGTATCTGCACCCTCACTGCTTTTTGTGCTTCCTGATATGTGCAACCACTTCCTCTTTAGAATTCAGGGCGACCTCATTTGCATCTTCACCTATAAAGGTATCATAAGCGATGATGGCAGAAAAGTCAATCTTCGTATCGTTTTGCAGAGAGGCAATACTGCATTGGTATTCCTTAAATTCAGTATTCTCGTTAACGTTTAGCTGTTCAAAATCGATGTCACTGACAAGCTTGGTTTGTGATAACCGGAACGCAGTAGCCTTCAGTTTACCTTTATCGGTCAGCCATAATACGATCTTATAAAAATCCATGGGCACCTGTATTCCCCTGAACACCGGGTCATCGTCTTTGAAAATGGGGCCATTGAAAACTGAGATCTTGGCTGTTTTCCCGTGCTCTGCTTCAGCGCCGGTTTCCAATACCACTTTTTCCAAAATACCCCAAAGGCCCTTCCTGCTACTCTCATTAATTTTAGCCACCTGCGGACAGGCATTAGTGTACATACAGGTGAGGTCGGCATTCCGTTTCGCTTCTTCAGCACTTTCGCCCCAGTCGGCATCCTCCCTGCGGCTCATATGCCCTTTGTCAAAGCCACTTCCTTTGTAGTATGCATCGTCTAATTGTATACTATATCCAAGTCGTGTGTCCCTAAGCCAAGTATCTTTTCGTGGCGCTGTGTCCATCCGTTTGGACGGGTCGCCATCCACGTTAATTGCACTGATAAGTGGCATCATCCGCACTGAATGAAAGATGGTACTGTACTTGTAGTATTTTAAAATCATGCTGTCTGTACCACTTACTTTAGCTATAAATTTTTTGATGCTTTTTTCAGGCTGGGGCAATTGGATGGTATTACCGCTCCCAAGGAAAGTGGACTGGTATCCTTTGCATGCAGTAAAATCAATGCTTTGTTCCAGCTTTTTAATTTCTTCGGGTTCCAGTCCATCCTCCAAAGGTTGCAAATCTTTTGCAACAGTAACTCCTGTTCCCTGTTTGATATTGATATTGAGGTAACCGTTTTTTTCTACCAGGGAAGGCGGAAAACAAATGGTCACATTGCCATCAATATTTGCCGGGCCAGTCGTTACCTCGCGGGAATTTGTATCAGGCACTTTGCTTTCCTTCTCATTCACAAGTCCTCCAGGCACGTTCTTTAATCCGTTAATCACTGCATCAGCCGGGAACTTTGAAAAGACATCACTTAAGATGACACTGATACGTATTCCTTCATTGGCATCCCAAACTACGCGGTTGGCATCAATCTTTCCATCCACGTTTGGAATCACCTTTCCATCCTTATCGATGTACTCCCCTTTTTCATTTTTTCTTCCTACTCCCATGTGGTGCAGTGCCACCACCTGCCATTGATCATTGAAAACCGGACTTCCGCTGCTACCGGGGGCTGTATCTGTTTTATACCAGATGGAGGTAGGCGATATTTTTACAAATAAATTTTCTCGGATAGAAAGTTGCATGTAATCACCGTCGGGATGATGGATAATATTCAGCGCTTCCTCATTTTCATTTCCGAGCTTCCCGAGTGCAGGGTCAAGGAAAATCCAGCCAACGTCCGCCAGTTTTTTGGTGCCGAAAATATCGACAGGGTTAACCGACACAAAACAATAGTCAAGTTCCTGGCTCGAATAATAAAACACATCACTGCGGAATTTAAAAGTGATCCCTGTTTGTGGGTTACCCTTCCAGTCGTATTCATAAAAAAACTGCACTTCACTTTCTGCGACTTCTTCAATGGTCTTAAATACGTGCCAGTTGGTTAACATTAAATTTTCGGCCACTAAAAATCCGGTAGCAAAACCAATATTTTTATTTCCCTGTCTTACCGCGATCCTTCCGACTTTCCGTTTGGACAACCGGATCAGTTCAACGAAATTGCTGTAAACGGCATCATTTTTACCAATTGCCCTTTCAAGAGCAAAGTCCACCGGTTCCTGCTTTACCGCTTCCAGCATCTCCTTCCTCTTCACCATATTTTCATTATCGCCGATAATATTTCCTTTAGTTACTTTCGGTGAAACATCCGGAATGATCGCTTCTTCTTTAAAATCGGTAGTGGCGAGCATGGCCGGTTCTTCAGGCAAAGCATGAAAGCGTTTTGCAGAAGCATTAAGTTGATCGAGAGCGAGTAACATAGCAGTGATGATTGTTTAAGACAAATGTATACTTATTTAAGACTTCATCCCTGGGTCATAGTACTATTCCAAAAAATTATTTTATCCTAAGGAAAGTTCTTTTATATATAAATTCAAAGCGTCCCGTTTCTTTATTCTTGCGTACATGTCCCGCTTGAATGTACCGTCTATTCATCGCTACATATACTACTGCAGGAAATAGTGTCCGTCCATGTCAATAGGAGCAATAATTCTTTTTCGTATGCGGTTACATAGAAAAGTCCTTAGCTGTTTGATAGTTTTCCCTATCGTATTGGTCTTTAAACCAACAATCCGTTCTTTTCTTCGCTTCCGCACATATTCAAATTGAAAGAAAATCAACAAAATTTTCATAGAACGTAAGGTCCAGGGAATTAAACGTAATCGCTTCCCCTCGAAAAGCCTGGAATTCTAACAGGTGATCTTTCATGTTCCTGTAAATTCGTGGCATATCCTTACAAACCTTTTTTATTTTTGATTCAATATAATCGTCGATCTGGAAGAAAAAATCCAAGTTAATTTTTGGGTTTTGTTTTTCCTTTTTTTTCTGTTCGCTCTTCTTTACGAGAACTTCGAAATCATAAATATTTAAATCAGGGGAATAATATTCTTTTTAAAAGGGCCAATATCCTTTATTTCTTTTTTCAACGCAAATGCAATTAGATTCTCTGCTAGTCTAAGTTGTTCTTTTAGATTTTGGTTGAGTTTAATTGATTCACCAAATGAACACGGATGTTTTCGATAATACAAAGATTTTTTTTATCCCAGCACTCAATGGGCATACATATTTTTGTATTCAACAATGTCTTTTGATCATTGTTATAACAATATTGGATATGAATCAAGCTGTTTCCATTGATTCTTGGCCGGATACAAACCGGTTTTAGTGGTATGAACATGGTTTTTGTCATTTTAGTCGAGTAAATAGACCTGTTTTTGTCAACTTATATCGGAAAACTGCCCGATTTTAGTCGAGGAAATTGTCGAGGAAAACCATGTAATTCTTAGTAAGGTAAAAATTAAGATTTGAACCGAATCGTTATAATATTTTGAAAATCATCGACTTAGGGTAAAATCTGGTAAAAACAAATAAGAACCGCACGTGTGCGATTCTTATAGAGGAGGTCCCGAGCGGATTCGAACCGCTGTAGAAGCTTTTGCAGAGCTTTGCCTAGCCACTCGGCCACAGGACCTTATTTCTAAAAAGCGCACAAAAATAAGTAATTTTTACTTAGAATTTTTTAATTCTGCAAACTGAAAATTGCATTCATTTCTATTGAACTATTTTTGTAAAAATTATTAAATTATAAAAGGAATTTATGCAGCGAATTGCCGAATCGGAACTGATCTTTAATTCACGTGGCGCCATTTATCACCTGGATTTAAAACCGGATGAACTTGCTGAAAATATCATTACGGTTGGTGATCCGGGCAGGGTAAGAGAAATCAGTAAACATTTTGATAAAATTGAGATTCAACGACAACATCGTGAGTTTGAAACTCACACCGGTTATGTCGGCAATAAAAGAATTTCGATTGTGAGTACCGGAATCGGTCCTGATAATATTGATATTGTTATGAACGAATTGGACGCGTTGGTAAATATCGATTTCAAAACCAGAACGATCAATAATGAACTTAAACAATTAAATATTATTCGCATTGGCACTTCAGGATCCTTGCAGGCCAATATTCCCATTGATAGTTTTGTAGCAAGCACTCATGGAATTGGAATTGACAATTTAATGAATTTTTATTTGCATGAAAACAATGAAGAAGAAAAACAATTGATTCATTCTTTTGTAACGCAAACCCAGCTGCACAACGGTTTCAGCAATCCATATATTTCTGCGGCTTCTATGCATTTATTGAAATATTTTGTAGACGGTTATCATCACGGGATCACCGTAACATGCCCGGGATTTTATGGGCCACAGGGAAGGATTCTTCGCCTCGGCATTTCAAATCCACAACTAATAGACCGCCTTGCTACCTTTGAATTCGGAAACCATCGCATTACAAATTTTGAAATGGAAACATCCGCAATATATGCGCTGGGCAAGGCCCTGAATCACCACTGCCTTTCTTTGAGTGCGATAATTGCTAACCGCGTTCATAAAAATTTCAGCAAAGATTCTTTATCTCTTATTGAAAAATTGATTGTAAAGTCTTTAGAAATTATAACAGAAAAATTATAAAAATGAAAATTAAATTTGATAAATACCAGGGTGCCGGAAATGATTTTATTCTGCTAGATAACAGCGAAAACCTTTACAATAAAATAACCCCTGAACAGGTAAAAAAAATATGCAACCGGCATTTTGGAGTAGGCGCAGATGGCCTCATGCTATTGAATAAAAAAGACGGTTTTGATTTTGAAATGGTTTATTTTAATTCCGATGGAAACGAAGGCTCGATGTGTGGAAATGGTGGTAGGTGTATCGTTCAATTTGCTTCGATGCTGGGAATTAAAAAGAATGAATATTTATTCCGTGCAACAGACGGAACGCACAAGGCAGAAATAGATTTGAACAAAGAAATAAGTTTAAAAATGAATGATGTAAAAGATGTTCAGTTTTCGCTTGATCATTATGTTTTAAATACCGGCTCACCTCATTATATAAAATTTGTAAATGGCCTTGAAAACTTTGATGTTGTTGAAGAAGGCCGCAAAATCCGTTACAACAAACAGTTTGCAGAAAAAGGCATAAATGTCAATTTTGTAGAAACGCTTCATGATGATGAAATTTTTGTTCGAACTTATGAACGCGGCGTTGAAGACGAAACGCTGAGTTGCGGAACCGGAGTTACTGCATCGGCACTTATTGCAGCGCATAACGACAATGGATTTAACCGTGTGGAAGTAAAAACAAAAGGAGGAAAATTAAGCGTCGAGTTTGAGAAAAAAAGTGAAACAGAATTTGAAAATATCTGGTTAAGCGGGCCCGCAACTTTTGTATTCTCCGGTGAGATAGAATTAAAGAATTAGTCATGTTTAATGTGCGCGTTTATGGAATTTTACTTAATGAAAATAATCAGGTTCTTGTGAGTGATGAATATATACGGGGAGAATATTATACTAAATTTCCCGGTGGCGGACTGGAGATTGGAGAAGGCACACGCGATTGTTTGAGAAGAGAATTTCGGGAAGAAATGAATTTATCGGTTGAAGTTGGCGACCATCTTTATACAACGGATTATTACCAACAGAGCGCTTTCAATCCAAATGATCAAATCATTTCCATTTATTATTTTGTAAAACCGCTGGAGCCAATCAATTTTCATCTTACGGAGAATAAATATGATTTTACAGAAGAACAATTAAAAATCTATAACGAGATATTCAAAATTGAGACGTTTCGTTTTATTGATTTGAAAAACTTTTCAGAAGATGAGGTAACGTTGCCGATTGACAAGATTGTAGCACGATTAATTTCTCTGGGCGCGGGTTGAAATGATAAATGAAATCCTAGTAAACAAACAAATAATGCTTTTTCCATTTTGATCCTAACCTTCAATCTCACTTCTCATCCTGCAGTTGGAATATTTTCAAACGTAGTTGTATCACCCATTGCAGCGAGTTTCATTCGTTGGGCCGTTTCATGTCCCACATATTTTTCTATTCTCTTTTCAATAAAATATATGACTGGCGTAAGAATAATTGCAAGAGTAAATTTGTATAAATAATTCATAATTCCTACTGCTAAAATCAATTGCCATGAAAATAATCCGCTAAAGGCAATAAACAAAACAATGTAACTATCTACCAATTGCGACACCAAAGTAGAACCGGTTGCGCGCAACCAAAGATGGTTGTTTCCCGTAGCTTTTTTTATTTTTTGAAACACAAAGACATCAACGCCCTGGCTTACTAAAAAAGCGACAAGGCTTCCAAGAATGATCCGCATATTTTGTCCGAAAATAGCGCTGAAGGAAGTTTGAATATTTTCAACTCCCTGTTCATGACTGCTGCTGAGCCATGCTTTTGCGGGTGGCAAAGCAATGGCAATAAAATACATCAAAAATGCATAAGTAATGAGAATGACCGCTGTTACAGAGATTCTGCGAACTGCTTTCGGGCCATAATATTCATTGATGATATCCGTTATCACAAATTCAAACGGCCAGAGAATTACACCGCACGTGAGCGTAAAGGCTAATCCACTTTGTCCGAAAAGAGTAAAGTTGGCGGGCTGCATTCCAAACAAACTTTCCAACGAAAACAATTTCATTCCAATCGCTTCTGCAATCAATGCATTGGCAACAAAAAATGCCGTAAAGCCAACAAAAATTTTAGTAGGCTTGTCGTTTAAAATTTTGTGTATCATTCAAAGAAAAATATTAAAAGAAAAAAAAATAAAATTCAATAAATAAAAAAATAAAATTAATTCCTGCAATCCACTTTGGTAAAAGAAAAGACTTTCGCATTAAAACCGTTATCAAATAAATGAGGCACATAATCATGTTAATTAGAATGGCCGAAAATCCCAAAATTATAATAAGGTCTTTAAAAAATGGAAGACGCGAAACCGCTTCACTCCCAGCAACAACGGGCTTTTTAGCTTCTAACCGGTTAAATAAAAGAAACAATAAAAAACAAATGTTGCAAATAAAAGTGAACCGCGAAAAAAATGAAATTAATTTCATTAAAATAAATGTTTTAAAAATACTGTCAACAAAATAATATTAATTTGTTGGAATAATCATTTTTTAAAATGGCAAATGTACTCAGCATCGTTACCTATGAAATTTTTCCGGCAAAATTAGGCGGCCAGAAAGGCATCGCGCTTTTCAATGAATATTTTTCAAAGCAGGAAAACCTTTTTTGTTTTACTATAAAAGATAACGATCCATCTTTAGCGCCTTATAAAGTTTTTAATCTTCTGGATAATCATCAATTGCGTTATATTAATATTTTCAATTTTGGTTTGCTAAAAAAAGTTTTGAAAAAAAACAGTATTACACACATCATTTGCGAGCATCCTTATTATGGCTGGATGGCCCTTCTGTTGAAATATTTTTGCAAAGTAAAAGTGATCATACATTCACACAACATAGAGTCAGAGCGGTTTAGAACGGTTGGAAAATGGTGGTGGAAAATATTATGGCATTATGAAAAATGGGTTCATAACAAAGCAGATTTTACTTTTTGCATTACCGAAAAGGACCGAAATTATTTTTACAAAAACTACCAAATTCCTTATGAAAAATCAACCGTAATTACCTATGGAATTTCCTGGAATTTTATCCCAACATTAGAAGAAAGAGACGAAGCAAAAAATCTTTTGTTTAAAAAATATTCTTTGTCCGCAGAAACAAAATTGTTCCTTTTTAATGGCACCCTTAATTATGGGCCAAATTTGGATGCAGTAAAAAATATTGTTGAAAAAATAAATCCACTATTTATAAAAAAAAATAACTCTTATAAAATAATTATTTGTGGAAAAGGGCTTCCCGACGAAATGAATGAATTGAAAAATTATGCAGATCAAAATATTATTTATGCCGGCTTTGTAGATGACATTTCAATTTACTTTAAAGGCGCTGATGTTTTTATAAATCCGGTTTCTTATGGCGGTGGAATTAAAACAAAACTGGTGGAGGCATTAGGCTATAACTTGAATGCAGTTTCAACTTCCAATGGCGCAATTGGTGTTGATGAAAACATTTGCAACGGGAAATTACTTTTATCTGAAAACCTTGACTGGCAAAGCTTCGCAGATAAAATGGGAATCGCTGTTGGCATTAATCAGTCTATTTTTTCTCCCTTCTTCAATCATTTTTATTGGGAAAATATTGCTGCAAAAGCTTCAAAAGTTATTAAAAATCTAGAATAAAAAAGGCTTTAATTTATTGGTTTGTTACCATAACTATTTTGAAAATAGATCTATCAATTTATTAAGCAAAAAACAATTTTTATTTTTCGTGTACATATGACCGTTATGTTTGAAAATAAGAATCCCGGATCTTTGTTTGTATTCTAATAATGCCGTATGCTTTACTCCATCTTTTGTTCAATATGAGCCAATCTTCCATCTTTCGTCATTCCCTCAATTACAACCCGAAAGGAATTGGTAATATCATTGTTAAAAAATGTTAGCGTCACTTTATTTTGTCCCGGAGAAGTCACTACCGAAGGATTCCAATAAAGTGTAGAACGCAAATCTTTCTTTTCATTTTCTTCACTAAATGTTTCATAATTGGGCGAATAAAATTGCCTTAATGCCGTATATCCACTCACCGAATTGTTCGACAAACCTTTGCCTGGTTCTTGTTTCTGATCGCTTCCCTTGCGCGTATAAATGGCAATTGCCCCGCCGCTTCCTCCTCCTGAACCGCCCATAAATGGGGGTTGAAAAACTTTTATAAAGGCAACATCAGAAACAGGAACAGAAGAAATCATATCGGGTGATGTTGGCATTTCATCAAGATATATTTGCGGAGTGCCACCGCGCCATGAAAGCGTGGGTGGGCTCGTGGTGGCATTAATTTGTAAGCCAGCAACTTTCCCTTGCAGATACTGAAAAATGTCCATTGCAGTAGATGCAAAAGGATCGTTCACCAAATCAAATTCACGGGCATCGCCACCCGAAAATAAACCGGAAGTATATTTCTTATCCATTTCTTCGGTGGCCGATTTTTGTCTCGCTTTTATTTCGACGGTTGCCAAAACTTTACCTTTCAAAAAATTTAATTCACGCTCTGCAGCATCATTTAACCGAATGTGGTAACGATTGCCCAAAGTGTCTGCAAGATGATTATAAAAATATCCGGTGGCTTTGCTGTTTTCAGAGAATGGGGATAGTTTATTTTGTAAAAACTGTACACTTACATCGCCAAGCCCCTTTGATTTTGGAAGCTGATAATAAATCCGTGCGGTATCAAAAAGAATTAACGAAGGGTCGTTAAAAGTTCCATCTCCACTTACCGGCTCAGTAAAAATTTGCATTCCAGAATTTTTCTGATTCACCATCAAAATTATCTCACCTGCGCTTCGCAACTGCGAAGGAGTGGCACCATAAATTTTGCCGGATAACGTGAGATAAGAAGTGTCTCTCGGATAATTAATTACCGGGAATTTTCCGTTTAAAACTTTTTCCCAATCAAACCTGCGCCAGCCATGAGTAAGCATGACAAGGTCTAATTGCTGCATAATAGAATCACTGTTGTTTAAAAAATAATAAGCGGGGTTATTTATTTTTCCTTTCAATTCTCCGCTTAATAATAGATGCGAAATAATATTATCACTGCTGTCTTCATCAATTCCTGCGTCAGTTACGGAAACAGATAAATTGGCATAAAGGCTGTCCGGAACAGAAATTTCTATTTCATTTTTTGCACGTTTATTCAACCCCCAATGTTGAACTTTCATTTCAGGCTGAAAAGTATATTCATTGTTGTTAACATAGGTGATCCGCTCTGCCAGCGGCTTCCATTGATTATCAAAAACTGTGATCGTCAAAACTCCTGATGGTAAAGATTGGGTTGGAATAATTCCTTCTGCACGGCCTTCATTCAAAACTTTTGCGATATTAAAAACCGGTTGCTGATACATTGTTCCAATAATATGAACAGAATTTATTTCTGAAACCGACGCCGGCGCAGCACTGACTAAAAAATTTCTTCGTGTACCAATAACAGTGACCTGCAGAGAAACTCCTGAATTTTTTATTGCCGGCAAATCTGTTTTATGCTGATTACCTGTTTCATCTTCCCATGAAGCAAAAAAAGTTTCCCCTGCTTGTGGCATAACAAAAAAATATCCCATTCCGTCGTGAACAACGTTTAATTTATTTACAACCACCCCTTTAGCGTTTTTGATTTCCCCTTTTATTTTTATCGGCCTTCCGTACTGATCATTTGCTTTAAAAGCAATTTTATTTGTAACGCCCGCAATGACATCTCCGCCTTCAGGAAAAAATGCCAGTTCAGGTTTAATAATATTTTTAGAAACAGGGGAAGAATTTGAGTCAGAAAGAATCCTTATATCTTTATTGTATAAAAAAGCAGAGTCGAAATTGAGCATCCACTTCGTGTATGCTTTCACATGAATGTATTGCCCCGCATAGCTTCCAGGAATTTCAAACTGCCCGAAAGCAGAGCCATCTTGTATTGGGCTGACGCTATGTAAAAGCAATTTTCCATTTTCATCCGTCCAGTCTATGTAAACCGTCTTACTTCCATCAACAGGAAAAATTGTTTGCATCAGGTAGGCTTTAAACCAGATCGTTTCTGAAGGCGCATAAGTTGATTTATCATAATGAAGATAGATTCTTTCCTGCGTAAAGTTGTTGGCATAAATCTGCAAATTATTTTCGATATTTTGTGCTCCGGCAAATAAAATTGAAAGAAAAAACACGAAAATCGCGCATACCAGTTGTTTCATTTGAGAAAACGTTTTGATCTTGAAATGAAAAAGTGTAAATTAATATAAGAATAGAATTGCACCAAAGATGAAATTACTTTTAACAATAGCAAATATTGAATACGTTTGCAATCAGTGAAATAATTTTAATAATTTAATTTTACAAAAAAAATCTATGGCTTTTACAAAAGTTACCGAGCAACCTTCAGAATACCGCCACCTTGAAAAAATGACTGTCGGAGAAATAATTAAGAACATAAACAGAGAAGATTATTTAGTAGCTGCTGCAGTGGAAAAAGCATTACCGGAAATTGAAAAAATGATCAAAGCGGTTTCGGAAAAAATGCTTGACGGTGGAAGATTATTTTACATCGGAGCAGGTACCAGCGGGCGTTTGGGCATTCTTGATGCAAGCGAATGCGTGCCAACTTATGGCGTTCCAAAAGGGCTTGTAATTGGCGTTATCGCCGGAGGAGAAAAAGCAATTATTGATCCGGTAGAAAACGCTGAAGATGATACGAATCAGGGTTGGAAAGATTTACAGGCATATCATATTTCGGATGCAGATGTGGTAATCGGCATTGCTTCCAGCGGAACGACGCCTTATGTTATTAGCGCATTACAAAAATGTAAAGAAAATAATATTGTAACCGGGAGTATCGCCTGCAATCCCGATTCTCCGATAAGCGGCGTTGCTGATCATCCGGTTGAGGTAATCGTCGGCCCTGAATTCATCACTGGAAGTACAAGGATGAAAAGTGGTACGGCGCAAAAAATGATTTTGAATATGATCTCTACAACTGCCATGATTCAAATGGGAAGAGTGGAAGACAATAAGATGGTGAATATGAAATTAACAAATCAAAAGATTGTGCGAAGAGGCACGCGAATGTTGATGGAAAAAACCGGTATAAAAGATGAAGCAACTGCAGAAGCTTTGCTGCTGAAATACGACAGCGTAAAAAAAGCAATGGAAAATTATAAGTAGACGCTGCACCATCTTTCAGCGCTTTTCTGCCTTTAAATTTTAATCGTTATTTTTTCACCTACTAAATATAAATCCTCTTTATTTGTCGCTGGACTATGTTTTATCTTATTTAGAAAATTTATCAACACCGGATAAATTCTAATCTCTTTTTTGTTCGTTATCATAATAAATATTCACCAATTCAAGAACTTCGCAACATGTCATTCACTTCTATCATACAATCTTCCGCAATAAATAGTTTATTCGAATTATACGCGCAAGAATTTACTGAAAATGATTTTCAAATAAATGAAACCAAGCCCGAATTTGAAGGCGACTATACGATTGTGCTTTTTTCTTTGGTAAAAAGATTAAAAAAATCTCCGGAAGTTTTAGGAAGAGAATTGGGAGATTATTTAATAAAAAATGATGCCGGTTTTTTTACCGGTTACAATGTAATCAAAGGTTTTTTAAATTTAAAGATTACAGATTCGAAATTAAATATGCTTCTAAAAGAAAATTACCAGGATGAAAATTTTGGTAAAAAATCTTTGAACCATAAAAAAATAATGGTGGAATATTCTTCGCCAAATACCAACAAACCCTTGCATCTGGGGCATTTGAGAAATAATTTTTTGGGATGGAGCGTGGCTGAAATTTTAAAAGCGAATGGAAATGAAGTGATCAAAACTTCAATTGTAAATGATCGTGGAATTCATATTTGCAAAAGCATGATCGCGTGGAAAATGTTCGCTAACGGCGCTACTCCCGAATCTGAAAAGGAGAAAGGAGATCACTTCGTAGGCGATTATTATGTAAAATTTAATGAAGAATATAAAAAAGAAATTGCTGGATTGATTGAATTAGGGAACTTGAAAGAAGACGCGGAAAAAGAAGCGCCGATCATGAAAAAAACGCAGCAAATGCTCTTGGATTGGGAAAATGGGAAGCCGGATGTAAGGGCACTTTGGAGCGAAATGAACGGCTGGGTTTATAAAGGATTCGATGAAACTTATAAAAGAATCGGAAGTGATTTTGATCACACATTTTATGAAAGTAATACGTATCTTTTAGGAAAAGATTTTGTTCAGGAAGGTCTGCAAAAAAATATTTTATTCAAAAAAGAAGATGCAAGCGTGTGGATTGATCTTTCCGATAAAAACCTGGATGAAAAATTAGTGCTGCGCGGCGATGGAACTTCAGTTTATATCACCCAGGATATTGGTTTAGCGATACAAAAATTTGAAGAATATCAGTTGGATAAAAGCATCTATGTGATTGGTGATGAGCAATTGCATCACATGAAAGTATTGAAAGAAATTATCAGGAAATTAGGGATGCCTTTTGCAGATAAGATTTTCCATTTAAGTTATGGAATGGTAGAATTAACCACTGGTAAAATGAAAAGCCGCGAAGGCACTGTTGTTGACGCAGATGACTTGGTTGATGAAATGGTGGCAACAGCAGAAAAGCATACAAAGGAGTTGGGAAAAGTAAAAGATTTTTCAGAAGAAGAATTAAAAGAATTGTATGAAACCCTTGCTCTTGGCGCAACTAAGTTTTATTTATTAAGAGTTGACCCAAAAAAAAGAATGATTTTTAATCCTGAAGAGAGTATAGATTTTCATGGATTTACCGGGCCCTTTGTTCAATACACTTATGCAAGAATTCAATCTATTTTAAGGAAAGTGGCATCAGACATCGGATATCAGCCATCAAACATCAATGATAATGAGACGACAACGAGCAGGCTTCTTCCGTTGGAAAGGGAACTCGTTATTTTTTTAGAAAAATATTCAAACATAATTTCAGACGCTGCAGTTGAAATGAATCCTTCCGTTATTGCCAATTATGTTTTTAATCTGGCTAAATTGTATAATTCTTTTTATTCAGAACATTCTGTTGCAAATGCAGAAAATGAGGATAAGAAAAAACTGCGTTTGCGCATCAGCGTTATGACAGCAAATATTATTAAAAGCGCAATGGAATTATTAGGAATTAAAGTTCCCAATAAAATGTAATTCTTTTGAATCCTTTTCATAAATTTAACCTGCTTAATTTCTAAAAAGCCCTACCGGCTTTCTTTCTAATTCAATAAAATAAATTAACATGGAAAGCGGAACAATGCAAAAGAATTCAACAGTATCCGGTTTTTGGGACGATTGTTATTTAAACAATGAAACCGGCTGGGATATGCACCATGTTTCGCCTCCATTAAAGGGTTATATTGACAGCCTGAAAAATAAAGATTTAAAAATTTTAATTCCCGGATGTGGCAACGCTTATGAAGCAGAATATCTTTTAGAAAAAGGTTTTAAAAATATTACGCTCGTTGATTTTTCCGTGGTTGTAACCAGCAGATTGAAAGAAAAATATAAAGACAAAGCCATTAAAATTGTAAATGAAAATTTTTTCGATCATGGCGGGAAATACGATTTGATTTTGGAACAAACATTTTTCTGCGCCTTAGATCCATCCCTGCGCGAGAAGTATGCAGAAAAATCTTGCGAGCTTTTAAACGATGGCGGAAAACTTGCGGGTGTTTTGTTTAATAAAAAATTCGCTTCTGTAGAACCACCATTTACCGCGACTGATGAAGAATACAAAAAATTATTTAAACCTTTTTTCACTTTTTCAAAATTTGCAAGTTGCAAAAATTCTATCGCATCCAGATTGGGGTTCGAATTATTTATTGAGTTTGAAAAAAAAACCGCGCAATCCTTCACTTTAAACAAGTAGAATAAAATTTTTTACTGTAAAAAATAGTTTACAGTAAAGAAACTAATAGCAAGGATTCGTATTTCAGAATTAAAATGAAATCACCAAAAATTTTTAACCGTCACAAAGAAGATCTTTTCCTTCTTAGTATTTTATTTTTCAGATTATTCCACACAGGCAAGACATCAGGCGTAAGCTCAAAATAAATAATTAAGCCAGCATATAACCCAGTAAAGACCGAAGTTCTGAGAAGAATTGCAATAAAACCGTTTAAGGAAATAAAAGAAAAATAACAAATAAAATAACAGACAAAAGCCAACAAAATCGCGTATACTGTTTTCATGCTGAACGGGTGCATGTTGAATTTCCTTTTCAGAAAAAAGATTCGGATAATGTTATAAACTGACAAAGCAATAAGATTGGAATATCCTGCGCCTATAATGCCATAATGCTTTACCAAATAATAATTTAATGGCACCGCAAGCGACAATAAAATCATTCCGCTGATAAATTCAAAACGCCAGAATGTAGATGTACCAATAATTTGGGAGTTAACGCCAGTACCCATATCCACCACTCTTGCAAATCCTAAAAAGAAGAAAATCCATTGAGATTCAAGATAGGCCGGTTTTAATTTAAAAGTAATCACGGCATCCTGGTAATTAAGCCAAACAATAAAAAAAATTCCGAGCGATGCGATCAGTAAATTGATCCCCGAACGCTGATAAATTAAATTGATCTTTTGGTAATCTTTATCTTTCCACGCTTTTGATAAAACGGGTATGGATGCAGCGATGGCACCTCTTTGCGGAGCTTGTACCAATCCGGAGACTACAAATCCTAAAGAAAAAATTGCGACCGAATCAGTACCTAAAAGAGACATGATAATGATTGTATCTATAAAAGCGGCAATCGTATATATTGTGCTACCCACATAAATCAAAGAAGCCATCGAAACCATTTTCCTATAAAACTTTTTGGTGACGCGGCTAATGGTGAACGTTATGTAAAATTCATTTTTCGAGACAAGATAGATCAGAAGAACCAACGCGACAACGCCGTAGCTAAATGCATACATTTTAATAAAAGTATCAAAGCTGCTAATCAAATTAAAGCTGAGCAAAAAAATAAGAACCAGCGTTAGCAACCGAAATAAAAGTTCGCGCAAAAAAGTAGTAAAGATTGACTTACGCAGATTCCATGCAAAAACTTCAAGCATTGAAAAAATAAGTAACGAAAAACCAAAAGGGAATACCCACAAATAATAATGAATAAATTCAGGGGAATTACCTCCGAATTTGCGGATCACAAAATCTTTAAAAACAACACCAATAAGGATTACACAGCAAAAACCAATAAAGCTGGTCAGTAATGTCCAGGCTAAAAGATCATTTTTTTTCTTTGGTAAATTATCATTGTAATAAGGATAAAATTTATAAACAACTGACACCATTCCCAGGTTGGCAAATGCAAACATCAAATTGCCAACGGCGATAAAAATATTTGTCAATCCATACTCAGCGGGCGTAAAAACAGAACCTTGTCTCGTAAATAAATAGGTGCTGATAAATCCGATAAAAAATCCTGCATAAACAAAAATGGTTGAAATAATACTTTGTTTGCGGATCTGCGACATAGAATTGTTTAAAGCTCTAATTTAGGTGTAAAAAATTTGTTGGTATTATTTTAAATATGGCAGGCAATTATTGAAGTTCATAAAAATCAATAAACGAAGAAATAACTTCAATTTTATTTTTAAGAAACATCATTTGCATTTACATAAAAATTTTCATCCACTTTTATTTCTTTTACATCTTTTGGTGCTTTTTGAAAATCCTCTGTAGGATGAATAAAAATTAATTTCCCTTTATCATTATAGATTTTCAAAGGCATATTAAAATGATCTACACAATTTGTCCAGCGATAATAAATTGTACTATTTACTTTTTTATATTCCAAAACAGGAACCTGAATGGTACGCAAATATTGATCAAAGATTTTTGAAAAATTAATTCCGGATTGTTTACTGATATAACCCTCAACTTGTTTGCTGGTAACGGTTTGGTGATAGAATGCTTTACCCAATCCTCGCAAAATACTCCTGAATTTTTCATCATTATTAATGACTTGTCTGATGGTATGAATCATGTTTCCGCCTTTATAATACATGTCACCACTACCCTCTTCATTCACGCCATAATGTGCTATAATTGGCTTATCGTTGCTGATGTTTTTCCTGACGCCTATTACATAATCATCCGCCGCTTTTTTGCCATAATAATATTCTGTAAAAAGCGCTTCCGCATAGTTTGCAAAAGATTCATGTATCCACATATCAGCCAGATCTTTTGAAGTAATATTATTTCCAAACCACTCATGCGCGCTTTCATGCACAATAATAAAATCCCATTTCATTCCCCACCCTGTGTGTGAAAGATCTTTTCCGCTGTAGCCCATTTTATAATGATTTCCATAAGCGATCCCGCTCTGGTGCTCCATTCCAAGATAAGGCGCATCAACTAATTTATAACCATCTTCATAAAACGGATAAGGTCCAAACCAATATTCAAATGCTTTCATCATTCGTGGGGCATCTTTAAATTGCGTTTTTGCTTTTGCAAGATTAGAATCAAGCACCCAATAATCCATCGTCAGATTTCCTTTTTCGCCTTTATAAATTTCATCAAAATGAACAAACTTTCCAATGTAAAAAGTGATGTCATAATTGTTAATCGGATTTACAACAGCCCAGTCATAAGTTGTAGTTCCGTTATCATCATTTTTTACACTTCTTAACCTTCCGTTGCTGATGGAAATTAAATCTGAAGAAGCTGTAAAATGCATCTCGGCGCTATCGGGTTCATCCCCCTGGTAATCTTTGCACGGATACCATACGCTTGCACCCAAACCCTGGCAGGCAACGGCTACCCACGGATTCCCTGCTTTATCTTTTTTCCAAATAAAGCCTCCATCCCAGGGTGCATTCTTTGCTTTTCGTGGTTGGCCATGATAGTAAACAACCAGGTTTGAAATTTCATTTGATGAAGCACCAACAGACGAGCTTTTTTCCGATTTTTTATTCGTCATCATGATGGTATTTATATCATGTTTCGTAGTTGGTTTCAGCACTTGATTCTTTAAATAAACAAACCATGCATTTCCTTCTTTTGTAAAAGAAAGTTTTTCGCTTTTCAATGGAAACTTTTTTGATCCCGTTTGCAATATCACTGAATCAATTATCATTGGTTCCTGTAAATCTATTTGAAAAAAACCGGAATGCTTTTGAACAATTTTTTTATAACTGATAACATTATAACCACTAATACTGCTGTCTTCAAAATTGAATTTTACATGAAGATCATATTTAGTCGCATTCCACCATGATCTTCCCGGTCCGTTACTGCCGCGCAATGTATCTGCATGAGTAAAATTTTGAGCGTAAGAAAAATTAAAAACAAAAAGCATTAAACCAAAAACAGGAATTATCTTTTTCATTTACTAAATTTATTTTTTTATAAACAAAGATGAAGTTAAAAAAACAAAATCCTTTACCATTGATAAAATTGCTGAAACCTTATTTTCTTTTTCCTCTGATTGTTTATTGGTGCTGTATTTCTTCCTGTAATCATCATGAAAAAACGAAAAATATTTTTCATTATAATGAACAATCCGGCATTGCCACACTCGATCCGGCTTTCGCAAAAAATCAATCCATTATGTGGGCGATACATCAGTTGTACAACACTTTGGTTCAAACTGATAATGACTTGAATCTTGTTCCATCACTTGCAAAAAGCTGGGATATTTCCGCAGATAACCTGACGTTCATTTTTCATCTGCGCAATGATGTTTTTTTCCAGGATAATGACGCATTTCCAAACGGCAAAGGAAGGAAGATGACCGCAAGCGATGTTGTGTATAGCTTTCAACGCATTCTTGATAAAAGCACAGCCAGCAGCGGCGCTTGGATTTTTAATGGAAGAGTCGATTCAAGTGAACCTTTTAAGGCGATTGATGATACTACATTTCAATTAAAATTATTAAAACCTTTTCACCCGATCCTTGGCGTGATGAGTATGCAATATTGTTCTATCATTCCTAAAGAAGTTGTAGAAAAATATGGCAAAGATTTTCGGCGTCACCCATGTGGCACAGGTCCTTTCGAACTTGTTGCATGGGAAGAGGACCAGGCTTTGGTGATGAAAAAGAATCCCAATTATTTTGAAAAAGATAGTACTGGCACAAGGCTTCCTTATCTTGATGGAATCAAAATCACCTTTCTTCAAAATAAGGCAACAGAATTTTTAGAATTTCAACAAAAACGTTTGGATTTTGTGAATGAAATTGATCCTTCTTTTAAAGACGAGGTGCTTACAAAAAGTGGTACACTTCGTAAAGATTGGCAAGGCAAAATCATTCTTGTAAAACATCCCGCGCTCACGATTGAATATCTTGGATTTTTATGCGACAGCAGTTTACCTATTGTAAAAAATTCGCCGCTTCGCGACGTAAGAATCAGGAAAGCAATCAACTATGGGTTCGACAGAAGAAAGATGATGCTTTACATCAGGAATTCGATCGGCATTCCGGCAGAAAGTGGCTTTATTCCTGCGGCGTTTCCATCATTTGATTCTTCTAAAGTGAAAGGGTATCATTATGATCAGGGAAAAGCCTTGGAGTTATTAAAAGAAGCCGGATATCCGAATGGCGTTGGATTAGCGCCTCTAAAGTTATTAACCGTTCCATTGTATGCCGATCTTGCCAGTTATATTGCCAACGAGTTGCAACAGATTGGAATAAAGGTAAATGTTGAAGTAGTTCAAAAAAGTTTATTGCTAGAACAAACAGCAAAATCAGAAGCACTATTTTTTCGTGGAAGCTGGATTGCAGATTATCCGGATGCAGAAAATTTTCTTAGTGTTTTTTATGGAAAAAATCCGGCGCCACCAAACTATACAAGATACAATAATTCAAAATTTAATAAATTATATGAAGCGGCTTTATCAGAAAAAAATGATTCAGTAAGATATTCTATTTACAGGCAAGCCGACCAGTTGATGATTAAAGACGCGCCCGTAGTGCCTTTGTGGTATGATATGGTAATCTGGATGGTGCAGCCTTATGTAAAAAATTTTATTCCGAACGGTTTAAATTTATTGGAATTAAGAAAAGTAAAACTGGATGAGCAATTTAATTAATTTACAATTTCTAAAATAGGTTCGGGCAGGTTTCGAAAGTTTAGAAAAGGTTAAGTGGTTTAAGAAGTATAGAAAACTGGCGTCTCAATAAGGAATCTATTCATTTACGATTATTTGTCTAAGTCAATTTAATCAATTGATTAATTATTAAAATTCATTCAATTTATTCAAAACTTTTTTCGATAGAACTTTTTTGAAATTTCATTTCCATTTCATATAACATGAATTTATCTTCATTAAATCGTTCAAATAAAAGTAATTGCAAACGCGGATGTTAAAAAGGATATTTAATCGATTTATAGCACGGTAATTGCATTTTTAGGTTTGCAATCTAAAATAACATCCTATGAATAATCAATATCCTATTTACTCAACGAACGATACTTATTCAAATTCTTCAAACACTTATTCAACTGTTCAGGAATTTGAAAAAACTGATTTTCTTACTACTGAACAATTATACAATGCTGTTTTTGAAAATGCTTTTCATGCAATGTATATTGGAAGTGGCGACGGTGCAATTATAAGATTCAATGAAAAATTAACAACTTTATTTGAATATTCACAATGGGAAATGGCGCAAAATAATTCTTCAAACCTATTTGATGTTTATGAAAAATCTTTTGTTGATTTTTTGTATCAGAGAAAAAAAGAAGGAATTGCAAAAGCAGAAATAACCGGTAAAAAAAAATCCGGTGAAACTTTTCCCTGCAGAATTTCTTCGGTGATTTACCAGACAGATGAAGGCCTCAAAAGATCTATGAATACAATTGTAAACATTTCAAAAAATCCCGCAGCAAGGTGGAACATTGCAGGCTGATGGAATCCTTTATTCATCAGTTTTTCAGAAGATTTAAGCTTTCAATTTATCAGCAAAAATCTTTTTTAGTTTTTCCATTTTCGGTTTTATTACATAATAGCAATACGGTTGCGATGTATTATTCTGATAATAGTCTTTATGATAATTTTCCGCCGGATAAAAAGTGGTAATGGGTTCAACGGTTGTAACAATCGGCGCATCAAAAACACCGTTTGCATCTAAAGCCGCTTTGTATTTTTCGGCCTTCCTTTTTTGCTCCTCGTTATGATAAAAAATAACGCTTCTGTATTGTGGGCCGACATCATTTCCCTGTCTGTTTAATGTAGTAGGATCGTGTGTTTTCCAAAAGACTTCGAGCAATTCATCAAAAGATATTTTTGTTGGATCATACTCAATTTGCAGGCATTCTGCATGTCCGGTTTTTTTATTGCAAACTTCTTCATAGGTCGGGTTTTTCACATGTCCACCGCTATATCCACTGGTCACTTTTTCAACTCCTTTTAATTGTTGAAAAACCGCTTCTGTACACCAAAAACAACCATTTGCAAAAGTGGCTGTTTCTATTTTTTTATCGTTATTCATTTTTTTATTTTGTCTGACTTCACAAAGATACCAATTGGATTTACATTGATTAAGAAGCGTTGCACTTAAACAAATAAATAATCGAGATTCCTCTTTTACAGGATATATATGGCTTCAAAACAAAAAAAGAAACCATCGGTTTCTAATTTTTATTGGGTGCTTTAAAAAAAATCTTCCTCAGGGACGAAATTTATTTCACTAGTTTCACATTTACTGCATTGGCGCCTTTTGGCCCCATTTCTACTTCAAAACTAACTTTATTATTTTCTTTAATTGGCTCTGATAAAGAGTTTGCATGAACAAAAACGCTTTCGTGCGTTTCTGAATCCTTGATAAATCCATATCCTTTATCATTATTAAAAAATGTCACAATCCCTTTGCGAATCAAGTCTTCAGGATTAACCTCTGCATGTTTGGGAACGCCAATTTCTATGTCTTCCACATTCACAATAATTTTTTTGCGGGGATCCGGTGGCTTTGAAGAAAGATTCCCGTTTTCATCCAGGTAAGCGATCATGCTTTCCGGATTGTTCTTACTGTTTTCTCTGCGCTCTTGCTTTCTTTCTTCTTTATCTTTTCTGCTTTGTCTTTTTTTCTTTTCTCTTTCCTTTTTGTTCCATGTTTCTGCCATTATGTTTTACTGATTTTTTTATTCGGTTCATTAAGAACCGGGTTGATAATTATTATTCCTGGAAATTTTTACCGGGAAGTAATCAAAGGTACATCAATATTCTTTGTCCTTTTGATAAATACCTGCAATGGCAAAAAGTTAGAATAACATTATGAAAAGAGATGAAACGCTTATTTCGGTGGTTTAAAATCGGGATTATTATACATTGATTTATCAAATAAATAATATTTCCCGTCATTATAATTTTTCCAGTACCTATGACCAAGAACATCGTAAAATAAGCGTCCATCAACACTTTTACTTGCTGCTTCATCATTTACTGTAATCACTTTGGGAAACTCAGGCTTCGGTTTTTCTTTCACAACCGGCTTTTCCGTTTTCTCCGGAGCTATCGTTACTGCAGAATCAACTTTTTTTACCACTGGAGTGGGAGCAGGTTTAGTCCTGACTCGGGAAGTGTTGTTTTCACCTGGAATTACAACTGCAGTTTTTGAAGGAACGGTTTTTTTACTGCAACTCATTAAAGCGCCAATCAAAAAAGCAAATACAAATAGCCAATTTTTAAACATTCAAAAGGAAATTTCTTTTTCATTAACCAAAAATTATGCCGTGGAAAAAATGAAACGCTTCTTTAAAAAAAATAATAACAATCTTTTCAACCCTAACCGGAAAATAATTATATTAAATGAAAATCCTCAATATTTCTTGTTTCACTATCTCCCATTTTTAACAAAATAATTATTCATTTGCCATGACTCTTTTTTATAATTATAACGGTCATGCAGAGACGAAAAAAGAAAAGTCTCATTTGACCGGAAAGCCACAAATTCTATTAATTAATTTTTGGACTTAATTTTTAAGACCTTAATTTTGAAAAAATGATCAGCTCCTTACCGGCTTAAATAAAAGGTTTTTCAAAAGAAGTTCAAAGCTCAAAAGTTAATTATTAATCTATAAAAAAACAGGAATGAAATTATTAAAAGCTTGTCTTATACTCTTTATTGTTGCAGGGTTTTCTGCGTGCGAAGTACAAGATGTTTGGCATGTAGATGATACCGTACATGGAACACCCTCAAAAGCTGACACGATTTTACCGGCAAAATTTGTGAATCTCCATAAGGTCGATTCAGTAAAAGAAATTCATGAAAATACTCCCCCGGTTTTTAAAAGATAAGAATCTGTTCTGACATCAAAAAAGCCGTTCCTAAAAAGAACGGCTTTTAAAAAATTATTTAAAATTTATTACCCTAAGTAAGCTTTCAATGCACTGCTATAACGCGCTTTTTGAAGGCGTTTAATCGCTCTTTCTTTGATCTGGCGGATACGTTCTTTTGTAAGATCATATTTCTGTCCGATCTGTTCAATCGTTACACCATTTTCGCCATCAAGGCCAAAATAAGCATTCACAATTTCAGCTTCGCGCGGGCTGAGAGATTTCAACACACGACGTATTTCATTTTTCAATGAATCGTGCATAACGTCTTCATCAGTTTCGCCGCCGCCCTTTAAAAGATCACCCATTGCAACATCTTCCGCTTCGTGCACCGGCGCATCTAAAGAAGTGTGTCGTGTGTTGCTTTGAAAAATGTTGTTGATTTCTGTTTCACTCATCTCCAGAATTTCTGAAAGCTCTTCAGTAGATGGTTCTCTTTCATGTTCTTGCTCAAAAGCCATGTAGGCTTTATTTGCTTTGTTGTAAGTGCCAATTTTGTTTTGCGGCAAGCGGACTAATCTGCCTTGCTCTGCCAACGCCTGGAGTATAGACTGGCGAATCCACCACACAGCATATGAAATAAATTTGAAACCTTTGGTTTCGTCAAAGCGTTGTGCCGCTTTAATTAAGCCGAGGTTGCCCTCGTTAATCAAATCACTCAATGATAACCCCTGGTGCTGATACTGTTTTGCAACTGAAACTACGAAACGTAGATTGGCTGTAGTGAGACGCTCTAAGGCTCTCTGGTCGCCCATTTTAATTTTCTGTGCTAAAATAGTTTCCTCTTCAGGAGTGATCATCCCAATTTTAGAAATTTCCTGCAAATATTTTTCAACCGCTTGTGAATCACGATTGGTAATTTGTGTAGCAATTTTAAGTTGCCTCATTTTGTATAGAATTAATAGTTATTAGACAATTTTAAAAGGGGAAACGTTACAAAAGATTTGTTAAGTACAGTCATCTTTGAAATATTTGCAAATTTACAACGTAGAATCGAGATTTCATAGTGTTTTACTCAAATAAATCTTTGAAAAAGAATTATTTATAAAACTTGGGATTTATTTTAACACATTTCCTTAAAGTTGTCTTAAATAACTAATTGATTCCTAATGAAACAAATTCAGAAAAAAGGGAATTCCCTATTACGTCACTTTCGGTTCTCTTTGTTCTGTTCTCTACGCCGCTCTTCATTCTCAGATTCATCTACATTATCCGTTTCTTCCGGAGTACGTTGAAAATCCCTATTTTTTGGATTTTCACTTTTCATTGGGGTATCGGTTGGCTTTTTATTTTTATTATTTTTCATAACAAGTATTTTTCTTGAAAATCCTCAATTATCATACCATTTGACACATAAAAAATAAAATATGACAAAGGCAAAATTCTTGATATTTGTTTATTTACTGGTTTAAAAAATTTCTCACGCAACGCAGCCTCGCCAATTTTTACTCTTTAAATTACTACCGATATAATTCACCGATATAATTCACAAGTTAAAAAGTATTATTTTGTACCGGTAAATTCTTTCTTAAAGATCCGGTATGAAATATTGTTTTGCTCTTGACCTGAAAAACGATGAACGATTGATCAGCGAATACGAAAAATATCATCAGGAAGTATGGCCTGAAATCATTGATTCTATCAGGGATTCGGGGATTACTGATCTTGAAATTTATCGGGTTTCCAATCGTCTTTTTATGATCATGGAAACCGATACAAGTTTTTCTTTTGATAAAAAAACCGCAATAGACCAGGCCAATCCTACCGTTCAGGAATGGGAAACTTTAATGTGGAAATATCAAGAGGCGCTTCCCGGTGCAAAGCCTGGAGAAAAATGGATGCTCATGAATAAAATTTTTGAACTTAAAAAATAAATTCAATGGCCATATCTCCTGTTTCTGTTTTTCAAATAATTCCAAAAGAGCAAAAAAATCATTATTTATTTCCACTGATATTAGTCACTTCTTTATTTTTTTTATGGGGACTGTGGCCTAAACATTTGCCGGAAATAAAAGAAGATACAATGATTTATGACGTATCAACGATTTCAAAACCTTTGTTCCATCATAAAAATTTCATAAACGCAATAATTGCCCAATTTTTTTATGTCGCCGCACAAGTCAGCATTGCCGCCTGGTTTATTAATTATTGTACTGAAAATAATACCAGTATTACAAACGCCGAGGCGGCAAATCTGCTTTCAATCAGTTTATTATTATTTACAGCAGGACGCTTTGTTGGAACGGCTTTGATGCGAAAAATTGCCCCTAACCGGTTGTTATTTTTATTTCCCTTAATCAATATCATTCTTTGTATCCTGGTAATTTCAAATAAAAGTTGGTTGCCAGTTTATTCGCTCATGGGTGTTTTCTTTTTTGAATCCATGATGTTTCCAAGCATCTTTGCATTAGGACTTAAAGATCTGAGACTTTTCATTTATTATTATATCAATTGTTGGTGGAGCGTTAATGTCTTACCTGATGGGTCTTATAGCCGAAAAATATTCAGCAGCTATTACATCTTCAGTTCCGGTGATTTGTTTTGTAATAGTCGCCTGATATGGCTGAAGCGGTCATAAAACAGAATCAAGATTTAAATAATAAACACGAATTTGTAAACATGTATACACGAATTGTATATCGATAAACTAATAATTAATCAACCAAATGTTCTCTTTAAAAAATAAAAAAGCAGTTATAACCGGGGCCGGAAGCGGCATTGCTCCTGCGCGGGTACACACTCCTTTGTTGATGTTTTTTTGCAAAAAAATTATCCGGGAAATGAAAAGGAAATGTTTGAAAAATTATCGAAAACACAACCCATTGGAAGAATGGCAAGGCCAGATGAAGTTGCGGCCTTAGCTTTATATCTATGCAGCGACGAAGCCGCCTTTATTACCGGAAGCGATTATCCGATTGATGGTGGATTTTTAAAATTAAATACTTAAAATACTAAAATGAAAAACATCCTTATTTGTTTGTTTACAGTACTAATTGTTACTAACGGGCATGCACAAACGTATTCCCCATCTTCTGCCAATATTCAATCCAGGAGCGAGTTTCAGGATTCAAAATTTGGCCTCTTCATTCATTGGGGTGTGTTCAGTATTCTTGGCGATGCAGAATGGGTAATGCAAAATGAGAACATTCGGGTAGAGGATTATACGCGTCTGATGCATTTTTTTAATCCTACACAGTTTGACGCACACCAATGGGTAAGCATGGCCAAAAATGCAGGCATGAAATACATTACTTTAATTACCCGTCACCATGACGGATTCAGTATGTGGAATACAAAATATTCGGATTTCAATATTATGAATACACCATACAAAAAAGACGTAGTAAAAATGATTGCCGACGAATGCCATAAACAAAACATGAAACTTTTTTTATACTACTCTTTATTGGATTGGCGGCGCAATGATTATTCATGGTGGACAGGCAGAACCGGCCAGGGCACAGGCCGCACGATACACGGCGATTGGAATGATTATATTTCTTTTATGAAAAACCAGTTGACAGAATTACTATCTAATTATGGAAAAATTGACGGCATTTGGTTTGATGGATATTGGGATCAAACTGCTCCGGAAGGCGCAACAGACCGAACCCCAAAAGTGGATTGGCACTTACCGGAAATTTATGCACTCATTCATCAACTGCAGCCACAATGTCTCATTGGGAATAATCATCATCTGGCACCAATTCCGGGAGAAGATTTTCAAATGTTCGAAAGAGATCTCCCCGGAGAAAATAAATCCGGATTAAGCTTTCAGAAAGCGTCCGAAAAATTGCCATTGGAAACCTGCGAGACGATGAATAATTCATGGGGATTTAATATCAAGGATGACAATTATAAATCAGTTCTGCAGATCATTCATTATATTGTAAACGCCGCAGGCCGCAATGCGAATTTTTTATTAAACGTAGGGCCAATGCCGAACGGAATTATTCAAAAAGAATTCCAGGACACGTTGAAAGAAGTCGGCAAATGGATGGATAAATATAGTGAGAGTATTTACAATACAAGAGGAAACATAATGCCACCCCAGGATTGGGGAGTTGTCACTGCTAAAAATAAAACTGTTTACGTTCATATTTTAAATGATTCAACTCAACCAATTGTGATTGAAGGAATTTCCGGCAAACTAAAAAATTGTGAAATAATGGGAACAGATCAAAAGGTAAAATATAAACAAGTTAAGAATGGAGTGGCAATTAATCTTGATGGAATTAATTTGAATAACATAGATACAATTATTAAAATCGAAATGAAATAAAATAAAAAACAGAAAATGAAGTTAATACGCTTTGGAGAAACCGGGAAGGAAAAACCAGGAATAATTCAGGATAATAAATGCTTTGATGTATCGCAATTGGTAAAAGACTACGATGAAGATTTTTTCGCAAATGATGGAATAAATCAATTGAGGAAAATTGTCTTAAAAAATAAATTTCCGCAGATCAATAAAAATGAAAGGCTAGGTTGCCCGGTTAAAAAACCTTCAAAAATTATTTGCATTGGCTTAAATTATGCACAACATGCAAAAGAAACGAATGCCGCCATTCCGAAAGAGCCTATTTTGTTTTTCAAATCAACAACATCTATTTCAGGATCAAACGATGATATTATCATTCCAAAAAATTCTGTAAAAACCGACTGGGAAGTAGAACTGGCAGTAGTTATAGCAAAACGGGCAAGTTATGTTGAAGAAAATGAAGCGATGAATTATGTCGCCGGATATTGTTTGCATAATGATGTAAGTGAACGCGAATTTCAAATAGAACGCGGTGGTCAATGGGTGAAAGGAAAGAGCTGCGATACTTTTGCGCCCTTGGGTCCCTGGCTTGCAACAAAGGATGAAATTAATGATGTAAATAATTTGCGTCTATGGCTTACCGTTAGTAATAAAAAAATGCAGGACAGCAATACAAATGATATGATATTCAAAATTCCTTATCTGATTTCTTATATCAGCCAGTTTATGACTTTATTGCCCGGCGATATTATTTCTACCGGAACGCCCGCCGGTGTTGGCCTTGGAATGAATCCGCAAATTTATTTAAAAGCCGGCGATATAGTGGAACTAGGTATTGACGGGCTCGGAACACAAAAGCAGGAAGTAAAAAATTGGTCAAAATAACGGCACAGATGATAGATGCACACGTACATTTTTGGGAATACGATAAAATAAAAGATTCATGGATCACGGACGAGATGAAGCTACTTCAAAGCGATTTTCTAGCATATCATTTACAACCGGTTCTTAAAGAAAATAATATAAATGGTGTTGTAGCCATACAAGCAGATCAGAGTGAAAAAGAGACCTTGTTTTTATTAGGTCTTGCCAGGGAAAATGCAATAATCAAAGGCATCGTTGGCTGGATAGATTTACAAAACGAAAATCTTGAAAATGAGTTGTTTTACTATTCTAAATACAATATTATCAAGGGTTTCAGACATCTTGTACAAGATGAGCCTCATGACTTTTTACAAAATAAAAGATTTCAAAACGGCATTAAAGCGTTGCAGGTTTTTGGATTTACGTATGACATTCTTATTTATGAAAATCAATTAAAGCAAGCGGTTGAATTTGTAAATAAATTTCCGGATCAGAAATTTATTATGGATCATTGTGCGAAGCCTTCAATAAAAAATAATCGAATAAAAGAATGGAGAAGTTTGATAAATGAAATGGCAAAAAATGAAAACGTTTATTGCAAACTTTCAGGATTAATTACAGAGGCAAAATGGAACTGCTGGAAGGAAAAAGATTTTTACCCATATCTCGATGTTGTATTCGAATCTTTTGGAACAGACCGGTTATTATTTGGCAGCGATTGGCCTGTGATGCTGGTAAGTGGGACTTATAATAAATGGAAAAAGCTATTGGAAAATTACATGATTAACTTTTCAATCGCAGAAAAACAAAAAGTGTTTGAGGAAAATGCAATTAAATTTTACAATCTAAACTCCCAAACACCCTAAACTTTTCTAAACGACTGGAAAAAATGAACCTCCATCTTGATAAAAAAATAATTGTTGTGACCGGCGGTGCAAAAGGAATTGGTGAAGGAATTGTAAAAGCCCTTGACGCTGAAAATGCCGTTCCCGTAATTGTTGGAAGGAAAGAAACTGATAATTTAAAAACGCTTGAAAGTATTGGTAACAAAGGGTTTCAGGTAGTTGCCGAATTGACAGAACCAGAAGAATGTGGCCAGGCGATAAAAAAAATTATTAAAAAATATAACCGCATTGATGGTTTAGTAAATAATGCCAGCGTGAATGATGGCGTTGGCTTAGAGAATGGAAATTATGAAGATTTCATCACCTCACTCCATAAAAATTAAGTGCATTATTATTTAATGGCTCATCACAGGTTGCCTTATCTAAAACAATCAAAAGGAGCGATCATAAGTATTGGATCCAAAACCGCAGAAACGGGGCAGGGCAACACTTCGGATTATGCAGCATCTAATGGTGGCCGAAATGCATTAACAGGAGAATGGGCTGTAGAATTATTAAAATATGGCATTCGCGTAAATACTGTTGTCGATGCACAATGTTATACACCTTTGCATCAAAACTGCATCAAGGCCTTTGAAAACCCTAAAGAGAAACTAAAATCAATTACCGAAAAAATTCCTTTAGAAAAACGAATGACAACTCGGGAAGAAATTGCTAACATGGTTGTTTTTTCCTGACTTCCGCACTGGGACACCGCAATTTAAAAATTGAATAATTTCGCTAAATCCTTTTGCTCTTGAGTAAGCAAAAGGGTTTTTCTTACTTTCTTTTTTGTTATGGGTGATTCGATTTGTATTTCAAAGATATTTTCTGCTATTTCCAATGCTCTGCTAACGCTGATGTTTGCCTCCAATTCTTTGAGTTTTCTTTCCAGTTCTTTATACACCTTGTAAGCAACAAAGGATATACAAATATGCGCTTCTATGCGGTGTGGAAGCCGATGATAAACCGGCCGTACTCTCAAATCACTTTTGGTAATTCGAAAGGC